>MDSW01119947.1_pt1 | contig 26283 bp, 13 predicted proteins | sample 811171 | NCBI WGS metagenome assembly MDSW01 (sample SAMN05326641, study PRJNA326480) | marine metagenome | isolation source: seawater | place: Atlantic Ocean: North West | collected 2012 | reverse complement strand
GGGGGGGGGGGGGGGGGGGACGCCCGCGCGTCTCGCGCAAATGCGTGGTTCCGGCAGATAACGTCCGCGGTCAATGGTCGACGAACGCTGTCGTACTCTCGCGATACGTGACGGGCGCTCCCGGGACGAGATTCGGATTTTGCACGCGGGTGTTCTCGCGACGACGATTCGGCGGGATTTTTTTTCTTTGTTTTGAAGCTGGCCTCCCTCCCGCCGCGTCGTTCCTCCCCTCACCGACCGCGCCGTTCCAGAACCGGGCGGCGCGCGAGATGAAGCGGGCGGCGGCGCTCCGCGTCCTCGGCGTGAGCGATGATCTGGACTCGAACGCCGTGCGCCAGGCGTACAGGTTCGCGGCGCGACGCGCCCGCGTCCCCGGCGGTCCCGCGCCAAAAAATCGTGTTTCGAACGCTCCAGGCCCGGTCTTCCTTCCTTCGCCGAGGGATAAACGACGCGCTGACGCGGCCTCTCGCCTCCCCTCGCCCCCCTCCCGGCGCATCCCTTCCCAGGAAACTCGCGCTGCAGTACCATCCGGACAAGAACCCGAACGACGCGGACGCGGAGAAGAAGTTCAAGGAGGTGGTGAGCGCGTACGAGTGCCTGACGCGCGAGGACGGCGGCGAGGACGGTGGCCTCGAGGATGAGATCTTCGAGTCCCCCGAGGACATGCGCGACTTCGCCGCCTCCTTCTTCGAGTCCTTCTTCTTCGGCGGCTCGGGCGGGTTCGCGGGGTTCCGGCCGCCTCCGGGGGGCTTCGACGCGGGCGGACCGCCCCCTCCCCCGGGCGAGTACTACAGCGACGACGACGGCTCGTACACGGACGAGGACTACGACGAGGATTACGCGGACCTCGCGAGGCAGATGTTCAGCACGATGTCGCCGGAGACGTACGCCCGAACGGGGTGGAAGTCCGTCGTCGACGGCGGCGGCGTGCCGGGCCTCCGCGGATACAAGGGACCCGGCGGCGACGGCGGGAGCAGATCGGGCGCGAAAGGCGGCGGCGGATCGGGCCTGAGAGGCGGCTGGTTCGGCGCGAGCGGCGGGAACGACGAGAGGCGCCGCGACGGCTCCCCCCCCCGGGCCGGGGCCGGGGCCGGGGCGCGTCATCGATCGGACGACGAGCTCTTCGACCACCTCGAGCGGATGCGCACGGAGGCGGCGCGGTACGCCGCGGACGCCGCCAAGCGCGAGGAGGAGGCCAAGCGCGCCAAGGCGCCGCTGGAGAAGCTTCAGCGCCCCACGCTGGTGTCGAGAACGGACACCTCCGTCACCCTCAACCTCTACCGGGGCAAAAACCAATCCACGCTCCCGAGCGATCGGCGCTGGGAGCTCAGCCTGAAGAAGGAGCGCGAGCGAGACTACGCCGTGTTCACGAGCGTCAAGGGGAAAACAGTCGTCACCGTGTCGGACCTGGACCCGGGAACGAGGTACTGCTTCAAAGCCCGCGTCGGGAGGGTCGGGAGCGACGGAGACGAGGTCACGGAGTGGGGGCCGCACAGCGTCGAGTCCGCGTACGCGACGACGGGCAAACCGCCGCCGCCCGAGAGGGGAGGCGGAGCCGAGAGAGAGAAAGGCTCGAACAAAAACGTCGCTCCCCCCGACGGGGGCCCGCCCGGGAGCGGCGCCGCCACCTCCGGAGACAAAGGGGAGAACGGCCCGGAGGACCCGCCGGGAACTAACGCCGGCTCGGCCCCGGGTTTGGGGAAGAAAGCTCGCAAGAAACTGGCGGCGCAGGCGGCGAAGGCGGCGGAGGAGGAGTCGCGGGGCGACGCGCGCGCGGCGGAGGCGGCGGCGGCGGCGGATTTGGCGGCGGCGTCGCGGCGGGCGGCGCTGCGGCTCGCCGCGGAGGAGGCGGCGGAGCGCGAGATGCGCGAGATGGAGGAGATCAGGAAAAAGTTCGAGTCCAAGAAGCTGATGAGCGGCGAGGGCGGCGGGAAGGGCGCGGGGAGCTCCGGGAAGGCGCACAAGGACGGGGAGGCGGGCGGGGCGTCGGACGAGCCCTCGTCGCTGTCGAAAAAGGCGGCGCGGAGGAAAAAGAAGAAGGAAAAATTAGAAGCGGCGCGCCTGGAGGAGTCCGCCGCTCTGACCGCTGCGACCTCGGCAGCCTCCCGCCGCGTCGCCGCGTTCGTCTCGGACGAGGAGCTCGCGCGGCGATTGCAGGCGGCGGAGATGCCCGCCGGCGCCGGACGACGGGGCGGCGAGGGTTTCCCCTCGGAGGACTTGCGCGCCGACGAGGCGCTCGCGCGAAAACTTCAGCGCGAGGAGGAGGCGCTTCAGCGCGCGGGCGAGCTTGCCCGCGCGCGTCACGGCGGCCCCTTCCCTCCGTCCAACCCCCCGCCCGCCCGAGGCAACTGGACGTCCGCGCCGCCGCCGCCGCCCCTCCCCGGCGCGGCCCCGAAACCCAGACCGCCGGGCGGAGCGACGGCGGCGACGGCGAACCCGGCGGCGCCGCCGTTCCATCCGCGGGCGTCGTCGCGACCCGCCGCCGCCGCCGCCGCCGCCGCTCCCCCTCCCGCGCCGCCTCCGGGGGTTCCCCCTCCCCTCCCCCCCGGGCCCCGACCGCCGCTCCCGCCCGGGGCGCCGCCCGGCGGGAGGGGAGGACCCGACGCGCGCGACGGCGTCGGCGGATCGTTCGACGGCGTCGGCGGATTGTTTGACGGCGGCGGCGGCGGCATCTCGGCGGCGCCCCGTCCCCCGCCGCCGGGGCGGCTTCCCGGCGGCATCGAGCTTCCCTCGGACGACGACTTCATCGCGGGCGTGCGCGACCACGCGGACGAGCGCCCGACGCAGTACCTCCAGCGCGGGCACGCCGCGGGGTCGCCCGGGGAGCGAAGCGCCGGCTTCTCCGTCGGGTCGCCGCAGTCGGCGGCGGGGATCTCCTCCGAGACGCGTTCGCGTTCCTTCGGAGGAGGCGCCGCGGCGTCGGCGGCGAGTCCCTTCGGCACTCACCCCCCCCCGGGTGGTTCGACGCGCGGGAGGCGGACGGGGGCGACTCGGGCGGGTACCTCGACCCCGCGGCGTGGCGCTCCGCGGAGACGGCGGTGCGTTCGACTCCGGGCGGTTCGGGCGCGGTTTCGGCGAACCCCATTTCGGCGAATTCCATTTCGGCGAACCCCTACGCGAACCCTTACGCGAACCCCTACGCGCCCGCGTACGGTCAGACTTCCTACGGGGCTTCGCCGCCCGGGGTTTCCACCGGGTTCGACGAGGCGAACGCGAAGGAACGTGAAAGCGCGAACCCGTACGCGTCTTCGTTCGGGTCCGACGGCGGTTCGGCGGGTCGCGCGAACCCGTACGCGTCGTCCTTCGGGTCGGGATCCGGCGGCGCGAGCCCGGGGGCCAACCCCGGCTCGTCCTTCGGGGGGCGGGTGCCTTCGCTCGGCGGCGGGTCGTCCTCCTTGGGCCTCGGGGGTTCCTCCTCGGGAGGCCACCAGGACCTCGACGGGGGGTTAGGTCTGGGGGGGGGGGCGCGCGGGAGGGGGCTCTCGTCCGCGTTTTCCTTCCTCGACGACCAAGGCGGGCGGGGGTGAGGGAGACGCGACGCGAGGGAGACGCGAAGAAGAAACCGCGACCCGAGGGGAAAGAAACCATCTATTCGCGCGCTCGGTTCATACGATAGACTACTCAGACTACTCAGAAGACTCTTACCACTCATCCCGCGTCGACGGTGACGTTAAAACTTCGCTTGAGCATGCCGTGGTGCGGGTTCGCGGCGGCGTACTCCCCCGGGCCCGGCGTCGGCTCCGGGGCTTTGAACCGCGCGGACCGGCTCCGGAAACTCGCCCGCCCCTTCGGAATCGCTTCCCGCGTTCGCGCCGCGACTTCGTACGACCCTGGGCCGGGACGCGGCGGCGTCGCGATCCGTCGCGACGCGAGCGGCGTCGCGGGCCGAGAGGACGCGCCCGAGGACGCTCCCTCGGGGTTCGGAGCCTCTCTGTGAGAGAGGGCGTTCCGAGGGCGCTCCGAGCCTAAAACGAAAACGCCGCGCGGCTCGTTGCCGAACGTCGCCGCGGGTCCGGGCCCCCCGCGCCGCCGCCGCCACGGGTCCGGCGCGTCGTACGCCCCGGGCGCCGGCGTCTCGGCCGGCGCGCGAGAGGCGCGCATCATCCCCACCGACGAGGCGGTCGCTTCGCGGCGGGAGGGATCCCGATCCCGATCCCGACCGCCGCCCCGGGAGGGTCCGTGCGCGAACCCGCCGCCGGCGAACTGCGGCGGGCCTCTTTCTTTTTCCTTCTCCCTCGGAGGACTCGACGCGTTCGCGGGCGGGGTACCCTTCTCCGACGCCGACTCGAGCGGAGCGCCGGACGCCCCGAACCGCGCGCCGGACGTACCGAACGGCGCGTGTGTTTGTTTCGCCGCCGCCGCCCGAACGTTCGTTTTCGTCTTCGCTTCCTTCGGAGGCGACGACGCGCGCGGGGCCCCCCGGGCGCGCTCGAGACGTTTTTCTTCTTCGCCCCGGCTTCCGGCGCGCGCCTCCTCGTAGAATCTTCGCTCGGCGGTGATGAACGTCCCTCGCTCCGCCTTCTCGCGTCTCGCGGCGCCCGGTCGCGCTCGGTTCGCGCCGCCGCGCGCCGCCCTTAGGGCGTCCCCCGCGTACGCGCCCGGGCCGGGCGACGGCGAGGCTTCGCGCGTCTCCTGGTGCCCGAGCTTCGACGTCACGCCGAACCCCCGCGAGGACGAGGCGCCGTCGCGGGGACCCTCTCGGCTCTCGCGCGCGAGGTCGTACGCGCCGGGGCCCGGGGTCGCCCCGTCCCCGGCGCGGCGCTCGTCCAGCGCTCGTCCTCGGTCGTTTCGCCCCGGGACGTCCAGGAGGTCGCGCCATCCGTCCTGGATCTGGTCCAGCTTCGCGCGTCGCCGCGCCTCCCGCCGACGCCGAATCAGCGCCTCGTCGGGACGCTCCAACGATGCCCTGATCGCGGCCGCGCGAGACGCCGCGCGGGACGTCGAGGCCTCCTCGACGCGCGCGATGCGCTCGAGCGCGGCCAAGCGCGCGTCCACGGGGTCGATCGAGATCGAGGAGTCGACGTCGACCGCCGACCCGGACGCCGACCGCGGCGCCGATTCCGAAAGCCGCGACGACGAAAAGCGCGATGCTTCGTCGAGATGCTTCGCCGCCCGCTCCGTCGCGGCGAGACGAAGCGTCCTCGACGGGTCGCGCCCGCCGACGAGGGGAGCGTGCGGATTCGATCGACGAGGCGCGCGCGTCGGCGTCACAAGGGAGGGATTCCCGACGCGCGGCGGCGGCGGCGAGGAGAGGAGCGGGGGCGGGGGCGGGGGCGGACGCGCCGCGCTCGCCGCCGCCGAGGCCGCCGAGGCCGCCGGGGCGCCGGGCTTGTACCGCCGCGCGTCCTTGATCCATCCGTCCGGGACGCGGTAGCTCCCCGGCCCGGGCGTCGAGGCCGCCTCGGTCGGGCGAGGGGAAGACGCGGCGCGGCGCGGCCCGGCGCGGCGGGGGCTCGCGGCGGAGACGGCGGCGGCGGCGGCGCGCGGATGGAGCGCGTTCATCGCGTACGCCCCGGGACCGGGCGTGGGGTTCGCGAGGCCCGGGTTCCCGGCGTCGAGCGTGCGGCGGTCGGTGGAGAAGAACGGGGCGAACGCGTGGGTTCCGGCGTGGTCCAGCGGGGAGATGTACGAGCCCGGACCGACGCTCTGCACGGGAGAACGACGGGGACGGGTGGGGCGGGGGACGGGTCAGCCGCGGACGATGACGGGGGAGGATTGGATTCCGGGAATCACGGCACGCGAGCGGCGCGCGGGACGACGGGGCGTGGGGCGCCGAGAGGGGTCGAGCGCGAGCGAGGGGGAGAGGGGCGCACCTCGCCGGTGGTCTTCCGCGCGAGTCCCGTGTCGCGCGGCGCGCGATGGACGAACGCCATCGCGCGTGACCCCCCCGCGGGGACGAATGTCGAGGCATCCGAGAGCGCTCGTCGTCGGTTCGACGGGCGCTCTCGACGATGCGCGCGGCCTCTCGTCGATATAATTAGAGTGCACGCGTGGTGTCTCACGATTTCTCATTACTCTTCCTGTTCGAAGGTAATTTTAACTCGAATCTACCCACGGGTGACTGGAATTTTGCTCGCGGGACTCCTTGGGCCGCGTCTTCTGAAGATGTCAGCTTTCGTCCCTTCGCCACATCGGGGGGTCGGCGCCCGTCTTCCTTCACGGGATTCCTTCGAGGGATGCGCGTGCTGAGCCCAAAGTCCGGGGACGTCCTGGAGCAGGGCGCGGAGGTGACGCTCAGCGCGGACGTCGGGATCGAGCGCGCGGGCGAGGCGTTCGTCGTCTCGATCGCGGACGGTCGCAGCTGGAGCGGCCGCTGGTGGCGGGTCGTGGCGGAGCGCGTCCGCGCGGGCGCGGACGGCGAGGTTCGCCTCAGGTACCGCGTCCCGCGCGACCTCGCCGCGTCGGACGCGTACGTCGTCAAGTTCGCCGCGCTCGACGCGGGCGGCGCGAAGCACGCGCCCAGCGCGGAGGTCTCCGGCGTCAAGGTGAGCACCCCGCTCAAGATCAAGCGCCTCGGACGCGACGAGGTGGTCGTCGAGTGGTCCCCGAGCGCGCTCCCGACGGACGCGAGCGCGCGCGACGGATGGCGCCTCGCCGTGGACGTCGTCCCGTGCGTCGCCGCGTCGGAGACGGAGACCCAGGCCATGGTCGTCGGCGAGCTCTTCCTCCAGGCCGCCACGGACGGCCTCACCGTGCACACCCGCAGATCCTCCGTGCTCTTCGACGTCAACCGCGACGAAGCCGCCAAGCGACGAAAGCGACTGAGGCTCACCGCCGACCGATCCTACCGAGTCGCCCTCGCGGGGTTCACCGTGGGCGAGCTCGAACCCGTCTTCGGCACCGCGCGCGTGGAGTGCCGCATGCGCCTGGTGCAGCTGCGCGCGGTGGGGGGCGGGTACAACACCCCCGCCGCCGGCGCCAGGCGCGTCGCGCTGGGGGACGCCGAGCGGAGGAGACCCCCCGCGTGGGGAGGCCAGGTCCAGACGAAGGCGGCGGCGGGTAAGACGAAGGGCGAACGACAAACACGCGGCGGAGGAGACACGAGTTCGAACCCGGCGGCGGCGGAGAGTACCACCGCCGAGGGGGGCGGCGGCGGCGGCGGCGGCGGCGGCGGCGGCGGTGCGCTCGAGGGCGCCGCCGAGGCGCCCGGCGCGGCGGACGACAAAAGCGGCGACGGTTTCCCCGAGGAGGGGCGCGGTCGACCCACATTTACCTCCACATTTACCTCCCTCTCCTCGGCGGCGCTCCCTCCCGGTTCTTGGGAGGTGGACCAGCGCGGGGCGGGGCCCTTCGGCGGCGAGCGCGGGGTGAACGTCATGGTCGTCCGCGCGAGCGACCTCGAGACGGTTTTCGACGAGACGTTCGACGTCTCCGGCGGGAGGCGGTCCGCCGAGGCCTCGGCGGCGTGCGCGGCGCTCCGCGCGCTCTTCGAGGGGCCCGGGAACCACGACGAAAAAAACCCGCGGACGTCTCAGACGCCTAAATCCTCCGGCGGATCCTCCGGTTCGTCGACGCCGTCGTCCGCCGCGCCCCCCGGACTGATGCTGGCGAACTCCCCCGCGCGTCTCGCGTGGGGGTCGCACTTTTGCGTCGTCACGAGCGCCGGCGCGTGGGCGATGGCGCCCGGGAAAGACGGCGACGACCGCGGCGTCTCCGCCGCGCTCGCCGCCGTCGTTCGCGCGCTCGGCGGGAGCCCCGCCGCGGTCGCCGTCGCGACCGAGGCGTGCGCGGGCAAAATCCCGGGCCAGCCCGGCGGGTTCGCGCTCGTCGCCGCGTGCGGCCCCGGCGGCGACGCGCGCGCGAGCCGGGTGTGGGTGAAGGCGGGCGCGAACGCGAAGGAGGCGGCGACGGTGACGCTGACGCTCGCGAGGGACGAGCGCGAGTGGTTCCCCGCGCTCGTGAGGGGGGGGCGCGGCGACGCGCAGGGGGATTGGTTCGCGCCCTGGGACCGGTGGGGCGGGGAGCCCTGGGGCGGGATCCCGGCGTACGCCGCGGAGGAGGCGCGCGTGGACCGGCACGCGAGGGTGTTGAACGATTTACGAGCGGCGTTTTTAGGGAAACCGGACGCCTTCTCGGGGACGGGCGAGGACGGGTTCGCTCGCGGCGGCGGTCAGAGCGGCGAACCCGCGAGCGCGTCGGAGGCGCTGTACGAGGACGACGGCGCGGGCGGGTCGAAGAAATCGCGCCTCCTCTCGGAGGAGCGCCGCGGCGCTCGGGTGGAGACGCACGGCGTCGCGAAGGCTCTGGTGGCGTACGCGACGGCGAAGTTCTCCGCGGCGGGGTGGTGCGCGATGGGCGATTTGCGGCGCGCGTACCGAACGATGACGGACGAGGAGGTGGCGCTGACGCGCTCCGCGGAGGCGTTCCTGACCGGGGTGGCGAAGACCCGGCGCGCGTTCAGCGCCGCCGAGCTCGTCGCCGCGGGCGCGGGGGAGTACCTCGCGCGCAGGCTCGCCTCGCTCGTGGACGAGGACGGCGGTCTCGTCGAGAAAAATGCTCTCGGCGACGACGCGGCGGCGGCTCCGGACGACGACGCGGAGAAGAAATCCCGGTCCGCGGAGGCGCGCCAACTCGCGACGGCGCTCGCGTCGCTCGGCGCGCGAAACGGCGCGGCGTCGCTCGCGGAGATGACGCGACGTGGCGTCGCGCTGGACGCGATCCCGAGGGCGCTCCTCGCGAGCTGGCGCGGGACGCTCGGGGAGAAGCCGTGCCCCGAGATTGAGCTCTGCGCGGAGGAGCTCGCGTGCGCCGACGTCGCCACCGCTGAGGTGGCGTTTTACCACGCCCCGACCGGCGGCGAAGGCGAACGAAAAGAAAAAAGACCCGTCGCCTTAGCATCGGCGCTCAGGGCGGGCCTGACGTACCTCCCGGGCGCGGAGACGCGACCCGTCGCCGGGCTCGTTCGCGTCCTGGAGGTTCGCGCGCCGGACCCGAAACGGCCGACGGCGCCGATCGACCTCCCGGACGCCGCCCCGCCGGCGGCGGATCCGTCGGAAGACTTCGGCGGCGAAGACGGAGACGCATCCGACGGAGACTCATCCGGGGGCTCCGTCGAGCCGTGGGGCGGGAGCGACGCGGGGAGCGACGTCGTGATGACCACGGACGAGCTCTCGGGCGGCGGCGACGCGGGCGCGCCCGCGGCGGTGCGCTCGGCGGCGAAGAAGCTCATCCGCGACGACCCGAAGGCGCAGGGGAACGACAAAAAAAACCCCGCGGCTCCCGGCGGCTCCCCTCCCGCCCCCAGCAGCGCCCCCCCGGTGAGCCTCGCGGGGTGTTTCGTGATGTTCAAGGCGAAGGACCACGATTGGCGCGCGTTCGAGGCGATGACGCGCCAGGCGCCCCGCCTGACGCACCTCGCCGCCGCCGCGGGCGCCGTCGCCGTCGCGTTTCTCTGGCCCGAGCGCGAGCCCAAGTATCCGCCCGCGCAGTGCCTCTGCGCGAGTCCGAACTTCGACGTCCCCGTGGGGATCCCCGCGTTCGTCCTCCCGCACGCCTTTTTTTCGGTGGTGTGCAGAGACAAGGACAGCGCCGGAGACGAGGAACCGGAGATCGGCGGCGATCTGATGACGGCGGTGAACGGGCGATGGGAGGCGCGCGTCGGCGCGAGGGCGGCGGGCGACGGCGCGGCGGCGAGGCTGGCTGCGCGGTGCGGCGACGCGCTGCGCGACGCGTGCGCGGCGCGGCCGGAGCCGGGGACGTCCGACGCGGCGGCGCGGTGGCTCGCGCGCGGCGGCGGGAGGCTCGCGGGGCTCAAGGGGCTCGAGGCGAGGCGGAAAGCGCGGGAGGAGGCGGACGAAGGGGGGACTCGGCCGTCGTCTCGGGAAAAGGGAGACGAGAAGAAGGCCGCCACCGCCGCCGCCGCCGCCGCGACCGCCGCGGAAAAGGGGGACGAGAAGGGCGGCGAGGCCGGCGGCGAGGGGTGGACGTGGACGAAATATTTCGGGATAGGCGGCGGGACCAAGGACGACGGCGGCGCCGCCGAGGGAGCCGAGGCGAAGGTTCCCGAGACGGCCGCCGCCGCGGAGGAGGATCCCGAGAGGAGGATCCCGGTCGCGGAGGACGACGCCGACGACTCGGTCGCGGAGGACGCCGACTCGGACTCGGCGACGGCGGACTCGGGAACCTCGGGCGCGGAGGACTCGGCGTCGGACCCCTCCCCCTCCCCCTCCTCTCCGTCCTCGTCGTTCGTTCCTCTGTCCCCCGCGGAGTCCGCTCGGGCGCGTCGGTGGTCGGCGGCGATGCGCGTCGCTTCGGCGATGGGCGACTTCGGGCGTCCGATTCTCGACGCGGCGTACCCGCCCCCGGACGCGTCGCGCCCCGGCTCGGTTCGCGTGCTGTGCCTCGACGGCGGCGGCATTCGCGGGCTGGCGACGATCGTCATGCTCGAGCGCATCATGCTCGCCACGGGCGCGTGGTGCGTCGGGGAGTGCTTCGACCTGGTCGTCGGCACGAGCACGGGCGGGGTCATCGCCCTCGGCGCGGGGCTTCTGAGGCTCACGCTCGGCGAGGTCGGCGAGCTCTACGACGCGATGGCGAGCGAGGTGTTCAAGCCGGACGGGTACTACGAGCTCCTGCGCCGCGGGCCGGGACACGCCGCCGCGCGGTCGTTCGAGCGCGTCATGGGCGACGTCCTGGGCCCCGAGGCGGATCAGCCGCTGTACGCCGCCGCCGCGCACGAGCGGTGGTACGCGGCGGGCGACGACGCGAGACCGGGGGGCCCGCCGAGGGTGTGTCTGGTCACCTCGCTCGCCTCCAGGCAGCCGTCCACGCCGTTCCTCCTGCGGTCGTACAAGCGCGGCGGGAGTACGTACGTACTCGACGGAGGAGAGAGGCGAAGAAACGCCTCCGCCGCGGGCGTTGGGGAGCTCCCGAGCGAACACCGCGCGGGGGCGGTGCACGCGCTTCGCGCGACGACGGCGGCGCCGTGGTACATGGAGGAGCTGACGCTGGAGAAGGAGCTCGGGCTGGGCCGGCTCCGCGCGCGCGCGGGGGAAAAGGACGAGGCGGCCTCGGCGGCGCGCGACGAGGACGACGGCGAGGAGGAATCGGAATCGAACGCGTTCGATGGAAAACGGAGCGAAGGAGGATTCGGATTCGGAGGGGGGTCCCCGGGGTTTTATCATCTGACGTCGGACGCGGACGCGAGTCGGACGTCTTCGACGCTTCGGTTCATCGACGGCGCCATCGCGTGTAACAACCCGACGGCGGTGGGCATCTTCGAGGCGCGTCGTCTGTACGGGCGGGACAGGGCGCTGGTGGTGGTGTCCCTCGGGACGGGCGCGGCGATCCCGTGCGAGACCGAGACGGACTACAGGGACCCGGGGAACGTCTCGAGCAACCTCGTGGGCGCGACGTGCGACGTCCTGCAGGTGGACGCCATCGTGCGGCACGTGCTCGGGGAGGGGGACAGGTACTTCCGGTTCCAGCCCACGGACAGGGTGTTCAGCTGTAACCTCGCCGACTCGAGGGAGGAGACGAGGAAAGCGCTCAGGGAAGCCGCGAGGGCGTACATGGACACGGAAGGCGCGCGCGCGGAGGTGGACGCCCTCGCGAAGTGCCTGAAACAGAAGCCGTAAATGCGCGGCGAGAGTCGAAAAGACGAGCCGTTTTGAAAAAAATCCAAAATCCGCGTCGAGCGCCGCGTCGCTCGTTCGGTCGTTCGCTCGTTCGCGCTCGTCGCGCTCACGCGACGCCCATCTCCGCGAGGTGTCCGTGCCAGTCGTTCGTGTTGTTCGCGCCCACGAGCGCCTCGTGCGTGGGCGCGTCCATCGCGAGCGCGTCCGGCCTCGCCTCGTTCGGCGTCGCCGCCGCGACGGCGTCGTGCGCGAGCGCCTGCCCCTCCGGCGTGAAGTGCAACCCGTCGGACAACAGCGCCGCGCGCCAGTCCTTCCCCCTCCCCTCGAACGCCGCCCCGAGGTCCGCGACGCCCGCGCCGAATTCCCCACCCACCCTCGCCGCTATTCGCGAGTACTCCCGAGTCCTCGCCTCCGACCGGTCCAGAAGCGACGCGGGCATGCCCTTCGCGTCCGTTGTCATCCGCATCCTCGCGTCCTCGTCCAGGGGCGGCGGGGTGGCGACGACGATGGCCGGCGCGGAGGTCGCCGACGGCGATCGCCGGTACCGCCGCACGATCCACCGCAGATTCTCCTCGTACTCCGCCGCGGGCACGGCGTAGTGGGACTTGTGCCCCTCCGGCCGCGCCGCGTCGTTCGCGCCCACCAGGACGACCAGGAGCGCCACGCGATCCGGCGGCGGGAAGAGCTCGGGGCGGCGCGTCATGAGGTTTCGAAGCCAACGCGAGTTGTACCCGGAGTAGCCCCGGAGGACGACGTCCGCGGTTCGCGCGTACTCCGCCGCGAGCCGAGCGCCCCAGCCCCCGGGCTCGAACGAACGCTGCACGAGCGAGTCGCCGAGGAGAAGGATCGCGGGGCGCGCGCCCGAACCACCCGCCCAGGGCGCGGCGTCCGCCGCGGGACTCGGGTCCCGCGACGGCGCGGCGTCGTCGTCGGCATCCCTCGCGCTCGTCTCGCGAGTGGGAAACCACGATCCGCGCGACGCGCGCAGCCCGAGGAGGACGAGCGCGAGGAGGAGAAGCGCGCACGTCGTCGCGCGGCGCGCGCGCCGCCCGCCGCCCCCGCGCGGCGCGGCGACCGCCGCGTGCGCGCGATGCATCCCCGAAACGCGCGCGCGCGCGGCGACGGGGTGCGTTCAAATAACGAGCGCGGCGGGGCGCGACCGAACGCCCCGACGAGCGTCGCGGCACGTCTCGATCGCATCAGGCGACGGCCCCGCGGCGATTAAGCATCTGCAGCAAGCAGTCTTACAAAACCGCGTCCGGTGCGCCGCGACGGAACGGCCGCCGATATGCGTTTCTGCCGAACGCGGGGGTTCGGTCGCGCCCGGGTGGAAAAAAATCGTCCCCGCCGTTGAGTTTTCATTGGCGGAGCGCGTTCGCGGATTCGTGATCTCGATCGAGGGTCGCGGGGGAGGAATCGACCCGGTCAATGCTTCCGGTCAAACCTGGTCGGCGAACCCCGAAAACCCCTCGGTCGCGGGTCGGTCGATCGAGCGAGCGCTTTGGAGACGAGCGCGCGCCTCGGATGGATCTCGGTTCGCGAACGGCGAGCCGGCGTCCCGGGCGGGAGCACGCACGAAGTTTTTTTTCGCTTTCTCCGTCCAAACTGCGCCTCGGCGCGAGCGCGCATCGCGACGACGCCCGGCGCAGTCGACGTCGCGCGCGAGTGCTTCGTCACGGACTTATCGACTTCGGCGCTCGTGCAGTCGCGCGCGTCGAACCTCGAGGTTTTCGCGGGGCGCGCACCCGCCGCGCGCGTCGCGTTTCCGCGCGGGCGTGCGCACCACCTGCGCCGTGAAAACGGGTTGGGCATCCGAACGCGCGGAAGAAATCCCATCTGACCCGGCAAGATGCCCGCGGCGGTGGCGGCGAACGGGGAACCGCCCCAGGACGCCCTGACGTACGTCAGGGCGGTCAAGGCGCGGTTCCTGCGAACGGACCCGCAGGTGTACGAGTCGTTCCTCGAGGTCATGCGCGACTTCAAGAACGCGAGGTACGTGAAAAGCCGCGCGGCGCTCGGTGGCGTTTTCTGCGCTCGAATTCCTCCTCCCCTCCCGCGCCTCCCCGACGCGCTTCTGACGCCCCGCCCTGCTCGATGCGCGCAGATCCGACACCCCGGACGTCGTCCGAAGGGTCAAATCTCTCCTGGGAGGGCATCCCGACCTTCTCGACGGGTTCAACTGCTTTTTGCCGGAGGTGCGCGCCCGCCCAACCCGTCGCGTCCGATGCCCGTCGGCGGCTTTCGCACGAGGGATTGGGCACGAAATGCCAACCGCCTCGGGGAACGGTCGCGGCGCGCGCGCCTCGCGCCGCCTCCCGCGCGTCGCGAACCGCGCGAGGCGCCCTCGTTCGCGATCCGCATTCCGCGATCGCGCCCGGATCGCCGTCGACGCGATCTCACGCGACCCTCGCGGCGCGCCTTCACCCGCCTCGCCTCGACCGTGTTTTTTTCCCATCGCTGAGCCACCCCCACCTCCCCCGTGTCGCAGCCGTACAAGTTCAGCGCGGAACCGGACGCGAAGGAGGCGGCGGCGGTGCGTGCCGAGACGCGCGCCTTCCCGCGCGAGCGCCCCTCCCGACGCTCGACGCGAAGTCCGCGAGCCCGCGTTTTTTTTTCGCCGCCGTTCCGCGCCCCCTCGCGCGCGCCTCGGCGCCGCGAGATGGCGCGCGGACCGGTGCCCGCCCGTTCCCTCTCGCGGGTCGTTCAGATTTCAACCCTCTCCCGCCGGCGTCCTCGGCGCTCCCGCGCGCGTTGCCGCGCCGCGCCTCGCGCGCCGCGCCCGCGCTGACGCCCCCGTCCCCCGCCCCCCGACCCACCCGAAGTCCGACGAGGGGCAGCCGACCATCGGCGGCGGATACAACCTCCTCAAGCGCATCCGCAAGGTCTACAGCCACGACGAGCGGCCGTACCACGCCTTCCTGGCTATCCTGATTCGGTTCAGAAACGCAGAGCTCACCACGGAACAGGTGCGCCTTCGACCCCCGCGCCCTCGCGCCCGCCCCGCGGCGCGCCCGCCGCGGCGCGCGAACCCGCGCGCGAACCCGCGCGCGTCCACCGCGCCCGCTTCCGCCGTCGCTTCGCGTCGCGCGGACGCGCGCGAACCGCCGATCCCCGCGCAACCCCCGCCCGCGCCCGAGCCGCGATTTTCCTCCCCGTCGGAAACCGGCGCGGCCAAGTCAGCCCGGGGGAGCCGTCGCCGTTTGCCTCGTCGAACTGCGAACCCAGGAAAATATCCGATTGCGCCGAAGCCTCGACGCGGACGAGAGGGAAAAAAAAATCCAATCGCGACCCTCGGTTCTCCGACGGCGGAGGCTCGCGGCCCCGTTTACCCGCGTGTGTGTCCGATGAGTGCTCGCCACCCGAACGCAATGAACGCCGACCGGGGACGACTTGGGTCGGCTTCTGTTTGGACGCGGTTGGATTTGGATGTTTCGGGTCTCGGGCGTCTCGGTCGCGCGCGCTCTCCCCGCGTCCACCCGTTGGTTCGCGCGCTCACCTCCTCCCCTCCTCCACCCCCCCCCCCTCGACCCCCCCCCTCGACCCCCCCTCGCGCGTCCGTCCCTCGCGTCTGTTCCTCCAGGTGATTAAGAACGTCTCGACGTTGTTTTTCGACCAGCCGGATTTGTTACACGGCCGCGACGGTTTGGAGTTTTTCGTGCCGAAGGACACGAAGCCTCCCGAGCCTTCTGTGTGGTTCTCGTGGACGCCGCAGACGCACCACCGGTACGGGCGCACGTCGTTCCGCGTCGCTGTGCGGATGCTTCTGCTCTGCGAGAAGCGCTCGCGGTCGCAGCCGCCGGACCTGACGAAGAAGAAGGTTCGGGTCGAGCGCCTGGGTCCTCGGAAACCGGACGGCTCGGACGACTCCGAGTCGGAGTACAGCTCGAGCGAGGAGTCCGAGAGCGACTCGGAGTCGCTCCCGAAGGAGCCCGGGCGCGTGGACGAGCGGAAGATCCCGCCGGTGTGGGACCAGGTGACGCCGCGGGACCTCAGCGAGTTCGAGAGGCTCACGTTAGAGATCAAACCCATGACCGACGACCAGTGCTGGGAGGATGCGCTGTCGCAGAAGGAGGAGAATCGCGCCAACGCCGAGGCGGCGGGGCGGGGGAAGCGGCGGGGCGCGCCCGACGGCGCGGGCGGCGCGGACGCGTCCCCGCCGGAGTCCCCGCCGCCACCGAACGGCGTCGCGCCGCGGAGCCGCAAGTCCGCGCGCATCATCGCGAAGGTGAACCGCGGGGCGACGTACACGAGCTACAAGCACCTCATGAGCGGGCGCGGGACCGGGGGGGGGGCGGGGCACCAGGGGCACCACCACGGGCGGGGGCGACGAATGAGCCTCACCGGCGGCGGGCGGGGCGCGGGGCTCACGGGGGGCGTCCAGGCGCTGTCCACGGTCGCGCCGGAGCTCCCGCCCAAGGAGGACGTGCGGTTGGAGCTGAAGAGAAACCCGAAGGAGATGTCCCTGATGGCCGCGGACAGGGCGGGGCTGCACCAGCTCCCGCCGGAGTGCATGGAGAGGATCGTGTACTTCCTCGCCAAGGCGGAGGGGAGGGAGGAACTCAAGGCGCAGAGGGAAGCGCTCATGAAGAGCCTCGGGAAAGCGAAATAGCCACGACGACGCGCGGGGGAAAAAAAATCCGACGGACGAGACGAGAGGATGTCGAGCGCGGAGGAACGGCGCTCGAGACGAGTTTCTGAATGGCATCCACGAAGGTTCGCGAAAGGTTCGAAAGGACGCCAGTAGTACAGTGATGGCTACTCCTCTCCAAAGTAGTCTACCGTACCGTACAAAAAAAAAACTGACTCGCGCGTCGCGTCGCTCGTCTTCACAGCAGCCACAGCCATCCGCACATCGCGCCCAGGGCGAGTCCGACGAGCAGGAAGAACACCATGACCGTCCCGCACGCCTCCGCGTCTTCCTCCGCGGCCCACCTCGGCCCCGCCATCATCGCCGCCGTGGAGTACCACCCGTTGGTGGCGCCGAGCGCCGCCGTCAGCGCGAACGTCGCCGTCTCCCCCGACGCCGCGCCGCCCCTCCGCGCCGAATCGAACGCCGGGACGAACAACACGCGCGACAGGCACAGCGCCAGCGTCGTCCCGGGCCTCCCCGCGAGCGTCTCCGCGAAGACCCCGGGTCGCAGACCCGGGAGCGTCTTCCCGACCAGGTCGGCGACGTTGAAGGCGGCGATGAGAAGCACGGGGTACCAGTCCCCGAAGGTCGCGGACGCGACGTCCTCGGCGAGAAAACCGGGGAATATGCTCAGCGTCACCGCGTAGCACGCGGTCACCGACGCGGCGAAGAACCGAACGTCGCGAGCGACGCGGTAGGCGTCCCCCAGAGTCGTCGCTGACCTCTTCCGCGCGACGACGGATCCACGCGACGCCCCCGCCGGGTTCCCCGGGTCTCGGTCCGCCGCCGACGCGGAGGAGGAGAAGGAGAACCCGTCGACGTCTCGAAGCGCCGCCCGCTCCGACTCGTACTCCTCCGAGGCGTCCGAGGCGCGGAACCCCTCGCGTTCCCCCGCGGCGTTCCTCGCGTACGCCTCGGTTCTCTCGAGGGCCCCGTGCGCGACGAGGCACGAGGCGACCCACGTCGCGGCGACGGCGAAGTACGCGACGGCGCCGCGGCGCAGTCCCGCGACGGAATCCGACGCGGCCGCCGCTTTGGCGACGAGGCGCAGCGCGGAGACGACGACGCCCGAGAAGCTCGTGCCGCCCATCAGGGCCTGGGTGTACGCCGGGAGCATCTGCGCGACGACTCCGAACAGGCTTCCCTGCGCGAAGGCGTCCGCGACGCCGGTGAGGGCGACGGCGGCGCAGAGCGCGGCGAGCGAGCGCGGGGCCGCCGCGGGCACGAGGAGGCACGCGAGGAAGACGCCGAAGCCGAATCGCACGCGAAGGCGCGGGGCGGCGAGGTGGGCGAAGCGGAGCACGAACGGGAGCGTGGACAGGTTGGGGAGGAAGTAGAGGACGCCGAAGAGGCGGTCGACGTGCGCGTTCGGGTGGATCGCCGCGAAGTAATCCACCGCGGTGACGTACGCGTTCCAGGGGAGGAGGATGCCGACGCCGAGGTGGAAGCAGAGCCAGTACGCCGCGCGGTCGAGGGGCGGGTCCCCGCGGCGCGCCTCGCGAGGCGCGTCGCCGAGGGAGGAGGCGCGGGGAAGGGCGAGCCCGGGGTCGTCGCCCGCCGAGGCGAGCATCGCGGCGGCGACGGGCGCCGCCCGCGACGCCCCGCGCGGGGAGGTGTGTCGCGGGGCGTTTTCGACGACGAAGCGCCGCGTCGTCGAGCAGTATATGTAGCTCTGCGCGCCCCGACTCGCGCTTCGTCAGTTCCTGCAGTCGCCGGGGCCCGGCACGCTCGATTCGATTCGTCGCCGGCCGAACCGTAGTAGAGTGGCGAGGCACGTATCCGTTCCGTTTGGCCCGCGCGCCAGAACTCGTCGCACGCGGACGCACACGATGCCCTACCAGTCCGAGTCCGTGGTCGCCTTCGCCGCGCGCGAGGCGAAGAAGATGTGGCCGTTCCTCGCCGGCTTCGGCGTGGTCGGCTACGGCGTCACCGTCGCCACCCTGGGCATCACCGAGGAGGACAAGAAGAAGTCCTCCTTCATCAACCCGGGCGGACACCACTGAGTCGACGCGACGCCCTCGCGCTCGTCCGGTCGGGTTCGCGCGAACGGCGCGGCGCGCGGGACCCGCGGGGGGTACGAACGGGTCTCGCGGCGTCGGAGGCGACGCGGGCGTCGTCCGAGGACCGCTCGAGGCGCGATCGTCCAGGCCGGGCGGGGGGTCGATTTAGGGTTTGTTTTCCACCGAGGGGCGGATTCGCGCGAGGCGGGTGTTGTTGCGAGGCGACCGGCCGCGCCCAACTCGCGCTGCTGTACGACTAGAATAACTGGTACCATAGACGCGTCCAGAGTGTAACGCGCCGCGCGATGCACTCGCACACACGAACCGTCCCGAACCCGTCGCCCACGCGCGCGCCCCCTCCCGCGGCGATCGCCCTCGTCCTGCAAGCGTCGTCACGTGGCGATCCGCGCGAATCGGGCGCGAAGCGCGAGTCCGCCGAAAACATCAGCCTCCGGGGCTGCGCGCGAAATGATCTTCAATGCGCGCAAAAATCGACGTTACCAGTATTCTTGACGGCAAAAGGTCCGTCGCCTACGCGCCTCGCCTCGGTCCTCCTCACGCCTCCGACGCTAACTCCTCCCCCTCTCCCGCGTGATCGTCGAACGCGTCCCCCAGGTGGCGCTGCCACCTCGCCGCCGCCGCCTTCTGCCACGCCGCGCCGGCGACGGGCGACTCCGCGTCCCTCGCCAGCGGCGTCGCGCCCTCCCCGCCGCCGCCCCGCCCCCGCCGCTCGGCGACGTCCCCCCGCCGACCGGCGACGAGCGGCGCGCGCTCCGCCGACGACGCCAAAAGCGCCGCGTCGCGGGACAGGCGACGCGCGACGCGCCGCACCGCCACGACGCCAACCGCCGCGACGAGCGCGGCGACCCCGAGCGCCGCGGGAGACGCCGTGAAAAAGAGCGCCGACGAACGAGGCGCCTCCGCCGCCGCCGCCGCGCCGAGAAGCGGCGGCGCCGCGGCGAGCTCGCGAACCTTCGCCGCCGCGCGACGCGCCACCATCGCCGCGTGCGGGTCCGAGCTCGCGCGGGGAGAATCGGAATCGCCGCCGGCGAGCTCGGGAGCGTCCCCGAGGGGAGCGTCCCCGAGGCTCGTGAGGGGGATGGTCGCCGTCGCCGCCTTCCCGGATCCGACGGGGTCGCGCGTCGCCCCCAGCCTCGCCCTCGCCCTCGCCCTCGCCCTCGCCGCCGCCCCGGGGAACTCCTCCCGCGCCTTCTCCGCCTTCTTCCCGCCGCCGCTCTTCGCCGCCTCGTACTCGGCGTCGTCGTCGCCTTCGGCGCCGGCGATCACGCGCGCCGCCGCGAGGGAATCCTCGCCCCCGCCGACCCCTCTCTCGCTCGCGGCGACGATGCCGGCCAACTCGTCGTCGAGCGTCTTCGCCGACGCGGTGCCATTTTTTTCGTCGTCGTAGTCGGGCGCCGCCGCGCCGTAATCGTACGGAGGCGCGGGGCCCGGCGCGAGCCGCCGCGGGGGGTCTAAGATGACGCCGGTCGCGTAGTCCTCCGACGCGGCGTAGTCGTAGTCGTAGTCCACGCCCTGTTCGGCGGCGGCGGCGGCCTCGGGCGCTCTCTCCTCCTCTTCCTCGCCGACACTCGCCCACTCGGGGACGGGCCCCGGGGCGTCCGCCGGGAAGAAGTTCGCCGACGCGCCCGAGCGCGCCGTGTCCGCCGAGGGGTAGAAGTCCGAGTGGCGCGGGGCCCGGCGCGATTTCGCTTTCGCGTTCGGGTCGGCGTTCGGGGCGTCCGGGTCGGGCGCCGCCGAGGGCCCCCGGCCGGAGCCGACGCCGAAGAGCGCGTCGAGCGCCGATTCCGAGAGGAGGCGGAATGAGCGGTCGTTCTCGGCGGAGGCGGCGCGCTCGGCGGCGTCGCGGTGCGCCTCCCGGCGGCGCGTGCGGCGGCGCTCGCGGCGCCGCGAAGCGCGCGTCGACGGACGAAGACCCTCCAGTTGAGCGCTGGAGCCGAGCTCGATCTTCCGCGCGAACGCGTCCGGAGCGTCCTCGTCCTCGTCCCCGTCCTCGTCGGCGTCGCGGCGCCTCTTCCCGCGCCGCCGCGTCTCGAGGACGTCGCTCGGGTCCGCGACGCTCTCCGACTCCATCCACTCCCTCGCCGTGTCCTTGACGCGCGCGACGTCGGCGTCCTCTTTCCCCTCGGCGTCCTCCTCCGTCGCGTCGTCCTCGAAGTCGCCGAGGCGGGCGTGCTTCGGCGCCGACGACGACGGGTTCGCCCGCGCCTTCGACGCGCGCGCCCGCGCGGCGCGGCGCGCCTCGCGGCGCTCGTGGTGCGCCACCTCGGCTAACGCGTCGTCGTGCGCGCGGGCGATCGCGCGGAAGTCGATGTCATCGTCGTCGTCGGCGGCGGCGGAGGAGGAGGTTTTCGAGCGGTGGGAGGGGCGGAGCGTGGGCGCGCGCGTCGCGCGTTCCGACGCGCGCGAATCCCCGCCTCGCGAATCCTCCTCCTCGCGCGGGGAGTGTCTCGAACGCGAAGGTCTCGAGCGCGTCGCCGACGAAGGCTTCTTCGCCGACGAAGGCTTCTTCGCCGACGAAGGCTTCTTCGCCGACGAGCGCGTCGCGGACGAGGGCTTCTTCGCCGTCTCCGCCTTCGCCTCGTTCGACGTTCGCGCCGTGCTCCCGCGCGCGAAATCGTCCCGGAAGTCCTCCTCCTCCTCCTCCTCCTCCTCCTTTTCCCTTCTTTGAATCTTTTCTCGCGTACTCGAAGCCCTCTTCGCCTTCTTCGCGTCCCCGTCGTCGGCGGGCGTTTTGCCCGTCCCGGCCACGACCGCCTTCTCCCTCGCGAGGACCCGCGGCGTCTCAGTCTTGAACGCGTCGCGCCGGCCCGCGCGCGTCGTCGAGCGCGCCCACCCGTCCGAGCCGACGTCCGACGCGTCGTCTTCGTCGGCGCTTCCGGGTTTCTTCCCTCGCGCGGGGGGCTCGTCCGCGCTTCGCGCGACGTCGGAGAGCGCGGCGAATTCCGGGAGGTCGTCCGCCTCCACCTCGAGGAGGCCCGCGCCCGGAACCTTCGCGAGGAGGTGCAGCTCCCACATCGCGCGGGACTCCACGAGGAGCCCCGCCCCGAGCTCGCTCGCGTACTCGCCGCCCTTCAGCTTGCTCGTTCGCCTCGACGGGCGCGGCACCCACCCGGCGCGAATCGCGCCGTCGTCGCCGCCGGCGGAGGTTTCCCCCATCGCCGCGGCGAACAGCGCGTCGTCCGAGGGACCCCTGGCGTCGGCCTCCTCGAGCGCGACGACGAGCTTGTCGTTCTTGGGCTGGAGCTCGCCCGTGATCGCGGGCACCGGGTCCCCCGCGCCGCACCCCACGAGCGCCTTGGCCGGGTCGCGCAGGCGCACGCCGGCGGCGGCGGCGCGAATGCGCCCGCCGCGCGCGTCCCCGGCAACCGCCGGCTGGCTCCACGTCAGCGTCTTCAGGTCCAGCGCGTGCACGTCCTGCAGGTACGCCTTGCTGTGGTAGTCCTCGCCGCCGATGACGTACATCACCCCGTCTCGGTGCACCGCCGCGTGCATCCTCCGCTGCGACGGCGGAAGCCCCCTCGTCTCCTTCTTCTCCCACCGCACGCGCCGCGGATCCGAGAGGTCCGCGGCGTACGTCGCCGTGGACGCGTACGTCGCGCTCCCGCCGGTGTGGTCCCACACGCTCCCGCCCCAGACCCACATCACGTCGTCGTCGTCGATCACCGCGGAGTGCTTGTTCCTTCGCACGGGGAGGTCGCCGGTGACCCGCGGGTAGTAAAACTCGAACGCGTTCAGGTCGAGCGCGAGGAGCTCGCCGACGTTGAACCCGAGCCGCCCCTCGACGACGAATCCGCCGAAGATGAACATCTGGTTACCGGAGGTGACGACCGCGCTCGCGCCGCTCCGAGCGAGCGGGAACGGCTCCCCGGGCCCGTGCGCGTCGGCGATGACCGCGGGGAGGCCGAAGGGGCCCTGGTCGACGACGCGCGTTTTTCGCACGCGAGGCCGCGTCGCGTCCACGAGGTGCCACCGCCCGTCCTCCAGACCGTACGCGTACACCGAGTCGAGGCGAACGTCCGTCTCGTCGCGGCCGCCGAACACGATCATCGCGCGCTGGCGCCGGCCCCCGAGCGCGATCTTCGACGGCGTGATCACGGCGACGTGCTCGTCGCGGCTGCCGGGGGAGAGCGCGGCGTCGCGCGACTTCATTTTAGACGCCGAGCGCGACGCCGACGAAGGATCGGGATCGCCGCCGCCGCGACGGGTCTTCTTCTTCTCGTCCTCGCTCTCGTCGCACGCCTCGCCCGCGGCGCACGCCCACCGCGCTTTTGCGGCGTCGAAGACGGAGAGGTCGTCCCTGTCCGCGAAATCGTCGCCGCCGTCCCACACCTCGTACCCGCCGTGGAAGTACGCCGCGTCGTCCGAGACGGCGACGGCGGGGCTCGCGCGCGCCATCGTCCTCCCGCTCCCGTCGGAGGGACCCGACGCGAGCTCGCAGAACACCAACCCCTCCGCGCTCCCGAGACCGGCGAGGACCGCGGTTCGAGACGCGGTGTCGCCGCCCTCGACGAGGCCGCCGTGCAGGACGATGGCCTCGCCCTTGGACGCGCGCACGCGACGGGCGAAATCCTCGGTGTCCGCCGCGGGGGGGGCGGTCGCGAACGCGGATCCGCCACCGGCGGAGAGCGTCTTCTGGCGCGGGGCGCCGTCGGGGCCCGCGTCCACGCCGCCCGCCTCGAGCTGCTCCGAGGCGTCCCTCGCGTCCTCCAGATCGCGCATGTCCTCCCCGCCCTTGGCGGGGACGAGGCGCCGCCGGAGCGCGTCGAGCTCGTGCGGGCTCGCGCCGTGGCGACCGGCGTGCGAGCGAGGGGGGGGTTGGCTCGGCGCGTCCCCGCCCTCGAGCCACGCCACCGCGGACCCGGCGTCCGCGCCCGCGGCGAGCGCCGCGAGCACGGCGAGCGCCGCCGAGACGCGAAGGCCGCGCGCCATCCGCGCCGGTCGCGTCGGGTGCAGTGGCGCGACGCGCGCGGCGTCGGGTGTTTCAACCAATCGCGATGCTTTTTCCCTCGGACGGTGGTTTCGTCTTCGCCCGGAGAAGTGCGATGGTTCGAACCGGAAGCATCCACAAGCACCGGCCGGGTGCGAAAATCTCAGACTGGATTTCACGGAACGAACGCTTTCGCGGAAACCGAAACCCTACGACCGCCCGAGTGGCGCGCGAGTCCGCAAAAAACGCAAACCCGCTCCCTCCGCCAGAAAAAAGATCCCCCCCGCTCGGGGGCGAGCAGAAGGGCCGAGTCCCGTTTGTTGGGACTGCATCCGCCCTCGCCCTGCACAAATCGGGCGCGCGACCATGCTTCGCACCACCGCCAACGCGCTCTGGACCCGGTTCGTGCCGGCGGCCAGGCTGCAGCTGAGCGCCCCCGCGGCGAACGCGGCGTCCACGGTGCGTTTCCTCGCTCGACGACGCGCGCGTCCCGCGTTCGCCGGTCTCTCCGCGTCGCGGTTTTTCCTCCCATCGCCACCGCTTCGCGTGGAAAACCGCGGCGACGATCGCCGCCCGTCCGCCCTCGGTCGCTGACGCGCTCGACGCCTCGTTCCGTTCCCTCCCCACCCGCAGCGCCTGTTCACGTCCTCCTCCTCCACTTCCGCGGAGGCTGCGGATGAGCACGCCCCCCCCCTGAACCTGTTCGGCCTCCCCGCGCGGTACGCCGCGGCGCTGTACACCTCCGCGAGCAAGGCTGGGAACCTCGCGACGGTGCAGGCGGAGCTCAAGACGGTGGTGGACGCGGCGGCGAAGGACGCGAAGTTCAAGCAGTTCCTCGAGGACCCCACGATGAGCAAGGCGAAGAAGATCGCCGGCCTCACCGCCTTCTGCGACGGCGCGAAGTTCGCGGCGATCACGAAGAGCTTCCTGTGCGTCGTCGCCGAGAATGGCCGGCTGGACCAGAATGCGAAGATCTACGACGCGCTCGAGGAGTACGCCCTCGCGGCGGCGGGGAAGGTGAAGGCGACGGTGACGTCCGCGCAGCCGCTGAGCGACGCGCAGCTCAGCGACCTCACGAAGAAGCTGCAGGTCCACCTCGAGCAGGGCGAGGAGCTGTCGATCGACACCAAGGTGGACCCCAGGCTCGTTGGGGGATTCACCGTCGCCATGGGCGAGGACTTCTTCGACCTCAGCCTCATGTCCAGGATCAGGGCCATGGAGGCGGAGCTCAGCAAACCCCTGGGCGCGTGAGCGCGAGGTGTTCATTTTCGCGCGAGTGTGTGCGAACAGAGAGAGGTGTACTACTAACACGGGTCTACCATTAGCGGCGGAGAAGAGCGCGCGCGCGCGCGTTCGCGACGAGGCGAGACGGGTTTTCGGCGACGAGAGACCCCGCGAAGAGACGACCGACGCCCGACGCCCGCCTTCTTCTTCACTCCTTCGCGCGCGACGCTCTCAACACGCGCACGATTGGTTCCGGGCGCGATATTGGTTCCTCAGCCTCACTCGCTGCGCCCCCCCGTTCGCGGCGGTCTCCTCGACGAGGCTTGGGGTCTCCAGCACGCCCCTCACGAGTTCCTCGAACGCCTCCTTCACGAACGCCTTGGTTTTCGCGGAGCACTCCAGGAAGAGGCACCCGTTCTCGCGCGCGAACGCCACGCCCTCCTCCGTGGACACCGCCCTGCTCTCCTCCGCCTTGTCTAACTTGTTCCCGATGACGATCTTCACGCACTCGTCCACCGTGCTGTACATGTCCACCTCGCGTCGCCACACCTCGGAGAGGCCGTCGAACGTGTCCCTGCGCGTGATGTCGTAGACGAAGACGATCCCCTGCGCGCCTCTGTAGTAGCTGCTCGTGAGCGTGCGGAAGCGCTCCTGGCCGGCGGTGTCCCACACCGTGAGCTTCAGCTTCTTCCCGTCAAGGTCGAGGTACTTGAGCTTGAAGTCCACGCCGATCGTCGGGCTCAGCTCCTCGAACGTGTCGTCGCTGAACCGCAGGAGGAGAGAACTCTTCCCCACGCCGGAATCGCCGACGAGCAGGAGCTTGATGAGGTGGTCGAAGGGCTGGCCGTCGATCCGCCCGGCCGCGTCGGGCGCCATCGCCGCGCGAGGGGCGCGGTGCGCTAGAAAAACCCGCGCGCTCGGAGGTGCCGCCGAGCGGAGTGCGAAGGGGGCGCGCGCGTGGAGGGCGGGGCTTTTCCCACGTGCGCGCGAGAATGTCCACTGTGAACTTCTTATGACGAGGATCCCCCGCGCGCGGGGAACCTCCTGGGCTTCCAACACGTCGTCGTCGTCGCCGCGAACGTCGCAGTCTCGGCGGCGCGCGGGACGCGCGACCGGGGTCGATCGCGACGCGCGCGGCGCGGCGGATGTCGCCGACGCGCCTGAGCGGGCTCGCGAGGCAGGCGCTCGCACTCCACCGCGACCTCCTCCGGGCGGCGCGCGCGAAGCCCGAGCAGACGCGCGTCGCCGTGTGCTCGCAGATCCGTGCCGAGTTCGAGCGCGACCGCGGCCTCGATCCTCGCGACGTCATGGCCATAGAGCACCGCATCCGCAGTGGGCGGAAGAAGCTCGCCCTCCTGCGCGACCCGAACGTCACGAACGTCGTCACCCGGTGACGACGGAGCGCGTCCCCGGGGGTCGCGCGGCCCGGTGCGGACGCGCGACGCCGAGCCGCGTCCGGGGGGAGGCAGCACGCCGCGGAGGCGCCGATGACGACGAGCAGTTTTACCAAATCAGTCTAGTCTACTTTCGTATATCATACGCGGGGCTTCCGCCGTCCGCCGTCCCGGCGCTCGCCCCTCACGCCTCATCCACCCTCGCGCTTCACTCAACCTCGAGCCACTCGTCGATCTCCTCGTCCGTGAGCCCGCTCTCGGATTCGGATTCCGCCACCTCCCCGACCTCCGCGCGGGGCGACGCCGACGCGCCCGCCGCGCGGAAGCCGACGAGCGCCGGCGTCTCCGCCGCCGCCGCGGCGCCGTAGCCGCCCCCCCCGGCCGTCCTCTCGGACGGCGGCGCGACGGTCCGCACGGGCGCGAGCGACGCCTTCCGCGCGACGAAGGCGGACTCCAGGTCCCGAGTCGCCGGCGGGACGAGCGCGCGCGAGCGCGACCACTCGCGCTTCGC
>MDSW01107978.1_pt1 | contig 26288 bp, 26 predicted proteins | sample 811171 | NCBI WGS metagenome assembly MDSW01 (sample SAMN05326641, study PRJNA326480) | marine metagenome | isolation source: seawater | place: Atlantic Ocean: North West | collected 2012 | reverse complement strand
TTTTTAACTTTTATTTTTGCCATAAAATATTGATTGATAAACTGTAATTTTTATACATATTAAGAAAAATTTAGCAAACTTTTAATTATGTTTAATACAATATTCCCAAAGATACACAAAGAAGGCTATAAATTCTTAGCGATTTCTATCTTAGCCACGTTTATTATCTTATTCTTTTCAAAGATACTAGGTTTAGTTCTTATTTTAATAACTGTCTGGGTATACTATTTTTTTCGCGATCCTGAGAGATTTTCTATTAATGATGATACATTTTTAGTTAGTCCAGCTGACGGGTTGATTACAGATATATCTGAGAGATCTGGACCTGAAGAATTAAGACTAGAGAATACTACATATACAAAAGTCAGTATTTTCATGAATGTATTTAATTGTCATGTCAATAGAGTTCCAGCATCAGGAAAAATTGAAGAAATCTATTATAAACCTGGAAAGTTTTTGAATGCTTCTTTAGATAAAGCAAGCGAAGAAAATGAGAGAAATTATTTTAAGATTAAATCAAATAAAAATTCTGAAGAAATTATAATTGTTCAAATTGCAGGCTTAATTGCTAGAAGAATTGTTTGCGAGGTAGAACAAGGACAAGATTTAAAACAAGGAGATAGAATAGGAATGATAAGATTTGGGAGTAGAGTAGATATTTATTTTAAAAATAAAAAAGTTTTAGCTCAAAAAGGGCAAAATGTTACAGCGGGCGAAAGCTTAATTGCTTCAGATTAATGGAACAAAATAAAAAGTTTAAACTAGTATCATCAAAAAAAACAAGGTATCTTTTACCTAACATACTTACCTTAGGCGGTGTTTGCCTTGGTATAAGTTCCATAAAGTTTTCGATTGACGGAAACTTTAATCTTGCAGTTACATTAATATTACTTGCGGCTATATTAGATGCTTTGGATGGAAGAGTTGCGAGATTAATAAAAGGAACTTCGGAGTTCGGAAAAGAGTTAGACTCACTGACAGATTTTGTAAGTTTTGGTATAGCTCCAGTTTTAATTTTATACTTTTGGGAGTTAAACACTTATGGAAAACTCGGATGGGCTATCGCTCTTATTTACTCAGTTTGTTGCGTTATTAGATTAGCTAGATTTAATTTGACTAAATCAGATAGTCAACAAGACTGGAAAAATAATTTTTTTGAAGGCATCCCATCTCCTGCGGGAGGTCTTTTAATATTGATGCCATTAATTTATGAATTATCCGATTTAAATTTTAGTTTTGAAATGAAAAATTTTACACCAATACTTACTATTACAATTGCTTTATTATTAGTAAGTAAAATACCTACCCTCTCTTTAAAAAAAATATCGATTTCACCAAAGGTTACAGTATTTTTATTAGTATCAATTGCTATAATTTTTATTGCTTTGTTATTTTATACTTTTGAAACGCTTTTAATTTTTTGTGTAATTTATTCTTTTTCAATCCCTTTAAGTATTTTAATCTATCGAAAACAACAGAAAAAATATACTTCGAAAATATCTGATGAAGATCATGAAGATATTTTATAATGAAAAAGTCAAAAAGGAAAAAAAAAAGTAATTCTTGGAAAATTAAACAACATAAAGATCCATATTTTAAGAAATCCAAAACATTAGGTTATAGATCAAGAGCAGCATTTAAATTAATTGAATTGAATAACAAATTTAATTTTATTAAAAGAAATACTAATTTACTTGATCTAGGCTCATGTCCTGGAGGATGGTCTCAAGTTGCAAGCAAAATTATTACTCAAGGTAAAATTTTATCTGTCGATATAAATCCAATGGAGCCAATTAAAAATGTTAACTTTTTGAATCATGATTTTTTCGACGCAAATAGTAAAGATAAGATCATGAATTATTTTAAGGGAAATTTAGATGTAATTATCTCAGACATGGCCGCAGATACCACAGGTAATAAAACACTTGATTCTATAAGAACAAATCAATTATGCGCTGAGGTCCTAAATTTTTCTTCTAAAATCCTTAAAAAAAATGGAGTATTTGTTTCTAAGCTATTTATGGGCGAAGACTTTATTGAGGTAAAGAATCTAGCAAAATCTGCATTTAAAAATGTGAATTTTTTTAAGCCTGAGTCTAGTAAAAATGAGTCTAAAGAAACTTATTTACATTGTAAGATTTTAAGGACTTTATAAATTTCAAATATTGTATATAAGTTTATATGGTAACAATAAAAGAGTCTTTAACCTTTGACGACGTGTTATTACTTCCTCAATACTCAAGCGTTTTGCCTTCGGAGACTGATATTTCACTTAATTTGACTGAAAAAGTAAAATTAAAAGTTCCATTTTTGTCTTCCGCAATGGATACAGTTACAGAGTCAAAAATGGCTATCGCAATCGCAAAAGCAGGAGGGATTGGTGTTGTTCATCGAAATCTCAATATAAACAAACAAACAAATGAAATTATAAAGGTAAAGAAAAATAGATTATTCGTTGGTGCAGCTGTCGGCACAAACAAAGAGGACATCGAAAGAACAAAATCTCTTGTAGACAATGGTTGTGATTTAATAGTAATAGACACTGCTCATGGCCACAGTGAAAAGGTTCTTAAAATGTTATCAAGGTTAAAAAAAATTGTGAAATCAATCCCAATCTGTGTAGGAAATATTGCAACAGGTGAAGCTGCAAAAAAACTTTATAATTCTGGTGCAAATATAATTAAGGTAGGTATTGGTCCAGGATCAATTTGCACCACTAGAATGGTTGCTGGAATAGGTGTGCCACAGATATCGGCTATTATGGAAGTAAAGGAAGCTTTGAAAAATAAAAAAATTAGAATTATTTCAGATGGTGGAGTAAAATTTTCAGGTGATATTGCTAAAGCTTTAGCTGCAGGAGCAGACGCGATAATGATGGGGTCAATATTTGCAGGAACAGACGAAAGTCCTGGAAAAAAATTTAAGTTTAAGGGTAAGTTTTTTAAGCATTATAGAGGAATGGGCTCTATTGGCGCAATGTCATCTGGATCAGCTAATAGATATTTCCAAAAAAATTTTAAAGATAAATCAAAATTTGTCCCAGAAGGTGTGGAAGGAAGAGTAGAGTATAAAGGAAATGTTTCAAAAATCATCTATCAAATGAAAGGAGGTCTACGCTCATCTATGGGATATATAGGAGCTAAAAATCTTAAGCAAATTTCAAAAAACGCTAAATTTATCAAAATTACAAAAGCTGGTTTTTATGAAAGCATGGTTCATAGTGTTGAAATGACTCAAAAAACAATTAATTATAAATTATGACAAACAATTTATTCAAATGGATCTTAATAATCATGATTTTTTCAAATACTTCTTTTGCTAATACTCAATATTTTAATGAGGGATTAAACTTGTTTAAAAAAAAAAAATATGAAGAAGCAAAATTTAAGTTTGAGCAGGATATAGTATTTAATCCAAAAAGTGAAATGTCATATCTTTATTTATCTAAAATTTATAAAAATTTAAAAAAGAAAAATTTAGAAGAGCAAAACCTCAAAACAGTAATCTTACTCAACCCAACAAATGAAGAGGCCATTTATAATTTAGCTAAATTGAAATTGGATTCGTCAGATTATAAAAAAAGTAAAGAGCTTAATGATAACCTGATAAGTTTTTGTAATAAATTCTGTGACAAAAGTTATAAATTAAAAACTGAAATAGAGAATTTATTAAAAAAATAAATGCAATCCCAAAATTTTAAGGAAAAAATATTAATCATTGATTTTGGTTCTCAATTAACAAAATTAATTGGCAGACGAGTAAGGGATTTAGGAGTTTATTCAGAAGTAATTACACCAAAAGATATAAAAAAAAACCATGTATTAAACAATGTTAAAGGCATCATTTTATCTGGAGGACCTTCAACTGTAACTCAAAGTAAATTTCAATCAATACCAAAAGAGGTGTTTCATAAAAAAATTCCTATTCTGGGTATATGTTATGGTTTGCAGCTTATTGCAAAATTGTTTGGTGGTAAAATTAGATCATCTAAAAAGAAAAGAGAATTTGGACGGGCTCTGATATTTAAAAAAAGCAATTCGAGATTAATTAAGAATTTCTTAAAAAAAAACTCTTCAGTTTGGATGAGTCATGAGGACGCTGTAGTAAAACTTCCTAAAAATTTTAAAGTAATAGCTTATACAAAAGACTCGAAATTAACCATAATAGAAAACAGTATTAAAAAAATTTATGGTGTTCAATTTCACCCTGAGGTAACTCACACTGATAAAGGAAGTCAAATATTTAAAAATTTTTTATTTTCAATATGTAAAATAAAAAAAAAATGGAGTGTGATTTCTCAAAAATTTAAGATAATTCAAGAAATAAAAAAAACAGTAAAAAAAGATAAAGTTATTTGTGCTTTATCAGGCGGAGTTGATAGCAGTGTTGTAGCCTTGTTGATCAATAAAGCCATAAATAAAAGGTTAATTTGTATCATGGTAGATACAGGCTTAATGAGAAAAAATGAATTTAAGCATACGTATAAACTCTTTAAAAAAAAATATAAACTTAATGTAAAACTTCTAAATTCGTCAAATTCTTTTTTAGCAAAACTAAAAAACGTTTCAAATCCTGAGAAAAAAAGGAAAATAATAGGAAACCTATTTGTAAAAATATTTGAAAAGGAAGCCAAAAAATATAGTGGTGTAAAATTTCTTGCTCAAGGAACACTTTACCCAGATATTATTGAAAGTAGATCTTCATCAGGAAGTAAATCTAAAAAAATAAAGTCACACCACAACGTTGGAGGGCTTCCAAAGAAAATGAAACTAAAACTTATTGAACCATTAAAAGAATTTTTTAAAGACGAAGTGAGAATTTTAGGTAATTCTTTAGGTCTATCTAAAAATATATCAAAAAGACATCCTTTTCCTGGGCCTGGGCTAGGAATAAGAATAATCGGAAAAATTACTATGGAAAAAATTAAAATATTACAGGAAGCAGACCATATTTTTATAAGCGAATTGAATAAAAGTAATCTTTATGAAAAAATATGGCAAGCATATGCAGCTTTGTTGCCAATTAAAACAGTTGGAGTTATGGGAGACTCAAGAACTTATGAATACACTTGCTTACTTAGAGCAGTCACTTCTGAAGATGGTATGACAGCAGATTATTTTAGTTTTCCAAAAGAATTTTTAGATAATATTTCAAATAAAATTGTGAATAATGTAAAAGGTATAAATAGAGTTGTGTATGATATAAGCTCAAAACCACCTAGTACGATTGAGTTGGAGTAAATAATCTAAAATGAATAAAAAAATAAAACAAATTATAAAAAAGAAAAATAAATCTAAAATTGTGAGTTTGACCGCTTATTCAAAAAATATTGCTAAAATTTTAGATAAATATTGTGATATTGTTTTGGTAGGAGACTCTATGGCAAATGTTCTTTATGGCCATAAAAATACTCATGCAATCGATCTTACAAATATAATTCAACACACAAAAAGTGTGAAGCTAGGAATCAAGAAATCTCTTTTAGTTGTCGATATGCCAAAAGGAACTTACAATAATACAGAAAAAGCAAAGAGAAATGCGAAATTAGTGATGAAATTTACAAAATGTGATGCAATAAAATTAGAAAGTAATAATAAAAATTTTAATATTATAAAGAGTTTAGTTGCATCAAATATTCCAGTTATGGGACATATTGGGTACACACCTCAATTTAAAAAAAGATTTTATGTTGATGGAAATACTCCTAAAAGTTCTCAAAAACTCTTAAAGGAAGCTTTGCTTGTTGAAAAGGCTGGAGCTTTTTCTATAGTATTAGAATGTATAACCCCTTCAGCATCGAAAATGATCACTCAAAAATTAAAAATACCAACCATTGGAATAGGATCTTCTTCTTACTGCGATGGTCAAATCCTTGTTACAGATGACATTCTGGGTATGAGTGGTTTTTATCCTCGATTTGTCAAAAAGTACGTTAATCTTTCTAAAATAATAGAAAAGGCTGTAAAAAATTATTGTAAAGATGTAAAATTAAGAAAGTTTCCCTCACAAAAAAATTTTTTAAATGGAACAAAATACAAATAATCAACAAGACCTAAAATCAAGACTCATTTTTTTCTTTGGAAAGAATAAATATACAATTGTCTTTACTCTTTTAATTTTAATTTCTATTCCAGTTGTTTTGATATTTTTTCAGATTATGAACGTAAAAAAAAATGAATTGTTATCTGAGAAATTTATTCAAGCTGGATTATATTTATCATCAAACAATCTTGAAGAATCAAGAAAAATTTATGAAGAAATTATTTTAGATAAAAATAAATTTTATTCATTGCTAGCTCTGAATACCATCATAGAAAAAAATTTAGAAAAGAATAATCAAAAAATTTTTGAATATTTTGAAATCATTGAAAATTTGGGATACTCTGATGAAGAAAAAGATCTTTTTATACTAAAAAAAGCTTTATTTTTTCTTAAAATGAATGACAAAGCAAAAAGTAATGAACTTTTACAAAAGCTTATAAATAAAAAATCAAAGTATAAAAACTTAGCAGAGGATATTTTACTAGAGTAAAATCATAAATTATTTATGAAACTAATAAAATTTTTTCTGGTATTAATTATGTTATCCGCCTGTTCCTTTGATAATAAAAGCGGGATTTGGGATAACCAAAACTCATTATCCAACAATAAAAAAAATGAATTTAGTGATTTTAAAAATTTAATTATAGATGGTAAACAATTCGATAAAATCATCGAATACAAAAAAAATTTTAGAATCTTTATTGATGGTCCTGTGGGAGTCACCGATTGGAGTGATATTTATTATGATAAATCTAATAATCTAAACAATTTTAAATACGATGATTTGAATGAAATAGTCGGACGAAGTAAAAAAATAAGTAGATATAATATTGATGATAATTTTTTATTAGAGAATAACAATATTATTTTAACAGATCAAAAGGGTAATTTAATAGTTTATTCTCTTAAAAAAAATACAATTGAAAAAAAATTTAATTTTTATAAAAAAAAATTTAAAAATATAAAAAAAAAGTTAAATATAATAATCGAAAACGGCGTAATATATGTTTCAGATAATATAGGTTTTTTATATGCATATGATTATAAAAAAGATTTGGTAATTTGGGCTAAAAATTATAAAGTTCCTTTTCGATCAAACTTAAAAATTTCAAAAAATAAATTAATTGCTTCAAATCAAAATAATAACCTTTTCTTCTATGATAAAAAAAACGGCAATATTCTCAAAATGATACCAACAGAGGAAACAATTATTAAAAATAAGTTTATTAACAATATTTCTTTAATCAATGATAATACTTTTTTCTTAAATACTTATGGTTCTTTATACTCAATAAATAACAATAATATGAAAATTATTTGGTTTTTAAATTTAAATCAATCTTTAGATCTTAATCCAAGCTCATTATTTTTTGGTAGTGAAGTCATAATTAAAGATAAAAAGGCTGTTATATCCACTAATAAGTTTTTATATGTTATAGATATTAATACCGGATCCATTCAACACAAAAGAAACTTTTCTACAAAAGTTAAACCGATAATTGCCGGCGATTATTTATTTTTATTATCAAAAAATAATTTACTTATTAATATGAATATAAAAACAGGTGAAGTTATTTATTCATACGATATAAATAAAAAAATTTCAGACTTTCTTAATATCAAAAAAAAAGAGGCAGAATATAAAACTATAATGATTGTTAATAGTAAAATTTTTATTTTCTTAAAAAATTCATTTGTTATTAAACTTTCTATTGAGGGTGAAATAGAAAATATTTTTAAATTACCAAGTAAGATGAATTCAAATCCAATTTTTTCAAATAATGAAATGATTTATGTTAACAATAATAATAGAATTAATGTAATTAATTAAGTATTAGATTTTCCACTAAGTAAAGATAATTGTTTAACTTTCATACCTTGTAAGTTATCTGAAGGTTTTATTGGATATTCTCCTGTAAAATAGTGATCACTGAATTGAGGATAGCTTGAATTTCTTTTTTCTCCTGTCAATCCATAGTAAAGTCCATTTAAGCTCAAAAATTTCAAACTTTTTGCACTGATATATTTGCACATTTCGTTATTATCTTTTTTATAAGCTAGTAATTCCTCTTTCGTCGGCATATCCACGCCATAATAATCTGGAAATTTAATTTCAGGACAAGCTATTCTTACATGAACCTCTTTTGCGCCTACTTCGTAAAGCATTTTTACTATCTTAAGGCATGTAGTTCCTCTTACTAAAGAGTCGTCAATAAGAATAACTGATTTATTCTTCACTATCGTTTTTGTAGAGCTTAGCTTTAATTTAACTCCTAGACTTCTTATATTTTGAGTGGGTTCAATAAAAGTTCTTCCTACATAATGATTTCTTATAAGACCTAATTCAAATCTCTTTCCTGATTCTTCAGCATAACCTAATGCTGCCGGAACTCCGGAGTCAGGAACTGGTATTACCATATCAGCATCCAAATCAGTTTCTTTTGCAAGTTGGGTTCCTAAACTTTTTCTGTACTCGTAAGCACATTTACCATCAATTAAACTATCTGGTCTAGCAAAATATATATATTCAAAGATACAGGGCCTAGGTTTTAATTTTATAAATGGTTTTATGCTTTTTAGTTCATTGTTTTCAACTATGACGATTTCCCCATTTTCAACTTCTCTTATGAATTTAGCTCCCACTATATCTAACGCACATGTTTCTGATGCAAAAATAAAAGAGTCCTTTAATTTTCCAATTACTAAAGGTCTTATCCCAAAGGGATCTCTTACACCTACAAGTTTTTTATTTGTTAATAAGACTAAAGCATAACCCCCTTGAATTTGAAACAAAGTATCGATTAGTTTATCTATAAATTTTTCTCTTTTAGATTTAGCAATCAATTGAACTATTGTCTCTGTGTCACTCGTAGTTCTAAATATAGCACCGTCTTTCACTAAATTTTCTCTAAGCAAAAGAGCATTTGTAAGGTTTCCATTGTGTGCAATACTTAGCCCACCCATATGGAGGTCAGCGAAAAAAGGTTGAATATTTCTTAATGAAGTTTCACCGGTAGTAGAATAACGAGTATGTCCTATAGCGAAAGATCCTGGTAGTTTTTTTATTGTTTCCTCATTAGTGAAATGATCTCCCACTAAGCCTTGTCTTTTTTCTGAATGATAGTTTTTGCCATCAAAAGAGACTATACCACAGCCCTCTTGTCCTCTATGTTGTAAAGCATGTAAACCTAACGCAACAAGAGTGGAGGAGTCTTCATGATTTGAGATACCGAAAATTCCACATTCTTCTCTTAGTTTATCTGAGTTAAATCTTTTCAATTTTTTCTTTCGTATCTATTAAATCTTTGTTAGACGGAAATTCTCTAATTAAAGTTTCACTTCCTTTGTTTATGATTTTAAATGATATAGCATCTTCTGCTGATATACCCCAATTTTGATATGGATAAAACCAATTTAAGATTGAAAATATGCACACAGAAACGATGTAACCTTTGAAAAACCCAAATAATAAGCCAAAAGTTTTATCAATAGATCCAACACCTGTCCAGGTCATTGCTCTTCCTAAAGCTTTTCCTATCAATATAATTAAAAATAAAGTTACAAAAAATACTCCAATACCAAGACCATAATTATTAATAAATTCTGACTCAATATATTCAGCAACAGATGGCTGAAGTTTTGGGACTATAATTATTGTTATAATTGTAGAAAGGACCCATTTCATGAAAGAAATTAAACTTAATGAAAAGCCCTTTAAAAAACACTGTATCATACAATATATAAATATCGATAAAACTATTCCGTCAAATAAATTTAGGATTTCAAAAAAACTATCTAACATTATTTCTTAATTTTCTTTTCCAAAAGGCTTATAGATTAAAAGTAATTTAGGCAAAAGAGTGAGAACAGAAACCATTGCGAGAAGCATCGCTAAACCAGTAAACAAACCGAAGTAAATTGTGGGAATAAATTTTGATAAAACTAAAATGGAAAAACCAAAAACAATTGTAATTGATGTGTTTAAAATAGCAACACCAACTGTACTATGGCATTTATCTAGTGTTTCTTTATAATTATTATTTTTTTTGAATTCTTCTTTAAATCTGTAAATATAATGAATGCTATTATCTACAGCAATTCCAATTGTGATTGCTGCAATTGTTATTGTCATCATATCCAAGGGAATTCCGACTAATCCAATAATTCCAAGTATAAAAAAAGCTGCTAAAAAGTTAGGAATAACACCTATCAGAGATAGGACGATATTTCTGAAAAGTATAAAAAACATGCAAAATATACCAATTATTACGATACCTAAAGTTAGTATTTGAGATTTGAACAAACTTTGTAAAAGGTTATTAAAAAGAATTAAAACTCCTGCCAATTTATACTCATTTTCCTCAAAACCTAGTTTATTATTTAAGTCAAAGTTAATCTTTTTAATTAATTCGTTTCTTCTTAAGTCTTGAATAGAGTCTTTAATTCTGACTGCAATTCTCGCTTCATCATAATCAACAGAAATGTAAGGTGATATTATTTCTTGTTTGATTTGATTTGGAATTTTACTGTATAAAACTGCAATTTCCAAACTTTGAAGTTCTTTTTTATTCAAATCTTCAGCAACTCTTAAAATTGACCCAAAAGACAAAACTTTACCTATTTCTGGTAAAGAGTCTAAATAATCATGCACTTTTAAAATTTTATCCATTTTATCTCTCGTAAACCAATATTTGGATTTTTCTTCCGTATTATCCACATTATCCTCATCCCACTCAGAAAATTCATCATCGGAATTTTTGTTTTTAGGTGCTGGAAATTTTAAAATTACATTTAATGGCGTTGTTCCACCCAATTCGTCATCAATTTTTTTCATTCCCTTATAGATCTCCGTATCTTTATCAAAATAATTAATAAAACTATTTTCCACTTGAAGCTTTGTTATTCCATATATACTTGCTATAATAATTAAAATCGTAATTCCAAAAAGTAAGACAGGGCTATTTTTTGAAAATGATCCAAGCAAAGAGGTGATCACGGAATTTTCGGTATCTCTAATAGTTGTTTCTTTTTCAAAAGTGAATAGATTTAGTAATGTTGGCAATAATAAGAAAGTGACAAATAAAGAAACCATTAAACCTAAAGTCATCATCCATCCAAAATCTATAATCGGTTTTATTCCACTAAAAATTAAAGATAAAAAAGCACAGATAGTAGTTAAAACAGTATAAAGAACTGGCAACATCATTTTTTTACTTGCCTTTAAAACTGTTTCATCTTTAGTCAGATCGGGATTATTTTTTTTTAATTGTAAAAATCTTACAGTAACGTGAATATTCATTGCCATATTCAGAATCAGCATTAATGCAATAAAATTTGATGAAATCACAGTAACTTTCCAACCAATAAAACCTAGGAATCCTAACATGATTATCACTGAAGTAGCACAACCTAATAACGGGATGATCACTAATTTAAAATTTCTAAAGATAAACCAAAGAGTTAAAATTATAAAAATGAATACTCCAATTCCAAATATAATTATATCACTTTTGATAAAACTCATCATATCATCAGCAATCATAGGTATTCCACCAAGGTGAATTTTTGCATTATTACCATACTTATTGATCACATCTCTTATCTCATTGATATTTTGACTGTTCCTAGTGTTATATAAGCTCTTATATTCATCATACTCTTTTATAAACTTTTTATAATTAAGCTTTTCTTCCTTTGTAAGACCAATTTCTGCAGATTGATTAAAATATTTATCTTTTACTTTTATGTATTCTTCAAGTCTTTCGTCTTTTTTTAAATAAACCACTATACCTGAGGTTTTACCATCTTCACTAATTACATAATTTTTATAAATCGGACTATTTAGAATTTCGTCAAAACCTCTTTTTTTATCTACCTCTGGGTAAGCTAAAGTCTTAAAATTTTTCAATCGATCCATCAGGCCTTCATCAGTGCTTTTAAGCAGGGGGACATCTATTATAGTTATTACACTATCCACCCAAGTTAGCTTCTCAATTTTTGACTTCAATAACTGTAGATTAAGTATTGTTTCTTTTTCTGTGAAACTGGTTACAGGCGAGTAAGTTAAAAATAAAAATTCTTTTGATCCATATCTATTATTAATTTCTCTTAAAAATTTTAAATCTTTATCGCCCTCAAGCAGCAAAGCATCTGAGGAAGCGTCTAAATTGAAGTTTTTGGCATGATAAAATGATAATCCAACTACTAATGCAATTAGAAGTAGAGTAAACTTAGAAAAATCTATTACAGTTTTTTTATAAATATAAGACCACATCTAGATATTTCAGATATATCCTAATTTCTTTATAACTAAAGAAAAAATTGGCTTTAATTTCTAGTTAAATCTCTGAATTTTGTATAAATTCCCTCAAACTCTACTTTAACTGTGCCAGTAGGACCGTGTCTTTGTTTGCCTAAAATTATGTCTGCTAATCCATTTACATCATTCATTTTTGATTGCCACTCAGCATGTTCTATAGACCCTAATTTTGGTTGTTTTCTCTCTAGATAGTAAGCTTCTCTATAAACAAACATTACTACATCAGCATCTTGTTCAATGGATCCTGACTCTCTTAAATCAGCTAACTGAGGTTGCTTATCATCTCTTTGCTCTACTGCTCTTGATAATTGCGATAAGGCCAACACCGGTACAGAAAGCTCTTTTGCTAACGCTTTTAACCCTTGAGTAATTTCTGAAATTTCTTGAACTCTATTCTCATTTCTATTAGCGCTTGAACTCATTAATTGAATGTAATCTACAACAATTAAACTAAGACCAGACAATCTTTTTATTCTTCTTGCCCTATTACTCAAAGTAGCAATTGTAATAGCAGGTGTTTCATCAATAAATAATGGCAAATTATAAATATTTCTCGAAGTTTCTATATATCTATTAATCTCCTCTTCAGTGACTTTTCCTCGTCGAATGTCATCAGACCTTATTTTTGCTTGCTCTGATAAAATTCTTGTCGACAATTGTTCTGATGACATTTCAAGAGAAAAAAAAGCTACAGATGATTTTTCTTGTCTTTTAAGGATATTTTGTGATGCATTATAAGCAATGTTTGTTGCAAGCGCTGTTTTACCCATTGACGGTCTACCGGCTAAAATTATTAAATCAGATTTATGTAACCCACCCAATTTTTCATCTAAGTCAGTTAATCCAGTTGGAACTCCAACAATTCCTTGGTCACTTTGCATTGCCATAGTTGCCATTTGAATAGTCTGATCTAAAGCTTGATTAAATTTTAAAAATGATTGAGAAAAAGTTCCTTTCTCTGCCAAAGAAAAAAGAGATTTTTCAGTCTCCTCAATAATATTTTCTGCGTTTTGTTCTTGTAAATTTGCGTTCATTGTGTCGGAGGAAAGCTTATTAGAAATTAATACCAGTTCTCTTCGAAGGTACATTTCGTGTATGATTTTTGCATAATCGACTGCTTGTTTAGGTGATCCAGAAAATCTGGTAAGTTTAACTAAGTACTCGGTACCACCAACTTCTTCAAGCATATTATCTCTTTCAAAAAAATTTTTAAGTGTAATAGGGTTAGCAATCATTCCTTTGTTATTAAGGTTTTCTATTACCCCATATATTTTTATGTGGGCTGGATCATAAAAATATTCAGACTTTAAGATGTTTGAAACTTCATCAATTATGTCGTTGTTAACAAGTATTGAACCTAATAATGCTTGTTCTGCTTCTATATTAGAAGGCTGTTTATTCTCAGTAGTATTTTGAACAGATATTATCTCTTTCACTAACCGATAATAATTAAAAGTTGCACAACTTGAAATAAAAAGTTACGCACTTTTTTCTTTGCACTGTGGAGAAGTTATTTAGACTGAATTTTGTCAATCTTTATTGAGATTTGCGCTTTCACTTCAGAGTGGAAACTGATGTCTACTTTGAAAATTCCTATTTTGTTCAATTCATTTTTAAGAATTATTTGAGATGGACTGACATGAGCTTTTATTTTGTCATTAATCAGGTTTGTTATCTCTTTAGGTTTGATAGAACCGTAAAGATCTCCATTTTCTTTACTTTCTTTATAAAATGTTAAAGTTTTATTATTTATGAGTTTTGCTGTTTCTTTAAATTTGTTTTTGACTTCAATATTTTTTTTATTCAATTCATCTTTTTTTTTATTAACATATTCTAAATTTTCTTTGTTAAATCTAAGAGCTTTTCCAGTTTTTAATAAGTAATTTCGTCCATAACCATTCTTAACACTAACTTTATCTCCAATACTTCCAAGATTAAGAATATTTTCTAATAGTATTATTTCCATTATATTAATCCCAAAACTTTGGCTTTTTTTATTTCTCTAGTAAGTTTTTTTTGTTTATTAAATGAAACCGATGTAATTTTTGATGAAATTATTTTTCCGTTGTCAGATATATATTTTTTTAAAAGATTAATATTTTTATAGTCAATTACAGGGGCATTTTTGACAGATAAGGGACACTTTTTAGAAAATTTACCATCGTTTTTTTGGAATAAACTAAGTTTATTAAGGGAACTTGTCCCTCTCTTTTGAAATTTTTTATTTCTTCTTTTCATAATTGAGTTTATTTTTTATTTTTTTTAAAATATTCATTGGTTGTATCTAAATTTTTATACTTAACAGTCAGGTGTCTGATAATTGATCCATCTACTTTAATCTTCTTACCTATCTCATTTAAAGTATCTTTATTTCCCTCAAACTTATAATGAATATAAAAACCTTTTTTATAATTTTTAATCTTATTTGCTAAATTAAGTAATCCCCATTCCTCTATTTTAATAACTTTACCTGATGAGTCATTAATCAATTTATTGTATTTTTCGACTATAGTTTTTAATTCTTTCTCAGCTAAATCTTGTTTAGCGACTATAGTATTTTCATAAAAAGCCATATAATTCTGTTAATTAACTTATTTAATTAATTGTAAAAACTGGTTTATACTATAATGAATAATTTTAGCAATACTAATTATATTGGCATTTTATATAAAATGAACGTACTTTTATTTCCTGGTCAAGGTTCCCAAGTAGTTGGCATGGGAAACGAATTTTATAAAAATTTTGAAAAAGTAAAAGAAATTTTTAATAATGCTGATGAAAAATTGAAATTTTCGATTTCAAAATTAATTCTTGAGGGTCCTGAGGACCAATTAAAACTTACACAAAATACACAACCAGCTATTTTAACTGTAAGTTATGCTATCTTTAAAGTATTAAAAGATGAATTTAAATTCGATTTTTCTAAATTTAAGTACTTCGCTGGACATTCTCTTGGTGAATACACCGCTCTAGTTTGCTCCGGGTCTTTAAAGTTTACTGACGCTGTTTATTTACTTAGTGAAAGAGGTAAAGCTATGCAAGAAGCAGTCCCTATTGGTAAAGGAAACATGATAGCGGTTTTAGGTACAAAAATATCAGATATTGAAAAATTACTAGGAAAACATAATCAAACAAATGGTGTTTGTGAAATTGCAAATGATAACGCGGAAGGTCAAGTAATTTTAAGCGGAGAAAAAAATAGTGTAAATGTATTTCAAGATAATCTTAAAACAAATAAAATAAAATTTATTCCATTAAAAGTTAGTGCACCTTTTCATTGTTCTTTAATGAAAAGTGCCGCTGATAAGATGATTGAGAAAATTAACAAAATTCAATTTGAGAAACCTTTATTTAAAATTATTAATAATGTTACAGCTGAGCCTATTGAGGAGCCAGGAGAGATTAAAAAATTGTTATTTCAACAAATTTTTTCGACAGTTCAATGGCGTAAAAGCTTAATCAAAATGTCAGATGAGGGTATAAAAAATTATATTGAAGTTGGTCCAGGTAAAGTGCTGACAGGGATGGTTAAAAGAACAATTAAAAATGCTAAAACCTTTTCAATCAATACAATTGCTGATATTAAAAACTTAGAAAATGAATTTAAAAGATAAAAAAATTCTTATTACTGGAGCAACCGGCGGTATAGGAAACAGTTTAGTAAGTAAATTTAATTCTTTGAATTGTAAAATAGTTGCAACTGGCACTAAAGAAGAAAAATTAGATAATTTAAAAAAAACTTTTCCAAATATAATTGTTGAAAAATTTAAATTAGATGAACATGATAAGATTGAAGACTTTATAGACAACATAGATAAAAAAGTTAATGGTATAGACGTGTTAGTTAATAATGCTGGTATTACGCTTGATAACTTGTCAATTAGGTTAACCAATGAAAATTGGAAAAAAGTAATAGATTTAAATTTGACTTCTACATTTTTAATGTGCAAAAGCGTGATCAAAAAAATGTTGAAAAAAAAAAGCGGTAAAATAATTAATATTACTTCAATAGTTGGCCATACCGGCAATTTGGGACAGGCAAATTATTCAGCATCTAAAGCTGGAATTGTTGCATTTTCAAAAAGTTTAGCGATTGAATATGCCAGAAAAAATATTAATATTAATTGTGTTTCACCTGGATTTATTAAAACAGAAATGACCGAGCAAATTAACGAAGAATTTAAAAAAAATTTGATAGCTAAAATACCTTCAGGCACTCTAGGAACAGGTGAAGATGTTTCAAATTGTGTAGCTTTTTTAGCTTCAGATATGTCAAATTATATTAACGGCGAAACAATTCACGTTAATGGAGGAATGTATATGTCTTGACAATTCTTATTAATAATCTATTAAGAAATTAAACACTCAAAAGTACGAAAGGAATTCATGTCAGAAGATGTAAAAAGTAAAATAAAAAAAATTGTTGCAGATCATTTAGGCATCGAAGAAGAAAAAGTAACAGAAGAGGCTAGTTTTATAGACGATTTAGGAGCTGATAGTTTAGATACAGTTGAGTTAGTAATGGCATTTGAAGAAGAATTTGGTTCAGAAATATCTGATAGTGAAGCTGAAAAAATTCTTACAGTCGGTGATGCTATCAAATTTATTGAAAGTAAATCCTCTTAAACAATTATTTGAAAAATGATGCATGATGGAGAAAATATCATGGTTATATTATCTTCTCCATCCGGTGTGGGTAAAACGACGTTAACAAAAAAAATTCAACAAAAATATCAATCATTCAAAATTTCAGTATCTCACACAACAAGAACACCAAGATCAAATGAAGTTGACGGAGTAGACTATTATTTTGTGACGCATGAAAAATTTAAGAAAATGATAACTGAGAAAAAATTTTACGAATATGCAAAAATATTTGATAATTTCTATGGAACGCTAAAAGAAAATGTTGATAATACAATTTTGAAAAATGATTTGATTTTTGACATAGATTGGCAAGGTACCAAACAACTTTCAAAGTTTAAAAATTTAAAACTCATAAAGATTTTTCTTGTTACCGAGAATAAAAAAGAATTGAAACAAAGACTTGTAAAAAGAAATCAAAATACCAAAGACGAAATCCAAAAAAGATATAAATCTTTCGATGAAGATGTAAAGCATTGGAGTGATTATGATTACATTGTTATAAACAAAAACCTTCATAACTGCTTTGAGCAAATTGAAAAAATAATTAGACTTTATAAAATTAAATCTAATAATTTTTCTCAAATAATTCTGTAATTTTGTAATAAATTTCAGGTTTTATCTCAGATGGTCTTAAACTTAAATCTAATTCGTTGATTTGTTTTATTTGTTTTTTATTAAGAACTTTATTTACATTCTTATTAATCATTTTCCTTTTATTAGAAAAAAGAATATTTGTAACTTTTTCCAAATTATAGATATTCTTAATATTAAAAAGAATTTTCTTTTTTGGTTTAAAATGTAATACGGCAGATGTCACTTTAGGCTTAGGCCAGAAACAGTTACGAGAAACTAGGAATTTTTTTTTAATCAATAATTTAAAATTTGATATTATGGATAACCTGCCATAGTTTTTACTTTTAAATTTACCTTGTATTTTATCGCCTAATTCTTTTTGAAACATAAAAATAATATCGTTAAAAAGAGGGGGAGATTTATTAAGCCTTATAAACTTAATAAGAATTTGTGAGGAAATGTTATAAGGTAAGTTACCAAATATAATTGTGTTTCTTTTTAAGATTTTATCAATATCAAATTTCAAAATATCTGCATTAAAGATTTTAACTTGTTTATAATTCTGATATTTGAATTTTAATTGATTAAATAAGAAGTTGTCTTTTTCAATTAAATATAAAGATTTTGGATTTTTTTTTAATATTTCATCAGTGAGCGCTCCCTTTCCAGGCCCAATTTCAATAATTCGATTATTTTCTACTTTTACAGTATCTAATATTTTCTTAATTATATTTTTATCAATTAAATAATTTTGTCCTAATGACTTTTTACTTAAAATCATTTTTTAAAGCTGTTCATATAATTAATACATTTTACAAGACTCGATGAATCTGCTTTGTTTTTTCCTATTAAATTTTTAGCAGTTCCATGGTCTGGCGACATTCTTAAATAATTTAAGCCCAAAGTTAAATTTACAGCATCAAATTTGAATAATGTTTTAAATGGCGCTAAAACTTGATCATGAAACATACCGATAATAACGTCATATTTTTTGTAATCATTTATGAAAATTGTGTCTGCAGGCACAGGACCTGAGATAATGTTTCCGTTTTTTTTTAAACTTTCTATTGCAGGTAATATTATTTTTACTTCTTCAGAATTTTTTTTAAATTCAGCATTATGAGGGTTAAGGCCAAGAATAGCTAATTTTGGCTTTCTTCTATACTGTTTTTTGAACCATAATTCTATAGTTTTTATTTTTTCTCTTATCATTCTTTGATTAATCTTTTTTGATACTTTTTTTAAACTTACATGAGTTGTTATAGGAGATACCGACAATTTTTTATTAAATATTAACATCACCTCACTATCTTTTTTAATCTTGTTTTTTCTCGCAAGATATTCCGTAACTCCTATTTGACTTTGGTTCAATAAATTCTTGTCGAGCGGACAATTGATAATTCCTTTTACATCATTTCTATTTCCTAATGAATGTGCGTAATTTAGAGAATTAAGAACGTACTTTGACGCGACTTTTGAATCTATATTAAATATTTTTTTTGAATTCATATTAATATCTAAAATCTTCAATCTACTATCGTTTAAATAATCATTAATATTATCAACTTTCGCTATTTTTAATGAATACTTTAGTTTTTTTAATTGTTTTAAAAACAAATCATAATTTATAATAAGATAAATTCTTTTTTTTATTGATTTATTAATTTTTTTTAAACTTTTGTAAATAATCTCAGAATTAATACTGTTAGGATCTCCCCCGACAATTATAATTTTATTTTTCATTTTAATTGTATTAAATAATTGTTTTTTATTTGAGATAGATAACTACTAGAGTACAATGCAAATAATTCATTCTTTTTCTGATTTTTAAGATTTTCTTTTATATTTTCTATATTGCTAGCCTCAATTTGTGGCGATCTTTTATCTTCTAATTTAAGAAATAGTACATTATTTTGATTTTTTATAGGCTTGGAAGTCTCTCCAATTTTTAAGTTTTTGACGATTTCGTAAATATTTTTTGACAACACTTTTCCGTTTATCCACCCTAGCTCATTGTAATTTATTTCTGAATACACTGTTTGTAATTTTTTTGCCGACTCCTTAAAATTTGATGATAATACAACTTTTTTTATTTCATCTATATTTTTAATATTTTCATCATTTAAAATGATTTCAATTTCACTTAATTTAAAATCTTTAAGATTTATTTCACCACTTAAAATTTCTTTTAAATCTTTATCAACATCCTCATCTCTAATTTTGACATTTTTACTATATTTTGAAAAAATTAAACTTTGCCATTTAAGTTCATTTTCAATTTTATAAAGATAGTGGTCATAATTTAAGTTATTTATTTCAAATTTTTTTTTCAAGGAAGAAACATTATTCGATGTAAGTCTAATCAGATATTCATCTACTGCTTTGTCATTTAATTTAATATTGAATCTAGATGTTTCAATTTCCTTCAGTTTTAAATTTATTAAATTGTTTAAAGCTATTTTTTTTGTTTTATCTATATTTTTTTGTGAAATTTCTTGTCCTGACAAGACCAATAAAGTTCTTATTTCATTTTCCATATCATAAGCTGTTATAATCTCATTTTGAACATTCGCTATAATTTTATCTTGAACGGCTGAATAAGATTTATCAATATTAAAAATCATTATTAAAACAAATAAAAAATTTAAAAAAATTTTTTTCATTTATTTATTACTGGAGTTGAAATATTTCCAAAAGGAATTAAAGTGACCTTAAACATTAATGAATTTTCTGGCTCTAATTCAGAATCATTATAAAATTCTCTTCTATAAATTAAACCAGCTCTCAAACAATCATTTATGTATTCGTAGCTAAGATCGTAATATTCTGCAGAATTATTTAATAAATTCCTTTTCGTTTCTATCGATAAGAGACTCTTGTCACTTTTTCCAAAATTAATTTTAGCTGTAGCATATTCTTCATTACCTACATGTTTACTTTCTTGAAGATAAGCTAAATCAAAACTGATTAAATCTGAACCTAAATTGATGCCTATTTCACTATAATTAAGATCCTTATAATTTTGATCTAAAAGAAAATTAAAATCAAACTCTGCATTTTTGTTAATTTTAAGCTTAGCCGAGCCTGCAAGATCTGATAATTTATCGTCTAGACTTGTTACAGATGGCATGTCCTTATTTTCCTCAGGTTTAATTACCTGTCCAACAGATAATTTAAAATTTTTATCAGATATTTTATCTTTAATCTCATAATTAAAACCAATCGTAGCGCTCAAACCGTTCTCAAAATTATTAATGTTGTCAAGACGGTTTAAGTTAAAAACTTTAAGCGTATCAAGTCTAGATCCAGAATCATCTTTTCTCATATGACCAGGAGCATAACGTAGCATTAATTTTGGATTAAAGAGATGTCGTCTGTTATTATTAATGTTTTTATATAAATCAACTTCAGAAAGATAACCGATAGCTCCAAATAATTCACTTGTGGTATCCGGCTTAAAACCTTGAACATTTTTATTATCGTAATTTACATTTTTTAATGTTCCAAATAATTTAGCTTTTATACCAGAGTTGTAATTTTTTCTGAAAATATCCCAATTTAAATCATTAACAAAAAACTTGGTTGTATTATTAGTATCGTAATTTTCAATCTTAAAATTTGATTGTAAATCCATAACACCAAATTTAGAGTCACTAAAAATATTTTTATCAATAGTTATCTCAGGTAAAATATATTCATATTTGTCATTGTAATCCTCAAGCATTGTTTCAAAAATACTGGCTTTAAAACCAAGTAACAAATCCTGTTTCTCGTGAGTAAAACTTAATGTATTTTCTAAAATATTTTGATTAAAGTCGACTAGATTTGATTTAATCTTATATAATTTTAGGTATTTGTCGTTCGATGTATCCTGAGTCTGTAACGATAAAGAGTTAGAAGAATTATCTTTACCTCTAAAAGTCTTAGTAAATTTAGAAAAAAAATGTGATTTTTCTCCACGTTTTTTTGTTGATGATGTTTTTTTATAACCCTCTGTAAATCCAAAATCTAAGATTAAATTTGAGTTTAAAAAAGCTTGTCTATATTCTAATAGATGTAAAGGGTTTTCATTAGCATAAAATTTATTAGTAAAAGTAAAATCTTTATCATTATTAAGTGCAAAAAAGTAAGGAACATTTAATCCAGATCCCAAATTTTTGGTATGTATAAAACTTGGAGGTAAAAAACCAGATCTTCTTTTAACGCTAGGGTCGGGATGAGCAAGGTAAGGAGAAAAAAAAATTGGTATGTCATAAATCTTAATAATAGCATTTTCGTAAAAAATTGTTTTTTTACTTTTGTCATGTAACATTTCTTTGGCCTGAAAAGTCCAAGGGGGGCATTTATCATCAGCTCGATAATTACATAAAGTAAATACACTTTTACCAAATTTACTTTCATTTTTATTTAATTGAACAGTATTAGAAAATATTCTAGGTTTATTTTCTTTTTTCACCTTAAAATTTTCTTGATTCAGGTAAGCTTTAATATCAGTCCCAAGTATTTCTTTTTTTTTTGTATCAATATAGATTTGCGTAAACTCATAAGTATTGTTTTGTTTGTCTTGAACCTTTATTAAACCAATTGAACTAAAAATATTATCGGTAATATTAAATTCAAAATTTTCTAAAAAAATTTTATTTTTTTCTTCATCTAAAATTGTTGTTTTTTTTTCTGATCTTATCTTCTGAAGATTACTATCGTATTCTATATCTTGTCCATCTAACTTATAATTTTCAGATGTGATAATTCTTGTTATACCCTTACTAATAAATAATCTAGTTAATCCATTATATTCCGCAAATTCAGTAATTATTTTATTGTTCTTGGAGTCTTCTGCGAATACATTTTTTTTTAAAATTATTAGATTTGAAGATTTATTGTATTCTGCATAATCACTTTTAAAAGTTTTACCATCGTTTGTTTTAACTAGAACCTCATCTTCAAAAACTGAAATTTGACTTTTTTTATCAACTGAAATTTTTTTTGCCTCGATAGTAAAACTTTCAGCTAATAAAGCTTTACTAATTAAAAGTGATAAAAGAGAAAATATAACAATAAGACTATTTTTCATTAATTTGTAAAACCCCTATAAATGTGAACAAACTTAGCGCTATAACCGGAGACCAAATTGCAAGAAGTAAGGGTATTCTATCAGTTTGACCTAAGGCTAATGAAAGATCTTTAAAGTAAAAAACTAAAATACTTACAATTAAACCTAAAACAATAAATTTAAAACCATCTGATTTTTTGAGAGTGCTCATTGTTAGTATTGCAGCTATCCCCGTCATTAAAAGTAGAAAAAATGGGAGCGACAGCATTGTATGCAAGCTTTGATTTAAAAAAACTTTATTATAGCCACTTTTTAATAATGAGTCATAATTGAATATCAAATCTAAAAATGACATTGTATCAAAATTTTTAAAAAGACTATTTATTTTCTCATAATTATAGATTGAGTAAATTGTATAACTTTTTAACTTTCGAATTTCTAAGATACCAGTATTTGATGGTTTAAAAATAATCACGTCTTCCAATAACCATTGATTGTTTGAAATATTAGCCTTTTCAGAATAAATTTTTTCAATTAGATTAGATTCCTTATCTAAATGGAAGATTGTGACATCAATTAAATTAATACCTTCAGGTTTAACTGCAGATATTATTCTGTAATTCTCTTTTAAATTTTCTTTAATCCATAATCCGTTTTTGTTAAATGTAACTAGATGATCAATGTCTCTCGAATAATTTGACTTCGTTTTTTCATAATATTTAGCCATAGTTGATGTTAGGGGATTCACAATTATCAAAATTAACCAACCTAAAATAAAAGAAGTCATTGCAAGAATAAAAAAAATTTTAATATTTGAAAAGCCGAAAACTTTTAATGTAAGAAGATCTCTATTATTTCTTATAGCTAACATAAACCACATGCTAGATATAAAAATGATAAAGGGAAGAAGTTTTAGAAGTAAACTTGGAACGAATATACTCGTTAATATTAAAGGCATGAAAAGACTAGCATCTATATTTTTAAAAAATTCTATTTCTTCAAATAAATTTAAAATTAATCCAAAGCAATAAGCTATCAATATAATAATTGTAAATGCCTTTAAAAATTTTTTTAAAATATAATTTAAGATAATTTTATTCATAAACTTTTGACTCTCTTGAAAATTTCATAAGTAAGTAAAAATAAAAAACACTAAATAAAATTATGGGAGTTACAAAGAATATAACTTTGGCGAAATTATTTATTCCCGTATATCTAACTATAAGTTCTGTAAATAAAAGAAGAACAAAACCACCGGTAAAAATAAAAATTTTACTTAAAGTTTTTCTTTTTGTTTTTATTAACAACAAAGAACTTATTAATGCAATGACAGGTATGTAAAAAGGCAATACTATCCTCCTACTTAAATTTGGTATAATCTCTTTTTCCGTTTGTATGCAAAACTGGTTAATTGAATTTCTATTTGTGAAACAACCTAAAAGTTCAAACGTTGAGGTTTCTTGAATTTTAGCGCTCTTAATTGTACTTGTATTCAATTTAGATAAATTAATATTTAGTTGGTCAAATTTTATAATTTCATTTTTAAGTTTATCCTTCTTAGAGGTAATTATTTGGCCTTTAAATAAGATTAATTTTTTTTTATCTATAATTCCGTTATTAGCAATGATAGTTGTGCTTAGATTGTCTGCTATATTAGATGATAAATTTTTTAGGTTATTAGATTTATCATGTAAAAAAATATTTTTTAATTCATTGTTTAATTTTTTTTCAACTAAAAAAGTAAAACCTCTAAAAGAGTCGCTAAATTGTTGTGTTCTTACTGTTGGTAAAAAAGAATTTAACTGCTCTTTACTAAGTAATTGTCTAGATTGATTTAATGCATATGGTGTTAAAATAATTGATAAAAGCAAATAAAATAAAACTACGATAATTGAAATAAAAAATAACAGATTAACAACCTGCATTTTTTTTACTCCTGAAGTCCATAAAATTACAAATTCACTATCCTGTAAATGTTTAATTATAAAAATCGTAATTGTTAGGAGAAATGACAAAGGAATAAATTTAGGCATAAGACCAAAAATATTTAAAAATGAATATTTAAAGTAAACAGACACTGGATATCCACTATCAACTATTAATTCCAAAAAGTTTACAGCCCTCACTGTTAACGCGATTAAAGATAGTCCCAATAAAATTGTAAAAAAAGTTTTAAATATTTCGATTATAAAATTCTGATAAATTTTGTTTTGAAACATGAGATATCGTATATAAATAATGCATCCATAAATTAAATTCAACTAATGGTTTAACTATGACTAATTTTCCATTGAAATCTGAGATATTTCGACTTATATAACACCCATTCTAATTATTAAATTAAAATTATGTCAATAAAAGTCAACTTTCAGAAAAAACTTAAAAGTAATTCATCTAACCTTGTTTTATTTTCTAATGAAAAATTTAATGTTAAAAATCTAAGAAATTATTTATCAACCCAAGAATTTTCATACATTACTGATCTTTTAAAAAATGTAGATTCAAAAAAAAATTTGTTAGTTTTTGAGTTAAGTTCTAAAAAAAAGGTTATTTTAGTATCAATTAAAAATGATTTAAAAAACTCTGATATTGAAAATTTAGGAGCTGAATTTTACAAGAAGATAAATTTAGGAAAAAGTACAGATTATAATTTAATCTCAGATAGTGTTTCAGGAAGTCATAAAAATTTCCTAAGTTTCTTTATTCACGGGTTAAAATTAAAATCTTATGAATTTAAAAAATATAAAACAAAAAAAGAAACAAGAATTATCGAAATTAACATTATAGGTGAGAAAAATAAACCAACTCATTCAGATCAATTGAAATTTAAAGCTCTTGAGGAGGGAACTTTTTTTGCAAGAGACTTAGTATCAGAGCCTGGAAATATTTTGCATCCCGATGAATATGCAAAAAGGTTATCGTCACTTAGAAAAGATGGGTTAAAAGTAAATATATACGATAAGAAAAAATTAAAAAAATTAGGTATGTATGCTTTGCTTGGAGTTGGTCAAGGCAGCATTAGAGGTTCGTACCTTGTAACGTTGGAGTGGAACGGGACAAAAAATAAAACAAAACCTCTAGCCTTTGTCGGAAAAGGAGTATGCTTTGATACAGGAGGTTATTCATTGAAACCAGCAAAATTTATGGAAGATATGACTTATGATATGGCTGGCTCTGCAACTGTTGTTGGATTAATGAAGAATTTTGCATTAAGAAAAGCTAAAATAAATGCTGTAGGAGTAGTTGGTCTAGTTGAAAATATGGTGAGTGGAAATGCACAAAGGCCTGGCGATATTGTTAAGTCCTTCAGTGGTAAAACTATAGAGATATTAAATACAGATGCTGAAGGAAGATTAGTACTAGCAGATGCATTAACTTTCACAGAAAAAAAGTACAAACCAAAATTTATTGTTGATTTAGCAACTCTAACTGGAGCTATTATTGTCTGTTTAGGATCAGAGTACGCTGGACTATTTTCTAATGATGATAAATTATCTAAGCAAATTTATAATGCAGGAGAAAAGGTTGAAGAGAAAGTATGGAGAATGCCTTTACATAAAAACTATGATAAATTAATGAACTCAAAAAATGCCGATGTTCAAAATATAAATTATGTTGGAGGAGCAGGATCGACAACTGCTGCTCAATTTTTAC
>MDSW01189638.1_pt1 | contig 26293 bp, 24 predicted proteins | sample 811171 | NCBI WGS metagenome assembly MDSW01 (sample SAMN05326641, study PRJNA326480) | marine metagenome | isolation source: seawater | place: Atlantic Ocean: North West | collected 2012 | reverse complement strand
TTGAAGCGTGGCGAAATCTAAGCCAAGTTGCGGCAAAACATGAGCGGAGAAGTTTGCGACAAGGCCATCGGAGTTCGCGACTAAAGAAAGAAACGCTTCGCGGCCTTCTTCGGTGGAGATGTCAATGACGCAATCTTTCTTCCCTTTGTTGACAGCGTTAAATAGGCCACCCGCTTCGTAAAATCGGTTGTCGTTTACAAGGTCTTCTTGTCCCGGACGCATTCCGTGGTCGTACGGCCTTTGTGTTCTGAAACCATCAAACGGTGCTGTTGATTCGATTTTTATGACCTCGATGCCAAGCGGCGCGAGAATATTGCCGACATATGGACCGGCCCAAGAGATAGTCATTTCGATTAGACGAAGGTCCGAAAAAGGCCGAAGGTTCACTTGAGTGCGCGTCATTTCAGCAGGAGCTGGATCTGATGCCTGAACTCGCACACGTTGGTCGGGCACAGGAAGACCTGGAGCTATGAACGGACGTATCGGGCCTGTGGCTTCTCCCCTTGGTGTGTCGATTGCTCCCAGGTATCCACGAGCTGACAAGTGAGGATCCGAAAGAGTATCTAGTGGAGTCATCACCATCCCCGCCGCCCAAGGCGAATTAAGGGCGAGTTCGAAAATTTCTCGCTTTTCTCTTTCGAGATACCAAGGCTCGATGTGGTCCCAAATCATTGGAATATGGTGACGTCTCTTAAGTCTGTTGCGAAGTTCAGGGTCATCTATCCACTCGGGTAAACCATAAAAGAGACACTGCATTTCCCAGTCGATAGGGCGGATTGAGCCGGGTGCAAAATGGCCGTCCTTGCATTTGATGGCTCCGGAAGGAAAGGCCGTCGGTGGGTGTGCTCCGACTTTTGGTCGAACGCGTTGGCAGTGGAGCGCGTCTCCGTAACAGAGTTCCGTCGCAGTTAGCAGGGCTCCTAACCACGAAACATCAATATGGGAAGCGTCAGTTCGGCCGATTAGTTGCACCATGGCGGAAGCAAGCCCACCGGCGGCGTACTGGCTTTGCCAGCCAGGGAGCCTCAGAGGCGGTAGGTCTTGGTCGCCGTTGAATCCGAGAAATCCAGTGGCCGTTTGTACCAATAGTTCGTCGGCTATGCAGCCAGGATCTTGAGCGTCAGCGCCCCAGGCCGTTGTGGTGACCAGGCGTGTGTCGTGAGAGCGAAGGCGGGCCGGATCCCATTTCGAGTTCTCCAGGTCAGCAAGTACGTCCCCGGCGATCACGACGTCGGCCCATGAAGGTTCGATATCGGCTGGCTGTGCGTTTAACTTTCCTGCGTTTAAGTGAATATAAAGCGGACTCAGCTCACCTTCACCTAAAGGCGTGTCGTCGACTTGTTGGATTCGAGCAGGGTCGCCCTCCGGGGGCTCAATCTTGATGACACTGGCCCCGAGGCTCGCTAACAGCCGGCCTGCATAGGGGCCTGATATTCCTGTTGCGGTTTCGATAACACGAAGACCCTGGAGCGGAGGCTGAGGCATCGCTACAGCATGGCTCGTCGGAGCAGTCGGCGCTTACTGGGGCCTAATTTTCTGCGGCATTGTTCTTTCCTTGACTCGCTGTGATCTTGAGAGCATCGGCTGCCTTTTCATTTGACATGATTTTGTCGAGAATCGCTTCACCAGCTCGGTTGAAGGCCGTCCGCTCGTTGGATACGAACTGCTGAGATTCACGCAGTTTCTTTGTGTAGCCGTTTATTTCCGGAATGACGTAACGAGCAACCAGATCCCAACTGTTTGATGTGTCTCGGGGAGTAGCCCAGTCATGGACGAATCCTATTGCTGTTCCGAAACCGCCTGTGAGGTCGCACATCTTGTGAATGAAATCGACTAAATCGTCAGGCGTTCCCACTACGGCCGATTGCACGACACCTTTAGCAGCACCTCCACTTACTGCTTCTAAGGCTTCGTCAGGATCGTCATAGGCCACAGTCCCCGGTCGTTGGAGTGTTCCAACGATGTATTCGTTGTGCCAGCGTTGAAGGCCCTCGCGAGCTTGACTTCTAGCAAGTTCTTTAGTTTCAGCTAAATGCCAGTTCAAAAGCACTCGCCAGTCTGCTCGGTCAACTGCCGATCCTGATTCGAGCGCAGCGTCTTCAGCGAAACCCCACTGTGTGCCGAGTGCAGTAATACCTTCTGATGCCATTGAACCGATGGAAATAACTCCAATGCCGTACTTGCCTGCCAAAGTCATGCCGGAAGGGGAAACCATTGATGCGGTGGCCGCAGGAATTTGTTCTTGCACCGGCAGTAATTGCAGCTGAGCATCTTTCATCGTGAACCAGTCGGTCTCATATGAGAACCGAGGTTCACCACGGAGAAGACGCAAGATCACTCCCAGAGCTTCATCTTGGCGATCACGAAGCAGCATTGGATCGATGTCGAACGTATGGGCATCTGACGGTAAAGCACCAGGCCCCGTGCCGAAAATAACTCGCCCTGCAGTCATGTGGTCTAGTTGCACGATGCGCTGGGCGACATTGAATGGGTGGTGATACGGCAGCGAAATAACTCCCGTGCCTAGTTTGATGCGAGAGGTGCGCTCCCCGGCGGCAGCCAAGAACATTTCAGGACTTGCAATCATCTCCCAGCCGGACGAATGGTGCTCACCGCACCAAAATTCATCAAATCCCAACTGTTCAAGTTGAACCACCAGATCTAAGTCCCGGCGAAATTGAAGCATCGGGTTTTCGCCTATGGGGTGGTGTGGGGCAAGAAAGGCTCCGAAACGCATCACAATGCCTGACGGATCGATGTTCGGGAGAAGGGTCTCAAAATAGGCATGAGAAGAACCTAGTAGGTACGGCGCCTAACTCGGATTAAAGATGGAGAGCGAGCCATTCAGTCCCTAAGTCGACTGTTGCGGTGGCTCGTCGTCACCCCAGGTATGAGGGGGACCGAATCTAGATTCGTTCAACACATTCAACGCGGTAGAAAGCGCGAACCCGATGAACATCCCGAAGCCAGTGAAAATTACAGGGATGCTCTTCATGAGGATGCCAAGCCATGAGACGGCAACCCCAACGGCAATGAACCAGGCTGGTTCGATGGGTCGGCTTAGCATGGTTACTCCCTAAACAATTGAACGTATGAGAATGATGGTGCAGTCCGCTGCTTCTGGGCAGTCATCGAAGCCAATGAACTTCCCATAGGTTTTAGCAGTATGCAGATATTCTCGATAGTGAACTGAAAAGCCTCCGAGGTAAAGCAGGTACACCAGTGGGCCGGGAACAATCTCCAACAGGAATGATGTTTAACACCGACCGGATGCCCGGCGACTCACTCAAAGATTTCGGGAAACAGATCGAATCAATAGGGATCGATACGTTGTGGTTGCCCGAGTTGTTTGGCCGGGAACCATTTGCCACAGCAGCGCATCTATTGTCCTCAACGACGCATCTTCGCGTCGGTACGGGAATAGCGAACATATATGCGCGCGACGCAACTGCTGCGGCAGCAGGCGCCCGCACGTTGTCAGAATTTTCCTCCGGCAGGTTCGTTTTAGGTCTCGGAGTTTCTAACGCTGGGTTAACGCAAGCCCGTGGTCATGATTGGGAGCCACCTGCACAAAAGCTGCGAGAATATGTCCAAGCAGTCCGTTCGGCCGAACTGTCGATTCCGGGCGACTACGAACTGGAAATCCACGTTGCAGCGCACGGGCCCAAGATGCTCGCAGCTGTCGGAGATTTAGTTGACGGAGTCAGCACATTCTTACAAACCCCGACCCACACTGCGGACACCCGCAAAAGAATCGGTCCCGACGTAGCGCTGAATGTGACACAAATGTGCCTATTAACCGAGGACCCAGTCGAAGCTCGACGCTTAGCTCGACGAGCGCTTGCTTTTTATGTCGGTCTTGATTATTACCATCGAGCTTGGCGCAAGCTCGGGTTTACCGAGGATGACTTCATGGGAGGCGGAAGCGACCGGTTGATCGATGCGTTAGTGGCTTGGGGTGACCCTGAGACTATTTCGCTCCGCCTGAACGAACATCGCAATGTTGGAGCGACAGAGATGGTGATCATTCCGTTGAATCCGGCAGGGGGCGCAGAACCCCATCTGCAACTTCTTGAAGCCTTAACCAAATAAGCGCCTAGGCTGACACGGATCGACCCAAGAGGAGCACTGTTGAGCGGACGACCTCGTGCTGTAGTGGACAGCCTCCCGCAGTACAAACCAGGAAAATCGGCGGCGCAAGCTGCAGCTGATCACCAACTAAGCGAAGCGATCAAGCTTGCTTCGAACGAGAGTTCCCATGGCCCCCTGCCGTCGGTATTGGCAGCTGTCGCCGATGGAGCCAATCTTTTGAACCGTTATCCGGATCATCGAGGCCAGGCGTTGCGTGCGGCGATATCTGAGAAGCAAGGCGTCGGCCAAGATCAAGTAACTGTTGGTTGCGGTTCGGTCGGATTGTTACAACAAGCCTTCACCGCATACGTCGGCGCGGGTGACGAGGTTGTGTACCCGTGGCGTTCTTTCGAAGTCCACCCCGTATTTAGCGCTATTGCAGAAGCACGTGCGGTCACAGTCCCACTTAAAGACCAGGCATTCGATCTAGAAGCTGTTGAAGCAGCGGTTACTGAACGCACAAAGCTCGTAATTCTCTCAACTCCAAATAACCCAACCGGCACAGTCTGTAGCACGCACGACCTCAATAAATTGCTGGATGCGCTGAGCGATGATGTTGTGGTCATAATTGACGAGGCATATCTCGAGTTCGTAACTGATGAATCGGTACGCAATCCCGTCACCGATATATTGCCTCGGCACCATAACGCCGTAGTCTTCAGAACCTTCTCCAAGGCGTATGGCCTTGCGAATCTTCGTGTCGGGTATGCGCTTGGCCATTCTGACGTGATCGGAGCCATCGATAAGGTAGCGCTACCGTTTCTCGTCAACGGATTGGCACAGGCTGCAGTGCTGGCATCCCTTGAAGCAGCTGCGGAGAAAGAACTCGAAGAGCGTGTAGTCGAGGTCATTAGCGAACGAACTCGCGTTACGGAAGCACTCCTTAACTTGGGCTGGCCTGTCACTCCAAGTCAGGCAAATTTTCTTTGGCTTCCGGTCGAGAAAGAAGCGGGCCCACTTTTTCAGCGACTTGAAGGTCAAGGCATAGTTACACGTCCATTTGAAGACGAGGGCGTGCGAGTTACTGTCGGCACACCCGAAGAAAATAATCGATTTCTTGAGCAAATCGGCCCAAGGTAGAACATCTTCTAGGCTGCGAAAAGAAACACTGAACTGGTCGAAAGTAGCGGAGGTCAACATGTTTATCGATGGAGCGTGGGTTGAGGCACGATCTGGCGAAACCTTCGACGTCACAAACCCTGCCACCGGTGAAGTGCTTGGTACGGTTCCGGCAGGCGATGCGAGCGATGCAACCGCGGCCATAGACGCCGCCAGCCGAGCCTTTACTGCTTGGTCGAACACTACGGCCTATGAACGTTCGAGGCTCCTATATCGGGCATGGGAGCTGATGACAGAACGGAGTGAAGCATTAGCCCAGCTCATGACGTCGGAACAAGGAAAGCCTTTGAAGGCGTCTCGGGCGGAAGTTAAGTACGCAGCAGACTTTTTGATTTGGTTTGCTGAAGAAGCCAAACGAGTGACCGGCGAATGGCTACCTTCTCAACGAGCAGATCAGCGGTTCCTTTCAGTGAAAGCTCCCGTGGGAGTCGTAGCTGCCGTAACCCCATGGAATTACCCGATTTCTATGCTTACTAGAAAGATGGGTCCAGCGTTAGCTGCTGGCTGCACCTTGGTTCTCAAACCAGCTGAAGCGACACCTCTTTGTGCGAAAGCAACCTATGAAGTATTCATCGACGCCGGGTTCCCTGAAGGTGTCATCAATTTAGTTACCGCTGTCGATCCGGTGCCAATAGGAGACGTCTTCACCGGAGATCCGAGAGTTGCGAAATTAACCTTTACTGGCAGCACTGCGGTTGGACGAACTCTTGCAGCCAAATCAGCGGCCAATCTGCAGCGAATTTCGGTTGAGCTCGGTGGGCACGCACCCTTCATAGTCTTTCCCGATGCCGACCCGGTGCATGCCGCTAAGGGAGCGGCTGCTCTTAAGTTCTTGAACGCCGGCCAAGCGTGTATTAGTCCAAACCGTCTTTATGTGCCCAACTCCCTTCGGTCCGACTTCGAAGAAACCCTCTGCAGTCGAGTCAGCAAACTTCAGACCGGTAATGGAATGGAAGACGGCATCGGTGTCGGTCCCTTAGTGAACGATGCTGCCGTATCAAAAGTTGAGCAACAGGTCGAAGACGCTCGAGAGAAAGGCGCGGGAGTACCGGTAGGAGGCGCACGCCTCACAGAAGGCGAGCATGCGAGCGGCCACTTCTTCGCTCCTACGGTGTTAACTGACGTGCGCCCTGAGATGACGATTTATCGAGAAGAGACATTCGGGCCAGTAGCTCCCGTAATTGGTTATGACGATCCAGAACAGGTGCTCGAGCTAGCAAATGACACTAATTACGGGTTGGCGGCTTACGTATACACGCGCGACATATCGGTTGCTATGCGTGCTTTCGAGGCACTCAGGTTTGGGATCATTGGTATCAACGACGTAAATCCGACCTCAGCTTCGGTGCCATTTGGAGGGATGGGAGACTCTGGCGTCGGGCGTGAAGGTGGTCACGAAGGAATCAGCGAGTACCTCGAAACCAAAACAGGCGGTTTCGCCATCTAGCTAGACGTGGTCCAATGAGGTTAAGCAAGCTCGTCAATTAGCGCCCAAAGAGCATCAACATGTCGTTGTTCGGTTGCGCGTTGACCAATTGATACCCGAATCATGGGACGCCCATCGAGTTCGGAACCAGTCCACGCAACCGCACCGCTTGCATTAACTGCCTCGATTAAGCGAGTCGTTGCTTCATCACCTTCCGTGCATCTGAAGCAGACGAGAGCAAACGGGTGGGGCGCCACGAGATCAAAGCGGGAATCGCTTTCCAAGCGATTCGCTAACTGTTCGGCGAGGGCAACGTGGTAGCGGATCATCGACCGAAGTCCCTCGGCCCCATAACTTCGAATAACCCACCACAATTTTAGTGCTCGAAAACGACGGCCGAGAGGTACGTGCCAATCACGGTAGTCAATGACAGCGCCAGACTCGCTCGCCTCATTTTTTAAATATGGCGGCAGAATGCTGAGGCAGTCGATAAGCGGTCCGCGATCTGCCACATAAAAAACAGAGCAATCGAAGTTAACCATCAACCATTTGTGTGGGTTGAATGTGTAGCTATCGGCGAGCTCTACACCGTCTTGGTGGTGTCTGAACTCGGGGCAAAGCATCGCGTTACCGGCGTATGCAGCATCTATGTGTAGCCATAAATCTTCGTTGCGACAGATCTCTCCGATCGAACGAATGGGATCAACTCCAGTTGTCCCGGTTGTTCCAACTGTCGCAGCGACAAAGACAGGGTTGAGTCCGTTTGCTCGGTCACGATCAATCGCGGCGAGGAGATCTTGCGAGCGCATTGCCTGCTCTTCGTCGACGTCGACGAGTGTTATATGGCCGTACCCAGCTACCGTTGCGCCTTTTTGAATTGAACTGTGCGTTTGAGTTGAAGCATAGGCAACCATCGAATCGGGGCTGATTCCCAACTTCGCTGCTTGGTGTCGGGCTACAACAAGTGCAGTATGGGTGGAGTCAGAGGCGCTCATCTGCAGCACACCCCCACCCTGTTCTGTGGTTTTCCAGGAGGTAGGCAGATCTAACAGCTCGACCAACCAATCAAGCACATGACTTTCGATTTCAGTAGCCGCCGGCGATGTTGACCAAAGCATTCCTTGAACGCCTAACCCGGCTGAAACCAGTTCAGCCAGGACAGAAGGCGGCGAAGCATTGGCCGGAAAGAAAGAGAACCAAGAGGGGTGCTGCCAATGGGTTATTCCTGGCATGACGACCGAATCTAGGTCCTTAATAAGGTCTTCAAATGGTTCGCCTGTTTCGGGAGCATTGGGAGGCAGCTGATCGCGAATTGTGCCTGGGGCGATGTGAGACACCACCGGAAGTTCTTCGACCCTTTCCCAGTAGTCAGCGATCCAGTCGATCAAAGCATGACCATGCTCGCGAAATTCATCTGACGATAAGTGCCCGGGAGGTTCAGGAAGATTCTTGTCGGTCATGGTGTGCCTTCAGGGAGTATCGGTGACGAAAGATCGCAGACCTCTTTAGGCATCGTAGCGTCGCGAAACGTTGGAATAGCTGGCACTGCGGATGCAGCCTACGATCTAGCTATGAAGAGACTTTTAGGGCGCGTTGCCGCAATAACGGGTGGTGGTTCAGGAATCGGGAGGTCTACTGCCGTTCGATTCGCCGAAGAAGGAGCGACTGTCGTAATAATCGACCGTGATGCAAAAGCTGCAGCAACCACGTCTGAAATAGCTGAACAACACGGGGGGACTTGTTGCTGGTACGAGTCAGATGTTTCTCATCATGAAGCAGCCGATGAGATAGCAAACGACATCGTCGAACGGTTTGGGTCACTGGACGTACTTGTTACAGCTGCAGGGATTTCAGTTGGCAAGACGGTTCCCGACACTCTCCCTGAACAGTGGGACAACATCTTTGCTGTGAACGTCAAAGGCACTTATCTCTGGATGAGGGCGAGTATTCCCCGGATGTCGAGGGGCGGTTCGATCATCGCCATAGCTTCACAACTTGCCGTCTCGGGAGGGATATCTAATGCCGCCTACGTTTCCTCGAAAGGAGCGATAGTAAGCCTGTGTCGTACGGCTGCAAATGACCACGCTCCGCAAGGCATTCGAATCAATTCCATCCTCCCGGGAGCGACCGAGACACCATTGTTGGAACGCTCCTTTGCCCGGTTTGAAGATCCAACCCCATACATCGAGAGGTCTTTGTCTAGACACCCTCTTGGGCGCTTTGGGAAACCTGAAGAGGTAGCTGAGGCGGCATTGTTTTTGGCTTCAGACGACTCAAGCTTTACTACAGGCACCGAGTTACGTGTTGATGGCGGATGGATAGGTGGCTAGTGATGCTGTTCTTCGGTATAGAACTTTGAACCCTGGTCAAACTTGTTTGGCTTAAGGAAGAAACCCAAGATCACCGCACCATCCACGCTGCGCGCCTCATGCCGGTTGCCGGCCGGCCTCCAAATGTAGTGCCCGGGTAAAGCCTTCCCCTCATCGTCTTCAAACGAACCAGAAATGACAAAAGTTTGTTCAATATCAGTGTGCTCATGTGCGGGCACCACTGCCCCCGGCTCGAGTTTAAAAAGGATCGTAGAACGGCCAGATATGGGATCCGACCACAACACCTTGTGTTCGATACCAGCGAATTCTGAAGCGGTCCAAGGCATTTCGTTGGGGTCTGTATACACAGACGCTAGCTCCGGCGGATTGTTGAAAGTAGTCATCGTCAGCCCCTTCAGCACCTAGAGTTCAACACAAATGGACGGCTGACGTCGGAACTGCGCTACGAGATAGGTGAACTGAATGAGTTGGAAAGAAGTTGACAAGGGATGGGGTGATCAAGCAAGGGTTTGGGCAACAGTTATGGAACCAAGATGGTGGCCCGAATTCGATGCGGTGTTGAGAGCGACCAACGTAGGGCAAGATATGGATTATCTAGACATTGCGTGCGGGTCTGGTCTCATGGTGAATATGGCATCGAGACGCGGGGCGCGAGCGCATGGTCTAGATGCCTCCGATCGACTTCTCGAATTAGCTAAGCGACGCACTCCGACTGCAGATATACGCCATGGAGACATGAACGCGCTGCCTTGGAGCGATGGAAGTTTTGACGTGGCGACGAGTTGTCGTGGAATCTGGGGACCGAACCAAGAGGCCGTGCATGAAGCGGCGCGAGTTATCAAACCTGGAGGTTGTCTGGGCCTTAGCTTTTTTTCGGCGGGCCGAGAAGGTAGCCAGGTTGGTAAGGCATTCCATGCGATACGACGTTTGTCAGAACACGAAATTGACTGGTCTAAACAGTTGGGTGCAATTGGGTTCGAAGGTCGCGCTGAAGAAATGTGCGAAGCGGCCGGCCTAATCCCAGGTGGGCGGCAATCAGTTCAATTTGATCTCGAAGGAGCCGATATCGAGCACGAGGTACGGGCTTGGATGTCCGCGGGGCCAGCGTGGATGGCCATTCAAGAACGGGGAGCCGAAGAGGTCGAACGCTCGATTCGGGAAGAACTTTCTGAGTTGGAAGAACCAGGGCTTGGTGTGAGAACTCAGGTGCTCATCGAATACGTGGTAGCGACAAAGCCAGCCTGAACCCGTTGAGGACTAGCGGTGGGCGGTGCTGCTTCAAATGGCTGAGTAGTTCTGAACTGGCTAACGACTTTCACGTTGACTTCAACACGTGAGTAGGTGTTGGTTCACCGGCTTTCCGGTGACGGCTGGGAAGCGTCTCGAGGGTTGAGTCAGCGGGTCCCTCAGTTGACCTTCTATTATGTGTGCAAATGCATCCTAGGGGGAGTGGATCATGTACGACTTAGTTATCCAAGACGGAATAGTGGTTGACGGGAGTGGGGCAGATCGTCGTGTAGCGAACGTCGGCATTGTTGGAGATCGAGTTGTAGAAGTCGGCGAGTGTGTCGGCGAAGCATCACGGGTGATCAATGCCTCTGGTCGCCTCGTTACTCCTGGATTTGTAGATATTCACACCCATCTCGATGCACAGCTCGCGTGGGATCCCATCGGGAGTGTCTCCTGTTGGCACGGCGTGACCTCGGCGGTGATGGGTAACTGTGGCGTTACTTTCGCCCCTTGTAAACCTGAAGACCGTAGCTTCCTAGCTGAAGTAATGGAATCTGTTGAAGACATCCCGGCTAAGGCGATATTGGAGGGCCTGCCATGGGATTGGCGCACCTACGGGGAATATCTCGATTCCTATGAACGGATGCCAAAGGGTTTAAATGTAGGTGGAATGGTGGGGCATTGTTCAGTGCGTCTCATGGCCATGGGCGACCGCTCCATCGACGATCATCATGCAAGTGCGGAAGATATTGCGCTTATGTGCGACCTAGTTGAAGAGAGCATTGAAGGCGGGGCCCTCGGGTTTTCGACATCACGGACATACCTACATCAGACGCCTGATGGAAGAGAAGTCCCGGGTACCTGGGCGCATCCAGAAGAGCTACTTGCTATCGGCGAAGTCATGGGTCGTTTAGGGAAAGGAATTTTTGAGGCGGCAGTCGACAACGATCGACAGTCGCATGGGATGGTAGGTGTAGCGGATCGTTCGGTCATTGACCGAGAAGTCAAGTGGATGAAGGAACTTTCTTTACGAACTGGGAGACCAGTGACATTCGGTTTTGTACAGAACCGATCCGACCCTTCCGCCTGGGAATATTGGTTGGAGTTAGTAGAGCAAGCAAACGACGATGGGGCATTGATCTACCCGCAGACAACGAGTCGCGGAATCGGTGTGTTGTTCGGCGTGGCGAATAGAACTCCATTCGACAATTGTTCAAAGTCGTGGAGAGAGATGCGCAGCTTGTCTTGGCAGGAAAAGCTCGAAAAACTTGGTGACAAGTCCTTTAAAGCACAACTTGTTTCTGACGCAGAGCAGACACCTTCAAAGCTCGACCTGTCAGGTATTTACAGATTAGACAGCAGCCGAGTCGACTACGAGGCCGACGAGTCAGAGACACTGATAGCGCATGCAGAAGGACGAGGTGTTTCACCGGCAGAAGCTTTCATAGATATGGCTTTGGAAAGTGAAGGACGCGGCCTTTGGAATTACCCGTTCTTAAACTTTGACTTTGATGCGATCCAATCCAAATTAAAGCATCCTGCCGTAGTTCTTGGCATTGGGGACGCAGGCGCACACGTGGGTCAAATACAAGACGCGAGCCAATCAACCTACTTTTTGACGAGATGGACGCGCGATAGCGGAACTTGGAGCGTGGAAGAGGCAATAAAAATGTTGACCTCGGAGGGCGCAGAACTCTTTGGATTCAAGGACCGTGGAACGCTACAGGCAGGATCATACGCAGACGTAAACATCATCGATTTCGACAATTTAGAGTTACACGCACCCGAATATGTTTATGACTTCCCGAATGGGGCAGGTCGTTATGTGCAAAAAGCATCTGGGTATGACTTAACTCTTGTTAACGGTGAAGTATTTATGGAAAACGGCGAACACAAAGGCGCCTTGGCCGGCAGGGTTGTCCGAAGTTGACGTTGTCCTAGGCAAGTTCTTTACTTGGAGATCACTCCACCTATTTGCTCGGCGGTTTCTTTAGCCGATGAGTTCGAACCAACGTTCAAATTCAATGAAAGGCCCTGACGCCTCTACTTCGATTAGTTGAGCTGCCGAGAGTTTCGCAATGACAGTTTCTGAGTCCTCGACGCTTGCGTATCTATTGACGTTGACGAACTTACCAATCGCAGCCGCATATCCACTTAAGACCTGTTCTGTGCCAGCGTTTTCGAGTATCGCCATTTGTGAACCGAGAAGTTCGTTCCAACGGTCGCTTCCCACCGTCACGCCGTCATAAGCGCGACCTGGAGCAGCAATAGAAAATGAGGTGTAGCTCACTGTTCTTCTCCTGTACCTGTTAGTTGATCGAAAGGAACCTTAATCATCCCAGCAAATAGGCGGCTGATGGCGTTGCCTTTTCTTGGCCTCGACCACAGAGTCGAGCGTGACTACATCGTCCAGTGATATTTGTGAAGTCATACATAAAACCAACTCACAGCAGAAGCCGGGGTTCGTTCTTCTTCCAGGTTTTGAGCGGTTCCTCTCAAGTCTGCGTTACTGAAGTCCCCAAAAATAGCTAGCTTTCTGGAATGACTGAAGTGATTCAAGAGTTAGAGAAGCGTAGATGGCGCGCAATGATTGAAGTCGACTTGCCAACATTGGATAGTTTGCTCCACCCGAGTTTGAGATATACCCACTCAACTGCAGCAGTGGACACTAAGGATTCCTACATGTCGGCGATCGAGAACGGTGTTTTCGATTATCGAGATGTGAGTAACAGTGATGTAGAGATCCAAATCTTCAGTGACCTAGCGCTCGTTAATGGAACTGCTGAAATAACGGTGGTTGCTCGAGAAAAGGAATTTCTACTCCGAAGTAGATACACCTGCGTTTGGTTAAAAGAATCCGGTGAGTGGAAATTCCTAGCATGGCAAAACACGCCCATTCCGTCTTAAGGGGAGAGTTCTTATGGACTTTAGGAACGGAACAACGAAGATTCAGCTTCGAAGTGCGAGAGATGTCGCATATTGTCTTACGACAGCTTCAGAACGAACGAGGATGATATGACTAACCGCGAGGAGATCATCGGATACGACGTCGAGGCCGTAGAGAGCTGGATCAACGAAAACACTGAAGGACTTGAACCGCCGTTCGAATGGGTCCAGTTGGAAGGCGGACACAGCAATTTGACCTACGCCCTCACAGACCCAAACGGAAGTCGCGCTGTTGTTCGCCGACCTCCCATGGGTGAGTTGCTACCAAAAGCTCATGATATGGGTCGCGAATTCTCGATCATTAGTGGCCTAGGGCCAACCGCTGTCCCGGTGCCGATTGCCTACGGATATTGCGAGAGTGCAGAAGTAACTGGCGCCCACTTTTATGTGATGAGCCAAGTTGATGGCAAAGCGTTGTTTGAACTCGAGGATGCCGTGGAGTACCTCACCGAAGATGCACGCGCCAACGTTGGAGCGTCCTTTATGGACGTCTTGGCATCCCTGCATTCCGTTGACCCAGACGAAGTTGGTCTGGGCGATTTAGGCAAAAAGGAAGACTATGTGGGTAGACAGATCCGAACCTGGTATCGAAGCTGGGAGGCATCAGCCGAGGGTGCTTCGTACGATGACCCTGTCTTACACGAGTTACATGATTTCCTCGAGTCGCGACGCCCAGAGCAAGGACCTGCCCGAGTGGTGCACGGAGATTATGGCCTCCACAACTGCCTCATAAACCAAGAAGGCCACCTAACTGCGGTTTTGGACTGGGAGATATCGACGCTCGGCGATCCGATGGCAGATTTCGCCTACGCGTTAAATACCTGGGCCGAACCGGGCGATGAGTTAGTGAATAAAGAGAATGCTCCGACACTCGCTGATGGATTCGCCAATAGAGACCAACTCATCGAGCGATATGCGACAAAAACTGGTTGCGACCTAACAAACCTTCCGTACTACATCAGTTTTAATCATTTCAAGACAGCGTGCATTGTTCACGGTGTTTATGCCCGGTACATGCAAGGGCAGAAGTCCTCAGAAGGAGTTGACCTTGACTACTACCGGACTCGGATTGGGGTTTCCATCGAGTTGAGCAAACAGGCAGCGGCTGAGCTTTCTTGAGGATTGATCAGTGTTAACGGATTGGAACCCGTTGTTGCGCCAGGAATTTGCTGAACAATATTGGGCTGAGTTGCAAGGCTTTGTTCAACAAGAACGCAAACTCGGTGCTGTGTATCCACCCGAGGGGGATGTTTACGCGGCACTCCACCTCACCGCTTATGCAGATGTCAAAGTATTGATTTTAGGTCAGGACCCCTACCACGGTGAAGGGCAAGCGCATGGTTTGTGTTTTTCCGTTCGCCGCGGAGTTGCGGTTCCGCCATCGCTACAAAATATTTACAAAGAAATGCAGTCGGATATCGGGCTGGTGCCTCCAAGCCACGGCAATCTTGAAAGCTGGGCAGGTCAAGGCGTGTTGCTGCTGAACGCTGTTCTTACGGTGAGAGCAAGTCAAGCTGGATCACATAGGAATCGCGGCTGGGAGACTTTCACGGACCAAGTCATCCGTCTGGTTAACGACAAGAAAGAACGCGTCGTCTTTATCTTGTGGGGGGCATTTGCTCAGAAGAAAAAGCCTCTTATCGACTCTAGTCACCACTATGTGATCGAAGCGCCCCATCCCTCGCCTCTTAGCGCACATCGAGGTTTCTTTGGGAGTCGGCCGTTTTCTCGTGCTAACGCTGCTCTACTTGCGGCAGGTAGGAGTGGTATCGACTGGGGTCTTCCTCACAATTGATGACTTATCAGATGGGGAAGTAGTCCACTTTCCGCCTCCAACCACTCAATTTGCCTCAATACTGACACTTCGCCTTGTTCGGTCACATCGACGGTGAAACGTCCACCATAAACAGAGACTCCCCGCGCCCACACTCGACTCAACCAACGAGGGTGTAGACAAATTTTGATGTGACTATCTCTGCCGGAAAGTTGACCCTCCACTGAAGGGACTCTTAAGGGCTCGACAACGCAATTTAACGGTATCAAGGCTGGATTTGGTACCGCTGGTCTCTGGTTGGTTAAAGCCTGGACCAAGGAACGGCGCGCGCGGAGTTTGGTGGCTTCTGTTAAGTGACGGTTGAGAGATGGAGCGAAGTCCCATCCGCGTTTATCGCCGGCATCGACCACACTGGCCATCGCTCGATCAAGAAAATCGTGAGGGAGAATAGTTATAACTTCACCCATTCTGAGGGCTTTTTCTCGCGGTAAGTCGTACAGGAAGTCCTGAACGCCTTCTGATCGTAATCGTTCCAGAGCTGTCTTTAACCACCAACGTCTCTGAGGGTCTGCTTTGTACCAAGGGGCCCATTCTTCGATAAAGCCACCATCAGTTATTGCTAATTCCCACAGATCGAGAACCTCTAGACACTTTGGTTTCGGGCCTCCCAGAGCTATCAATGCTTTCTCGGAACCGATATTGGGATGATTTACAAGGTGTACCTCTCCGCCGGACCAAACGACAGTGTGCTCATGACCTTCGCAATTCACGTCAAACCGTGTACTTGGAACACCTTCATGCCAGGGCACAATTGTTACCGATCTCTCTTCCGATCGCAGCGGGTGACACTTTGGGGACAGGGATAGATGCTCCTGAGTATCGCATCACTCCGCTCCTCATCGCAGAGAATCACTCTCATCTGCTTCAAGGCTGAGTGGAAAGTGGTGAAGCGGATCAAAGATATTTCAAATAGACAGGAATAATGCTGGCTACGCTTTCCAAGCATGCATGACTTAGTAGTGAGAAACGCTCGCATCATCGATGGCAGCGGGTCCCCGGAGTTTTCTGGAGACCTCGCCATTTCAGATGGGGTAGTGACCGAGGTCGGCAATGTCGACGGCCTCTCTCGTCAAGAAATTGATGCCGATGGCCAATTGGTGCTTCCGGGATGGGTGGATATTCACACTCACTACGACGGCCAAGCAACATGGGACCCAGAGATGACCCCTTCCTCATGGCACGGAGTCACAACTGCGGTCTTTGGTAATTGTGGGGTCGGGTTTGCGCCGGTGCGTCACGGGAGCGAAGACTTCTTAATTAATCTCATGGAGGGCGTAGAGGACATTCCGGGCACTGTTTTGGCAGAAGGAATTGATTTCACCTGGCAGACATACCCCGAATACCTTGACGTCCTCGAAAGCATGCCGCGAGTAATGGATGTTGGAAGCCAAGTTCCCCACGGTGCACTTCGATTTTTCGTTATGGGAGAAAGAGGAGCTGACCATAGCGAACTTCCAAGCGCTGATGAACTTGTACAGCTAGAAGTATTAGTTGCAGAAGCATTCGAAGCTGGAGCGCTTGGTTTCAGTACGAGCCGAACAACTAAACACAAAGCTGCGGATGGTCGACTAACTCCGTCTTTGTCGGCTGGAGATCCAGAATTGGCTGCGATCGCAAACGCTATGAAGACTTCTCGTGCTGGAGTCCTGCAGGTCAACAGTGACTTTGGTCCGGGAGAGTTCGAAGCCTTAGAAGCGGCAACGCGAATATCAGGGAGACCGCTGTCAGCTCTCATCATTCAAGTTGACCATTCACCAGAGCTGTGGCGGGAAACGCTGGCTCAAATCGGACAGGCCAACAACGAAGGTCTTTCTATGACTGGTCAGGTCGGATGCCGACCTATTGGAGTGCTGCTGGGACTGGAAGCGACTGTTAATCCCTTTGGCAACCATCCGGCCTATAAAGCGATTTCTGATCTCCCGCTTGCTGAGCGCGCCGTTACTCTGCGAGAAAATCAAGAGCTGCGGGCGAAGCTCATAGATGAACGACCGAGAGATAGCTTTAGTGAGTGGATGAATTATGCGCTTACTAGAGCGTTCGAATTAGGGGACGAACTTAACTACGAACCAGAACCGTCAACCTCAGTGGCTGCTCGCGCCGAAGCTATCGGTGACAGCCCCTGGAAGTTGGCCCTTGATCTATTGGCCAGCGGAAACGGCGAAACTCTATTGCTGTACCCATTTGAGAACTACAGCTCAGGGTCTTTGAACGAGGTGTTTGAAATGTTGACCGACCCCAACACCATCTGTGGCGTTGGAGACGCGGGTGCGCACGTTGGAACCATATGTGATGCTTCGTATCCGACCTATCTGCTGACTCACTGGGGTCGTGACAGAACTCGCGGCGAGCGACTGCCACTGGAATTCTTAGTAAATAAACAGACTCGCCGAACAGCGGAGACGTATGGATTGTTGGATAGGGGCCTCCTGCAACCCGGCTATAAGGCTGACTTCAACATCGTTGATTTCGCTCGACTATCAGTGGGTTCCCCCGAACTTATTCGCGATCTCCCAGCCGGCGGAAAGCGGCTAGTTCAGCGACCCATCGGCTACACCCACACTTTCGTGAGTGGTACCGAAGTAGCCTCTAGAGGCGAGTTGACGGGATTGCGCCCGGGTCAACTTGTCCGCGGCGCACAGTCGAACCCCAGGTAAAGCCTCTATGAAAGAATCAATGCCTTTGACCGATATCACCGTGATCGATTTAACGATTGCGCGTGCAGGGCCTACGGCGGTGCGACAGTTGGCGGATTGGGGCGCAAACGTTGTGCGTATAGATGCCCCTAGCGAAGGGTTTGAGGCTGATGGAGGCATGTCTCCTGACTATCTGAATCTTCATCGAAACAAGCGTTCAATAGTCATAGACCTTAAGAATCCTGAGGGGCAAACGACTTTCCATAGACTGGTCGAATCTGCTGACGTTGTCGTAGAAAACATGCGCAGCCCTGTTAAATATAAATTGGGTTTTGATTTCGAGACGCTGTCGTCAGTGAACCCACAAATTATTCTTGGCTCGATATCGGGCTTTGGTCAGGATGGCCCATACGGCGAGCGTGGAGGCGTGGATCAAATAGCTCAAGGTATGGGCGGCCTAATGAGTATTACGGGAGATACCAACCATGGCCCGGTCAGGGCCGGTGTTGCCATTAGCGATGTAACGGCCGGGCTTCAGCTTGCTATAGGAATTTTGACAGCGCTTCATGAACGCAAAAGAACAGGCAAGGGTCGATGGGTGCACACATCTCTGCTCGAGTCCATGATCGGAATGCTCGACTTTCAAGCTGCCAGATGGACCATCGCTGGGGACAACCCACCGCAAGCAGGTAACGACCATCCAACCCTCGGACCGATGGGCATGTACAAGACTGCCGACGGTTTCGTCAATATAGCGGCGCCCGGAGGACGTCTCTGGGAGGCATTTTGTGGAGAATTGGGAGTTGCTCAATGGTTGGAGGATCCGCGTTTCATGACGAGTTCAGCGAGACGCGACAACAAAGAGGAACTCAACCGACTTATCGAACAAGAATTATTTAAAGACACTGGGAATAATTGGGTTCAGCGCCTCAATGCAGTGGGCGTTCCGTGTGGACCAGTGAACACAGTGGCTGAGACATTTTCTGACCCACAAGTTCAACATCTTGGGATGGCAGCGCCAGTCACCCATAGTTCTGCTGGTGACATTGACGTAATAAGAAACGCGACGAACATCGAAGGAGTGTCCTCCGAAATTCGAATGCCGAGTCCCGTTAAAGGTCAACATTCGAAAGAAGTGCTAATCGAATTCGGCTTTAGTGATGACGAAATTGCAGACCTCACAAAGAGCAAGGCTGTCGAATTCAATCCCGAATAAGCACTACCCTTCGGTTGCTGAATTCACCCTGACTGATATCTAGAAGCCGGCCTGTTTATCTACAACACCTTCGAGGTCACGCCCCTCCCTCAACGCCACCAAATTACGACAGAAGCGTTCTAGATTTCGGCGGCCTCGATGTTGGCTAGCGCCAGCTGTGTGCGGTGTCATCACGCAGTTATCGAAGCTCCACAAGGGATTATCGGCGGGCAAGGGGTCGATTGGCGCTACGTCGAGCGCTGCACCTCCGATTATTCCTTCTCTCAGCGCTTGTTCCAAGCCTGGGCCATCAATAATTTCTCCCCGCGTCACGTTGAGGAAAATCGCAGTGCGCTTCATAGCTCGAAAGAACTCGTAGTCACACATCGCTCTGGTTTCTTCAGTTAGGGGAAGTCCTACCGCCAAAACGTCGCTCACCTCTACGAGGTCTCCGAGAGCTTCCATTCCCTCAACCTCGGTTACTCCGTCGCTTGGTGGCACCGGAAAGGCATCGATGGCACGAACATTCATGCCAAAGGCGACCGCTCTGCGAGCTAGATGACGTCCTGTCCCACCGAAACCAACGATGCCCATGGTTAGCCCTTCAAGCTCAATTTCTGAAAAACGCATCATTTCGCGATTTTCGAGGGTCCACCCTTCTGGGCCGAGCTCGATTGCCGTTTTAATTCTTCTGGTCAGAGCAAGCAGCAAACCGAAAGCGGTGTCGGCTAGATGGCCTCCTACCAAACCCTTCTCGCCGGTCAATGTGACGTCGCTGTCTATGAAGTCTCCGTACATAAACATGTCTACTCCAGAAGCTGTTGCGTGAACCCATTTGAGGTTCGGTGCCGCTTCGAAAAGCCATTTCGGTGTAATTCCCAAGATCACATCGGCATCAGCGGCATACTTCACTCCCTCCTTGGGACTGTCGACAATTGTTACGACCGCCCCTGGGCCCGCCGCTGCAGTGATCATTGCTTCATCTTCAGCGCTTACCTCCGACAGAGTCAGAGTCTTGGTGACGAGGACATTGAGAGGCTTATCCGGTATAGGTAGTTGCGCATTCATGTGTAACTCGTTTCCACCTGGCCGATATTCGAATATTCAGCAAGCCAGTGCTCACCCGCTGCAACTTGATGCCTCGTGTAGGCGCCAGTAATTACCTTTTGTCCTGGCTCCAGTTGAAGGTCAAAGCGGTGCAAGGTAGCCGCTAGCCGAGAAATCGAGATAAACGGATTATCGACTTCTTCTCTGTGAAGGCACCGAAAACATTCTTCCCCGTTTCGGTAAAGAACAATCTCGGTGTCGTCAATGTTTTCGATGTTTTCTGTTGGCACACCACTCCCTTCCACTATCGCCCAGTTGGTGAGGTTGTCGGCAACCAACATTGCGAGATTCCCCCCGACAACAGCGCGTCGCTCATTGAGCTCGTATCCAGCAGCCACCGTCTCTAAGCATTTAGCAACCGTTGCCGGATCTACGTCGGGACCTGAAATTGTTTCACCGATGGTGAAACACATCTCTGGTTCGATCGTTGCTCCATTGACCGATGAGGCTGGAAGAGATAGGCCGTTATCGAAAAGTTGCATTAGGTGTCCGAATGGCCGGTCGTCAATTCCCACCTGCCTTCGAGCTCGGTCAGAGGTCAGCCCGACTTTCCAACCGATTTGAGTTGCGCCGTTAGCAAGACGTCTTTGGCGGATCTCATTCTGAATAGCGAGCCCATCACTGAAATCTAGGTCATTAAAGGCTTCTTCCGAGATGTCGACGCCTCGCTGATAATGGTCCCAAAGAACATCGACGGCATGGAGTTGAGAATTGTTGAGGGGATTCACCGACCAGACGGTAGTCGGGGTACCGGCGCTTGTGCCCGTTCTCTTTCAGGCTGACCCGAAAGACGAGCCGAGTTTGTCTAACGAAAACGAGAGCGCCGTCGCTGTTTGAGATTGAATTAAGGGAGTTACGCTCAGTAAGTATGGCGACACATCCGACAACGTTCAGTGAATTGATGCAGTTGGAGGAGCATGGTCCCGAGACCTGGGTAGGGCTAAGTGCCGATTATGAATGGGGTCGAATTTATGGTGGTCAGGTAATTGCTCAAGGATTAAAGGCCGCCTTTGCCACGGTTGCTGACAACTTTGCCCTCCATTCTGTTCACGCCTATTTCATACGTGGAGGCACGCTGGTTGAACCTGTTCGGTATGAAGTTGACCGTCTTCGAAATGGCCGATCATTTTGCACGCGGTCCGTCGTAGCGCGACAGAGCGGAGGAGCGATTCTCAATCTTTCGTGTTCATTTCACGTGGTAGAAGAGGACGCCGAAATCCAGACTGCGCGTATGCCGCTTGCACCGGATCCCGAAGATTGTCGCCCTCGCGATGGTGATCATATGAATGTGATCATGACCAGAAGGGTTCTGGATAGCCCCCCAGGTGCCGGAAGGTCCATGGGGTGGGTCAGGCTCCAAGAAGAGCTTCCAAGTGATCCGCGACTTCACGTGTGTGGACTTGCATTTACTTCCGACGCTGTTCAATTTGATGCGGCTCGGTCTTTGCACCCGATTCAAGCTCCTCGAGAGGAGTATCAAGAACGATTCATGGGGGCGTCCCTCGATCACGCGATGTGGTTTCATCGACCAACGCGGGCCGATGAATGGCATCTTTATGATTGGGATTGTCATGGTCTTAATGGGTCTCGTGGGATGACCGTAGGCAACTTGTTCGCAGCGGACGGACGCCACGTCGCAACCATCGCTCAGGAAGTTTTGCTACGCGAGCGACGCTCAACTTAGATGAGACCGCGCCGACTTTCTTTCCACGGCACATCGCGGTCCAATCGAGGTTCTCCCGGAAGTCCAAGCACTCGTTCGCCAAGGATATTTCGTTGTATCTCATCGGTTCCGCCGCGAATTGACATCGAAGGTGCAGTCATCAGTTCGATGTAACCATGTCCGTCCTCAAGCATCCCATAGGCCCCTGAACTTTGGTTCGCTAGAAAGGCCCGCCCTTTGTAGGACTTCACAGTCCGCAATTTTGCTCCGCTGCCTGCGGGCCCGGGCGAGCCGCTGGAACGGGCCTCATCAGATGCGCGTTGCGTTGTCCAGCGGCTCACAGCATCGTGCGAGTACAGACCCATAACAGCGTTCTCCCAAATGGCGTTCTGCTGGGTAGGCAATGCCTGAAGATCGCTTATCCAACTCGGGATATGAGCCCCTCTGGCACTGCCATCACCGCCGCCCCGGCTTCCGCCACCAGCGCGCTCATGTGCAAGCACTGTCATAGCGACGCGCCATCCTTCACCCACGTCACCTATGCGCCATTCATCGCTGAGGCGTGCCCCCTCAACGAACACTTCACTGAAATGTGCATCTCGGTTCATTTGCATCAAAGGTCGAATTTCAACTCCGGGAATCGCCATCGGCATCGCGAACATCGTGAGCCCTTTATGTTTCGGCTGAACCGGGTCGGTTCGAGCGAGACAGATAGCCCAATCAGCCCACATAGCTCTACTAGTCCACGTCTTCTGTCCTTCAACTACCCACTCATCGCCGTCTAGTTTTGCCTGTAAAGCAACGTTGGCTAGATCAGAGCCAGCTTCAGGTTCAGAGAACATTTGACACCAGATCGACGTCCCAGAGGCGATCGCCTTCAGCCACTCCTCTTGTTGGGAAGAATTTCCGTGAGCCAACAACGCTGGGCCGACCATGCCCAACCCAATTGCAAATGGATAAAGGTCCGGGACTATGAATTCGCGCAGGATGCGCCCAATAAGAGCGTTTTGGCTGTCGGAGGCATTTCTGCCACCGTATTCAGTCGGCCAAGTCGGGACATGCCAGCCGTCAGCGACCGTATCGGCTAGATAACGGCGGCCTGCTTCAAGATCGTCGGATCCTGCGCCCATCGTCGTTAATCGGGTGTCAGCTGTGCGTCGCTCCAAGATTGATTCCAGAGCAGAACGAATTTGATCTTCAGTTAAATCACTCATGTCAAACGGATCCCCTCGTTGGGGTTTTATTTCCTTGAGAAATTTGGGACACGACGCTCGTTCATAGCGTTAACGCCCTCTCGCCAATCTTCGGTTGTTCGCAAACGGTCTTGCTCTTCCTTTTCGTGGTCGGTGGCTGCCTTGATTGCGTTAGGAAGGTGCCCTCTCATCGTTTGCCGTATTGATTCGACAGCAAGCGGAGCCGAAGTTGCGATTTCGATGGCGAGCGCGTTGGCTTCTGACCGAAGTTCAGAAAGTGGCGCCAACTTGTCAACTAACCCAATCGAAGATGCTTCCTCTCCTTTGATTCGCGCCCCGGTGTACAACAGTTCCAGCGCTTTTTGTTGACCGACAAGGGAAGGGAGTGTGACTGTTAATCCGAAGCCATGATGGAACCCAAGTCGAGCAAAGTTGGCTGTGAATCGTGCTTCTGGCGCAGCGACGCGAAAGTCGGCGAAACATGCAACGCCCAGACCTCCACCGACGGCAGCTCCTTGGATAGCAGCCACTACTGGCGTTTTGCAGCTGAAAAGGTCGAAAGCTGCGTCATAGAGATGACGCGGGGAGCCGTCGGGGTTCTTAGCTGTAATCTCGCCGCCTCGGCTGCCGTCATTATGAAATTGAGCCCCTGCGCAGAAATTTTTGCCTTCGGCGCACAGAACTATCGAACGGCAATTGTCGTCTTCGTCTAGGTCAGTGAATGCCGAAACTAAGCCGTCGATTAGGGCGAGGTCAAAGAAATTATTTGGGGGACGGCGTATCTCCGCCGTTGCGACGTGCCCTTCGAGAGAGACATGGAGATCACCGTAAATACCGAATTCAGTCATGTCCTGATGCTAGATCTCATCGGCGATCCTTGCGACCGAAGCTTCATCAATCTATTTCAGGACAGCAGATCCACCAGTTATCAAGGGGTACAAGCCATCAGCACCTTGAGAGATTGCAACGCGGCCTAGCCACTCACCCCACTCGGCATCACCTCCGTATTCTTTGCGCCAAGACCAAAGACGGCGACTCAAATGGTGAAGTGGGTATTCCTGGGTCATGCCCATGGCCCCGTGAGCCTGATGACAGGCTTTCGTAGCCCGAGCAGCTGCTTGATTTGCGATCAATTTAGCTGACGCTATTTCGAATGCCCCGTCCCCACGGTTGGCTTCACGGCCGGCAGTTTCGGCTGCCATTCGAGCGAGTGCCGCATCCTGAGCACCCCACACTAAATGTTGCTGCACGGCTTGAAATTTTGCCACCGGGCGACCGAACTGCACACGGTCATTGGTGTAGGACACTGTGAGCTGACTCATCTTCTCAATAGCTCCAGCCATTAAGGCAGTCCGTGACAAGGCTCCACGGAATCGGAATGTTTGAAGGTTGACATGAGACGGCAGTGGGGCAGCAAACGCTTCGACTTGACTGAAATCAACGGTGTCTCGAGGCTCTCCTGCCATGTTGGTCATGGGGGTGATTTGGCAGTCGTTGGGATCGACTGTCGCTGCGAAGGTCTGCTCTTCGAGTTGTATAGGTACCACGATGGTTTCGGCTGTTCGGGCCCAAGGCACACGAAGGCCGCGGCCAGTAAGAGTTAGGCGATCCCCGCTCCTTGCGACGAGGAGATCTTCGCTCCCGCTTGGAAGGACAGTTACAACTCCTTCCGGTAGTTGCTGGCCCGAACTAGCAAGAAGCCAACCACCGAGAACTCCGGTTTCGGCAGCAGGGATTGGGGCAGCGTGGTATCCGACTAGGCGCAGGACCTCTAGCGCATCGAGGAGCGTCCCTCCCGATCCACCGAACTCTTCATCAATCGATATCCAAGGGAACCCAGTTTCGGCAAATGCATCCCAGATCTCGGTTGCTCCGCCTTCCAGTTCCGCATTTTGAACTGATTCGTGATCGCAGATCTGAGAGAAAAGCCGGTCAGCGGTATCCGTGATTAGAGGGTCAACCCCAAATGTTTCACTCATGCCGGCAACCCTTTCAATCCCTTTGAGGCGACTGAACGGAGAATTTCGATAGTTCCGCCTCTAATGGTGTTGCCAGGGAATGTCACAACGCATTGCGCCAAAAGTCGTTCAAAGAGGGACTCTGACTCGGGGGAGTATTCGAGGTCAATCAAGTGAACCAGCTTCTCTATCACTTCCTGTTCGAAGCGGGTCCCCATCTCTTTGACCAAAGAAGACTCCACCGATGGAGCTTCCCCGGTATCGATAAGGCGCGCAACAGAGAGAGATAGGTTTCGAATGCCCCACCAGCGTGCTACTAACTCACCGAATAGGTCAGCAACGGTTGTCTCCAATTCAGTGCCTTTGGCCTCGCGGAGTAGCTGTTCCACGGTCGAGAAAGGTGACAACCAACGGTCGGGACCACCGCGTTCGTAGGCCATTTCTGTGGTGTTCTGATGCCAGCCCATGCCAGGGTCTCCGAGCACGTTCGTTTCCGGAACAAAAACCTCATTGAAGGTGACTTCGTTGAAATGGTGGGAACCGTCGAGAAATGGAATCGGGCTAATTTCTAGCCCCGGTGATTTCAGATCGATCAGAAGCTGAGATAACCCAGCGTGCTTGTTTCCGTCTTCCATTGGTGAAGTGCGGAGAAGACACACAAACCAGTCATTCTCGTGAGCTCCTGACGTCCATATTTTTGTGCCGTTGATAATCCAACCACCGGTAGTTTCTTCGGCCTTCGTGCTAACCGAAGCAAGATCTGAGCCGCTATCTGGTTCGCTCATGCCGATCGAGAATCCGAGTTCACCTCGGCAGATGGCAGGCAAAAATCGTTCTCTTTGTTCTTGGGTGCCGAACTTCAGAATCACGTTTCCTGTTTGGCGATCTGCGACCCAATGATGTCCGACTGGGGCACCCCACCGGAGCATTTCCTCGACCACGATGAAGCGATCTACGGCGGTGCGATCAGAGCCACCCCATTCTTTAGGTAGGGCCATTCCAACCCAACCTCGATCAGCCATCTTGAGAGAGAAGTCTTTATCTTTCCTGGCTGCCATCCCCAGGCAGGGTTCGTGTGAGCCAGGTGGTAATTCTTCCAAAAGAAAACCGCGGACTTGCTGCTGAAGGTCCAGTTCTTCTTCGGTTAATTCGGTTGGGGTGAATCGCATATCGATAATTCTCCGGAGAGCCTGTTATACAGTCAATCTAACTCTGTGCTTTTGATTTAATCGTGCTAATTGAAGACAACACGAAATTGTTGAAACGCTGAGAGTGCGATGGTATTCGACCCAGAGATGCAATGGTGAGGCAAGAGCAGAACGTGGATGATGTGCAAAGTCCATTCGATGGACATTCGGACACAGTTAAACCTGAGTGGATCGACTTCAATGGCCACTTCAATGCGGGCTTCTATGTGGTCTGTTTCGACGACGCAATCGAGTCCTGGATGGACTTCATTGGACTAGGTCGCCCGCATCGCGAGGTACATGCCGTGACTACGTTTTCGGCACAGAACCATGTGACGTAT
>MDSW01218552.1_pt1 | contig 26310 bp, 17 predicted proteins | sample 811171 | NCBI WGS metagenome assembly MDSW01 (sample SAMN05326641, study PRJNA326480) | marine metagenome | isolation source: seawater | place: Atlantic Ocean: North West | collected 2012 | reverse complement strand
TGCAATGTTGTTGCATTCTGCAGGAAAGGACATCGATGACAAGGCCGTCGGCTCAGTGCTGAAGGCTGCAGGAGTCGAGGCTGACGGGGCCAGAGTGAAGGCCCTAGTAGCCTCTCTAGGCTCTGTAGACATCGATGAGGCCATGGCGACCGCAGTCGCTGCCCCAGTGGCATCGGCTGCTCCTGCTGCTTCTTCCGGTGGAGCTGCCGAGGCTGCTCCCGCTGAGGAAGAGGCTGCTGAGGAGCCCGAGGAAGAGGCGGGCGGTTTCGAAGGTCTTGGCTCCCTATTCGGCTGAAGCAACGATTGGAACGAAATAACGCGAAGCCGCTATGGGCGAGGGCCTCGAGGGTGTCCCAATGTCAATGGAGCGGATGCTGGAGATTCCCGTCAGCATAGTGCCAACGGAAGCCATCAGAGCCATGCGAATAGTTGGTGAGAATCGCGGATGGGAGATGAATCGGTTCCAAGACTCGACTTTTGTTCATCGTTGGGCGATTATTGTCCCAATAGCGAAGAGAGCTAGGGTTCTAGGACTGAGAGTGGTCGATGGGGAGGCCAAGGGACTGGAGATTAGAACGTGGAGTTACGTTCCTGGATCATCTGGGAGGCTTTCTTTCGTATCCTTCAGAATTCCTGAGGAATTTGATGAGGGGTGGAAAGAAGTTCTAAAAGAATGGACTAAGTTACTTCCCAGGTGCCCATGGAGATGGACATTCATGGAGAGGTCGATAATTGGGTATCTCCTCCCAGAATTCAGAAAGTCGAGGAAGTTGTTTTCCAAAGAGGGCTTGGATATAGGAGACTGGAGTAGCGTCCGAGACTGATGATTGACGCTACATTGAATCATATTGAGAGAGAAATTGATAGGGAGTCTGGAGAGCGAGTAGTGAAGAGACATGGACTTCCAAGATCTGGTAGATACTCCTCAGAAGGTTAAGACCCTGGCTGGGACTGTGGTTTTCCTAGTTGCTTTTCCCATATACTTCGAGGCTCTGCCATCCCTGATAGACGATGATCTTGGAGGCGGCGGATCTTCCGGACTCTCCGGTTCTCTGCAGGTTAGTTTCGAGGAAGTTTCCACGACGTTGGCAGAATCTGTCACGCTTGGGGATGGACAGAGCCACGACTCATTCTTCGACTTGGTGGTCGAAACAGAGCTGAGAATAGGGTATGTACAATTGCAGGTTTCATGCTTCGATAACGACGAAGCGGGGCCGGGATTCACAGACACTGTAGATGGAGAAAGTGATCTAAGTGACATTGAGGAAGTAGATGATCAGACTGCAGATGGTGCCTGTTCTGGAGGAGGAAATGGAGGATTCACAATGAGATGGGACATCATCGAGGGCTATACTGGCGAGAGTTACACCGAGCAGAATATGACCGAAAAAGAGATCAGAGATTTTTGGGACGATGGAGGTAGGGGCAGAGGTGTCTGGATAGCCACAATCACTGCTGATATCGAAGCAGTTCCTGTCCCTGTGGCAGGCGAGGTGATCGACGATGACGAGGACTTCGAAATCACTTGGACTGCTGTGAGCTTCGAATTGATAATTGAGTTATCCGAAGTAACGACCCAAGACTAGGTCTTTGCTTGAATGGAGACCACGTCCCCATCAGAAAGTTCGTGATCGGCACCTATCACCCTTCCAGTTCTGGCATCTATGGCCCTGACGAATCCGTCACCTAGATCTGAATGAACATGGTACGCGAGTCCCTTTGAAGTAGTTCCAGTGGGAACTAGAATAGCGTCTGGAAGAGATTTTCCATCTCCGTCCACCCAATGGGTCTCATCCTGAACTGGGTAGCACACGACCCTAGAAAGCTGCCTGAAGACCACGTCAGACACAAGGCCGACTAGACCACCACCGCTCCACGAAGAGATAGATTGGGAAATTGACCCTAGTGCTTCCCTCTGCTCTTCTGAGAGGTTCTCCTCTCCCATCTCAGTTAGGCTGAAATCAGAGTCTCCTGGTTGGTAACTTATCATTCCAGAAGAAGAGGCTCTTCGAAGGGCGAGTTCAGCCTCGGCACTGGTGAGTATAAGTCTCCCTCCGGATGACTCGGCCTCTGATTCCAACTCTGTGCACTGGTGGACCTGATTGTCTGCCTTATTTGCTGCAATCGATATCGGGAACATGCTCCTCCTAATTGCTGATGCTATAGACCTCAGTTCACCATCGCCCCATGATGAGATGTCATGCGAATTGGGGTGTTCTCTTTGGACAGATGAAATTCCTAATGAAATATGGATGTCCTTAGCCCCAATTCCGGTTAATCTGTCCATTAGGTGGTCTTGAATGGCTCGGTTTCCTTCTGCTTGGGCCCTTCTGGAAACCCTATCCCATCCGTTTCCGATTATGCCCAATATCCACGAGTCCAACTCTGAGAGGAGGAAGCGATGCTCTTCAATCGGCTTCGAACCACCCGAACCTACAGGATTTCCTTCTAAGTCAGTAGATCCGGAGACATCGACGACCTGGATGAGGGCATCGCACCTGGAGAGGTCTGAGAGGAATTGATTTCCTCTGCCCCTTCCCTCATGGGCACCTGGAACCAAACCTGCTACATCTACTAGGGTCACCGGAACCAGTCTCTTGAATCCGGAACATTTCCCGGTGTTGGGAGAGCAGATGCTGCCGCTCCTATCGTCATCGGGCCCCGATGGATCCAACCTACCTGACAGTTCCCTCCTTTCACGCAGATCTGAACAAGCACAGGGGTCTGGAAGCGGTATCCAAGTGACTCCAACATTTGGTTCGATTGTCGTAAACGGATAGTTTGCAATATCTACAGGCATCTCTGTCAATGCCGAGAAGGCAGTCGATTTCCCGACATTGGGCTTCCCGACCAAGCCGATTCTCATGATACCCCGATGGAGGCAGTGGCTATTGACCCATGGACTATGTGGTCAAATCAAATCTCAGTAGCGCTGCCTGGGATTTCAGTACTGGATTCTGGGACCACTACTGTGTCCAGTTTCCCCTCCCTCTGAGCTAGAATCTTCCTGATGGTGGTCTCCTTAGTTAACATGTAGGGGCTGGAAATTGTCGTAGATGAGAGGTTCTGCTCCTCACTAACTAAGGTCCCTCTGAAAGATCCGCTTATCATGTTCAATGAGTGATAAACTGAACCAATGACCGTCCCGTAGAAAAGAACGGATCCAAGTACACGGACCCTATTCGCAGTCGAGTTGTCCTCTTCGACTGCTGCTTCGAGGAGTGCCATGTCGGAGAAGTCGGCCATCATTGTGAAGACGAGTCCAGAGAACGCGCCTCCAGCCATCAACCAGAATGCCCATCTAGAGCGATTAATGGAAAGCATGTTCCTCCCTGAAACCTCGGGGAAGATGGACAGAGCTGAGCCCAGTGAAGCAGGGATGAAGACCACCCAAAGTCCGAGAAGAACTAGAGAAGTATGGATCCCAGTTAGTTCATTGGTTCCTGTAATGTAATCAGTATGGACAAATAGCCCTCCAACAGCAATGGGGACGGCCATGAATGCAGCTAGATTGATTTCTGGCATTCCAGGAGAGTCGGGGTTCTCCATAAACACGTCATCGCCTCTCATTGTTGCTAGTACGTTTGCGGAAAGAGCAATGATTGGGATTAGCGAAAGTGCCAACAGGAAAGATCCTGCTACGATGTCGTTTCTTGATGGTTCGAAGGTTGCAGCATCTATTCCGAGGAAGTCGGATGCAATCTCCCCCTCAACAAGACCGGCTGGATTGATTGAGATGATAGCACCGGCCATAGTAACAGCTGCCAGAGATCTAGACCAAAGTGGGTTTCCACTGCCCCTTGAAGAGCCGTAGAGAATTGCCCCTGAAACCATCAGGAAGAATGTGGTCCCACTGAATCTGGTAGCCAGCCACTGGCCTGAACCCGAGTCAAGAGATCCCGTGATTGCTAGGGAGAGAATGGAGATTGGTGCTGAGATCATTCCAATTATCATCATCCAAGCAGGCAAGGGCATCTTCCTAGTCCGGGAAGCGGCCGTCAGGAGCATGTTTACAATGACCGCGAGAAGTACTAGATTGGTTAGAATGGTGGCTAATGGCATTACAGGGATGCCTACAATCTCGGACTTGTTTGCTCCTATGAACATCACAATCACTGCTAGCGTCCAAATGAACGACATTAGAGTTGCATTCTTCTCCGTGGCTAGAGAGGTTGCACCTAACTCTGGGACTATGTGCATAGCGGAGCCGATTAGGAGCATTCCCATTGATCCATAGACTGCAATAAGAATCCCCGATGTTATCAAGGATGACGAAACAGGATTCAGCCCCCATGATGTTAGGCTGTGAAGTGCCTGGGGGTCGTGTGAAAGCCATAGTCCACAGAACGTTACAAGGGACGCGGGGATGATCCAGAGAGTTCCTTGTAGTATCCAAGTTGTGGCTGCTGAACCCCTCTTACCATCCACGAAGTCAATAGGAGGACCTAGTGCCTTCTCTAGCATGAACATGCTCATACTCTTCGAGACATCTGTGAAAACCCATATCCCCCTATTTACCAGGATGAAGACTACCAGGGTAATCAACCAGAAAGTTACCATTGAAGTGATTAGTCCCACATTATCACCTCACTCACTGGTTGCCTCGGTTAGCATGGTCCCCAATATTGCAAAGATACCAAGCATTGCTCCTAGAATGAAGAACCATATCCCTGAGTCAAAAACGCCATCGAAGACAGGAAGGACGCTGGAAATTACTGGGAGATCACTGGAAGGGAAGAGAATCCCATACAGCACCAGGAACACAATTGTGGAGACGAATCCCATAACTAGCATTACCCAAGATGACGATGGTTCTCCCTCCCCTTGCAGGAACTCTCCAATCAAAGTTGACCTCTCATCGGACAATCAATCACCCCGGAATCTCACAATTCCGATTCAACCACCGGAGATTTGCCCTTAAGCATTGGGCGTATACAGTTTGTCAATTGCGTTAAGGTGCACGAACAATGTCTGTCGGGTTTCCTCTTCGAAATGTCCCAAAACCAAGGGGAATTGGGAAGTGGTTGTCATTGTCAATCTCCGCTCTCCAGTGTGACTGACACATGCATTTGAGGTGATCAAACTCCGATGTATCTCCGGATACTGAGTATCTCTCTATTGCAGCCACAACCTCGCTGTCACATTCACCACAGTTGTGAGCTCCACGAATCTTCCCGCCTGCGGTAGGGTGCACGATAATCCTGCAACGATTGTCTCCGAGTTGCTCATGTGACCTAGTGATCATCTCAACCAATGACCATAGCCACGGAGGCCTATACTCCTTGTTCCTGAACAGTCTATCCACAATTGTGTTCTTCTGAATGTTCATCGGGTTGACTGATACTTCATCAGAATATGGTGCAACCTTGGTTAGCCATGAGGTAGTGTGCACTAGTGCGTCTCCCTCTGACATGAAGGGGGGCTTGAACAGAAGGTATGTCTTCACCCTCAAGTCGTTATCTCGAAGCATTTCTACTGCTGAATGCCATTGTTTAGTGGTGAAACCCTTGTTGACATGGAAGCGAAGGACTCTGTCATCATACGCTTCTAACCCTATTGCCACCGTACATCCGGGATGCCTCTCTGCGACCCAAGATATCTTCTCCGGCGTGCACATCTGTGCCTGAGCTTCGACCACCAGGTGTAGGCCCATCTGAGCTGTTTCTCGGAGAACGAGATCTTGCCACTCTGGGGGGTTTTCTCGGTCCTCGAAAAACGTCCCCGAGGTGTAGACCTTCACCATTCCGCACCCCTCGAATTGATTCGTCGATTCCTTGGCAAATTCCCATTGGGAAAACATCTCTTCGGCGGTAACGTCGTCTCTGACGTCATTGAAGTAACCACAGAACGTACAACCGGACTTCCACCACCACGCACATCCCTTTGATCTTAGTATCACGGTCACTGCGGTACAGGGCGTACCATCCGGTAGATTCTCGGGTGTCTTGTAGACTGTTACTGGCTTACTTGCGTCCCAAGACTCTCGGAACGAGACCGATTCTGGAGTGTTCTCTGGTGCCTTGATTAGATGATGAATCTTAACCGCCTTGGAGCCGTCTCCGAGCATCCCGCAGGCACTGGCCATGATTCTCCCGTTCCATGTGTTACTCTTGATATTGACGCGATGTGTAGGTAGGTTACACTAGATGTGGCAGAATACACTAAACGTCTTCTCGTGGTGGATGTAAGCGGTAATTCGATGGCATTTTCTCTAGGTGGAAAAATTGAGGGGATGAGTGAAGACGAAAATAGGGCTCTGACGAGTTGGTACTGGTACGACTGGGCGAACCAAGCGTTCGCACTGACGGTTGGGACTGTGCTTGGCGGTCAGCTAATTACAAGATATTTCAATCTAGCAACTGGAGGGTCATCAGAGATTGCTGGATTCAATGTTACTGGGACTTCTTTCTACGCCGCAGTACTTGGTTTATCAATGGTTTTTGTGGCTATTTCCAGCCCTATTCTCGGAGCAATTGCTGATAGAATCAGAATAAAGAAGAAGATAGTTTGGATTTACACGTTACTAGGAGTTGTATTCACCGCATTCATGGGAGTTGCTCCTCATCTGGATGAGGATTCTGCATATCGACTTCTGGCATTCTGCTTCCTAATGGGGCAGATAGGGATGGCTGGAGGGAACACGATATACTACGCATTCATGCCTTATCTCGCCGAAGAAAATCAAATGGAAAAGGTATCTAGTTGGGGATTTGCTTACGGCTTCGCTGGTGGAACTGCAATCCTAATCCTCCACCTGATTGTACTGGCAACCGGGGCATTCGGAATGACCGAGGCGTATGGGCCATGGACTCTCACGTTTGCATTTGTTACCACTTCTCTATGGTGGCTTGGCTTCGGACTCCCCTTCTTCAGAAACACCCCTGAGCCAGAAATCGCGAATGAGCGATCCTACGGCTCGATTATGGAAGCTGTTAGCGACGGTTTCAGAGAGGTAAGGAGTACTTTCAGAGAAGTTAAGAAATACAGGATTCTTGTGATATACCTACTATCTTACCTTCTTTTCTATGATGTTCTTCATACGGTCGGAGGAGTTGCGAGTTCTTTCGCAGAAAATGACCTTAGACTGCCAGTAATGATGAATTTCGCGCTTATTCTTCTGGCCAATATAATTGCTATACCGATGTCAGTAGTGGGTGGAATGTTAGCCGCGAGATATGGAGCGAAATCAGTTCTTGGGGGTTCTATCGGGGTTTACATGGTTGTTCTAATCATAGCTACCGGATTCGCGCCACTTGATTTGGAGGATGATCATGATAGGTTTGACTTCCGATACGATTACCATGAGGAATCAGGAGAGTATGTTCTTTCCACTCTTCATGACCGCGGGGTTAAGGGTTGGGTCAGCAAATCTGGTCCCGGGGACGAGGAATTCAGGAATACCTTCCTAGATTACATGATTGAAGGAGACTTGGATGGTGACGTTTGGACTGATTCTGACATAGAGAGAACGAGGATATCGGTCGATGAAGCTACTCTACTTGCCTCTGAAATGGATGGAATGAAGGAGCACAGGTGGTCATTCTCGTTCAAGGGTGGTGACTTGGATGGCGAGTCCTCGGTAGGGGATAGCCACATCACAGTTATCGAAGGAGGGCCTATTGATTGGTGGCCTAATTTCCTGAGGGACAACGTCTGGAGTCCTCTGAACATCGGCGTTACCCTGCAATGGCTCATTCTCGGTACCTTGGTTGGGTTCGTACAGGGTTCTGCTGGAGCACAGGCAAGGAGCCTATTCGCATATCTCGTTCCAAAGTCCAGAACCACCGAGTTCTTCGGTTTCTTTGGTTTCATGGGAAAGGCAGCCGCAGTGATAGGGCCATTCATTTTCGCCTTTTTCTCTGCGGCTTACGATACCAGGTTTGGGATTCTGGTGCTGCTAATGATACTCGTATTGGGATTGTTACTTTTCCCGTTCATAGACGTGGAGGAAGGAAAGAGGGTTGCTAGGCAGGCAGATATTGATGCCGGACTATACTCCGAGGAGTAGTAAGATGAAGAGTTTCGAACTAGTTCAGAACGTGCTCTCAGTGCTAGTGATGGCGCTATTTGGAATCATCATAGGTTTAGCTATGGTGCCCTCATATCTCCTATTCGTTGAGTTGACATCCATGTCAGAAGGGAGGGGTGATCTGATAGAGGCAATTGGGTTATGTGTCAGTTTGGGTCTGGGGTACATAGTTTGGGGAATTGTCCTCCTAGTGATTTGCGGTCTCATGGGGGGGCTGTTCAGAATCAGAAAGGATGAGGGGAGATATTCCCTGAGGTCTTTCATCACAATTCAATGGGCATTCTCATTGGTATCTCACAGGGTAGCTCAGATCTTTCTTGGACTCGTTGTTCCCTCGTTCCTCGCAAATTGGTATTACAGGATGATGGGGGCGAAGATTGGAAGAGGAGTCCAACTAAATTCAATGATGATCAATGATGCATCAATGATAACTATCGGGGATAACGTAGTCGTAGGTGGGAGTGCGACAATCAACGGTCACCTGGTAGAGAGTGGGGAGATAGTCCTAGCACCAGTGAGGATAGGAGATGGTGCCCTGATAGGTGGAGGTAGCATCGTGCAGCCTGGATGCACGATTGGGGATGGAGCTGTTGTGGCTTCCAGAGCCGTAGTTCCGAAGTGGACGGATGTCCCTGCAGGGGAAGTATGGGGAGGAATTCCTGCAAGATTCATCAAGAAGACGGGTGAGTGAGCCCTACTCGTTCTCTGTGTCGGGGCCTTCTGGCTCGGTGGACTCTTCCTCAGAGGCCATATCCTTGATCTCCTCTATCACTGCCTGCTTCTGCTCTTGGAACGACTCCTGCTTGGACTGTATCTCCTTGGCTGTAGAAATCGCTCGATCTATCATGTCGTGTCGGGTCTGAATCGCATCACTGAGGTCTTCGAAAAGTTGCATGTGCTGGACGTACCAGTCATCCCTTGCTGCCAGCTCCGATTGGGCTGCTTGGTTGGACTCGTCGATCTCCTCTGCGACTGTGAGCACCTGACCAAGCCTTGCCTTCTCCCTCTCCAGCATCTCCTCTGTCTTCTCGAGCTTGCTCTCCAAGAAGGGGATCTTCGTGTTGGCCTTGGCGAGTTCGACTTCCATCTCGTCCTTCTGGCTGCGGAGGTTAGTGAGAAGGTTGTTGATCCCCTCCTTCTCGGTCTCCTTGTCGATTAGTTCTCGGTTCAAGGTCTCGACTTGGGCCTTCATCTCGCTGATGTCTGCCTCTTGGGCCTGGTAAGCTACGAGAAGCTTGTCCAATGCCTCTTTGTCCTTCGATGCCTGCTGTTCTAGGTCGCGTATTGTCTGTTGGGGGTCGCCTCCTGTAGAGTCGTCTTGGCCCATCATCCTCCATAGTCCGAAGGTGACCCCGATATAACCTCGGCGGCAAAGGGATTGGTCAGTCTGGGCTAATCAGGGGTTTTCCGAAATTGCTGCTATTGTCGCTGACAGAGCGACTGTCAGCCTCTTGGATGAGGGGATGTGCAGTTTCTCATCGGGCCCATGGGCGTTGTTGCCGGGTCCTGATGTACCTGTGCACAGGAACATGGCCTCGGGGTATTTCCCCTGCATCATGGACATGAAGGGAATAGTCCCTCCCGTCCATGTTGCCAGAGGAGGTAGGCCGGTCAGCTCCATCGACGCCTCCTGTATGGCCTCGGATATCGGGCCATCGAGCGGTGGTGCGTGGAATCCGTCGGCACATGAGTCAGGAGTGAATGTGACCTCGGCCCCATACGGCGGGTCCTCCTCCAGAATGGCCTTTGCTCGAGCTATGGCAGACTCCGAATCGACCCCCGGAGGGATTCTGAAGCTCAGTTTCAGATCTGTGTTTGTTCGTAGAACGTTTCCCGCGTCCTGGACGGATGGGATTCCGTCGGCTCCAATAATGGACAGGGTAGGCTCCCAGTTCATTGCGACGATCATGTCCTCAGTAGTTTCTGAGGCCTGCCTGAGCGTGTCCACGGTTGGGAATTGCTCCCAAATGCTGTCACCTACTATTTCTCTTAGAGCCATTGCCTTCTCCCTGATTTGTTCGGGTATGTCCACGTGCATCTCGGGAATCAGGACCTTGCCAGATGAGGAGTCCTCGACTCTATCTAAGAGAATCCTCTGAATCCTGAAAGAAGAGGGGATAGAGCCCCCCGAGTTCCCCGAGTGTATTCCCTCGTGAGATACCTTCACTGATAGAGTCCCGGAGACGAGTCCTCGGAGGGCCTCGGTCATCCATACGTGGTCATAATCGGGCCCTCCACTATCCAAAACAACCACCATGTCTGGATTACCCAGTTGCTCCGTAAGAGCTTCTAGGTACGGAGGGAGGTCGAATGAACCAGATTCCTCGCATGTCTCTATGATCATGGTACAACGTGGATGGGGGACTTCTGCCTCTTGCAGGAGCCTGACAGATGTGGCGCAAAGATAGCCCCCATACCCATCGTCCACTGAGCCACGACCATAGAGCCATGGATCTCTCCTAACTGCCTTGAGTGGGTGTAGTCCCTCTGACCACAATTCTGGCTTAGACGGCTGCTTGTCAAGGTGGGAGTAGAAGATTACCTCACCCGGACCGGTGCCCTCTATTGTTACTATTAGGACAGGAGAAAGTTCGCCTATCCTATGTTTCTCGTATGACATTCCCGCTATTCCCTGGGCGTCCAACCACTCGCAAAACAGATCGATTGTGGCATCCAGCTCGCCCATCTCCGCCCAGTCTGGCTCAAATAGCGGAGATAGCGCCTTTATTTCTATGAAATCGGACAGGCTTGGCAAAATAGAGCCCTCCCATATCTCTTCACTCCTATCCATCAGTTGTCCTAGGTCAAGCGTCATAGCCCCTACCCTGAGTGTTCACTCATGGACTCTTCGACTCGATTTCCTCGGGTGGCGAGCAGGTCTTGCACATCGAGATTCTATCGTCGTAGACCTCCTCTATCTCAGATAGGGGGAACTCGGAGGACAATGACATCCTGGAGGTCAGGGCCAGTGTGTTCTCCAAGTCCTGCTTAGCCTTATCGAGGGTCTCGCGAGGATATTCGACTAGCCTCCCAGAAACTCCGATTAGAATGGCTGGAGGGAGTACCTTTCGTCTGGGCAGTCCCTGTTCCTCCCTGTCAGACTCCGATTCTTCCAGGGCCAAGTGGTACAGCGCCATCTGGAGTCGGTGCTTGTGGAGCAGGGATTCCTCGGCCTGGCAAGAGGGACCGATTGAGTCGTCGCCGAGAACTTCCAGAAGTCCGCTTCTTACATCTCCGAGGAGAGAGCTTGCATCCGTGGTCTTCAGATCTATTGCTCGGATGGTGGGATCTTCGTTGTCACTCGTAGTGCACAGAACCAAGTCGATTATCCCACTTAGCTCCACTCTGGTGGAGTCGAAGGAGACTAGCACCTCTTCGCCGTCTGGAGTCCATTTCCCTCTTGTCACAGATTCGAATTCTGTGGGAATGGAAATGTGGAATGGCATCTCGGTCCTCAAACCCTCTACCTTCCTGCCATCAACCTCATGTCCTCTTACCATCGACCCCAACTTCCCTTCAGATACTCTGGAGGCCATGATTGAAGCGACCGCTGAGACCTTCTCGAGGTCTGCTCCTGGAGGGAGTAGCTCCCTGAAAGCGGTCTGTTGTATCTCTTCATCGTTTATTCTGTCCTCTATGGGAGCAGTCCATGACCTGGGAAGAGGTGTGCTGGGCCCGTTCTGCCCGGGTCCTGGGTTCCCGATTCCAATCTCGATGATCCTATGGAACACGTTCCCGAATGTTGCAGCGTCCACAGACAGGGGGAGATCCGCTTGGGCCCTGGAGTCGTGGTTGGTCTTTGTTGTGCTTGGTTCCAATCCCGCTCTAACCTCCATCCAGTGACACCTCGGACAATCGAAGTAGGATGGCAGCTTACTGGGATTCGCCCTAACTATCGTGGAGTAGCTAATGGAACCCGAGAGAGCAGGCTTGGGGCCTTTCGATGGGTTGCTACGAGATGCCTCGTCAACGATTTCGACCCTCTGGATCGGAGTGGTGAATCCATTTCCGCCGCTTCCGAGTCCGGAGAAGCACTCTGGATCGTGGAGCATCATTATTCCAGACTTGTTCCTACATCCTAGGAATGCGTCTTCCAGTATAGAAGTAGGGCATATCGTTCTGCTTCCTCCGTCGAGTAACGTTGGTTCGGAGTTGATGTCTGTCGGACTCAACCACGGAGATTGTGACTCGTCCCTCCTCCATGAGCCCATCCTCAATGATTCCAGCCACATCTGTCCAAGTTGGGGTGCTTTCTTGTCATATGTCCATGGAAGTACGATCCCCTCTTCGTCCACCCACTCAGTTCCCTTGGGTGACCCGGCGATGATCAGCCTCTCCTCTGCCCTGGTGGCTGCGACGTACAGAAGCCTCCTTGCTTCTGCGTTCTTCCTGGCCCTATGGAGGAGTGACGCGTGATTCCAGAGTGCGGAAATTGGGGCCTTTCCCGAAGGCCATGGCTTCGGATGGCCAGCAAACATCTCTGGTCCTACTATCAGTCTGCTGTTCTGCTCATTCCTCATATTGGTCTGTCTGGACGAAAATAGGTCTGCGAGGACTACTACCTTTGCCTCTAGTCCCTTAGAGCTGTGGATAGTCATCACCCTAACAGCATCGCTTTGTGGGATTGTGGTTGCCTCCAGAGATTGAGAGCTGCTTTCTCTGAGGTCCCTAAGTCGATCAGCGAGCACTATCGGATCACCCCCAACCTGCTCAGACAACTCCCTGAATAGTTCGACGAATTGCTCAGCATCCTGGCGAGACACGTCATCCGGATAAGCCACTAGCAGGTCAGAGCGGTCTATTGTATCCTCGAGGAGCTCCGTCAGCATGGAGGATGAGAGCTCACACCACCGAGATACTAGTGCTCTCTGTCTCTCGTCGATGCAGTGGGATAGCATTGCTAAGAGGAGGTTCTCGCCCTTCTCTGCCGATGACAGATACCTCTGAAGTTGGCCATCGCTCATCCCGATAAGAGGAGAGCGGGCCACCCAGGCGGCGTTGTGGCGTGAATGCGGCCTTGCTGCGAATTGTACCAGGCCCTCTAGAGCTGATGCTGTAGGACGATCCAGTAGGCTCCCTTCGCGGTCAACCTGCGATGGGACACCTACATCCTGCAGGTTCCTGACAATCACGTCTCTGAGGTTCACCCTGTTAGGGAGTAGGATTGTGATATCGCTGGGTTGGACTGGTTCCCCCGGTGCAACTTCTTTCCATTTTCCGGATGATGACTTTACCCTTACCGGACTTCCGTCAATCAGACTTCTGACCCTCAATGCGATGAGCATGGCCTGTCTCTCTAGCCTGTCCGGATTTCCTGGGCCGAAGGGATCCAAGTGCGTCTCCAGATCGGTTGGCGGGTCTGATGATCCATCTGAGTCAGGCGGGCATATCCATTCGATCGATCCTTTGACGTCGCGCTTCTCGGGGAACGAGTGTAGCGTCTGGGGTGATGCGTAGAAGTCGGCTTTTGAGAGGATTCTGTGCCTGTCAGAGAAAAGGTCTTCCCACCATTCGTTCATTATTTCCAACAGTCCTCCGGCTGAACGATAGTTCACCTTCAGAGATACCATACCCTCTTGACGAGACCTTACCTCCTCTGAAGATAGGGCGGGAAGATCCCAGTCTGTTGCATCGAATGGGATCCAGGGTGCCAAGTCCCTACCACCTCTCTCCATGTACTCAGTAGCCCGAGCTATGGAAGAAAGGTGGTCATTCCTAGGATCTCGGCTGTGTGTCTCCCTCCTCAGTGAAGGTTTCCTAGTGAGTTCAGGCACGCTGGAGAACTCGTGAACGTTCACCGCCCTCAGAGACTTCGCGAAGTCTAGGAATCCTGTGACCTCTGCCTGCCTGAAGGCATAGATGCTCTGCTTAACGTCACCAACATAGCAAACGGTTGGTTCCCATGGGGTATCTGCCCTCTGACCTTCTTCTTCTCTTATCTCTCTAGGACCCCAAAGACGAGATAGAAGCCTCCATTGCAAGGGCGAGTTGTCTTGTGCCTCATCAATGATGAATGCTCTGAACCTCCTTCTGATTTGACCTAGCAAGAGGTGCCGACTCTCGATATCGGCTCGCATGGCTGCCAGTCTCGATGCTGCCTCTCCGGCGAGATCGCGATTTTCCTCCAGATTGGATATTGCTTCTATTGCCCTGTTAATATGGTCGTCCCTCCATGGGCTTCTCTGATCAATGGAATCCAAGGCCTGTTGTACGTTGGGATGGTAGAAAGTCCTGCATACCTCGGGACAGTTTGCCAGCAGTAGGTCGCCTGCTAGCCTCTGGATATCGTCGAAGTCGTGAGTCTCATCACGCTGCTTGAGTTTCTTCATCACTCCTTGGAATCCAAGATGCAGAAGATGGAGGTCCCTGAGATTCTGAATTTCCGCCTCTAGGCTGAAGTGATGGTTCATGTTGGGATTCTCGATTCTCTCAGGGATGTCCACGGCCAGGGTGGTTATCGGCTTCGACCACCCATCGGGGACCTGAGGAGGTTCTGATTCGCCCAGTAGGACTGCAATTCTCACGAAATGGAGGACCATGCTTCCCAATTCATCCGACCAGATACTGGATAGTTCAGCTGTTTTCTCCTTCAATTTGGTTCTGTAAAGTGCCTTCAGATTCGCATCTTTTATCTCTGCGAAGCTCCTAATCCCTGCCTCCCATTCATCTGATGGCAGCTTCATACCAGGGAAATGTCGCATTTCCTTTGACATCAGTGTGGATGGGCTAACTGTGCTCGTCAGTATGTGCCCCATCCAGCACAGCTTTCCCCAAGGATCAGTTGGAGGTCCGGTTCTATCTAGCTCTTCTAGGCAGGCAATCCTGGTCCCGGCTGCCCAGCCGGATGAAGAGGGGGTCTGGATGCATTCCTTGATGGTCTCGAAGATTTCTCTGATGATTACGTGGACCCTCTCGGCTTGTTCGTCGATGTCCGTTTCTTCTATCGATGACATGATCATTCTGAGTAGCTTGTCCCTGTCCACGTTACCGCTTTGGTCCATTACTTTGCGCGATGACTCTTCCACGAACACAGATTTCCCGACAAGCGCTCGGAGAACCCTGGAAGCAGAAGTCCTGCCGGAGTAGTGCCTTGCCACCCTATCCCTCGCGGAGAGTACCTCAGAAGCTATATGCGCCGGAATCCCGGCATCGACCGCGTCTCCTATTCTGGAACTGTCGCTTGCTAGTCTCCATATCGTTCTGAGGGACGTCTCCACCAAGATTGCCCTCGCAGCGTCAGATACGTTCTCCCTACTGAGAGCGTCTCCCAGTCTCCCTCTGTACGGGGAAACCAACTGAGACAGGAACGAGTCTATCGTCCCGATAGGAGCATCCTCGAGGAGAGTGAGGAGTTGCTCGATGAATCCTTGGCTCTCGACTCTAGGATCGTAGCGGTGTTTGCCGTCGTCGCCGAGAGGGCCGGGCCTGATTCTCGAGATAGTTCTTCGAAGTCTGTCCTTCATCTCATCGGCTGCTCTGTTAGTGAACGTAAGTAGGACTACCTCGCTTGGCAGTAGGCCGTTCCAATCCTGCAGGTTGGTTTTCTCTGAGGCAGGTGCGGTAACCATTCCCCCTCCTATGCTTGGTGCCCTGGCTGGCTTCGGGAGGATTCGGGTGGCTCTCTGGTCATTGGCTAGGTAGTGCTCGATGACTCTGTCGACGATGGTGCTCGTCTTTCCGGTTCCAGCCCCAGCGTCGATTACGATGTGCGAGTCCAGATTCAGAGCCAGTCTCTGAGCAGTATTCAGTCGGATCAGAAAGACCCCTCCATCCTAACATCACAGATTTCTCTCACGGGACAATATGCACAGGCTTTGGGGGAAGGAGTGGGGTGTACCTTCCCGTTTCTGGCATTGCTAGCGACTCCCATGGCTACTGAGAGACGTTGTGCCAACCAAGCCCTGAAATGATCTGAGTCGGCTTTTTCATCCTCATCCGAAAATCTGTGTAATCCAGTAGTGATTGTTGTCTGTGTGCCGATGTTAATTCCGGGTGGAGAAGGGGAGAATAGTGAGGATACCTCCAGGAAGTGTTCTGATTTGTGCCCTATCACGGAAATCCCAGCTGCAAGGACCAGGTCTCCGGGGTGGGCTACCTCCCATGCCCTAGCATAAATGGCAAGTTGGAGTTCGTCTAGAAGTCCGGTGTAATGTCTATTCCTTTGGTAGGGGTCCTCGGAGGTCTTGAGGTCCCTGATGGCAATCACTCTTTTCGGTTTCCATCCCGAGCCCATGACTCTGAGCGGTGCTACTGTGTCGCTCCCTCCGTCGTCAATCCAAGTCTCCGAATCTAAGTCGAATGGGAGCAAGTCTACCCTATCTATCCACCCTCTGACCCTGATGGGAGTTGCCTCTACAATTCCGGATATCTCAGGGGTTGGATCAACTTGGACATAGTCTGAAGAGTGTTTTCCGATACTCCACTCGATAGACAGGGGAGCAGAGTCGCTTACATCGAACTCGGCTGTAACAATACTTCCAATCCTACCTCTCGGAGGGATGGGTTTTGGGTCTGCCAGCCAACTTCCCCATTCTTCCCTATCCATACCGGTCAGAGACCTAAGACGTTGGGTCGATACGGCATCGGTCCTCTCTAACCAAGGAGCCCTTGAGTCCAATGACTCGAGTGCAATGCGCATGATTTCTCTTTGATCCAATCCCGATCTCTGCACGCTGACATGGCCAAGTCCACCATCGTGAGTGCGCTCGTCACTGGTCTCGAAGCCAAGGGTTTTGGCAATTATATCATGATGGACGTTGTGAAGAAGCTCCCCGTAAGTCCTATTGTCAATATCCTCTCCCTGCAACTCCTCTCTTTGTGCGCCAAGTTCTCTGGAGAGCCACCCCCTTCTTGGACATCGTGACCACTCCTGGAGCCTTGTCGGGGACCACACCGGAATCTCCTGGAGCGCCTCTCCCGAGTGTCCGTGTCTAGAGTCGCTGACGAGAGCACCAGTAGCCTTCGGTGAGAGGGGCCTCGGATCAATCGAGGGAGTGGTCTTTCCGTTCACTGAGGCTCCAACAACCGGCCATCTTCTATTGGTCCTGGGGGGACTGATTCCTTCTGGGGGCTTGCCGTGAAACCTGAGTTTCTCAATGGAAAGTATGTGTGAATGGCTTTCCTCGGAGAGGTATCCATCGCTGGCGGCTATGGAGGGCTGCCTTCTCTCGCGGTCCCTCTGAACCGCTGCGTCCAGGGATATGGAGATGGCACTGGGATTGATTGGTGAGTGTTCAGGAGGCTTGCCCTGTCTGATCCGAAGACCGTCGGCCTGTCTTGAAGCCCTAGGGGAACGGGCAGTCTCTGTAATTTCGTGGTTTTTGGATTCGATTCCGGACGACTCAAAATCCATGGCCCATTCCCTAATTGGTGCGGCTGGTGGCGATGTTTCGTCCATACTCGGGTCTAGGACGAAGACCTCTGATGAGCAATTCAGTATATGCAGCAAATTGTGTCTTGCATCTCTGATTGGAGAGTCTGGCCTTAGGATTCCCAGAGAATGGCGCTCTTCCTCACCGACGAATGGTACCTTTGGTACTCTCAATTCCCATGAAGAGCTAGACAGATTTGTCAACACCGCTAGATCGGCAGAGCATCCCAAGGCCTCCTCGGGAGTCATCACAGAGACGCTGCTGGCGAAGTTTGAACCTCCGGTCATTGCTTTGGTCTGATGCGCCAATGAGCAGAGTTCATCCACCCAATCTGAGCCTAGGGTTGGCTTTGACTGTCCGGATCTTCTCTGCATCTCCCTCAGAGTAACTCGCTCTTGGATGAGAGCCCTTACTGCCGCTTCTGGAGAGAGTCCTCTGCCCGAGAAGCGGTTCATCTGAGATCGCATATCGATTAGAGAGATCGTGTTTTGCAGCCATTCGTCTCCATCTTCCGGAGGATCGGGTATGGGGAGGAGTTGTCCAGAATGACATCCAACGAGGTCCTTTAGGTTCCCAATCAGTTCCCGATCATACCCTCGGAGTAGCGGTCGAATAGACGCTGCCAGACACATTAGCCACCATTGCGTGGATTCCTTTATCGGGCCATCTTTCTCATTCGTTGGTGGTCTGGATAGAGTCTCAAGCCACTTGGATAAAGCGCCAGGCCCACCTAGGACATGCTCATTCCTAGCTAGCCTAGTTAGTAATTCAGAGTCGGCTAGAGGGGAGATATCTGGATCTGATGGGTGATCTCCTGGTTCCTCGAATAGGGCTACCGACATCTGGAGAGAAAGTGCCCTTAGGCTCTCAAGCGAGAAGGCGTCGGCTCCGTGTCCCAATCTTGCAAGGAATAGTAACCAATGACCTATAGGATGGGATGATGGGGGGGCCCTCCTCATTTCCATGCAGACACCAATTTCTCCGAGAAGTTGCTCCCATCTGTGTCGGTTGCTCTCCAAAGCTGGGTCTACGATAATTATCTCAGAGTCCTCTCGGCTTAGTCTTTCAGAGACGATTTGGATGGCTGCTTCGAAGGAGTGGGCCTCTCTCTTCAGAAGGATTCTGTTCACTTTTACGGTTGACTGTGTAAGTGGGGTCCTTTCGGACGGGATCCAATTTGGAAGTTCAGTTGGATCCTCGATTGGGTGTCGGTCTACTAGCATGTGTCCATGATGGCCGAGGCGGAAGTTTCCCGGGTATGTTAGCTGGTGAATCGGTCTTAGCTTAGAGAGAGACAGGAGAACCTGAGTGTGCGATCTGCACATCACTGGCGAGTGGTCTAGCATGATTATTCCGTCTATATCAGAAATGGTGAATGGAAGTCTTCCTCCCTCCAAGGCTTCGATAATCCGTTCACAAGCCATGTCGGGATGCGTGAATCGAAGTTTCTCCTCAAGCCTGGAAATCACTCTCCTGAATGTGGAGATCCCTGGTCCTTCCCAACTCCTAGCCACCATCTCTCTCGAAAGATGGTGGTGGAGGTGTGCTAGTGCCTCTGACTTCCCCTTCCCCCACTTCATCTCGGGTAGTGGGTTAATCATCGGGAATCCAAGTCTAGAGGACTCCTTCTGGCACTCAGCATGAATAATGGCACTGAGTGGGCCTTGATTAGAAATAACTCGAGGTAGCCTGAAGTCTGCTACTAATGAAGAAATCAGAGAATCCATTGTGTGGTGGAGAGTCCGATCTACAGCTCCTCGAAGGTCGATAGATGAGAGTGCCTGTCTCTTCGACTTCTCTGTTGGGTAAATTATCAGAATTCTTCCATGATAGTTTTGATCATTACTGGGCTTACCTAGGGACTGGAGTCGGATGTGTTGTTTAAGCCAGCTTGGCATCCGCCCTGCTGGAACCTCTTCGATAGTCACACTGTGTTCCGTTGGTGTCAAAGGGTCATCTCCGAGCATTGGCCATGCTCGGCGGTGGTTATTCAACCCACTGATTAGGCAGAGGCTTACGACTGAGATTCTAATTGACGCCTAGGAACCAAGGCAGCTAGCATGCACAGCAGAGTAGCCACTCCAGGGGCTGGGAGAGAGTTCGAGCTATTCGCGACGCCTCTCGCTTCCCAGTCTACAATCAGAACCACAGACATATCGTCTCCGTCCCATGGTTCGGGGGGGTTGAATGCATAAGAGCCGGCATGACTTGTTCCTACGTTGACTGCCTCGTGAAGGACATTACTGTAGTTCTCCTTTCCGTTGCTCCCCTCGGGGTGGTGTGCAACATCTTCCACGAACATGAGCCAAATGTTTAGGTCCCATGGGGAGTTTTCCTCTGTCCAGAGGCTTATGTCCCATTGGAAGTTGTAGTCCAGAATCTCTCCAGAATGATTCTCGTCCTGGTCGTTCACTGGCATGGTTACAGAAGCTGACGCTTCTAGGGAGATTGAGCCATTCGAAGCGAAGGGGTGGCTCGAGCCCAAAGCCAATGCGGTAGAGTAGTCGGTCAGAAGACTGTTGGATTTTGTGCTTGTTCCTGTATACATCCTCTCCCCGTCGAAGACTTTGCTAGGAGCGGATCTGTCTGTTCCAGGGATCCTCATCGTCCCACCATCGGATGACGGCATTGACCTCTCGGTAGAAAGAAGGGATCCTTCTCCGTAGGTTTCGACCCATCGGGAGTCAGTGGAGTTGCTTCCAAATGGATCCAAGGTCTCGTACAGGTGTCTGTGATAGTGAATCCTGGTCACATCGAGCTCCCCTATGGCATCGTCAAGGGCCCGTTCGGTCGTGATACAGTTTGAACACCAAGTAGCTGTGTATACCTCGACTATGCTCGGCAAATCGATAACTCCGAACGTCGTTTTCTCGTAGGTGGTGTTCGATAGATCTATCGAAATCCCTCCTATGGTTCCGGATATAGTCCCCGCCTCATCGGCTATCCTTGCATCATCCCAAAGGCTTTCCGTAGCTGCGGAGGCTTGTATCGGGATTGCGATTAGAGCAATCAGGATCAGTGCCCACAGGCGCCTCATGGCTGGTCGAGGCGGAGGAGTTATTGAACGGTTACGGGTTATTGTGATTGCTCGAATGCCTGTGTGGCCATGTCTATGTCCTCGTCAGTGATGTGCAGGTGTACCACTGCCCTCACTATCGAGTCTGTCTCCACGCTCACATCTACTCCCAGTCCGGCGAGCTTTCTAGACACCTCACTAGAGCTTTCTTCGATGCACTGAACGTAGACCATATTGGATTGGACTCCCTCCATCTCTACCGAGAAGGAGTCCATCGAATTGATTGATTCGGCTAGCCTGGATGCTCGAGTATGGTCCTCGGATAGTCGTTCGATGTTGTTTTCCAAGGCATAGATACCCGCTGCAGCGAGTATTCCGGACTGCCTCATCCCACCTCCGAAAGTCTTCCTCCACCTACGGGAACGGGAGATTGTCTCCCTGTCCCCCACTAGAACAGACCCTACTGGGGCACCCAGTCCCTTCGATAGACAAACCGAGATGGTATCGAAATCTCTGACCATGCGAGTCGGGTCCGTTCCACTACCTATTGCCGCATTGAAGAGCCTGGCACCATCTAGGTGGGCTCGACAGTCGTTTTCGTGGGCGACACGGCAGATCCCATCCAGGACGTCCTGGTTGTAAATTGACCCGCCTCCTACGTTTGCAGTGTTTTCGACACAGACTAATGTGCAATCAGGGAAGTGGTAGTTGCTTCCAGCCGTCTTTCTGATTGCGCCCTCTACTCCTTCGGGAGTCATCTGACCCAAGCGCCCGTCAACGAACGCGATCGAGCACCCGGCTAGAGAAGCGTATGCTCCGGATTCCCACAGGTAGATGTGACTATTGCGGTGGGTTACTATCTCATCGCCATGATTGGTCTGGGCCTTTATCGCGATCGTATTCGACATTGTGCCGGAAGGGACGAACAGTGATTCCTCTTTTCCGAGCATTTCAGCTACCATCTCTTGGAGTTGGATTACTGTAGGGTCATCCCCCCAAACGTCGTCTCCAACCCTGGCTCCTGCCATCGCCTCCCTCATTGGAGGGGTTGGCTGGGTCACCGTGTCGCTTCGTAGGTCGACTCTGTCGCCTGGGAAGTCCCTCATGTCAATCTCCAGTGCTTGCCCTCAAATAACTGGTGCGATAGACTATGGCTGCTTCTTCCTGATGTCCTCTGAATACATGTACGCCTTTCCCTTTCCACTTGAGCCTGTACTCTTCTTGTTGGAGATATAGAGGATTGCCATGGTTCCCAACAGTATTGCTGGAACTCCGAACATCAATATCGACATCCACAGAGGCCTCTCCACATCTATGCACGAGACCTGGCCGCCCAGCTCCTGCTCCTGTCCGGAGGGGCATTTTCTCTGCTCCGTTGATGCGGCTTCGGAAACGTAATTGCCCGGGTCTGCTGGGAGGCAGCCTACCTTACCGCCCTCTGGCTGGTAGTTACCAGGTTGGCAGGGACTCTGGGATATCGCTCCTGACGAAGAGACAAAGTTCCCTGGATCTGCGGAGATGCAGTTATCCATACCCTGATCCGGTTGGTAGTTGCCCGGCTTGCAAGTTGTCTGGGACACTGCTCCCTGTTCGGGAACGTGATGTCCTTCCATAGCAGGGGTGCATGATTCCTGACCCCCGAACGACTGGAACTGGCCAGTAGGGCAGGGTGTCTGGCTTGATGAACCCGGAGAGTCAACGTAGTTGCCAGGATTTGCCGGCAGGCACGATGACTCTCCCGAATCGGGCTGATATGTTCCAGGCGGACACTGACTCTGAGTGGATGAGCCGGTTTCGTTGACGAAGAATCCCGGAGAGGCATCCACGCAAATTGACTGGTCACCGGGCTGGTACTTTCCGGGTGGACATGAAACCGTGGTCGATCCATCTGGGCTAGCTATCTGACCGGGAGGAGGGAGCTCGCACCCGGATGACCCTGTGTCTGATTGGAACTGCCCCGGCGGGCAAGGAGTCGATCCCGTAGCCCCGTCCAGGTCGACATAGAATCCGGGCTCGGCAGGAGTGCAAGACCCCTGTCCGGACTCTGATGAGTAGGTCCCGTTCTGGCATTGAATCTGAGACAAAGCTCCTATTTCGGAGTAGTACCCCGGTTCTGCGGAAATACATGTTGTCTGCCCTGAGTCGGGCTGGTAAGTTCCGGCTGGGCACTGGGTCTGCTCTGCCGCGCCCTCCGAATCTGTGTAGTGACCGGGAGTGGTTGACAAGCAGGAGGTCTCTCCGGAAGAATTCTGGAACTCGCCTGGCTGGCATGGGGATTGGGAGGATTGCTGTACCCCGTCAGCGAAATATCCCGGCGAGGCTTCTGTGCAGATTACCTGGCCCTGCTGGGACGAGAAGGTTCCCGGTTGGCATTGCTGCTGGGTGGCTGAGCCCTCAGAAGGTACGTGGAAGCCTGGTCCCGCTTGGAAGCATGAGGCCTGTCCTGACAGAATCTGGTAGGTTCCGGCTGTGCATGGGATCTGCTCTTCCGATGCAAAACCAGTAACGTAGTATCCGGGGCTTGCATCAATGCAACCCGATGCCGCCGGAGATGGCTGATAGGTTCCTGGGGAGCATTGATTCTGACGTATCGAACCCTGGTCTGAAACGTAGTTCCCTGGATCGGTTTCTACACAGGATGTCTGTCCCGAGTCAGGCTGGTAACTCCCTGCCCCACATGGAGTCTGAGATACAGAAGCGGGGCTTTCGACGTAGTGACCGGCACTGGCGTCTATGCAATCCAGCTGACCATAACTAGGTTGGTACGTTCCTGGTTGGCAGGGGAATTGCTCGTATGGAGGAAGGTCGTTTGTGTAGTGCCCCGGCTCGACCAACTCGCATGTGCCATTCGTTGCGTAATAGCCCGATGGACATCCATCAGGGAACGGGTCAAGGATGTTCACGATGCCATCGTCGTCATTGTCTCGCTCGCTCATCAGGGCGTGCCTACCCGTGCCAAGGTCCACGTAGGCCGGGACATCGCTATCCACGTCCTCTCCCAGTCCCAAGGCACCTTCCTCATGATGCCCCCAGCAGTAAACGGATGCGTTTGTCGCCACTGCACACGTGTGTGCCAGTCCTGCCGAGATCTCTCCAAAGGTCAGGCCGACCGGCACGGATACGCCGACCGGCGTCGTACTGTTGTCCGTGGTTCCGTCGCCAAGTTGTCCCTCTTCGTTAAGACCCCAGCAGGCAGCGCTGCTGTCATCCAGTATTGCACAGGTGTGATCAACGCCCACGTCTATGGATATAGCGGTCTTTCCAAGGGGAAGTGAAACACTTCGAGGGAATCTGGAGCTCTGGGTGGAGCCGTCGCCTAACCGCCCCCCAGACTCTCCTGAGGAGAAGGTGTTGTTGCCCCAACAGTGAGCCGTGCCGTCGTCCAGGATTCCGCATGCATGGCCAGCACCCAAATCCATCGCGACCAGTGATCTGTTTGAAGGGAGTATTGAGATGGGGGTCGGCTCATTCCTGTTGTTGTAAGTCCCGTCTCCGAGATGGCCGTAATCGCTCTTTCCCCAGCAGAGACCGGTTCCGTTGTCCAGAACGACACAGGTGGTATGCCCACCGGCATTAATCGAGATTGGAGTGGCGCCGGCAGGCAACAAAACTTGGGCTGGAGCGTTCCTGCCATCATTATCACCGACTCCAAGTTGGCCGAAGTCGTTCTCCCCCCAGCACCAGGTAGTCGAGTCGTCTGCAATCGCGCATGTGTGCCTGAGGCCGGTTGTGAAAGTAACGACGTTTCTATTCAGAACTGAGGGCCCATGAGGATTCAGGCAAGCCCCAAAGCAACTGATGTGCCCGTGTCCTATCTGCCCGGCCGTGTCCAGCCCCCAGCAGTAGACGGACCCGTCGGAAAGAGCGCACGAGTGGTCCCCATCGGGGCTTGTCTCTTCGATATCGGCAAAACAGCAGTTATTCTCGTTCAGTTCATTTACTCCGACCGGCGTATACTGATTTTGTTGATCATCGCCATTCCCTAGAGACCCGTTTTCTGCCTTCCCCCAGCACTTCATTTCGTTGTTGTCTAATACCGCGCAGGTATAGCCATTGGATGCCCCGAGTGCAGTTAGGGAGTGGATAGATCCTACAGTAGAGCCTGGCATATTGAGACCTGAATGGGTTTCCATTGATACTGGCTCCTCCTCAAGGACTTCCCTTCCATGTTGCTGCAGTCCCATGGATAATGACATTCCCAGAAATAGTAGGGCAATAGTCATGGCTAGAGTTCTGGTATGTTCAATGCGGGTGCTCATGGCTGTCGAAGCAGAATGGGTGTATTAACGGTTTTTTCGTCAATGGGAATTGTCCACTGCTATGGTCAAACTAATTTGTGACATGCTACACGGATGGTCATGCAGAATAGTGGCGCGTCTGTTGAGTCGTTCCTGTCCGACAACTGCCCGCCTATGGGAATCTATGAGACGCTGTACTCCTTCAGGGACTCGTTCGGCAGTTTCATGGGGACCGAGGGCACTCATCCGTGGTCACAGGGATTTCCCCTCACCACCCCTCTGGATAGGTTTGGAGGCCCTCCACTTCCAGACAGTGTAGACGTAACTTGGGAGGATCGATTCTACCCCAAAGCTTGGGGTCACCCGGATTTGCGAGAAGCAATTGCAGGATACTACAATGATCAGTATGGATCGAAAGTGCAGCCTGAGAATGTGATGGTCTTCGCCGGAGGGAGGCCGGGGATATACACTGTTCTCGCATTCCTCAAGGATCATGTCCAGGTAAGGATTGGGAACATCGAGTGGCCGGCATATCTTGATATTCTTGAGCAGACCGATACGGATTTCCAGATAGTCCCGTTCACTAAGGGAAATGGCTTCCACCCAAGCAATGAAGAGTACTTCGATAGATCGGGTCTGAATGCTAAGACGAGCCTGATGCCGATTATCTCGAATCCTCAGAACCCTTCCGGACAGACAAGATGGGGGGACGAGTTGAGGGATCTGATCAGATTGGCGGAGGGCCCGAAAAACGGCATCCTTCTTGATGAGGCTTACGAGATGTTTCACTCCCCTTCGGTAAGTGGTATTCAGTTCGTAGAAGACCTAGATAACAGCAACGTGTTTATCGCAGGGGCCTGTACAAAGGGATTGCAATCCCCCGGGATAAGAATTGGTTGGATTATCTCAAGTAGGAAGAACATTGAGACCCTGTCAAACTTCTCTAGCTTCGGCATGGGTGGAGTTAGTCATCCTTCACAGAACTATGCAGTCAAGCTCCTGGAGCCTGGAAGAGTGAAGAAGGCTAGAAAGGCAGTCGAGGAGCACTATAACTGGCAGAGAGAAAGATATGGCAAGGCATTCGAGGAAATGGGACTTGGAGTGTTCACTGGAGATGGGGGATTCTATCACTGGCTAGAGTTGCCTGAAGGAATGACAAGTTCCGAGTTAAACAAACGACTTTTCAAACACGGTGCAGCAATTCTCTGCGCTACAGACTGCGATATGGCACGTCCACATTCGAAAGATCCAAGATATGAGTCTCCTTATTCGCGATTCTTCCGATTTTCATTCGGTCCTTTGCTACCTGAAACATTTGATTCGGATATCGAGTTATTTAGAGGCGTTTTCGAGAATTACAGAGAAGAGCTTCAAATGTGAATTTGGTCAAATCCTTAAGTGATGGATTTCCTCCAAGCGTCGTGGCGACAGGACCAACCGCACAACAGGCTGCTAAACTGGCCAAGGCAACGTACACTCAATTCTTGGAAGAGCCGGAGCGTTCGAAGCAAATCGCCAATATTCCGAAGCTACTGAAGAAGTTCGAAGGAAACTATGGAACTATGGTCAAGGGACTCCAGAAGAAGTATGGAAAGGTTACCAAAAAGTCATCGGAGCCTGAGCCTGAGCCTGAGCCTGAGCCTGAGCCTGAGCCTG
>MDSW01164954.1_pt1 | contig 26311 bp, 22 predicted proteins | sample 811171 | NCBI WGS metagenome assembly MDSW01 (sample SAMN05326641, study PRJNA326480) | marine metagenome | isolation source: seawater | place: Atlantic Ocean: North West | collected 2012 | reverse complement strand
CTCAGGCTTCTTTTTAGGTCGATCATAAATTGGGGCATCATCATGAAGGGAAGAAGCCGGTATTTCAGCTAAAACATTACCGTCAAATCGATCAAGAATTCTTAGTTTGTCTCCAGCAGTAACTCTCCCAATCACATTTGCGTTTACTTCCCACTTAGCACAAATCTCAAAAAGGAGATCCAAATTATTAGGTTCAATTATTGCAAGCATTCGTTCCTGTGATTCGCTAATCATTATCTCATGGGCTTCCATTCCTGGTTCTCTTTGCGGAACTGCACTTATATCAACATCCATTCCCACTCCTCCTCGAGATGCAGTTTCACTTGTGGCGCATGTCAGCCCAGCTCCACCTAAATCTTGGATACCCACAACTAAATTTGAATCAAAGATTTCCAGACAGGCTTCAATTAATCGTTTTTCTTCAAAAGGATCACCCACTTGAACACTTGGCCGTTTTTCCACATCTACTTGGTTCGAAAAACCAGCAGATGCCAAAACACTTACTCCACCGATTCCGTCTCTTCCTGTCGAAGATCCAAGTAATACCGCTAAATTACCTATTCCAGAAGCTCGACCTAAAACCAACCGATCTTTAGGCAAAGTACCCAAACATAAAACATTTACTAAAGGGTTTCCTTGGTACGTTGAGTCAAAATCAATCTCACCTCCAACAGTTGGAACACCAACAGCGTTTCCATAGCCCGAAATACCAGAAACAACTCCTTCGGCAATCCAACAACTCCTTGCATCATCTAACGATCCAAACCGAAGTGAATCCATAAGGGCTATAGGTCTTGCACCCATAGTAAAAATGTCTCTAAGAATCCCTCCAACCCCTGTTGCTGCTCCTTGATAGGGCTCAATAGCTGAAGGATGATTGTGTGATTCGATTCTTATCGCAACAGCGATCCCATCCCCAACATCAATCACTCCGGCATTTTCGCCCGGACCTACAAGAACCCACGGTGCAGATGTCGGAAGGCGAGAAAGGTGTAAACGACTGCTTTTATATGAACAATGTTCAGACCACATGACTGAATACATAGCTAATTCAAGAGGATTAGGTGTTCTTTTTAAAATGTCACCAATTTTTGTGGCCTCTTCATCGCTTAGCCCTAAAACTCTGTGTAAAGAATCAACCATGGTGAAAACTTTCTAATCCCCAAAAAGAAGTGTTTGTATAAAAAGTTTCACTTATTATTCCCATTAATTGCTGCCTAATAAAGATTCAAAAAGCACTTTCCCATCTTCACTACCTAGAAGTAAGTCACATGCTCTTTCTGGATGTGGCATGAGTCCAACAACATTGCGAGTTTCGTTACAGACACCTGCAATATCATCGATCGAACCATTTGGATTATCGCAATAACGAAGTACAACACGATCGTGGTCTATAAGAGAGTTGAGCGTGTCAAGGTCGCAAGTAAAATTTCCTTCAAAGTGATTTATAGGAAGTGATAACTCCATTCCTTTTTCAGCTTTTCGTGTAAGTGTTGTATTTTCTGTTTCGACACGCACTTGAACTGTCTTGCACAAGAATTTAAGTCCGTTATTTTTTTGGAGAGCACCAGGTAAAAGTCCAGCCTCTGTTAAAACTTGAAAACCATTACAGATTCCCAAGACAGGGCCTCCATTTTTTGCAAACTTGGCAATTGCTGACATCAATGGTGAAAATCTAGCTATAGCTCCTGGTCTTAAATAATCACCATGTGCAAAACCGCCTGGGATTATCACTGCATCAACTCCAGACAAATTTTTAGTTGAATGCCATAAAATTTTGCCATCCCCTCCAAGTGTTTCAACTGCGTGGATTGAGTCCAATTCACAATTTGTGCCTGGAAATACAGCAACACCGACGGTAGCTGTCATTAATTTCCTTCTACTTGATCCGTATTTTCAATTGTGATTTTTGCTTCTTCAATAACTGGATTAGTTAGAAAAGTAGAACAAATACTTTCTACTTTATTTTTTGCTTCTTCTTCACCTTCAGCTTCAATTGTAAATCGAATAGTTTTTCCTACACCCACGTCTCTAACACCCAAAAAACCTAAAGTAGGCAGAGACCGTTCAATAGTAGAACCCGCTGGATCTGCAATTCCTTTTCGTAAAGAAACATCAACAAGTACAGAAAAAACCAAACTAACTCCTACCGCCAGGCCAATCCTCAAAGGACTTTCCTGAAATCTTCTCATATGCTTCGATGTAACGCGAGGAAGTCGCAGAAATAACTTCACTTGGGAGAGTAGGAGGCGGAGGTTTTTTATCCCATTCAATACCATCTAAAAAATCACGTACGGGTTGTTTATCAAAAGATGGTGGTGACGACCCGATAGACCATTGCTCTTCGGGCCAAAATCTTGAAGAGTCTGGAGTGAGGACTTCATCTGCGAGAACCAATTCTCCATCTATTAAACCAAATTCAAATTTTGTGTCAGCAATAATTATCCCACGTTCCATGGCGAGATCAGCTGCCAGTTTGTAACACTTCAATGAAGTGTCTTTAACTTTCTCTGCTAGATCGGAACCTAATATTTCTATTGATTCGGAAAAAGAAATGTTTTCATCGTGACCGGATGTCGCTTTCGTTGAAGGTGTAAACAATGGTTGCTGAAATTGTTCAGACTCTTTTAAACCTGAAACAACTTTTTCCCCGTGCACAGTTCCGTTTTCTTTATATTCTTTCCACGCTGAACCTGTGATAAAACCTCTTACTATGCATTCAACTGGGAGCATCTCAGCACGTCGACATATCATCGTTCTCCCAAGCAAAAACTCTCTATTTTCTAAACTGATTTCATCGCTTAAGTAGGTTGGATCCACAGATATCAAATGATTTGGAACCAAATTATTCAATTTCTCCAACCAATACCTAGTCATTGCAGTGAGAACACGGCCTTTTTCAGGAATTGGTTCATTTAAAACAACATCAAACGCTGATAATCGATCCGAGGTAACCATAAGTAAGTTCTGAGAATCAATTTCATAAATATCTCGAACTTTTCCCGAATGTACATGGGGCAAATTAAGTCTCAAAATAAATATCCTTTTTTAAATAATAGGCTCTGGTTTATATGAAGCAGCAAGAGGTCTGTGTGTAACTATGTCAGCAATTTTTTCTATTACTAGCTGAACTTGATTTGGAGCATTACCGATTAGGACCGACCTTTGATTAAATAGTTGATTTATTTCTTCTTCATTTAATGGAAAGCGGTCATCGGAATCAAGCAGTTCAACAAAACTAGGACCTTCTAAACTTTCACGCCTAGACATCGAAGACTTCCTAGCGTGTTCACTTATAATTTCATGAGCAGTTTCTCTACCAATTCCTTTTTGCACCGCTGCCACTAGAAGCCTTGTCGTAGACAAGTACGGAAGTTCTTCCAACAATTCTTTTTCAATAACTGCTGGGAATGAGCCGAATTCATCAAGCACAGTTATAAATGATTGAAATAATCCGTCGATCGCAAAAAATGAATCTGGTAAAGCGACTCTTCTAACAACCGAACAACTTACGTCCCCCTCATTCCATTGATCCCCGACTAGACCAGCCAACATCGACAAGTAACCTTTTAACACCAATGAAAGTCCATTAATTCTCTCAGAGGTTCGTGTGTTCGTCTTATGAGGCATAGCTGATGAACCGACTTGTCCTTGTTGGAAACCTTCCGAAACTAAATTATGTCCAGCCATTAATCTGACAGTCTTTGAAAAATTTGAGGGTGCACTTGAAATATGAACAAGTGCCGAAACAACTTCAAAATCCATTGATCGGGGGTAAACCTGGCCGACAGAATCTAAAACTTCATCAAAACCTAGAATTTCTGCTACACGGTTTTCAATCAAATTTACTTTTTCATTATCCCCTTCAAATAAATCCAATAAATCTTGTTGAGTGCCGACTGGGCCTTTTAAGCCACGGAGTGGAAAATTATTCAATAAAAAATTTGCTTTGTGGTAAGCATTTATAAGTTCCTCTGCCGTATTTGCAAAACGTTTACCAAGAGTCGTGGGCTGTGCCGCAACGTTGTGAGTTCTACCAGTCAACATGAGCGAAGAGTTTTCAGCGGCAAGACGCCCTAATCTGCTTAATGAAGCGACTACTAAATCAAGAACTAGATCCAAACTCTTTTTAATTTGTAATTGTTCAACATTTTCTGTCAAATCTCTAGATGTCATTCCCTTGTGTGCATGTTGGTGTCCGGCTAACTCCGAAAATTCCTCGAGTCTGGCCTTAACATCGTGACGGTTGATTTTTTCACGTTCGCGAATCGAATCTAAATCGACAGAATTAATAACTGATTCATAATCTGTAATTACTTGATCTGCGATTTCAATACCAAGTTCTTTTTGTGCTTTTAATACGGCTACCCATAGTTCACGTTCAAGAATTATCCGAGATTCAGTTGACCAAATATCAACCATCTGCTGACTTGCGTAGCGACTAGCGAGAACATTTTCCACAATCAAAACGAGTTCATTCTATCTTGATGCCATTTCATCTCTATGTGACTCAAGAAGTTTTACGTATTTTGGTTCATTCAAAGCAAGCATTTGTATAGCTAATAGTCCTGCATTCATGGCTCCATCTATCGCAACAGTAGCTACGGGAATTCCCTTAGGCATCTGAACTGTTGCTAAGAGAGAATCAAAACCTGAAACTGCACTTCCTGATAACGGAACTCCTATTACAGGAAGAATTGTATTTGCTGCAACTGCTCCCGCAAGGTGTGCCGCCATTCCGGCTCCACAAATGATTACGGAAAAACCAGATTCAACCGCTTGGGAAGCAAAATCTGCAACATTTCCTGGCGTTCGATGTGCAGACATGACCCTTGTATCTACATCAACTCCAAATTTTTCTAATATTTCTGTAGCAGGTTTCATTCGTTCAGAATCGCTCGGGGATCCCATCAGTACCGCAACTCTTTCTGTCACTATTGTTCCTTTCCTTTGTCTATCTATTCATTTTTATATAATTCAAAATTAGAAGCAATGTCTTGTCGTTTTTGCATCCCAGGCCATGAAATTTTTGAAACTGCTTCATAAGTTAATTTTCTCGCCTTCTCTAGTGTTGCTCCCATACCAGTAATGGTTAAAACTCTTCCGCCATCGGTGACTAATCCGTCATTACTTCTTCCAACACCAGAAAAGAAAATGTTTATTCCTTTCATTTTCTGTACGAGAGATAAACCCTCTATAAAATCCCCAATTCTTGGATTTTCGGGATATGACTCTGAAGCACATACGACTGCAACAGCTGCCTCATTTGAAAAAATTGGTTCCGAATTAATGGAACCAGATGCTGCACTAGCAAGTAACTCAGCCAAATCTGTTTTTAATCGAGGTATAACTACCTGCGTTTCAGGATCCCCAAATCTTGCATTATATTCAAGAACTTTTGGTCCATCAGGTGTAATCATCAAACCACAATATAGAACTCCTCGGTAGTCAATTCCTTTTCTTTTTAATGCCTCCAAAGTTGGTATAACAGCAATATCCATAATTTTTTTAACTAGGTTTTCTTCAAAGAAAGGAACTGGCGAATACGCACCCATGCCTCCAGTATTTGGTCCTTCATCTTGATCTTTAAGTCTCTTGAAATCCTGTGCCGAAGCCAAAGGAACTGCAGTTTGGCCATCACAAACTGCAAGTAATGAAATTTCTGGTCCAGTTAGTCCTTCTTCAATTACAATTCTTTTGCCAGAAATACCGAAAGCTTTTCCAGAAAGATACTCTGTCACGGCCTGTTTGGCTTCAGTAATATCTGAAGTAACTAAAACGCCCTTACCCGCCGCTAGGCCATCTGTCTTTATCACATAAAGATCCGAGAGGTTTTGAAGAAAATCGAATGCCGGTTCCTTTTCTGTAAATACGCCATACCTGGCTGTAGGGACGCCAGCGTCAACTAAAATTTTTTTCATCCAACTTTTTGAACCCTCAAGTTTTGCACCATCCGCACCAGGTCCAAAAACAAGCTTTCCTTGTTTTCGCAATTCATCAGCTAATCCGTCAACTAAAGGCTGTTCAGGTCCAATGACAAATAAATCAGCTTCTATTTCTTTTGCAGGTTGGGTAGTCGAAAAAGGTATGCCTGGGTTACCTGGAGCTACAACCACTTCGGCTGTTCTTGCAAGCACATGAGCCAACGCATGCTCTCTTCCTCCTGATCCAACAACACAAACCTTCATTTAACCTCGTTATTTCTGATGGTTGAAATATTGATGGCGCCCTGGACCTACCCCAACTAAGTCGATGGGAATATTTAAAGAATTTTCTATAAAATTCAAATAATTTTCAGCTTCTTCTGGGAGTTCCGATCTGTTTTTAATTTCTGATAGATCGCATTTCCAGCCTGGAAATTCCTTATATACAGGGACTACTTGATTCTGCAAAGACTGGTTATAAGGTAGCCAATCGTATCTCTGTCCTTCAAATTCATAAGCAACACAAATTTTTATCTCATCCAAATCATCTAAAACATCTAATTTTGTAATTGCAAGCTCAGTTAAAGAATTAACGCGCGAGGCGTAGTCAAGCATCACCAGGTCTAGCCAGCCCACACGCCGTCTACGACCTGTATTAGTCCCATATTCATGACCAACGTCAACAAGATGTTCACCAATTTCATCAAATAATTCAGCCGTAAAGGGTCCCGCCCCGACTCGTGTTGTGTAAGCCTTGGTTATTCCTATTATTCGATCAATATCAAGTGGACCTACGCCAGATCCTGTACAAGCTCCTCCCGCTACCGGGTTGGAAGAAGTCACATAAGGATAAGTTCCATAATCTAAATCAAGAAAAGTAGCTTGTGCGCCTTCAAGTAATATTCGTTTTTTTGCAGTTAATTCCTCATGAACCAAATGAATTGTGTCAGCGATGTGTGGAACTATGCGCGGCGCATAATCATCTAAATACTTTTTACTGATTTCAGTAGGATCCATAGGCGAGTGATTAAAGACCTGAGTCAGAACACTATTAATGTACTTCATTGTCGCTTCTAATTTTTGAGTAAAAATGTCACGATCAAGAAGGTCTTGAACTCGAAGGCCTATGCGCAAAGCCTTATCGGCATACGCAGGACCAATACCACGTTTGGTTGTTCCTATTTTTTCATCACCAAGATTGCTTTCATAAAGTGCGTCTAGTTCTTGGTGGTAGGGGAGGATCAGATGGGAATTACCACTTATACGCAAGTTTTTTGTACTCACTCCGCGTGACTCAAGAGAATTCATTTCTTCGATTAAAACACCCGGATCGACTACAACCCCGTTGCCTATTATCGGAGTCACATGTTCTGACAAAACTCCACTAGGAATTAGCTGTAAAGCAAAAGTTTCTCCGTCTACTACCAAAGTATGGCCTGCATTATGACCACCTTGATAACGAACAACCATCGACACATCCTGAGCAACAAGGTCAGTAAATTTTCCCTTACCTTCGTCGCCCCACTGTGTTCCTACAACTACTGTTGCAGGCATATTAATCCTCCTGGATAGGGATAATTACTTGCTGATCCTACCTCTATTTTAAGCTTTTTTTCAGCATTTTTTAAGTGCACTAAATTATTTGCTTTTGGAAGCTGAGTCGCTCTAACTAAGGATTATCTTTTCCACATGTCCTGTGGAAAAGTCTCTAATACCCTTTCAGACAAAGGAGCTAATTGTGGAATGAAACCTATTTGTAACCTATTTGTTATGAAATATTTCGAAGATTTATTTGTAAAACTGCAGGTCAAGGCCTTTTCTGCTGCCTAAGCAAAGTAATACTTTGGTTTATGGGTACAAGATCCCTACGGTACTGACGATGAACCTCAGTAACTGCTTCAGCAATTTTATTTTTTGCCATTTCAAGTTCTCGATTTAGACGAATTACTTCAGCTTCAAGTTCTAAAATACGCTTGACCCCCTGCAGATTTAGACCTTGAGCAGTTAAATCTGCAATCCGCCGAAGGAGTCTTATATCAGTGTCGCTGTATCGGCGGTTTCCTCCAGCTGTTCGAGCTGGATCAAGCAATCCTCTGCTTTCATAAATACGAAGAGTCTGAGGATGCATTCCAGATAATTCTGCTGCAACTGAAATTACATAAACTGCTTGATCGGGTTGTGGTCTTTCCATATCAATTTTCCCCTGTCCGAGCGGCAAAACTCAACACACTCATGACCTTAGCTTTATAAATCACTTCATTAATCCTTGGGCGTTTTTTTAGACATAACATTGGCTAGCTCCTCAATAAGTGAGACTTCCTTATCGCTTATCTCTGTTGGGATTTCAACCTCAACTGTTACTAAAAGATCACCAACCCCTTTTGAAGTAATAACTCCACAACCTTTTACGCGAAATGTTCTTCCATTCGGTGTTCCAGGGGGAATACGCAACGTCACTTTATTGCCGTCTAGGGTGTCGACTTTTACCTCTGATCCAAGGACAAGCTGAGGGAAAGTAACTCTGGTTACTAAAGTCAAATTCTTACCTTCGCGTCCAAAAAAATCATGTGGTTCTACCTGCACGATCACAAATAAGTCTCCAGACCCCGCAGGTCCAGATTGACCCTTACCTTTTACTCGGACTCTTTGCCCGTTTTCAACCCCTGGTGGAATCTTTACTCGTACAGATGCCGATTTTTTCCCTGTTTGATTTCCCAGAGTCAAAGTAGTAGTAACACCATTCGCAGCATCTAAAAATGAAAGAGGAAGGGTAGCTTCTATATCTAGACTTCTTTGACTACCTCTATTTGGTTGATTTCCAAAAAAATTTCCAAAAATATCGCTTATATCAAAAGGCATGCCACCTGAATTAAACCCGTTGGAAGCTGAATTAAAATCAGTCCTAAGTGGACCTAAGCGCCGAAATTCATCATACTCAGAACGTTTTTTCTCATCTCCAATGATGTCATAGGCAGCAGAAATTTCTTTAAACTTTGCTTCGGCTTTGTCATCATTTGGATTCGCATCTGGATGCAATTTGCGCGCAAGTTTTCTATAAGTCTTTGTAATCTCTTTAGCTGGCGAAGTCTCTGAGACACCAAGAATTTGATAAAAATCTTTTTCTAGCCAGTCTTTCTGGGCAGTCACTTAATATCTCACAAACCGTTAACCGCGTACCTTAACCATTGCAGGTCTAAGTATTTTACCTTCCCAAAAATACCCCTGCCTTAACACTTCACTTACGACTTGTTCCTCTTCCTCTTCATCACCAGGTTCATGCGAAACGGCTTCATGCATAGAAGGATCAAATTTTTCTAAAACTGTACCAACAAGTTTTAAACCCTCATTTTCTAAAGAATCTATTAGCGATTTTCTAATTGCTACTACGTCTTCCGCCCCGTGTGCAACAGCTGCGTCGCATGCATCAAGAACGGGAAGAAGTTTCTCCACTATTTCTCCACGTGCAGAAGTACGTGTTTCTGTTATTCTTTTCTTAGTTTGTTTTTTATAATTATCGAAGTCAGCTTTAACGCTTTGTAAAAGGTTTAAAAATTCATCTCGTTCTAACAAAACCTCATTAAATGACATTTCATTGGGGCTATCAGAGCTATCTTTTTCCTCTGCTGTTTCATTATTTACAAGTGAATCATTTACTTTTTCTGAAGTGAGTTCGGGTTTTTCTTTCCCAAGTTCGGGAGAAAGGCCATTTTCATTTTGTTCTTCTGGATTTATTAAATTCACTGTTCATCAACAATTTCAGCGTCAACAACATCATCATTTTCCGCACTCTGGGATTCTGAATTTTCTTGAGAAGCAGATTCATAAATTCTTTGTCCGAATTCTTGACTGGCCGCCATTAGGGCTTCTGTAGAATTTTTTATTGCTTCAATATCATCACCTTCTAGCAATGTTTTTAGTTCAGTCAATTTTTCCTGAACAGTGCTCTTTTCTTCTTCTGAAATGTTCTCAGCCTGATCTGTAAGCATCTTTTCGGTTTGATACACAAGATTGTCTGCATTGTTCCTAATTTCAGCTTCCTCACGACGTGATTTGTCTTCTTCAGCGTGGGTTTCAGCATCCTGCACCATCTGATCTATCACATCTTTATCCAAAGCTGATTGACCTGTAATTGTCATCGACTGTTCGTTATTCGTAGCTTTATCTTTTGCCGAAACATGAACGATTCCATTTGCATCGATATCAAAAGTTACCTCTATTTGGGGCATCCCACGAGGTGCGGGTGGTAGATCAACTAGTTGAAACTTTCCTAAAGTTTTGTTGAATTGGGACATTTCTCTTTCACCTTGTAAAACGTGAATCTCAACTGATGGTTGACTGTCTTCAGCAGTTGTAAAAATTTCAGATTTTTGAATAGGAATGGTTGTATTGCGCTCAATAAGTTTTGTCATTACACCACCCTTAGTTTCTATTCCCAAAGACAATGGTGTTACATCAAGTAGCAAAACGTCTTTAACTTCACCCGCAAGAACACCTGCTTGAACAGCTGCACCAACTGCTACCACTTCATCAGGATTGACATTCTTGCTTGGTTCCCTGCCTGAAATTTCTTTCACCAGGTCAACTACTGCAGGCATTCGGGTAGAACCGCCAACTAGCACTACATGATCTATTTCACCCTTACCCACATCAGCATCTTTAATCGCTTGTTCAAAAGGGCCTCGACATTTTTTCAACAGTTCTGCGGTTAGCTCGTGAAATTTTGCACGGGTTAAGGAGTAATCCAAATGTAAAGGTCCTCCATCAGTGGCGGTAATAAAAGGAAGATTTATTTGAGTTTGCTGAACTTGCGATAGTTCTATCTTTGCTTTTTCAGCTGCTTCTTTAAGGCGTTGTGTTGCCATTGGATCAGAAGCTAGATCAACACCGTGATCGTTTTTAAAAGAAGTGACTAACCATTCGATAACTGCCTCGTCCCAATCGTCTCCACCAAGACTTGTGTCACCATGTGTGGATTTAACCTCAAATACTTGTCCTTCTCCATCAATACCTACTTCAAGAATGGACACATCGAATGTTCCGCCTCCTAAATCAAAAACCAAAATTGTTTGATCAGAGTTTTCTTTATCCAAACCATAAGCTAAAGCTGCAGATGTAGGTTCATTAATGATTCTCAAAACATCCAAACCGGCTACTTGTCCCGCCTCTTTAGTTGCCGTTCGTTGAGCATCATCAAAGTATGCGGGAACTGTAATAACCGCTTCAGTAACAGGGGTTCCAAGATAGGCCTCTGCGTCTCGCTTTAATTTCTGCAGAGTTCTGGCGGAAATTTCTTGTGATGTGTAACTCTTATCATCTATTTCTTTTTTCCAGGTGGTACCCATGTGTCTCTTGACAGATCTAATGGTTCGTCCAGGATTTGTAATTGCTTGCCTTTTTGCTACTTCACCTACAAGGACTTCTCCATCTACTGAAAAAGCAACAACAGAAGGAGTTGTGCGCGAACCTTCGGCATTTGCGATCACTACCGGATCACCGCCTTCAAGGACACTTACAACGGAGTTGGTTGTTCCTAGATCAATTCCTACAGCTTTACCCATTTTTTCTCCTAGATTTCTTTGATTCTGCGAAAAAACACTTACTTGTTATTTAAAACAAAACGTAATCTTATATAATAAGTGTATTATTTTCTATATTGACCATACTATATAAACTTTAGTGGGGTATTAGCAACATTTATTTTATATTTTTAAGTATCGTGTAGAAAAGGCTAAACAATGGTGATTTTCTAGATGTCAACTCTAATCCTGCTAAGACATGGGCAAAGTGAATGGAATAAACAAAACCTATTCACTGGCTGGTATGACTGCGATTTAACAGATTTGGGGATTAAGGAAGCTCTTCAAGCTGGAAAATTGCTTCTTGAAGCCGAATTAGTTCCTGATGTTACATACAGTTCTTTACAAAAAAGAGCTATTAAAACAGCTGAATTAGTCCACCAAAGCCTCAACAAGAAAATGTCTATTCATAAAAATTGGCGTCTAAATGAACGCCACTATGGTGATTTAACCGGCCTGAACAAATCAGATGCCAAAATAATGTTCGGCGAGCAAAAAATTCAAGAATGGCGTAGAAGCTATGCCACGCCCCCACCTCCTATAAGCCCTGAAAATCCTTTCAATCCAAACAATAACGATGCCTACCTGGATTTACCCAAAGAATTAATTCCATTAAGTGAATGTTTGGCAGACGTTGTAGACCGCTTAATTCCTTATTGGCATTCAAATATCGCACCAGAACTAAAATCTGGGAAAAAGGTTCTTATCGCCGCACATGGGAATAGTCTTCGAGCGCTTTGCAAACACTTAGACAAGATCGGAGATGAAGAAATTGTAAAACTAAACATACCAACAGGTGTACCTTTTATTTATGAGCTCGATGAGGAACTTAATCCAAAAATAAAAAAACCTGTTTTAGAAAGAGCAATTGACCCCAAACTGATCGAGCTCAAATGAGGTCTGTGAAAAATCAAACGCATTAAGTGGACCTCTAATAATGTGCTTAAATTTCGAATTTACCCAAAATCAATAGAATTATTTTCTAAACTAAAATTAATAAAAAGTTGTTTGTAATAAATCAAAATTACACAACAGCCAGATACGAGATAGGGTCGTCAAGTCATGAAAAAACCCAGCATGAGACCGCATCACGCAATTATTGGACTAGGTGTTTTAATTGCTCTTTTTACTGCACTTTCTGGAGTAGCCGCGTCTGTTTTCAAATTTCATGATGACTCCCCAATAACGAGAGAAGTTTTTGAAAATATCCCCGGCTCAATAAAATTTTCTTTTTATCTAGTGGTCTCCTTAATGCTTATTTACGGATCTGTTCTTTTCTCTAACCGTGTTAAAAATTGGGAAAGAGGAACGCCTGACAATCGTTCAACTAACAAAAAAAATATTAAGGCCCGTTTTTCCGATTTTAAAGCTGGCGTCTTCATGAAAACCCTCTTGCGTGATCCAGCTGCCGGCGTAATGCATTCTTTGATGTACTTTCCTTTTCTAATTCTTCTTGCTGTCACAACCACTCTTGAAATAAATCATCAACTTCCGGAAAGCATGAAATTTTTACACGGAGATGTCTACCGTGCCTATACGGCAGTTGGTGACATCGCAGGAGTGCTTTTTCTTATTGGAGTTGTATGGGCTCTATTGAGACGATACGGACCAAAACGATTTCGGCCATACAGAATAAGAATCAAGTCAAAACCTGAACATGCTGTTGTGTTGCTGATTTTTTTGTCTATAGGTGTAACCGGTTTTGGTGCAGAAGCTTTTCGAATAGCTCTTGTTGAATCAAGTGCTAGAAGCGCAGAAACCTGGTCAATAATTGGATACCCACTAGCAAAAATTGTTGATAGCTCAGACTCTTTAACGAACAACGTGCGTGGTTGGCATCAATTTTGGTGGATTGCACATGTAATTTCTTTCATAGCCTTTTTAGCTCTTCTACCAATAACCATGATCCGTCACATGTTTACTTCTCCGCTAAATATGTATTTGAAGGATCGCGAGCGCCCTAAGGGTGCGATGAAACCTTTACCCAATCTCATGGAAACCGAATTGGAAACTTTCGGTGCTTCAGTAATTGAAGACTTTACATGGAAACAATTACTCGACACTGACTCTTGCACTATGTGCGGAAGATGTACAAGCGTGTGCCCAGCTCATGCAACAGGAAAGCCTTTAGATCCAAGGGAAATAATTCTCAAAACTGGTGAAGTGATGGCGGCAACTGGGGATCCAGTCGTGTCACCACCCATTGGAGTTGACCCAGAAATTTCAGTTTCAGCCAATTCAATGTTTGAAAGAGTTACACCTGAAGAACTTTGGGCATGCACATCTTGTAAAGCTTGTGACGAAATCTGTCCTGTAAATATAGAAATTCTCGACAAGATCTTAGACATGCGACGTTATCTGTCTCTAATGGAATCGAATTTCCCAACAGAATTAGGAAATGCTTATAGATCAATGGAAAACTCAGGCAATCCATGGGGATTATCACAAGGGTCAAGAGCCGACTGGGTTGATGATTTAGAGGGTGTTGAAGTAATTGAAGGTGGTGAACCGCTTCAAAGCGAATTCCTCTACTGGGTCGGTTGTGCGGGTTCTTTTGATGATAAAAACAAAAAAGTTTCCAGAGCAATGGCCCAACTATTAACTATGGCAAATGTTTCTTTCTCAATTCTTGGACCTTCTGAAATGTGTACCGGTGATCCAGCAAGAAGATCCGGAAACGAATACATCTTTCAAATGCTTGCCGCTCAAAATATAGAAACTCTTAATTCGATGGGGGTTAAGAAAATCATCACTCAATGTCCTCATTGCTTTAATACCTTAGGAAATGAATATCCAGAACTTGGAGGGCATTACGAAGTTGTACATCATTCTCAATTGCTTGAATGGTTAATTGATCAAGGAAAGCTTGACATGACAAATGCTGAATTGAACGAACGGCTCGTTTATCACGACTCATGTTATTTAGGACGCCATAATGACGTATATCAAGCTCCAAGAAAAGTAGTGGCAAGCATCGGAGGTCTCGAAGTTGTCGAAGCGGAACGCCAAGGCACAGAAGGGATGTGTTGCGGAGCAGGTGGCGGAAGAATGTGGATGGAAGAGGATACAGGCAAAAACATAAACGTCGAAAGATCCCAAGAATTGCTAGCAACGGGAGCTGACAGAATTGCTACAGCATGTCCATTCTGTTTTGTAATGATTGACGACGGAGTTAAAGGAGAAGGGGTAGAAGAAAGCGAAGTAAAAGTAGGAGATATAGCTCTCCACCTTCTAGAAGCTCTTCAACCAAAAGAAGACCAAACAAAACCTTTTGAAACTATCTCACATGGAAATGATGAGAATGATTAAAAATTCTCCCAGTATCTACTCGCCTTTGGACCTTCCTGGCCTCTGTATTTAGAACCAAGCTCTGAGGACCCATAAGGCCTGTCAGCAGTTGTGGTCATTTGAACAAAAGAAATCTGTCCAATCTTCATGCCGGGATAGAGAGTGATTGGTAAATTAGCCACATTCGAAAGTTCCAAAGTCAACTGACCATCCCAACCAGCATCAACATAACCGGCAGTTGAATGAATTAATAAACCTAAGCGGCCTAAACTCGACTTTCCTTCTAATCTGGCTACTAAATCATCCGGTACAGAAACCCTCTCCAAAGTAGATCCCAAAACAAACTCACCGGGGTGAAGCATAAAGGGATCGTCATCATCAGTAGAAACCTCTTGAGTCAAATTAGATAAATCCTCTCGGACATCTATATGACCCAAAGTGTGATTCTTGAATACCAAAAAACGGTAATCCAGATGAAGATCTACCGATGATGGTTGTAAGCAGTCTGGATCGAACGGCTCAATAATAATTCGTCCATCTTTAACTGCTTCTAAGATTGACCGGTCAGAAAGAATCATAATTCGAATAATAGACTAATTTGAGAAAAACTAAGCATTGCTATTCCATGGATTTCTAACAAAAAAATCTCTTATTAATGGTTCATAATGCTCCAACGGGTTTGATTTATATGAAGGATCGAAGGCTGGAGAATCGTACTTGGCACAAAATTCCTCACAATATTCATAGTGTTCGTTTTCACTAAATGCATCTCTTGCATTCCGGTCACCGCCTAAGTGGTGCCAAAAATAATACCCTTGAAATACTCCGTGATTTTTGACCGTCCAATGATTAGCTGAAGAAACAAAGGGTTTAAGGATCGCTGCCGCAATATCAGGGTGGTTATAAGGAGTCAACACGTCACCAATATCGTGCAATAATGCACAAACAATATATTCATCATCGCGACCATCTCGCTCAGCTCTTGTTGCAGTCTGGACACTGTGCTCTAGTCGGTCTACAGGAAATCCCCCATAATCGTTTCTTAATAATTCGAGCTGATCAAGAATCCGGTTCGGTAGGGCAGTTTCTAGTTCACCTCTTTGAGACATGATTAAATCCCAATCTTCTTTGGTGGAGTCAGCAAAAGAAGTAAAAGTCGCTCTTGGTAGCTTTTCAATTTCAGTCATCACACCTCCAAAGTACGCAGTAAAATCGTAGGCCAGAAACTCAGAAAAATCTTGCCGAACGGGCTTTTTTGAAAACAACTTTCACAAGTAACTTCATCAACAAACCTAACTTTCTAAGCTGATGATGCGAGTTCATTAAGCAAACTAACTCGAACTATATTTATTGATCTGGAAAAAAATCAGAATGAACTACTAAAATTTTTTAATATGGATCCTAAATCAGAATCAACAATTGAAAGCTGCGACTACCACACAGCTGGCGAGCCCTTTAGGATAGTTGATGCGGGGCCAATGAAAGGTTCAACTGTTATCGAACGTCGGTCATGGGCGGAAGACAACCTTGACGATCTTCGTAAATTCCTAGTTCATGAACCGAGAGGCCACGATGATATGTACGGGGGTTTTATTGTTCCACCCGATGACCCAGGTGGAGATTTAGGAGTTGTTTTCTTCCATTCAGATGGATTTAGTACTGCATGCGGACATGGAACAATTGCATTAGTCACTTGGGCAATAGACAGCGGTTTTATTCAATCACAAGAAGACCTCGTTGAAGTCGTAGTCGATGTACCCTCTGGAAGACTATTAACAAAAGCCAAAATGCATAACGGAAAAGTTGAAAACGTGACTTTCAATAACGTACCTTCTTTTGTAAGCGCCAAAGACGTAAAAATAGATACTAAATTTGGATCAATAACTATCGATGTATCTTTTGGGGGAGCTTTTTACGCTTCAATCTCAACTAGTCAATTAGGTCTAAGTCCGGTTTCAAAACATCTAAATGAATTAATCGAAATCGGTAAAGAAATAAAGTTGAAAACTCAAAATCTAGAGCTTGCTGAACACCCCTCGGACAAAAGACTTTCAGGAATATACGGTTCAATTTTTTATGAAACTCTGGAAGAAAAACCCCTTAAACAGCGTAATGTAACTATTTTTGCAGATGGACAAGTAGATAGATCGCCATGTGGTTCTGGTACTTCAGCACGACTTGCTTTACTTCATGAAAAAAAACAAATAAAAATTGGTGAGCCCTTTTTAAACTATGGAATCGCAGGTGGAGTATTCAAAGGAAAAATAACGGTCGTAGAAGAAGATTCTGTAGTTACATCCATTGAAGGGTCTGCTTATTACTGTAACAAAACCTCTTTTTATCTAGATCCACGTGATCCAATCGGTCTAGGATTTAAACTCAGATGACAGAAATCCCTCACTATACAGCTGGTGAAATTTTCGCATTTGGTATGGAAAAAACTATTTCCGCCTTAAAAACCAGTGCCGCTACAAACGACCAACCTATTCCCAGAGAACATATTCCATTAGACCAAGGAGAAGACTTCCTTCTTATGCCAGCAGTTTCACAAACTGGGCTAGGAATAAAATTGGTCACAGTTATGGCTCAAAATCCAGCTATTGGTCTTCCTCTTGTCCATGGCTTCTACTTATACTGCGACAAAAAAACTGGTGTCCCGAAAGCAACTTTTGAAGGTTCAGCTTTAACTACACTTAGGACACCTGCAGCATCAGCAGTTGCAACAGAAGTACTTGCAACAGAAAGTATTCAAAATTTGGGTATTTTCGGTACAGGGGTGCAAGCTCGCGGGCACATTGAATCGATGCTTACAGTTCGTCCGAACATTGAAAAAATTTTTATTTCTGGGACAACGCGAGAATCTACCGAAAAATTCATTGACTCTTTAACAATAAAAGATCAAAAAATTAACGTAGGTTCCCCCGAAGAAACTGCTGCTTGTGACCTGGTCTGCTCATGCACAAGTTCGAAAGAACCAGTGATTCCAACCAAGTCAGTCAAACCAGGGGCTCACCTCAACTTAATCGGGTCTTTTTCTGATGCACAGAAAGAAGCGGATTCAGAGTTGATACAGAATGCTGAAATTTTTGTAGATCATAGAACTGCTGCCAAAGAAGAAGCTGGCGAACTCATAACTGCCGAACTTGAGGAAAATTGGTCGTTTGACGAGATTATTGGAGACTTTTCACAACTGATTCAGGGAAAAGTCAATAGAAGCTCTTCAGAATCGATAACACTTTTCAAGTCAGTTGGCCTTGCCACTTGGGACCTAATTGTTGCGGAAACGATCTATAACGAAACAAATTAAAAAATTAAATTTGCCCACTGTGCTTAGCACGGTATGACGTGAAAAAATAAGGCTTTACAGAAATGGCTGAAAATGAAAACCGATTCTTCAAAATCTTCAGACTCAGTTAATGAGGACCAAAACAAGCTGTCTTCATTGACGTCAGTGGTCATTGATGAAGAAGAACGTAGAGAAGCACTAAAAAAAGAATCTGAAATAATTTTTCCAGATGATTTGTTGCCGGGTGTTAAATCAGAAGGAATTAGTTTTAAAAAAGGTCTAAAGCTTGGCGGAGGAACAGCAACATTTTTTACTCTTGCTCTTTTATCAGGTTTAGAAGAACTTCAAACGGCGGCTATAAACGTCTTAGCTCCGGATATACGAGACACATTTAATGTGAGTGATGGAACAATTACTTTCATAGCAAGTTCATCAGCAGCTTTTGTTGTCCTGGGATCACTTCCAATGGGTTGGATGGCAGACAGATTGAAAAGAGTTCCAATAATCGGATGGGCCAGCTCAATTTTTGCTGGAATGGTTTTTTTATCAGGAATTGCAGTTAATGCCTTTATGTTCTTCTGGGCAAGGTTTGGGGTTGGAATTGCAAAAGCAAGCACAATCCCAGTTCATAGTTCTGTAATTGCTGACACCTACCCCATCGGTATACGAGGAAGGCTTGGTTCATTAAATGGAATAATCAACAATGGGCTAAGGGTAACTAGTCCAGTTCTAGTGGGAGCTATAGCTCTTGCAGCGAACGGTTCTGACGGAATAGATGGTTGGAGATGGTGCTACTACTTACTCGGAGTCCCTGTTGTAATTGTTGCTTTATATTCATTTTTCTTAAAAGAACCAGAAAGAGGAAAATGGGAAAAAACTGACGTTCTAGGAGAATCTTTCATTGAAGACAAACCCTTACCTATATCAATGGAATCGGCATTTTCAAGGTTATTGCAAATAAGAACAGTTAAAACCGTCGTTGTCGCTTTTAGCGCACTTGGATTCGGACTATTTACAGCACCCGTTTTAGAAAATCTTTTTCTTGAAGACGAATTTGGATTAGATGCTTTTGAAAGAGGAATCAGTGGAACAGCAGGGGGAGTTTTCGCTGTCATAGCTCTTATATGGGTGGGACCAAAATTTGATCGCCTTTGGAGAGAAAACCCCACCCGAACTCTGCATCTAATTGGCTTAGCAATTGCTTTAGCTGGAATACTTAAGCCGGTTCAATTTTTTATGCCTAATGTTGCATTATTTGTGATAACAGGAATACCTAGTCTTATTCTCCTTACAGCTTCTTTTGCAATGGTAAGTCCCATTCTGCAAGCAATTGTTCCGTACCGATTACGCGGCACTGGTTCAGCACTAGTAACTCTTTACATATTTTTTATCGGCGCTACAGGCGGAGGATTAATTTCTCTTCTTTTTACAGATACTTGGGGTCCGCGTGTCACCGTAATAGTCCTTACGCTTCCTTCTTCAGTAATTGGTGGTTGGATAATGTACCGAGGTGCCAAATTCCTTAGAAATGACCTTTCATTAAACGTTCAAGAATTATTTGAAGAACAAGAGGAACAACGTCGTAAATCTGACGCAAGTAAAACTATCCCTGCACTACAAGTAAATAATGTTGATTTCTCTTATGGAACAGTACAAATTCTTTTCGATATTTCACTAGAAATAAATAAAGGCGAAACACTCGCACTTTTAGGTACAAATGGAGCCGGAAAATCGACTCTTCTTAGGGTAATTAGTGGTTTAGGAGTTCCCAAAAGGGGTGTTGTGCGACTTAATGGGCAAACAATTACTTATGCCTCTCCAGAAAGACGAGCAAAATTAGGTATCCAACAACTACCTGGAGGGTCAGGAGTATTTAGTGATATGACAGTGAATCAAAACCTAGTCATGGGTGCTTATATTCATAAAAACAATAACGAGGATGTCAAAAAAAGAATTGAAAACGTATTTGAACTTTTCCCAGAATTACAAAAATTACAAAAGCAAAAAGCAGGATCACTATCAGGTGGTCAGCAACAAATGCTCTCTCTTGGGCGTGTTCTACTTCATGAACCAGAAATTCTTCTTATTGATGAACTTTCGCTAGGGCTAGCTCCGACAGTTGTTCAAGATCTTTTAAACATTATTGAACGCCTTCAAGAAAAAGGACAGACAATAATTGTCGTAGAACAGTCATTAAATATTGCTCTTTCAATTGCCAATAGAGCAATTTTCTTGGAAAAAGGACAAATTCGATTTGAAGGTTCAGCTAAAGAACTCGCTGAACGTGATGATTTGGCCCGTGCTGTTTTCCTTGGTGCTGAAGGCGGCTGATGTGAATAGATCTCTAGAAATTCTTCTATCCGAGTCACCACAAATTCTTGCTGTCTGGACTACCAGACAACTTTGGTTTGACGGATTAATTAACGGAATGGTTTTTGGTTTGCTAGCTCTTGGAATAGTACTGATTTATCGGTCCACCCGTGTAATAAACCTTGCAGTGGGAAACATGGGGTTACCTGCTGTAGGGCTTATGGCACTAATGGTTATCAACTATGGATTTCCCTATTGGATAGCTTTGCCAATAGCCCTGCTAGTAGGAACTTTAGTTGGATCAATTATAGAACTTGCAGTAATTCGCCGACTCTTTAATGCTCCTAGAGTAATAGTTTTAGTTGCAACAATTGGAATAGCTCAGCTGATGCAAGCAATTTTGGCTGCATACCCCGATATTGAAAGCAAAAGAGGAGTCAGATTTCCGGTACCCATTTCTGGAAAATGGAACGACGTTTTTGGTCTTCGAATTACTGGCCCAAAATTAACAATTCTTATTGTTGTACCTCTTCTAACTCTGGCTCTTTCTTGGTTTTTGAATAAAACTATTTTTGGACAGACTGTACAAGCTTCGGCAAATAACGCTGACCTTGCAAGACTGTCAGGTATAAAACCAAAAGTAGTTTCACTATTTGTTTGGACAGTAGCCGGCGCTCTTTCAAGTGTCTCTCTTCTTCTTCTATCAGGAAGCAGGGGATCCCTAACAGGCATAACAAACCTCGGTCCCAATACTATGACTAGAGCTTTAGCAGCTGCAGTGATCGCTGGTATGTCTTCATTCCCGCGTGCTTTAATTGCAGGTATAACTATAGGTATTGCCCAAGCTCATGTTCAATTTATTTTTCTAGACCAAGTAGGGCTCATAGATTTCATACTTTTCTTGGTAGTAGCAATTGCAGTTGCATTCCAAAGTAGGTCTTCAACTGCAGAGGAAAGTTCTTTTTCTTTCAGCCCGCGTAGAAAACCCATCCCAGAAAGACTTAACCAATTCTGGTGGGTTCGAAATTTATCATCTCTAACTCTTACGGTGCTATTCCTTTTTGCTATCGCTCTCCCATTTATAGTCACATTGCCTTCTCGACATCTTCTTTACGCGAGTGTTCTTGCATTTGCAATATGTGCAATTTCACTTACTGTTGTTACTGGGTGGGCGGGACAATTGTCCCTTAGTCAAATGGCATTTGCCGGCATCGGAGCGCTTGCTGCAGCTGGATTTAATCGTGGATTGGATTTCGGAGTTGGTTTTGGCGAAAAATGGCATCTTTTTTCAATCACGTTACCTAAATTTCCTTTTTTAATTTCAATGCTTTTAGCAAGTCTGATCGCTGGTATTTCAGCTGCAATTATTGGACTGGGAGCATTAAGGGTCAAAGGTTTACTTTTAGCAGTTTCAACTTTTGCATTTGCTCTGGCAGCATCACAATACATTTATAGACGCCCTGTTCTTAGCGGTGGGTACAACCAAAGTGTTCCTTTTCGCCGCGGCAGTCTTGGACCAATCGAATTAGCTAGTCAGAGATCCTATTATTTTCTATGTCTTGGAGCTTTAGTAATAACACTTTTCTTAATAAATAAACTTAGAAAAAGTGGTGTCGGAAGATCAATAATAGCTGTCAGAGAAAACGAAAATACCGCTGCTGCATACACTGTAGTCCCTCATAGAACAAAATTAATTGCTTTTTCTTTAGCAGGATGTTTAGCAGGTTTAGGAGGGTCGCTCTTAGGAGGCTTAGTTCAAAACATCCCTTTCACTGAGCGATTTTTTATGATTAGCAATTCGCTTAAAGTTGTCTCAATGGTTGTCATTGGTGGCCTTGGAACGCTTATGGGGCCAGTTATTGGGGCTATGTGGGTGATTGGACTACCAGCAATTTGGCCAGAAAACGATCTTGTTCCACTTTTCACATCAAGTATTGGACTCCTCGTACTTCTTTTATATTTCCCAGGTGGACTAGTGCAAATTGCTTATTCAGCAAGAAATTCCTTATTGAATTGGGCTGAACAAAAACTTGAAATTACTCCAGTTAAAAAAAGTACAACACCACCTACTTCACTAAAGAGAAATATTGATTCCTCTCCAGTATTCGAAACCGTTCTGGAAACAAAAAATATTTCAGTTTCATATGGAGGCTTAATTGCAGTTAACGCTATAAATATAAAAGTAAATTCTGGCGAAGTCGTAGGTCTCATTGGAACTAACGGTGCTGGCAAATCAACACTTATGAACGCCATAGGCGGATACGTACCCTCAACTGGGAACGTCAGTTTATTAGGGGACGATGTGACTCAGTTAGCTCCTGCTAAACGAGCACGTAAAGGTTTAGGTAGAACTTTTCAGGCTGCTCAGCTTTTTCCAGAGTTAACTGTCAGAGAGACAGTCCAAGTGGCACTTGAGGCAAGGAACCGTGCCCGTCTGTTACCAACAGCATTATCGCTGCCAAATGCCACACGTAAAGAAATAAATAAGACTAATCAAGCTAATGAATTAATTGATTTCTTAGGATTAGGTAGATATGCAGACTCTTTCATAGCTGAACTTTCTACAGGCACAAGGAGAATAGTTGAATTAGCTGGCCTTTTAGCTTTAGATGCAAAAATGCTCTGCCTAGACGAACCAACCGCCGGAATTGCTCAAAGAGAAACTGAGGCATTCGGTCCGCTTCTGAAACAAATTCAACAAGAGCTTGGTGCTTCAATGTTGGTAATAGAACACGACATGCCAATGATAATGGCACTTTCTGATCGTGTTTATTGCTTAGAAGCAGGAACCGTAATCTCAGAAGGCAACCCTTCTGAAGTACGAAAAGATCCAACAGTTATAGCTAGCTATTTAGGAACAGATGAAAGAGCCATTAGCCGTAGCGACATCCAGTAATTACTACTCGTCACCATCACTGCCGGATCGACCATCTAATAAGTCTTTTCTGATTTCAGATTTCGGCCTCTCAGCAACTACTTGATTTTCTACTTCTCTGACCCAAATTGTTCTTTGGGGGAATGGTATCTCTATCCCGTTTTCATCAAAAGCTTTTTTCAAGCGTGCTCTGATTTTTCTAGCGGTAGACCACTGTTCACCTGCTTCAGTTTTTACAGCTAATCGAATGGAAATGGAATCAGCCCCAAAGTTTTGAACACCCCAAATTTCAGGCTCTTCGATAATTGTCGCTGATTCAAGATTCTCTTTCCATAATTGATCCGCGACCTCTTTAATAACACTCGCTGCTAAATCAATGTCCGTATCATAAGCAACATCAACATCTAAAACAGAACGGGCCCAAATTTGCGAAGAATTACAAACTCTACGAATTTCTCCATTAGGCACAACCCAAACTGCACCATTCACATCACGCAGAACTGTTGTCCTTAATGAAACCCGTTCAACCGTGCCCGATGCTTCACCAAGATCAACAAAATCGCCTTCTGCATACTGATCTTCAACAAGTATAAATATGCCCGCAATAAAATCTGATACTGCAGACTGAGCGCCGAAACCGACAGCAAAACCTACAATTCCTGCACCAGCTATTAAAGGGCCTAAATCAAATCCGATCTCACCCAAAGCCAACAAAACTCCCAAACTGTAAGTAGTTAAAGTTGAAAGAGTGCTAAGTAAACCCCCTAGTGTTTTAGCTCGTTGACGCGACCTTTCAGCTCTTTCTTGATTTTTTTGCAATCGCGCTTTTGCTCGCCTTCCAACTCGGGCAACCAGAGCATCAGACTTTTCTTCATCTTCTGTAAGAGATTTTTCTTGAACAAGACGACCTACAACTGTGCTAATAGCTTTTTTTAATACCCGATTAGCTATATAAGCGCCTACAAGAATAAATAAAATCTTTAGAGGTTTTTCAACACCCCAAGCAGATATTTCTGCCAGACGCTCATTAGCTGTAACGTCCCAAATCCATTCACAGACGAAGCTAGGTTCTGAGCCACATGCATCTGTCAATCCCGATGTATCTATTTGAGCAATAATCTTCTCAAACATTAACTTCACCTCCACAATGGCAGCAACTATTATTCAACACAACTACAAAGCAATTCAACCAATTAATCCTGCTAAAGACCAAACTGCAACAACTAAACCAACAATTATGTAAATAAAACTTCTCCAAAAAGGTGCTTTCCTTAAATGTTGCTCGTCTTGCTTTTTAGGCGGATTTAACAAAGCAGTTAAATTCCCGATACACATAGCTGAACCAAATGCTAAAAGTAGCCATTCAAGCAACTTTTCACCTAAAAACACGGTTAATTTAAAAATTCCTTGGTTCGTTAATAGAACCAGTTTTTTGCGACACGGAATCGGATTCATCACTTCTTGAAAGGTCAGCAAACTTAGTAAAATTAGGCATATAAGCTAACCGAACTCTCTCAACTGGGCCATTACGATTTTTGGCAAGATTTATCTCGGCAATTCCCATTTCATTACTCTCAGGATTATAAATTTCGTCACGATAAATAAACATCACTAAATCAGCATCTTGTTCGATAGAACCGGACTCACGAAGATCAGAAAGCATAGGTCTCTTATCTTGTCGACTTTCTAAACTTCTCGATAATTGCGAAATCCCTATAACTGGAGTTTCTAAATCTCTAGCTAAAAGTTTAAGTCCTCTACTTATTTCTGAGATTTCAACTTGTCTACTTTCAGCCGCAGATCTCCCCGTCATCAGTTGTAAGTAGTCAACAACGATTATTCCTAAATTCCCTATACGACTTTTAAGACGCCTAGCTTTCGCTCGTATTTCCATTATTGAAACACCTGGATTGTCATCAATGTAAATAGGCGCTTCGTCTAAATGTCCAATACCTTTATTAATACGAACCCAGTCGTCATCATTCATCTGAGCGTTAACTATTTTCTGAGAGTCAACTCGAGCCTCTGCACAAAGAATACGTTGAGTTAGCTCCAGCCGACTCATCTCTAATGAAAAAATTAAAGCTGGGTTATTTGAAACAGTTGCTATATGAGTTGCAATGTTAAGTCCCAATGAAGTTTTACCAACAGATGGTCTAGCTCCAATTATTATTAAATTACCTTTCTGTAAACCGGAAGTAAGTTGATCAAGTCGCTTGAAACCGGTTGGTACACCTGTTAGTCCTTTACCTTGTTGTCTTTCTTCCATTGCATCGAGAGTCTGATCAAGAAGATCACGCATTTGACCCATAGAGTCATTAATTCTTCCTTGTGCTAATTGGTAAACAAGATTTTCAGCCTCGTCTACAGCCTTAGGTACATCTTCAGGTCTGCTATAGCCAATTTCTGCCATTTCACTAGCAGCACCAATTAATCCACGAAGTGTCGCATGTTCTTGAACAATTCTGGCAAAAGAAGAAGCCGAGGTTATTGCCGGTGTTGCCGCTTGAAGATCCAATAACATTCCAGGCCCGCCAATACCTTCAAGTAATCCGGCACGATCTAGGGCATCAGCAACAGTTACCGGATCAGCTGGTTCGCCTGATGCGTAAAGGCCACAGATTGCATCAAAAACGTGAGTGTGTGAAGGTTTATAAAAATGTTCCGCTGAGGTGACTTCAAGCGCATCAGCGATTGCATCTTTAGACAAAAGCATTGCTCCCAGCAGCGAAGCTTCAGCTTCAATATTGTGGGGCGGAACTCTAGCTCCGGCATTTTCTCTTTGAAATGATCTAGGCAAAGAAGAAGTTTCTTCCAAATTTTGCCAATTTTCTTCGAGTGCACTCAAAACTTATACTCCAAACACTTCACACACTAGGTCCTACTTTGCCACTATTAACTTGTGGAACGCTAGAGGAAAACCCTAAAAACATGGGGGAAAACTAGTCTTTTTAAGTGGAATAGTCTGTGGATTAACTTGTGGAATGAAAGAATTTTCTGGGGAAAACTTTAAACTTCACTTTGAACATCAACAGTTACTTGCATTTCAACT
>MDSW01198540.1_pt1 | contig 26313 bp, 25 predicted proteins | sample 811171 | NCBI WGS metagenome assembly MDSW01 (sample SAMN05326641, study PRJNA326480) | marine metagenome | isolation source: seawater | place: Atlantic Ocean: North West | collected 2012 | reverse complement strand
GATCCATTAGTTGAGGCATTTATTGGTTATCATATAAGTGAAAATATGACCTTATATATCGGTCAAATGCAAGTGTATCATAATAATCTTGAAATGACTCATAACGAAGATCAATTGAGATTTGCAAACAGAGGATTAATTAGTCAAATATTCACTGAAAACGGAGAAGAATTTGGACTCTTTTTAGAGACTCGTTTTGGAAATTCATTTGTTATTGAACCGAAATTAGCGATTACTTCTGGAGACGGTAGAAATTCATTTGGAGATGACTCTAGAGATTCAGATAAAGGTGGAGTAAAATTTGGTTCAAGAGTTAATATTTTTCCGTTAGGAGATTTTGCTTCTGGTAACAGGGAAAGTACAGTTGATTTTATTGGTGAACAGAAACTTAAGGCTCAAATTGGTTTTGCTTTTTCAAAGAATATCGGAGCTAGTAATTTAGTTGGTGACGGTCATGGAGATTTTATTATGTATGATAACTTGGATAATGAAAAATTTCCAGATTACTCACAGTTATTCTTTGATTTAAATTTAAAATATAAAGGTTTTTCTTTTGTTTTTGAATATGCAGACTCCTTTGCATCAGGGTTGAATAATATATATACTGATACTAACCTTACCCTTATACAGCCTTCACAAATAAGCGAATATTTAGTTTTGGGAGATAGCCAAGGAATACAATTTGGTTATTTGACAAAAAGTGGATACAGCTTGGATTTTATATATGAACAATTTAATCCAGAATTTGATTTAAATACAAATTCAATTTTAAATAAGTCTTCTAATTTAGGAGTTGGGATTTCTAAATATTTAGTTGGAAATAATCTCAAATTACAAACTAGTATTTTTAAAACTAATCATAAAAATAGTTTTGGACTTCAAGATGATGAATTTATGTCTGCTTCTTTTGTGGTTACGATAGCATTTTAAAAAAAATTAATTAGTTTCGCAAAAAAAAATTATGAAAAATATTGTAAAATCTTTGATGCTTTTGGTTTCTTTTACAGCAATCTCACAGTCTAACCAAGAATTAACCACTCATTACACTAAATACTATAAACAAATGCAGTCACAGGCTGACATACAAGGTGTAATTAATGCACTAACTCATTTGAATGTTCTAGAACCAAATCAAGCTAGAAAAGATACTTTAGCAACACTGTACATGAATGAAGGGAGGTATGTAGAAGCTTTAAATACAATAGGCATTGATAAAAATAATACTGATTCCGATTTGGCTCTTCAAGTAAAGGCATTTTCTTTAAAAGCGATTAATGACATTGATCAGTCTCTTATTCATTATGAAGAACTGTTTAAAAGAAATCCAAATCCCTTTTTTGCTTATGATATGGCAGAAATGAAGATCAGAATTGGAGATCTAGATGGTGCTGAAACAAATATCACTTTTGGAATGGCAAATTCAGAGGGAGATATTGTCAGAAATTATTACGAGTCACAACAACCATATTCTGTTCCTATGAAAGCAGCTTTTATATATCTAAAAGGGTTAGTCAAAATAAATAAGGATAGAGTAAACAATATTGATTCAGCTATTGAGATTATGAATGAAGCATTAGAAATAGCACCAAATTTTAATCTCGCTAAAATTAGTATTGACGCTTTAAATTCTCAAAAAATCACTGAAGAATAATAATTTTTTGTTTTTCTATTACTTTGTCTATTTGAAAATTTAAATTTGAAAAAGATTTATTGATTTTTTTTACATTATTCTCTTTTTCTTTTTCGCTTAATGCAGACTTAGAAATTAATGATTCGAATTTCATAAAGTTTGTTTCGATTACAGTCATTCTAGAAATAATCTCTGGCTGATTTAAAATATCTGGAACTGTATTTTTAAGACCATTAAAAAATCTTTTCATGTAATTTTTATTTTCAATAATCAGATCAAATCTTTTTATATTAAATTGATCAATTAATTCTTTTAACTCCATATAATTTGACCATTTGTTTAATACAATATCATTTGTGCTGAAATAAATTTCATCAAAATTTAATAAACTATAATTAATAGAGTTTTCTTTTGAAACATTTTCAATCTTAGTAGGAGATTCTTTTTTACAGTTAAAAAAAAGAATTAGAATAAAAAAAAGTAAATTATAAAGTCTTTTCAATTTCTTTTGGTTTACCGATGAAATAAACAAATAATATTAATATTATGATAATTAACTCCCACCAAAAAATATATGGTTTCATAGGAATAGAATTTAAAAACTCTAAATAACTAGGGTGCTCAAGAATTACAAGTGGATTTGATACCGCGGGCGGATAATTAACATACATGAAATTTGAGCCCAAGCTATTGTTTACTTGTATGTTAATAAGCATAAGTATATTAAGTACTATATATGATTTAAACCATGAAAATTTAGAAAGCTTCATTCCAAGATTATTTCTTAAATAAATTGGGAATGCTATAATCATTGCATGTTTAAAAAAGAATTGCAAATAAAAATAGTTATAGCCACCATAATCATCTACCAAGGGAGTCAAGATTGCTTGTATTCCACCAATTATTCCACAATAAAATAAAAATTCAAATAAAAATTGTCTATTTTCTTTTCTTATAAACATGATAAAACAGCATATCAAACCGCTTATCGAGCATAAATGAAAGGGTAATTCTTTACTTATTTCCCATTTCCCCAGTGAGAATAAAAATATATGATTAGTGATAAAAAAACCAATCATTATATATGCTAATATTTTAGCGTATTGTTCTTTATTTTTTTTAGAAACTTTATTTCCTATGTATAATACACTAAAAATTAAGATGCTGACACATATTATTGTCACAGTCCAATCATTTGAAAAAAAACCAATTGTATATTTATTTATATCTGTATCACCCATTTATTTTTTAATTATATAATATAGTAAATATATAAAAAGCTTTACTATAACAAAAGCCCCCAAGTTATTGAGGGCTTTGTGTGGTACCTCCAGGAATCGAACCAGGGACACACGGATTTTCAGTCCGTTGCTCTACCAACTGAGCTAAGGTACCATTAGAGCGCGTCAAAGATATATTCAATTTTGTTATTCCCAAAATTATTTTGTAAAAATGCTTTTGTAAATTTGATAACTTATAATTTGATATGAATTTAGTTATAGATATTGGTAATAGTTATTTTAAGATTGGTGTTTTTGATAATCAGATCTTAATACATAAACATAAAGAAAAAAACAGCCAACTAAACAACAGTGTCAATAAATTATTTAATAATTATCAAGAAATAAAATATTGTATTGTATCAAATGTTTCAAATATTAATATTGATAATTTGATTTCTAATAAAAAAATTAAATTTTTTAATTTTTCTTCATCTCTAAAGCTACCATTTACAATTAAATATGAATCATTCGATTCCTTAGGTAATGACAGGTTAGCATTAGTGGCTGCCTCAATTAAATTACGCCCAAATTCTAATAATCTAATCATAGATGCTGGTACTTGCATTACAATCGATTTTATTAACAGTAAAAATATTTATTTAGGTGGTTCAATTTCTCCAGGTCTTGAAATGAGGTATAAGTCACTTAATAACTATACATCAAGATTACCTCTCATTAATAAGTCAAATAATTTTGAATTTCCGGCAAATTCTACTGAATCATGTATTCATGCTGGGATTATCGGAGGAGTTTCTAATGAAATTTCAGTATTTATTGATCAAATAGTAAAAAAATATAAAAATGTTAACATTATATTGACTGGCGGTGATGCTAAACTTTTGTCAAAGACATTAAAAATCACCATATTTGCGAATCAAATTTTTATATTAGAGGGACTTAATTCTATTCTAAACCTAAATAAATTATAATTGAAAAAAATATATTTATCGTTAATCACTGTTTTCTTAATTTCAACATTAACTTATTGTCAAAATAGTACTTCATCTCCTTATTCTTTTTACGGAATTGGTTCTTTAGACTTTAAAGGAACATCCGAAAACAGAGCGATGGGTAGAATCAGTGTTTATAATGATAGTATTCATATGAATTTTAGAAATCCGGCTTCTTACACTGGTAAAAATATGTTTTCGTTTAACAATGAAGGTAGATTAGTGAAATTTTCAGTTGGTGTTGGTCACTCAGAGACAGATTTAAGAACATCTAACAGTAACTCTGAAACCACTAATACAAGTTTTGATTATTTAGGATTAAATATTCCTATGGGTAAATTTGGTATGGGTTTTGGATTGATTCCTCATTCCTCTGTTGGTTATAAATTACAATCCTCAAATCAAAATAGTCAATTACAGTATAAGTATTCTGGAAATGGTGGTTTAAATAAGGTTTTTTTAGGTTTTGCATTTCAGCTAAATGACAATATATCTGTTGGATTTGATTCTAGATATAATTTTGGAAACATACAAAACACTGCACTTGAGTTTTTGTATGATAATGAATCTCAACCATTAGCTTATCAAGCTAGAGAGGTTAATAGGTCTGATTTAAGTGGGATTAATTTTAATTTTGGTTTAATTTTTAAGACTGAAATTAAAAATGATTTTGATTTACACACTTCTTTTACTTACTCACCAAAATATAATTTAAGTTCAAGAAATAGTAGGGTTTTTTCCTCTGTAATTATAAATCCAAATACTCAACTAGAATACCCAGTTAATGAGATAAACGTTGATTTAGAGTCTATTGGATTAGAAAAAACAGATCTTAAAATGCCTTCCAAGATAAATCTTGGCCTAGGAGTAGGTAAGTCAAAAAAATGGTTTGTAGGTGCTGATTATTCTTTTTTAAACAGTAGTGTGTTTTCAAGTGAATTAATTAATATTGAAAATAGTTTATTTGAAGATTCGCGTTTATACTCCTTAGGTGGATTTTATATTCCTGATTACGCTTCATTTGGAAACTTTTTAAGTAGAATAGTGTATAGAGGGGGAGTATATTTTGAAAAAACAGGTTTAAATATTAACGGAGAGTCAATAAAAGAGTTTGGCATTTCATTTGGTTTAGGTTTACCTGCAGGAGGAATGTTTTCAAACATTAATACAATGCTTGAGTTTGGTAAAAGGGGAACTATTAATGCTAATTTAGTAGAAGAAAAATTTATTAATTTTCAGTTAAGTTTATCTTTAAATGATAGGTGGTTTATTAAGAGAAAATACAATTAATTATGAATAAAATATATCAGTTTTTAATAATCTGTTTAATTACATTTAATTCATCAGCTCAATCTTTACAATCGACCGAAGATTTAGATAGTTTAAGAGCTCTAGATGTAAATGAAACTCAGTTTTTTATCGATTTTGTTAAAAGCAAAAATTATGAAGATGCATATAAGCCTTGGATGTCAGTAAGGTTGAGAAATCCAAAATACACTGAAGCTATATATGTTAACAAATATGGAGTTAAGATCTTACAGCATAAAATTAAAACCAACGAAGGTCTTGAAAAATTAGATTATATTAATGACCTTATAAATTTATATGAAGAGTACACTCAAAATTTTCCAAATAAAATCAAAAAAGGTGATATTTTAGGAAAGATTGCAAAAACAAGATATGATTATCGAAACGAATTAGGTTTAACAGTTCAAGAATTATATTCGGGTTTTGATATAGCTTTTAAAAGAGATCTTAAGACATTTAATAACCCCTTACATTTATATACATACTTTAAATTAATGGTAAAATTATTTGATAATAATCTTAAAACTGCTGAAGAGCTTTTCACAAAGTATGATGAAATATTAGAGAAGGTTGAAAATGAGATAAAAAATTATACAGCTCAGGTAAATAAATTTATAAGTACTTCAGACGATGAAATTGCTCTTTCATCAAAGGATCAAAAAAGATTAAATTCTTACAATAGTTATTTATCCAATTATGACAAGATAATGAGAGGTATGTCCAAAGACATTGGAGATCGGGGAAATTGTGAAAATTTAATTCCGCTTTATGAAAATAATTTTGAGGTAAATAAAAATGATACTAAATGGCTAAGTAGAGCTATGAATAGACTTTATAAAAAAGAGTGTGTAGAAACAGAATTATATATTAAAATAGTTAAGCAAAAAGTAAGTATTGAACCAGACGCAAAAACAGCTTTTTATTTAGGAAATATAAAAGATAAACAAGGCGATTCTTCTGAAGCTTTGGTGTATTACAATCAAGCTATTGAATTGGAAAATGATTCATATGAGAAGGCTAAAATATTATTTTTAATTGCCCAAAACTACAGAAAAAAGGGTTCTTACTCCAAAGCTAGATCATACTATAATCAGGCTTTAGATAATAATCCATCTATGGGCCAAGCGCATTTAGCGATTGCTAGTATGTATGCAAAAAGTGCAAACAGATGTGGAGATAGTAATTTTAATAAACGTGCGGTTTTTTGGTTAGCTGCAAAAGAAGCTGCAAAGGCAGGTAGAGTTGATAGTAAGCTAAAAAAAGATGCAAGTCGTGCTGTAAAGAGTTATAATTCAAACGCACCCCAAAAGAGTGAGGTTTTTTCAGAAGGTCGTGCTGGAGAATCCATAAGAATCGGATGTTGGATAGGAAGAACCATTAAGGTCCCAAATCTTTAAATTTGAAATTCTATACTTTAATTTTTCTTTTATTTTTATTTTCATGTTCAGATGAAAAAAGAATAATCATGGATATAAATAAACTTAAAATCCCTATTTCATCAGCTACTCAAATAAGTTCTGTTCATACGGATTCTGGATTGGTAAGTAGTATTTTAGAAAGCCCTAAGATGTATAACTTTACCAATTCTGATTTCCCTTATTTTGAATTCCCAGAAAACTTAGAAGTTATATTGTATGATAAAAACAACAATAAAACTAAAATTTTTTCAGATTATGCTATCTCTTATTCTAATACTGATTTAATTGATTTAAGAGGTAATGTTATTGTTTCTACCCATCTAGGTGATACCCTATTTACTGACCAACTATATTACGAAAGGTTAGAAGAATGGTTATTTACAGATAATAAGTTTAGATATATTTCTGATGATAAAGAAATTTATGGCGTTGGATTTAATTCAGATAAAACTTTTGAAAAAATAAAATTTTTAGAAGTTACGGGTTACGTTTCTTTTAAGGAGTAAAATTTTTTAAATGGGTGAAATTATAATAATTTGTTCTTCACTTTTGTTTTCTGCTTTTTTCTCAGGGATGGAAATCGCGTATATTTCTAGCAATAAAATTTCATTAGAAATTGAAAAAAATAAATTGACTTTTTCTTCAAAATTAATAAAAAAAATCACTCAGAATCCTTCCAAATTTATAACAACAATGTTAATTGGTAATAATATTTCCTTAGTAATTTATGGTTTTTCTATGGGTGAGGTTTTATCTAATTATTTTGATTTTAGTATTTTATTTCAGACAATTATTTCAACAGTAATTATTTTAATTACTGCTGAATTTTTCCCAAAAGTTTTTTTTCAAATCTATTCTGTTAGATTTCTTAAATTATTCATTTTGCCTGCATATATATTTTACATATTATTTTATTTTATTTCTGATTTTGTCATATGGGTATCTGACTTTTTTTTAAAGTTCTTTTTTAATTCTAAGATCGATGAAAAAAATTTGAAATTCTCTATGATTGAATTAGAACATTATGTTAATGAAGAGATTGGTAAGGTCGATAACATTGAAAAAATTGATAATGAAGTCCAAATTTTTCAGAATGCACTTGTTTTTTCCGAACTCAAATCAAGAGATATAATGATTCCTAGGGTGGAGCTAACTTCGGTTGAAATTCATGATCATATTTCTGATTTAAAAAAATTATTTATCGAAACTGGTTTTTCTAAAATTCTTGTTTTTAGAAACACAATTGATGATATAATTGGTTATGTACATTCTTTTGACCTTTTTAAAAATCCAAAAACTCTAAAATCTATACTAATTCCCGTAGATTTTGTTCCAGAAACAATCTTGATTAAAGATGTTTTTAAGCTTTTAACATCAAAAAAAAGAAGCATTGCAATAGTAATTGATGAATACGGAGGTACTTCAGGAATGTTAACTATTGAAGATATTATGGAAGAACTATTTGGTGAAATTGATGATGAATTTGACAACTTAAATTTAGAGGAGAAAAAAATTTCTGATAAAGAATATCACTTTTCAGCAAGACTTTCGGTAAATGATTTAAATAAAAAATATGATCTAAGTTTACCTGAAAATTCTCATTATGAAACATTAGGTGGATTAATTATGAGCTACTCTGAAAAAATACCCAATAAAAATGATATAATTTATATAGATAAGTATAAATTAATAATTACGAATGTGTCATTTAACAGAATAAATAAAATTTCTTTAATACTATCTTAAATTTATTTTTTTTTTAATTGATAATAAAATACTACTTTTGGCGCCTACTTTTATCTATAAATTATGGCAGTTTTAGGAAAAATAAGATCTCTTGGACCAGTGGCACTAATAAGCGTAATCGGTTTGGCATTATTTGCATTTGTTTTTTCAACCGGTTCGGGTTCTATTACCGATGTTTTTAAAGCGAATGAATTTAATCAAAGTAGAGTAGCAGTTGTAAACGGTATTGAGATGGATAGAGAAGAGTTCTCCACCAAAGTTGAAAATGCAGAAAGAGGAAGTAATGGTTCAATGACATCTATTCAGGCTATGAATTCTACATGGAATAATGAATTGAAAAATTTAATATTTCGATCTGAATTTGAAAAAATTGGTCTGAGTGTTGAAAGAGAAATGATGAGAGCTATATTGAAGAAGTATCTTATTGGTTATGAATCTTTTCAAGATGAAAATGGTCAGTTTAGTGAATTAAAGTTGAATCAATTTATCGCAAATTTAAAAGAAATTTCACCTGAAACTCTTGATCTTCAAACACCAAATGGAACTTTTCCTGTCAGTTATGAATCTTGGAATAATTTTGAAGAAAGTTTAGCTAATCAAGATTTAGAGCAGCTTTATTATAAATTTATAGAGTCAGGATTAAATACTACCATTTTTGAAGCAAAAGAGGATTATTTCAACTCAAGTGATCTTGTAGATTTCAAATATGTAAGAATCCCTTTTAATTCTATATCAGATTCTTTAATTAAGGTTAATAAATCTGATGTAAACACTTATGTGAAAAAAAATAAAAATGACTATGAAATAGAATCTTCTAGAGATTTTATTTTTGTTAAATATGATGAAGCCCCCTCAGAGTTGGATAAAATAGAGGCTGAATCGTTACTTACAAATTTGTTAGAAGATAAAACTGATATAGGTGAAGATGGTAAAACTATCACATATTTAGGTTTTAAAAATACAGATGATAATGAAAGTTTTATTAATAATAATTCTGCAATAAAGTTTAATGATTTTTACGGTTTTAAGTCTTCTTTTTCTGATTTAAATATAGCTAACAAAATTTTTGATCTAAACAAAAATGAGTTATTTGGACCTTACACGGATAATGGTTTTTTGAAAATCACAAAGCTAATTGACACAAAAATATTGCCTGATTCTGTTAAAGTTAGGAGTATTTCAATTCCTTTTCAGAACTTTAATAATAGAGAAGAAGCCTCAAAAAAAGCTGATAGCGTATTCAAAGTATTTAAAAAAGATAAAAGAAAATTCAACTCCTTATTGAGGTTGTTTGATCCAAACCCAGAAAGCACTGGTGAAATTGAGTTTTCATCTTCAAACCCTGTGATCAACGAATTTCCTAATCTTAGAAATTTTATATTTGAAAATAGGACAGGTTCAGTATCATTGATAGAGGAAAATTTTGGATTTATGATAGTTGAAATTTTATCACAAGGTAAAAAGCAAAAAGCTGTTAAAATAGCTAATTTGGCTGTTAAAATTGAGCCTTCTGAAAGAACAAGGGATAGTGTTTACAATGTAGTTTCCAAATTTGAGATTGCCGTTAATAAAGATAATTTTAGAGAATATTCTTTAAAAAATAATATAAAGGTAAATTCCGCAAATAATATTGGTGAATTGGATGAGAATATCCCAATTTTAGGTAAGGAAAGAAGTATTGTTAGATGGATTTATGAAGAAGATACACAAAAAGGTGATATCAAAAGATTTAATCTTCGTAATGGAGGTTATGTTGTAGCCATGTTAACCTCGATTAACGAAGAAGGAATTATGCCGTATGAAAAATCATCTGTAACCGCTCTTCAAAAGGTAAAAAATCAAAAGAAAGCAGATGTTATTATAAATAGCATAAATTCTTTAAATCTTGATGAAATTTCTTCTCAAAATAACGTGGATGTTAAAACTGCATTATCCGTTAATTTTAATACTCCTCAGATCCCTGGTGTAGGGAATGAGCCAGCAGTTGTCGGTTATGCCATGGGTATTGATAAGGAAACAACATCTAAGGCTATTATTGGTAATTCTGGTGTATTTTATATTTTTGTCACCGATAGAAGAAAAGCTTCTGAATTGAATAACTATCAAAATTTAATCAATAAAATTAAAACTTCAAGATCTGCTTCAGCTAGATCAGGCTCGTATAATGCTCTTAAAGATATAGCTGTAATCGAAGATTTTAGAGGTCAAATTTATTAGTTTAAATAAACCATTTCCGACATTTCGTATATTGTTTTATAATTTCTGTCCCTGAAGAAATCTAAATCTGTACTTTTCTGTGCCGTTACCAAAAGAAAATCTCCTCCCCACGAGCCTAAACTTTTAACCACTCCATTGTTATAATCTTTAAAGTTTGTTTTTTGAATTGGATCAATTTTTATAACATCTGAAATGATAGATTCGTGAATTTCAATTAATTTTTCAAATTCATATAAATCATTACAGTTAACAATTTTATTTGTTAACTGATTAATTTTTTTTATCACAGAATTTTCATCAAATTTTAATTTATTAAAATTTGATATAGAATTTTGTGTATTTTGTTTATTTCCACTGTATATCAAAAATATATTTTTTTTGAATTTTGGATTAAATTTAATTTCTTCAACATTTATTGAATTTATGTTCTTACTAAAGATTATAGGAGCTTTAGCATCACAACAAGCAATGTCATATCCACTTCCATTGAATGTAGAAAATAGTAATTCATAAGGGTCAGTTGATGACCATTTAGCTAAATTATTTACAAATGTTGAGGATGAACCTAGCCCCCAATCTAGATTAAAATTTATTTTTGAAATAAATCTTTTGCCTATAGATTTATCAATGTTATTATTCAGATGTATGTGATTAAATAGACTAACAATCTTTTCAGAGATATTGTTTTTATTACCCTTATAATATATTGATTTATCTTTTATAAAAAACTTTTCTTCATACCATGAGTTCTTATTTTTATCTAGACTTAACCAGTGTATATAATCCGAATTAGTTTCTTCAACATACAATTCCTGAGTAAGTTTTGCTGGTAGCGCTAAAGCTCTAGCTCCCTTCAAAACTAAATATTCTGCAGATAATAAAATTTTTCCGTTACTCTCAAAATACATTTTATCTAATTTTATTTATAAAATTTTCTACACTATTATTATTTACTGTATTTTCCTTAAAATGAATTTGAGCTAATTTTTTTTCATTTTCATTTGCCTCGTATTTGTTTAAAAGATTAATTAAATGCATTTTCATGTGACCTTTTTGAATACCAGAAGTCACCAATGACCTTAAAGCACCAAAATTTTGAGCAAGACCTACGGAAGCAATAATTTTCATTAATTCTTTCGAATTAGGATTTCCAAGAATTTTTAATGCCAGTTTAACTAGAGGATGTACATTTGTTACACCACCGACCGTACCAATTGCCATTGGTAAAGTTAGTTCAAAATAAAAGTTATTTTTTTTAATATATGCGTTTGAAAGACTTTGGTATATTCCATTTCTTGACGCATACGCATGTGCACTAGCTTCAACTGCCCTAAAATCATTTCCTGTTGCTATAACAACTGCATCTATCCCATTCATTATCCCCTTGTTATGAGTTACTGCTCTATGAACATCTAAATTTGCGATATTTATTGTTTGAATTATTTTATCGGCAAAATTAGGTGTGTTTGGTTCCAAAGAATTTATGTCCTGCACGTTACAGGAAACTTCTGTTTTGACAATGCAGTTTGGAACATAATTAGATAAAATACTCATAATAATTTCAATTTCTTCTTTTTTTAATTTTTTGGTACTAAATAATTGAGTTGAGTTTTTAAAAATATTTGCAAATTCTTCTAAACAGGAATTGATAAAATTTGCACCCATTGCATCTGCCGTTCTAAATGTCGCAAATAATTGAAAATAACCAGCTAATTGAGATGATTTATCAACTAAGCTGATATCTATTATCCCACCACCTCGAGATTTCATTTTTTTAGTGATTGATTCCGTTTTTTTAAAAAGAATTGGTTTTATAAAATCAAAATACTCATTGATAGTTTTTTTATTTCCATGATAAAAAAAATGCACTTGTCCAATTTTTTCATCATTGATGACCTCAGCCTTAAACCCTCCGTGTTTCATCCAAAACTTTGCTGCTTTTCCAGCCGCAGCAACAACTGAGCTTTCTTCAATTGTCATCGGAATAGTAAATTTTTTATCATTTATTAAAAAATTTGGAGCAATAGAAAAAGGAAGGTAGTAGTTAGATATACTGTTTTCTGAAAACTCATCATGTAAATTTTGCAAAGATTCGTCCGAATTCCAATATTGTTTTAAAATATTTACTGCATTAGAATCATTTTTAAAATATGAGCTAACAAGCCAATTAATTTTTTCTTTTTTTGATAATTTAGAAAATCCTTTAACTTTTTTTGACATAATTCAATTATTACATATCAAATATAATATACTTACTTCAAAATTGATTAAAGTAATTTATTAATGATTAATTAATTTAATTAGGTAAAATATAATATTTTAGTAAAATCTAAAAAATAAACTATGACTACTAATTTGGCAAATAACGAAAAACTAATTTTTGGACACCCCACTGGATTATATATTCTATTTTTTGTGGAAATGTGGGAGAGATTTTCATATTACGGCATGAGAGCTATCTTAACATTATTTTTAGCTGCTCCGATAATAATGGATGATCCTCAATCAGGTTATGGTTGGACTAATGCTGAGACTCTTTCTTTTTATGGTACATATACTATGTGTGTATACCTAATGTCTATTCCCGGTGGATGGATAGCAGATAAATTCATTGGACAAAAGCAAGCAGTTATGCTAGGGGGCTTATTATTATGTTTAGGTCACGGAATTCTTGCAGTTAATGCTGAATGGGCCTTTTTCTCTGGCTTGATTCTTATCGTAGTTGGAGTTGGATTTTTAAAGCCTAATATTTCAACGATGGTTGGTGGATTATATAAAAAAGGTGATAATAAAAGAGATACAGGTTTTTACATTTTTTATATGGGTATAAACATTGGTGCCTTCTTAGGAGCTCTTACTGTAGGTGCTGTTGCTGATATATATGGCTGGCATTATGGTTTTGGTTTAGCTGGTATCGGAATGGCTCTAGGTCAGTTGGTATATTTTTATGGACTTAAATACTTAGAAGGAGTAGGTGAATTTATTGGAAGTGAAAAATCTCCAGACAAAGAATTAATGAATAAACCATTAACCAATATAGAGAAAGATAGAATGTTGGTAATGTTTTTATCTTTTCTAATTATCATTGTTTTTTGGGGAGCTTTTGAACAAGCAGGAGGTTTAATGAGTCTTTATACTGAACAAAAAACTGATAGAATGCTTTCTTTTTCATTACCTTTTATAGGTAATGAAATTCCTGCAGCTATTTTCCAATCTATTAATGCATTCTTCATAATTATATTTGCAACTGCTGTTGCATATTTTTGGAGTGATTGGGCAAAAAAAGGTAAAGAATCATCTTCGCTATTTAAAATGGCAGTTGGATTAATAATTATGGCATTTGGTTTCTTTTTTATGACAAAAGCTTCTACCGAAGTCATAATGGAAGGAGATGAAGTTGTTCAAAAATCTGCTATGATATGGTTAGTTTTAGCATATTTATTTCACACCATTGGAGAGTTATGTGCTTCTCCTGTAGCTTTGTCTTTTATAACAAAATTGGCGCCAGTTAAATATGCTGCATTTATGATGGGTGCATATTTTGCAGCTACTGGATTAGGTAATAAAGTTGCAGGATTTGTTGGACAGCTTTCTGAAGGAGCAGGTGAATTCCAAGTATTCACTGGAATTGCTATTTTCTGTACTTTATTCGGAATTTTAGTTTTATTAATATTAAAGCCTTTAAAGAGATTAACTCATGGCGCAGAAGAAATGGATAGTTAATAATGAATAATACTGATCAATTTTTCAATAGAACTTTAATAGGCCATCCAGCCGCATTATTTGTCTTGTTTTTTACAGAAATGTGGGAGAGATTTTCATACTATGGTATGAGGGCTATACTCGTTATATTTCTAACAGGCGCCATTCTTGGAGAAAACCCTGGATGGGGATGGACTTCTTCTTCTGCGTTATCATTGTTAGGAACATATGCAATGTTTGTATATCTAACTCCTTTGTTGGGTGGCTGGTTGGCAGATAACAAAATCGGCTACAGAAAAGCTGTAGTTATTGGTGCACTATTGATGACAATGGGTCATGCATCTATGGCTATCGAGACGCCTGTATTTTTGTATATAGGAATAGCTCTGTTAGCTGCAGGTAATGGTTTTTTTAAACCTAACATTACATCAATTATATCAAAAATTTACGAGGGTAGGAATGACAAGAAAGACGGAGCATATAATATATTTTATATGGGTGTCAACGCTGGCGCTTTTTTAGGAATTATGTTATGTGGATGGGTTGGAGAAAGGGTTGGTTGGTCATTTGGTTTTGGATTAGCTGGCATCTTTATGTTACTTGGAATGATTCAGTTTTATTACGCCCAGCCATTATTTGGAAAAATTGGTGATAAGCCTGAAAAAGTCTCAGATCGTATAAGAATCAGTGAAAAATCAGATAAAAAGTTAAATCCCTTTTTAACCGTTGATTATTTCCTAATAATAATATTTGTACTGAGTACTCTTGTTTTCATTATTAATGATCCGCTTAGTAAAATAGGAGGAATTGACACACTTAATTTCACAATTGGGGGAATGTCAGATTCTTTATTTTTCGCTTTGCTTGCTTTTATTGCTTTCATTATTTTGTTAATGATAAGAATTCCAAGATATGCACCCCTAGTTAGGGATAGGATGATTGTCTTTACAATATTTTGTGTTTTTACTATTTTCTTTTGGGCTGCTTTTGAGCAAGGAGCTGGCTCCTTGCCAATTTACACACGTGACTTTACCAACAGACTATTGGAGGGCAATTCGGCAATGATATTTAAATTAGTTGATCTTTTAGTTACAGTAGTTCCATTACTGATAATAACGTATGTTCTTATCAGTTTATTTAAGAAAACTTATAAGCAAATACCATTTTCTAATATCGTTCTTGGATCAAGTTTTGTAATTGTTTGGGGAATTATAATTTTCAAATTATATACTGAATCACAATCATTATCTACTGAGGTGCCAATTACTTGGTTTGCAATATTAAATTCTCTATATATAATTGTATTTGCACCTTTATTTTCAAAATGGTGGGATAGTAATTTTAATCCACCTGCTTCAGTAAAATATTTTTTGGGATTAGCACTACTGGGAGTTGGTTTTGGATTTCTGGCTTTTGGAGCAAGAAATGTACCTTCAGGAGCCGAGACCGCTAGTCTGAGTATGATATGGCTCGTTTTAGCATATTTATTTCACACTCTTGGAGAGCTGTGTTTATCTCCGATGGGTCTTTCATACTTAAGTAAGCTCGTTCCTGCAAGGATGGTAGCATTTATGTTTGGAGTATATTACTTAGCAATCGCTATTGGTAATAAATTGGCTCATTATATTGGTGGAGATATTGAAAAGATTACTCAGGATTATAGCTTATCGGGTTTCTTTATGATTTTTACTGTAATTCCAATAGTATTAGGGTTTTTTGCTTTAATCCTTCACCCATATATTAAAAGGGCTATGCATGGAATTAGGTAAATTCTTTAATATTTTTTAAAAATTAATACAATTAAAATCTGATATCTTTTCTTATTTTTGTAAGTAATATATATTATGAAGTCAATTATCAGAACACATATTTTATTTCTATTTTTCTTGCTATTTTCATTAAATAATGTAGCTCAAGAGATTAAATGTATTTCTCTTGAAGATGCCGTTTATTTGCAAGAAGCTGCTCCAAGAAATATAATTATAGATGTGTACACTAATTGGTGTGGACCTTGTAAAATGCTAGACAGAAATACTTTTAGTAATAAAAGTGTTATTAAATATATTAATGAAAATTTTTATGCCGTTAAATTTAACGCTGAAGGTAATGCAACAATAAACTTTAAGAGTTATGAATTTAAAAATCCAAATTATGATCCAGCTAAGTCTAATCGAAGAAATAGTAGTCATGAATTAACTCAATCGCTTGGAGTTTCTGCTTATCCAACTATTGTTTTTTTAGATAAATCTGCAAACCTTATCCATAGACTTAGAGGATATCAGTCACCAAAACAAATTGAAGTTTTTCTAAAGCTGTTTACAGATGAAAATTTTAAAAGTATTCAGACTCAAGAAGATTTTAATGAATTTTACGAGTCTTTTGTTTATGAATTTGAATTAACTGAATAATTATGTATACCCAAAGCCGTTTCTTTGCTTGCCCCACTATCACCTAGGACTTTTCTAAGTTTATCATAAGAAATTAATATTTCTGATCTTCCCTTATCACTTAAGATTTTTTCTAATTCTCTTGTTAAGTTTTTCTTGTTAAGTTTTTCTTGGATTAATTCGGCAACAACTTCTTTATCTAATATAAGATTTACTAAGGAAATAAATTTAAGCTTTCTTAGTAAAAATCTACCAATCATTATTGATACCCAACTTGATTTATAGCATACTATTTGAGGTATATTTAAAAGCGCTGTTTCCAGAGTTGCAGTTCCAGATGCAACCAAAGCTGCAGAGGATTTTTTCAACACTTCATATGTTTGATCTTCAACAATTTCAACTTTTGCTGTTTTTAAATCATTTAAATATTTTTTATAGCTAGATTTTTTTTGTGAAGGGGCAGCACAAATTATATACTTATAATCACTAAAATCATCAACTATGCTAATCATTTTAGGTAATATTTTATTTATTTCTTGACTACGACTTCCAGGTAATAATGCAATAATTTTTTCTTTTTTATTTCCTCTCAAAATATTTTTAGAGATATCAATAACATCTAACAAAGGATGTCCTACATAGTTCACTTTATAATTTTCGGAGGAATAATACTTTTTTTCAAAAGGTAATATTACGAACATTTGGTCAATTACTTTTTTAATTAAATTAATTCTGTTTTTCTTCCATGCCCATATTTGAGGTGAAATATAAAAATGATTTATAAATTTATTTTTTTTTTGCCCATTTGGCTATTTTTAGGTTAAACCCTGGAAAATCAACGTATATTATAGCATCCGGATTGAATTCTAAAATATCTCTTTTACATAAAGATAGATTACTTAAAATTTTTTTAATATTTAAAAAAACCTCAAGAAAACCCATGTGTGAATATTCTTTATAATGTTTAACCAAAAAATTAGTTTCTTTTTTAATTAAATCACCTCCCCAACATCTAAATTGACAAGAGTTATCTAACTTTTTAAGTTCTTTAATTAGATTAGACCCATGTAGATCTCCAGATGCTTCTCCCGCTATTACATAATATCTCACTAGAAATTATTTAAATAAATTGTTAGTATTGCTATAATAAATGTAGCCATTAAAACTCCTCTTGCCCTTTCAATATAATTGTATTTTAATAAAAGTAAAAAAACTATTAAATTAATAACTGCTCCCAAACTAATTAGTTTAGTCAAATATTTATTTGTAATAGCATCGTTAAATATATTTATAATATTGATTAAGTTGAATTCTTGAAATAAGATAATTATGGTTAAAAAAATGCCAAATAAATTAGCTATTATTCCAATTAAAAGTCCACTAAAAATTTTCTTTTTTTTTAATCTATAATCCATTCTTTCATCTTGTTAAAACCTTCGTTTGAAGTCATATCGTAACTTACCGGAACAATTGATACATATCCATGTTTCAAAGCCCATTCGTCTGTATCTTTTCTGTCATCTTGATTTATAAATTTTCCTGTTAACCAATAATATTCCTTTCCCAAAGGGCTTATTCTTTTCTCATAATTGTCTTCCCAATATCCTTTTGCTTGTCTACAGACTTTAATCCCTTTAAATTTATTTGTAATTGAGGGAAAATTAACATTTAAAATTATATTTGATTCTTTTTTATTTAAAACGGTTAGACAAATTTTGTAAATGTATGATTCACAGGGTTTAAAATTTGCGTCCCAACTGTAGTTTAGTAATGAAAAACCTATAGATTTAACTCCTTCTATTCCGGCTTCAACCGCCGCACTCATTGTTCCGGAATAAATTACATTTATTGATGAATTTGCACCATGATTAATTCCTGAAACACACAAATCAGGCTTTCTATCTAATATTTCCCTAATTGCAAATTTTACACAATCAGCCGGAGTTCCAGAAATGCTATATTCACATTGAGGACCATTATCAATTTTTTCTTTTTTTAAATAAAGGGTATCATTTATAGTGATGGCATGTCCCATTCCACTTTGAGGACTATCTGGAGCAACAACGACAACATCACCAATTTTATTCATTATATGAATTAAAACTCTAAGACCAGGGGCGGTAATTCCATCATCATTTGTAACTAAAATTAAAGGCTTTTTCATACATAAATATATTAAGACAAAAATAAACAAATTAATAATTTATTACTTTAACAAAAAATTATGTAAACACTCTAAAAATCTACTATAAATTTTAATTATTTTTACTACAATATGAGAAAAAATATTTTTACACCTTTTTTAGCCTTCTTAATATCAATTGCATCCTGTAGTTTTATATCAAACGACTTTGATTCAAATGATAAAGATGAATTAATTATCCAATTAATAACATATGTTTTAGATGAGGCTCATTACTTGGATGTGGAAATAGACGATAACTTTTCAGAAAAGGTTTATAATACATTTTTAGAAAACCTTGATCCGTATAAGAGATATTTTATAAGTTCAGATATTAATGAATTTTCAAAATATAAATATGAAATTGATGATTATTTTAAGAAACCTAACAGTGATTTCTTTGAGTTAGTGTATAACAGATATTCTAAAAGAGTTTCGGAATCTAAGTTAATATATGAAGAAATTCTTTCCTCACCTTTTGATTTTTCTAAAGATGAAATATTTAATCTTGATACTGATAAAATCACATATGTAGAAAATAAAATTCAGTTATCTGAAAGATGGAGAAAAATACTTAAAATTTATTTGATTGAAAATTTTCATGATGAAATTGAAGATGATAAAACAAAATATAATGACGATAATAGTTTTAAAATAAGATCTCATGATGAAATTCAAAAAACATTAAGAAAAGATTTACTACAAACTATGGATGATAGTTATAGGTTTTTACAAGAAGAACTTCAAAGACAAGATTGGTTTTCTGTCTACATTAATTCATTTGTTTCTCAGTATGATCCAAACACTTCTTATTTAGATCCAGAAACAAGGGAAAGATTTGATGTAGATATGTCTGGAAATTATGCGGGCATAGGAGCCAGACTTCAAAAAAAAATTGATAAAGTTGAAATTACTGAGGTAATTTCTGGTGGCCCAGCCTGGAGAGAAAATAATTTAGAAAAAGGGGATATTATATTAAAGGTTAGACAAGAAAATCAAGAAGAACCGGTGAGTATTTTAGGAATGAGATTAAGTGAAGCTGTTAAATTAATCAAAGGTGAAAAAGGAACTAAAGTCTATTTAACTATAAAAAAAGTTAACGGAAATATAAGTGAAATTTCTGTAAAAAGAGATATTGTAATTTTAGAGGAAACGTATATTAAATCATCTATTGTTAAAAAGAATAATGATAATTATGGAATTATTAACATACCAAAATTTTATATTGATTTTGACAACCAGGATAACAGAGATGCCGCGAAAGATTTAAAAATTGAAGTTAATAGATTAAAAAGTGAAGGTGTTTCAGGTTTGGTTATTGATTTAAGAAATAACGGAGGAGGATCACTCAAAACAGTTGTTGATATGGCTGGTTTATTTATCAAAAGCGGCCCTGTAGTTCAGGTCAAATATTCCGATAAAGAAAAACAAATTTTAAGTGATAAAGATAGGTCAATTTCATGGGAAGGTCCTTTAGTTATATTGGTTAACGAAGGATCTGCATCTGCTTCTGAAATTTTAGCTGCAGCAATGCAAGATTATAAAAGGGCAATTATTATTGGAGGGAATCAAACCTGGGGAAAGGGTACTGTTCAAAATATTTTTCCTTTAAATAGAATGGTAAGAGGTAATACAAATGGTGATTTAGGAGCCCTTAGATATACCACCCAAAAATACTATAGAATTAACGGGGGTTCAGTTCAACTTGAAGGAGTTAAAAGTGATATTAACGTTCCTTACAGGTACAAGTACCTTGATTTTGGTGAAAGAGACTCTAAAAATCCTCTACAATGGGATGAGATTGATAAAGCTGATTATATTTTATGGGAAAGTAATTTTAATTTTGATATAGCCATACAAAAAAGTAATGAAAGAATGAGTAATAATGAATATTTAAGGTTAGTTGATGATAATGCTATGTGGATTAAAAATATTAGAGATAATAAGTTGGTTAATTTGAATTATCAAGTGTATAAAAATCAACTTGAGGAAAATTCCAAAAAATCTGAAAAATTTAATGCTTTAGATGAATATTCATCAAATTATAAATTTAAATCACTTCAATACGAAATTGATTTAATTAATAATGATTCAGTTCTTGGTGTTAAAAGAAGGAGATGGCATAAAAGTCTTAATAAAGATATTTATATTGATGAGGCATTAAATGTTCTTTCTGATTTAAAATCTTCCTTATCTATGGAATAATTTTTATTTATGCTTAATTTTTTTAACTGTTTTTTTAATATCAGAAGAAACTTGCTGGGTATTTTTGGGTTTTTTTTTATTTTTTTAGTTTTTATATTATCTCTTTTAGCATATGTTATTTCACCTGATAATTCTTCAAATGCAAATAATATGAATTTATCTATACATTCAAAAAAGCCAGGATTTAAAGTTAATATGATGGTTTTTAAAAATGATTCAATCGATAATATTTCATTAAGAAGCCTGTTTTGGGGTAAAAAGATTTCTAAAATTGAAATACCAATTGGTGATTATATAATTGACAATCAATTTCTTTATTATAAAACTTATGATTCAGTTGAAACGGACTTTGAAAAAGTTCTTAAAGATAAAGTTGAGATAGAGAATAAAATATTTTTATTTGGAACTGACAAATTTGGTAGAGATGTTCTAAGTAGAATTATAATTGGCTCAAGAGTTTCTTTTTCAATTGGTTTTATTTCTGTATTTATTTCTTTAATAATTGGTCTGCTATTAGGCTCTCTTTCTGGATATTATTCTGGGTTTTTAGATAAAATTATTATGTGGGTTATTAATGTCACATGGTCTATACCAACTCTTCTTTTGGTTATAGCAATAACCTTGGCATTAGGAAAAGGTTTTTGGCAAGTTTTTATAGCTGTTGGTTTGACAATGTGGGTGGAAGTTGCTAGACTGGTTAGGGGTCAAATTAAACAATATAAGGAAAGGCTTTTTGTTATTTCAGCAAAAACTATGGGATATAACGATTTTAGAATTATAGTCAATCATATAATGCCAAATATTATATCTCCTTTAATAGTAATTTCTGCTGCTAATTTTGCAGCAGCAATATTAATAGAAAGTGGGTTGAGTTTTTTAGGTCTTGGAGCCCAACCTCCTATGACTAGTTGGGGTTTAATGATTAAAGAAAACTATAATTACATTATACTGGGAGAACCATTTTTAGCTATAATTCCTGGCTTATGCATACTTGCCTTAGTTTCCTCATTTATGTTTGTAGGAAATTCATTTAGAAATATCTTGGATGTTCAAGATTAAACTAATTTTCAGGTGGAAACTGTAGTAAAATTTTCCCAACTATTGCATTAATTTTCTCAATCTTTTTTTCAGGTCTATCAGTATAAATGTATCCTTTACCAATTCCTTGCCATACCAACTCATTTTTTTTGTTATCAACTATATCTATGAATAGTACACCTTCATTATATTTAAATGAATTTAGATACCAGCTGCTTGCATAGTTACTCATGCCACCATAGGGAACAGCAGAACCATAATAATTATTTGATGGGTAATAATTAACTTTTTGATTAGTTTCTGTGGAGAAATTAATAATAAAATCAGGGTCAATTGAACTTTTTCTAAAACCTTTATTGTATAATTCTACATCTATTGCTTTTAAAATCCTTTTTTTATCAATATCGTTAATTTTCACTTTATCAATTCCTTCTTTTAAAAAAGCATATGTTTTAAGATTTGAAAAATCAATATTTTGATTAAAATCAGAGCTGACCCTAATCGATTCACAGGAAATAAAAGTTGATAAAAATAAAATTATGATTATAGTTTTTTTCATACTTAAGAATTATAAGAGTTTATCATTTACAAAGTTAGGTAAAGTAACTTTAAGTTTAATATTTTTTTTCATTGCTCTTTTGATTTGATCAATAGCTCCATGATTTCTTGCCCAATTTCTTCTTGCTATACCATTATTTACATCCCAAAACAACATTGATTCAATACTTTTTTCACTTTTTTTAGAACCATCAATTAGCATGCCAAAACCTCCATTAATAACTTCACCCCACCCAACACCACCACCATTGTGTATACTAACCCATGTAGCGCCTCTAAAACTATCTCCAATTACATTTTGAATTGCCATATCTGCAGTAAATTGAGATCCGTCATATATGTTAGAAGTTTCTCTGTATGGCGAATCTGTACCAGAAACATCGTGATGATCTCTTCCTAAAATTATTGGACCAATTTCTCCAGCCTTAATGGCATTATTAAATGCTTTGGCAATTTCAATTCTGCCGTCAGAATCAGCATATAGAATCCTTGCTTTTGATCCAACTACTAAGTCATTTTCTTTAGCTGCTTTAATCCATTTAATGTTATCAATCATTTGTTGCTTAGTGTCATTTGTTGCATTTTTTACTAGTTTTTCTAAAACGTCACAAGCAATACTATCTGTAAGATCTAAATCTTCTTGTTTTCCAGATGAACAAACCCATCTAAATGGCCCAAAACCATAATCAAAACACATAGGACCCATTATATCCTGAACATAGCTTGGATACTTAAAGCTTCCATCTTCTTTTTTGATATCTGCGTCTGCTTTGGAAGCTTCTAGTAGAAATGCATTACCATAATCAAAGAAATATGTTCCTTTTTTCACATGTTTATTAATAATATCAACATGCTTTCTTAGTGTAGATTTTACTTCATTTTTAAATTTATTTGGATTTTCATAAATCAATTTGTTAGCTTCTTCAAATGAATATCCTACAGGGTAATAGCCTCCAGACCACGGATTATGAAGAGATGTTTGATCACTTCCAATATCTATTGAAATATCATTTTCATAAAATATTTCCCAAACATCAACAATATTTCCGTGATAAGCTATTGAAACAATTTCTTTATTTTTTTTTGCAGTTTTAACCCTATCAACTAAATTTTTTTTGTCGTCAATTATTTCATCTACCCAATTTTGTGAATGTCTAGTTTTAATTGCTTTAATGTTAATTTCTGCACAAATTGTGATACATCCACAGATGTTTCCAGCTTTGGGCTGAGCGCCACTCATTCCACCTAAGCCAGATGTAACAAAAACACCTCCTATAGGATTTTTATTTATTTTTCTAAATGCGTTAAGTACTGTAATAGTTGTTCCATGAACAATTCCCTGTGGTCCTATATACATATAACTTCCTGCTGTCATTTGCCCATATTGACTTACTCCAAGAGCATTAAATTTTTCGAGGTATAATTTCCCTGAATAATTTGGAATTACCATTCCATTGGTAACAACTACTCTGGGTGCATTAATATTAGAAGGAAATAAACCTAACGGATGTCCTGAGTACATTACAAGTGTTTGGTCATCTGTCATTTCAGATAAATACTTCATTGTTAAAAGATATTGAGCCCAATTTTGAAAAACAGCACCATTTCCACCATATGTAATAAGTTCATGGGGATGTTGAGCTACACTATTATCTAGATTATTTTGTATCATTAACATTATACCAGCAGCTTGTTTAGATTTGTGAGGGTATTCATTTAAAGGTCTGGCATAAATTTTATATGATGGTTTAAATCTATACATATATATCCTTCCATATTTTTTAAGTTCTTCTTTAAAGTCAATGATTAATTGTTTATGAAATTTTTTATCAAAGTATCTTAACGCATTAATTAATGCTAGTTTTTTTTCATTATTTGTTAATATATCCTCTCTTTTTGGGGCGTGATTTACAGAATAATTATATTTACTTACTTTCGGTAAGCAATCAGGTATTCCTTGGGATATTGCAGTTTTGAAATTCATTTAATTTATTTTCGGGTTAAATCTATGTTGACAATGTTTGATGTTGCTTTTTCAATTGCACCATCATCTATAAATGAAATTTATTTAAATATCAACAAAAGCAATACCAAAGATAATTTAAATCAAAATAATTTAAATTATCTTTGGTATATATAGCGATTTAATGAAAAACTTTTTTCTAATTTTTACTTTTAATTTTTTATTAAATGGTTGTGTTTCTAAAATAATAGTCCATAATAATTTAGAATTAGAAAAAAAAATTACAAAAAATTTATCTAGTAATGATACTTTGAATATCAAATCTCAAAAAAACAAATTTTCTAAGCCAATATTAACTACCAATGACTATATAGAGTTCTATAGTACTATAGCCATTAATGAGATGAAGGAGAATTCTATACCAGCTAGTATTACCTTAGCTCAAGGTATTTTAGAATCTGGTGCTGGAAAGGGAAGATTAGCAGTATTAGGTAATAATCATTTTGGAATTAAATGCCATGGATGGGGTGGAGATGAAATTTATCATGACGACGATAAAGAACAAGAGTGTTTTAGAAAATATGATGATCCTTTTCTGTCTTTTAAAGATCATTCAAATTTTTTAACCACGAGATCGAGATATGCTTTTTTATTTGATTTAGATATTTACAATTATAAAGATTGGGCACATGGCTTAAAAAAAGCTGGTTATGCAACTGACCCTAAATATCCTTCAAAATTAATAGCAATTATAGAAAAATATAAGCTATACAGGTTTGATAAACTTATTTTAGAAAAAAAATAATACTCAAGTCATCAACTTTTTGGTGTAATCAATGTAGTGGACCAGTGAGGATTTTGTTTGATTATAGCCTGTGCCAAAAATCATGTTGATGACCTTGAATATTAAATATATAATATCAAAAATAATTTAAATTTTAATCCATTATACCAATATTTAAAAGAATAAATTAACAGGTTATTGTTAATAAATTATATTCTGTCAATGGCTACTATTAGTGACCCAGAATTACCATTCCAATTATTTTCAGCTCTAAAGCCGTTTTTTAGACAAATGTTTTTGACTAAATTCTTCATTTGCTCACTGTTTCCAGTGACAATTTCAAAATCATCAACTCCGTTATTGTGATTAGTAATCAGCCAGTTTGGAAGTATATCTTTAACCTTTGCGTAGGTGAAACCGTGCAAATCAATTTTTAACAAAAAACCTCTATTTTAGTTTATGCTTTATAGAATTAAATCTCTTAAGTTCAGTATGAGATAAAACTCTTAATAACATCTCTTCAGCCTCTTTATCTAATGATAATGCTTTTTGTGGAGAAGCTCCATTGGAAGCCATATGCTGTGCTTTTTTGTAAGTTGAGTAAATAACTCGACTTACATAATTCATTTTATTTTCATCTAGGCCAATCTCTTCAAATAATTCAAAATTCAGAGACTTAACTTCCTCAATAGATTTGTAATCGGAATTAGCAAACGAAAAATTTAATGTTAAAAGAATTATTATAAGGCTTAAAAAATATTTTTTCATGTTATTGTGTTTATCTAAATATAGCTAATTTATTTTTGAAATATATATCTCATTTTCAATTTTTTCGACTTTAATTAAATCAAGCTTTCTTAGTGATTTTATTGTTTTGTCCCATGCTTTATTACTTAATCCAGATTGGTCTTTTAACTCATTAATAAGTTGATTTTCATTATT
>MDSW01149475.1_pt1 | contig 26318 bp, 29 predicted proteins | sample 811171 | NCBI WGS metagenome assembly MDSW01 (sample SAMN05326641, study PRJNA326480) | marine metagenome | isolation source: seawater | place: Atlantic Ocean: North West | collected 2012 | reverse complement strand
AATATAACTAATGATCTTATTGAAATTATTAATAATAATAATATGGTTTTTTAAATCAATTATAATTAATATGACTAATTATACATTTAAAAAAATAAAAAAATATTTAATTGATAATAATATTCAATTTTCTTCTGAAATTGATGAAAATAATATTTTTACTAATATTAATTCAATAAGTGATGCTAAAGAAGGGGAATTAATTTTTTATAATGATTCAAAATATGCTGATTTACTTAAAAACACAAAAGCTTCAGCTTGTCTAATTAGTAAAACAAATTTAAATTTATTACCTAATTCATGTAAACCTATAATTGTAGAAAATGCATATTTAGCTTTTACATATCTTACAAATTTCTTTTATATACCAATTTTTTCCAATGGAATCATAAGTAAAAATTCAGTAATAGCAAAAGACTCACAAATTGATAATAATGTTCAAATTAATGATTTTGTCTCAATTAAAGAAAATGTAACTTTAAAACAAAATGTAATTATTAGTGATAATTGTGTTATTGGTCCTAATGTTACTATTGAAAACAATACAGTAATCAATGCTAATTCTAAAATTTCAAACTGTAAAATTGGTAAGAATTGTAATCTTAAATCAAACATAGTAATTGGAGAAAGAGGTTTTGGATTTGCAACATCTGAAAAAATAACATTTCAACATTTTGGTACTGTTTTAATTGAAGATAACGTGCACATTGGTTCAAACACTAGCATTGATAGGGCAGCTTTTGGAGAAACAAAAATTGGAGAGGGTTCAAGACTAGATAATTTAATTCAAATTGGACATAATGTTAAAATAGGTAGTAATGCAGTAATAGCTGCTCAAGTAGGGATTGCAGGTAGTGCAATTATCGGAAATAATGTTATTATTGGAGGTCAATCAGGCATAGCTGGACATCTTAAAATAGGAAATAATGTGATGGTTGCTGCTAGAAGTGGAGTCATTAAGAGTGTAAAAGACAACTCTGTTGTTGCCGGATTCCCAGCAATCGACATAAAAAAATGGAAGATCAATACAATTAAATTTAATAAATTAAAATGATATTAAGGTACACAGAAATTTCTAAATTAATACCTCATAGATTGCCATTTCTATTTGTTGATGAATGTGAGATTTTAGAAGTTGGCAAAAAAGGAATTGCTAAAAGATTATTTAAAAATGATGAATATTTTTTTGAAGGTCATTTTCCTAATAACCCAATTGTGCCTGGTGTTATATTAATTGAAGCAATGGCCCAGACAGCAGGAATAGTTGTTTCTCATAGTTTAGAAAAATCTGATGAAAAATCAGTATTATTTATGAGTGTTAGTAAAGCAAAATTTAGAAAACCTGTATATCCAAACGATACTATACGATTTGAAGTAAGTTTTATAAATAAAGTTCAAAATGTATATAAATTTTTAGGAATAGCATCTAAGGAAAACATAAAAGTAAGTGAAGCAGAATTTTCTGCAATGATTACTAATAAATAATTATCATTTGCGAAATAATTTGAAACAATTAATTAGTTTATAAATCTTAATTATTTTATATTAGTCTTCATATGTTTCATCCTACAGCTGTAATATCTAAAAAAGCAAAAATTCATTCTTCAGTTGAAATTGGTCCCTTTTGTATAATTGATGATAATGTTAACATTAGCGAAGGAAATAAACTCATATCCAATGTCCATATTACTGGTAATACAACTATTGGATTAAATAACACTTTCTATCCATTTACATCTATAGGTCATATACCTCAGGATTTAAAATACAAAGGTGAAAAATCATTCTTAAGTATTGGTGACAATAATACATTTAGAGAAAATGTTACAGTTAATCCAGGTACAGAAGGCGGAGGGTTAAAAACAGTAATTAAAAATAATAATTTATTTATGGTGGGAACACATATTGCGCACGATTGTATAATAAATTCAAATATAGTTATGGCAAATAATGCTACTTTAGCTGGCCATGTTGAAATTTATGATAATGCAATTTTGGGAGGAAACTGTGGAGTACATCAATTTGTAAAAATTGGTAAGTTTGCGATGATTGGTGGAATGAGTGGTGTTGGAAAAAATATTATTCCCTACGGATTGTATACTGGAATCAGGGAGAATTTAAAAGGAATTAACTTGATTGGCTTAAAGCGAAAAGGTTTAGATACTATTAAAATTAATAAAATTGATAAAGCAGTAAAAGAAATATTTAATGAATCAAATTCAATTGAGAAAAATATTGCTAAACTAAATAAAGAATATTTAGAAATAAGTGAAATAGGTGAAATTATAGAATTTATAAATAAATTTCAAAAAAGAGGTATATGTAAATATATTGATGACTAAAATAGGTATTATAGCAGGTGGTGGTGAATTGCCATTATTAGTAGGGAAAAATTTAATTAAGAAAAATTTTGATGTTACTTTTTTTGTGCTTCAGAATTTTTATAATAAAGAATATAAGAAATATAATTCTTTAAAAATTCAACTTAATTCAATTAAAGAAATTTTGAGAGAATTTAAACTACATAAAATAGAGAATATTATTATGTTAGGCAAAGTAAATAGACCAAGCATAAAAGATGTTAAGTTTGATTTTCAGACTATTAAATTTATTAAAAAATTATTTTTAGAAAATAAAGGAGATAATAAATTACTAATATCTATTGAAGAATTTTTTAAAAATAAAGGTTACCCACCTTTTGATTGGAGAAAGTATTGTGGTGAATTATTTGCTAACGAAATTAATTTTACAAACAAAAAACCTTCTAAAAAAGCAATTCTCAATAAAAATAAAGGCTTATATGCATTTAAGTTTATTGGCAAATCTGATGTTGGTCAAAGTATGATAATACAAAATGAAATAATTCTTGGCATTGAAGCTTCTGAAGGAACAAATGAATTAATTTCTAGATGCAATAATTATAAAAAAAAGGTGATAAGGGAATATTAATAAAATTAAGTAAATATAATCAAAGCCATATTTTAGATATACCTACAATAGGATTAGAAACATTAAAATTCTTAAAAAAATTTAATTATGAAGGGGTTTTTGTTGAATTAAATAAATGTTTAATCATTAATAAAGATGAAGTATCAAAATATGCAAATAATAATAATCTTTTTATAGCAGCGATTAATAAAATTGAATAAAAATACAAAAATATTTATTTGTTGCACAGAGCAATCAGGTGATAATATCGCTTATAATATTTTAAAAAGAATTAAATTAGATAATATCCAAGTAGACGGTGTGTGTGGCTCAAAAGCTGAAAAATTTTATCATAATAAATATTATGATATTCGTGATTTTAAAGCAATGGGAATTTTTGAAGTTATATTTTCATTAAAAAATTATATTAATAAAATTAATTTTTTAGCTAATAAAATAATGACAAATAAATATGATTTAATCATTACTATAGATTCACCAGATTTTAATTATCAATTAGTTAAAAAAATCAGGAAGTATAAGTTTAGTAAAAATATTGTTCATATTGTTGCGCCTACTGTTTGGGCTTGGCGCCCTCAGAGAGCAAAAAAATTTTCTATTATTTATGATGAAATTCTAACATTATTTAAATTTGAAGAATCTTTTTTTAATAAGCATGGTTTAAAAACTTCATTTATTGGACATCCTATTTTTCATATTAAACCTCAAACAAAAAATAATACTAAAAATTTTATTAGTTTTTTACCCGGTAGTAGAGAGAAAGAAATAAATACATTGTTACCATATTATGAGATTGCATATAAATTTTTAATTGAAACAAATTCAAATTATAAAATTTTCATACCAACCCTACCTCATTTAAAAAATATTATAATCAATAAAACTAAGCATTGGAAAATAAAAACAATTGTTTTAACTGATATTGATGAGATAGAAAAATATTTTGATAAGGTATACATTAGTATTACTTGTTCTGGTACTGCTGCTATTGAAATAGCCAAAAGAAATATTCCTCAATTGGTAATTTATAAATTTAATTTTTTTACTATTATTATGATAAAGTTATTTGTAAAAGTAAAATTTGCTAATTTATTTAATATATTTGCCAATAAAATGATAATTCCAGAATTAGTTAATTTTAATTTAACAAAGAAAAATTTTATTAAAGAATTCAAATCATTAATTAATGATAAAGAAAGAAATAATTTACAAATATTAGATATAAATAAGAATATATTTAATTTTGAGAGTGATGTTTCGCCTTATGATATTTCTGTAAAAAAAATAATGAAGTTTCTTTAACTATTTTTTCCAAAGCCAGTTAAATATAGATTTTTTTTCTCGATTATCTTCTAGTTGATATTTTCTAACTTCTTCTCCTTTATAAAGTTGTCTAGGTCTTCCTATTTTGTTTACAGGGTCTTCTATCATTTCTTTCCATTGTGATATCCAACCTACAGTTCTACCAATTGCAAATAGAACTGTGAACATACTTTTAGGGAATCCTAAAGCATTAAGAATTATTCCTGAATAAAAATCAACATTAGGATAAAGTTTCTTTTCAATAAAATATGGATCATTGAGTGCTATTTTTTCTAATTCTATTGCAATCTTCATTAGAGGATCATTACTCTTGTTTAATTCATTTAGTACTTCATGAGCACTTTCTTTCATTACTGTAGCTCTTGGATCATAATTTTTATAAACTCTGTGTCCAAAACCCATAAGCCTAAATGGATCATTTTTATCCTTTGCTCTTTCAATATAAGTTTGTATGTTTTCTACATCTTCAATTTCTTCAAGCATTTTAATAACTGCTTCATTTGCTCCACCATGTGCTGGACCCCATAAAGAAGCTATACCAGCTGCTATGCATGCAAATGGATTTGCACCAGATGATCCAGCTAATCTAACAGTAGATGTAGATGCGTTTTGTTCATGATCTGCATGTAAAATAAAAAATCTATCCATTGCTTTAACAATTTTTGGGTTTATATTAAATTTTTCTGTAGGTACTGAAAAAGTCATATTAAGAAAATTTTCAACATAAGATAAATCATTTCTAGGATATACAAAAGGTTGTCCAATTGAATATTTATAAGCCATCGCTCCGATTGTTGGTATTTTTGCAATAAGTCTATGACAAGCTATCATTCTTTGATTTATATCTGAAAAATCTGTGCTATCATGATAGAAAGCTGACAGAGCACCTACAACACCAACCATAATTGCCATTGGGTGCGCATCTCTTCTAAAACCTCTGTATAAATATACAAGTTGTTCATGCAGCATAGTATGATTACGAATCACATTTTTAAATTTTTGTTTATCTGTTGAAGAAGGTAGCTCTCCATGAAGAAGTAAATAACATACTTCTAAAAATTCACTTTTGTTTGCTAATTCATTAATATCATAACCTCTATGTCTTAAAATTCCTTTATTTCCATCAATATAGGTTATTGAAGATTCACAAGAAGCAGTTGATGTAAAACCAGGATCAAATGTAAACATTCCTGTTTTTTGGTATAGATTTCGAATATCTAATACGCTTGGACCATCAGTACCTTCTAAAATAGGTATTTCAAAAGATTCACCTGTTTTGTTATTGAACAAAGTAAATGTTTTATTATCCAAACTATTTTCTTCAAAATCTGCCATAATTATTTATTTACTATATATTGATTTAATCTGTCCATGGAGCTTTTTTTCCCTAAAATAAATAAAATATCAGAAATTGATGGTCCTTCTAACTTATTTATTAGTATTAATCTTGTAGGTTTGCCAAAAATTGGAAATTTTATTTTTTTATCTTTTAAAAAATTTGATATAACTGATTGAAGTCCTTCCTTATCATCAAAGTTTGAGTTTAATAATATTTCCTTAAAATCCTTAAAATTACTATCAAAAATATCATCAAATGCATAATTTATTTTATCTAATTTATAGTTAATATCAAAATAAATAAAAAAATGATTAACTAGCTCTTCATAAAAATTAATATTTTTTTTATATACATCAAAAAATCTTAATATTTTATCTTTATCTTTATCTAGATAAATATTTAAAACTTTGTGGTTTTTGCAAAAATTTAAAAATTTGTCTAAATTTTCTGTTTTTCTTATATAATAATTATTAAAAAAATTTAACTTTGAATAATTAAAAATACTAGCTGATTTTGAAAAATCTTTAATTTCAAATTTCTCTAAAATTTCTTCAAAATTTATAAATTCATTTTTAGAATTTCCTGGAGACCAACCAAGTAGAATTAAATTATTTATTACAGACTCTGGTAAATAACCTAATTTTTTTAAATCAATTATATTAACAGCGCCATGCCTTTTAGATAATTTAGTTCCATCCTCCCCGTATATTAAGGGTATATGAGCATATTTTGGCTCATCCCATTGCATGAATTCATATATATATTTTTGTCTAAAGGTATTATTTAAATGATCATCACCTCTTATTATAAAATTAATTCCCAAATCAAAATCATCTACAACTACTGATAACATATAAGTTGGAGAATTATCTTTTCTTAATATTACATAGTCATCTATTTCTTTATTATTAACTGATACACTTCCTTGAACAATATCATTAATTTTTGTTGAATTATTTACTGGTATTTTAATTCTAACAGCATATTCAGAAGTTAAATTTTGAATATTTTTATCGTTTTCACATCCATTGCATATTTTTTTGTTTGGTAATTTATTGTTTTTTAATAATTCTCTTCTTTCTTGAAGAATTTTTTCATCACAAATACATTTATAGGCATTTTTGTTGTTTAAAAGATGTTTTGCAACTTCAATATGTCTATCAATTCTTTTGCTTTGAATTTGCGGTTCTGAATCCCATTTTAAACCCAACCATTTTAAGCTTTCAATAATATTATCCTGATATTCTGCTTTAGATCTTTCTTTGTCTGTATCTTCAATTCTTAAATAAAATTTAGAATTATTATTTTTTTTACTAATTATATAATTAATTAGTGCCGTTCTTGCACCACCTAAATGTAAATTACCAGTAGGAGAGGGCGCAAATCTTGTAATATCATTACTCATTTGAAATTAAATATAACTTTTAATTATATTTTCTTATTATACCAGATAAAGTGCCTTGAATTTGAATTTCTCCCTGATTATACTCTTTTATATTATAGCTTTTGTTTGCAGGTATAAGATAAATTTTATTTTTCTCAAATTTAACAGTTTTAAGTGTTACTTCGTTTTCATTAGTTAAAACAGCTGCTATTTTGCCGTTTTCAACATTATTTGATTTTTTAATTACAGCTATATCACCATCAAAAATACCCTTTTCAATCATAGAAAGTCCCTTAACCCTTAGTCCAAAATACTTATAATTATGAGAAATTAGCGTTTTTGGTACGGAAATAGATTCTTCGGAATTTTCAATTGCTTCAATCGGATTGCCTGCTGCAATAGTACCAATTAAAGGGATATTAACTAATTGGTTGTCTTCGGTTAGTTTAGCTGATGAGCCAATACTACTAAAAGATTCAAGTGTCTTAGTAATTTCCATTGCCCTTGCTTTATGTTTTAATCTTTTAATAAAACCTCTTTGTTCAAGACTAGTAATCAATCTATGTATCCCTGATTTTGATTTTAGGTTAACGGCTATCTTCATTTCTTCAAACGAAGGTGAAATTTTATTTTTAGAAATATAATTGTTTAAAAAATCAAATAGCTCTTTTTGCTTTTTTGTTAACATTCTTTTTGTTCTATATATGTTCCTATTTTGTTTCAAGTAAAAAATAAAAATTTTTTAAAAAATCAAGAAATCTGCCATTATTTATCTTTTAAAATCTGATTTTCCACCTGATTTAGATATTAATTTTATATTTTTAATTTCTATTTTTTTACTCAAAAATTTGCACATATCATAAATAGTTAAGCAACTTATTGATACAGCAACTAAAGCTTCCATTTCTACCCCTGTCATGGCATTTGTTTTAACTTCAGCAATTACATTTAAGCAATGTTTTTTTATATTTTTTTTAATTTCTATATTAACACTATTTATAGGTATATTGTGACATAAAGGAATAATCCTAGATGTTTCTTTTGCTCCTACTATCCCAGCAAGTATTGCAATATTTTCTAAACTACCTTTTTTTGTTTGAAGGTTTTGTATTTTTTTAAAAATTGTTTTATCAAAGCTAATACTTCCCTCTGCTTTTGCAAATCTAATTGTAGAATTTTTTTTTGAAATATCTACCATAGTAGGGTTATTATTTTTATTTATATGACTATTCATTTATTAAAAATTCTTTTATTTTTTTCTCTTTATTAATAGCTTTTAGTAAAGTTTCTCCAATTAAAAAATTATATATATTAATTTCATTGTATTTTTTAATTTCTTTTTTACTTTTAATGCCACTTTCTCCAATGATAGTAAAATTTTTATCAATTTTTTTAACCAAATTAATTGTATTATTTATATTAACTGAAAGATTACTTAAATTCCTGTTGTTAATACCAATTATAGGATAACCAATTTTAATTGCTCTTTTTATCTCATCATTACTATGTGCTTCAACTATACAATCTAAATTAATTTCATTAGCTTTTTTTATAAATTGTTTAACTTGTCTATCAGTCAAGATTGACAAAATTAGAAGTATTGCATCAGCATTATAAATTTTACTTTCTAATATTTGATATTCATCAATTATAAAATCTTTTCTTAGCACTGGTAAATTTGTTGTTTTTTTAATTAATGATATATGATCAATGTCTCCTTCAAAATATTTTTTTTCTGTTAACACGGATATTGCACCAATACCTGAGTTTTCGTATGTCTTTGCAATTTGTTCTGGGTAATATTTTTTTTTTATTATATTGCCAGCACTTGGACTGGATTTTTTTATTTCACCGATAATAAAATTTTTTTTATTTTTTTGAGATTCTTTTAGCAAATCTTTAAATTTTCTTTTTTTTGATAAATTTGTACTTAATAGTTTTTCTAGAGTTTTATATGAACATTTTTTTTTGTTTTCAATTATTTCTTTTTTCTTATTTTCACAAATTTGTTTTAATATATTTTTCATTTAATTATTTTATCTATAAATTCTTTTGTTTTCCCTTCAGTGATTACTTTTTTTGATAATTCAAAACCTTCTTTAAAATTTTTTACTTTTTGACAAAGATACAAGGCAACACCTGAGTTGATCTCTATAATTTTTTGGAAAGCTGGATTTTTACCATCTATCATTTGCATAAAGCATTTTGCATTATATTCAGGATCACCACCTTTAATATCTTCTATATTTATATATTCATAGCCATATTCTTTGGGTTTAAAAACATACTCATTAATTTGGTTATTTTTTAATTCAGCGATAAGAGTATCATTAGTTAATGTAATTTCATCTAACCCATCCAAACCGTGGACAACTAACGCTTGATTGGAACCTAATGCTTTAAGTGCCTCACAATGAGTACTCAACCATTTTTTGTCATAAACGCCTAATAATTGATTTTTTGTATTAGCAGGATTTGATAATGGTCCAATTAAATTAAATATAGTTCTGGTAGCTAAAGTTTTCCTAACATTAATTACATGTTTCATTGCAGAATGATGAAATTGAGCAAATAAAAAACAAAAATTAAAATCTCCTAATGATTTTTCTATATCTTTTGGGTTGTCAGAAATTTGGTAACCTAATTTTTCTAACATATCTGCTGAACCTGATTTTGAACTAACAGATCTATTCCCATGTTTAGTAACTGTTGCTCCTGCACTTGCTGCCACTAAAGCTGCTGCAGTTGAAATATTTAATGTGTTGCTCATATCACCACCGGTGCCACAAGTATCTACAGTATTTTCAGGAGAATTTATTTTAAGACATTTCTCCCTCATAATTTTAGCAGCTCCTATTAATTCTTCTTTTGTTTCTCCTTTCATTCTTAGGCCAATTAAAATAGAAGCTAATTCTATATCAGTAAGTGAGCCATTCATTATATTATCAAATAAAAAAACAGATTCATCTTCTGAAAGATTAATATTATCTATAATTTTATTTCTTATATTATTAATATTCATATTTAATTAATTTTAGAAAATTATTTAAAATAGTTTTCCCATTTTTTGTTCCTATACTTTCTGGATGAAATTGTAATCCATATATAGGGAGTTTTTTATGAGCAATTCCCATTATAATTTTATTTTTATTTTCAGCAATTATTTCAAATTCATTATTAAGAGTTTTATTTTCAATGATCAGAGAATGATAACGAGTGGCACTAAAATTTAAATCAATATTATCAAATAATGGATGACCAAAATGTGACATATTATCTATTTTTCCATGCATAATTTCCTTACATTGTACTATAGTCCCTCCAAAAGCTTGACCTATACATTGATGACCTAGACATATTCCAAATATAGGAAATTTATTTTTATATTTTTTTATCAATTCTATACATATTCCTGCATCATCAGGAGTACAAGGTCCAGGTGAAATTATAATTGCATTTGGATTGATTTTTTCAATTTCTTCTATTTCAATCTGATCATTTCTAAAAATTTTGATTTTTGCTTTCAGTTCAGAGAAATAATGATAAACATTATAAGTAAAGCTATCATAATTATCTATTAAAATTAACATTATCTAAATTTATATGAATCTTTTGCAGCAGCCATTAAAGCATTTGCCTTGTTAATTGTTTCTTGGTATTCATCTTCAGGTACAGAATCATTAACTATACCTCCTCCTGCTTGAATATACAATTTTCCATTTTTTACTAGACCAGTCCTTAAGCTTATGCATGTATCCATTTCTCCATTAGAATCAAAGTAACCCATACATCCTGCATAAAAGCTTCTATTTATATTTTCTAATTCTTCAATAATTTCCATAGCCCTTATTTTTGGAGCACCTGAAACGGTACCAGCTGGAAATCCAGCTATTAATGTATCTACAGCATCAAAATTCTTTTCAACCTCACCCTCTACATTTGAAACTATGTGCATGACATGAGAATAATATTCAATTATCATTTTTTCAGTTACTTTTACTGAATTAACTTGAGAAACTCTGCCTACATCATTTCTTCCAAGGTCAAGTAACATTAAATGTTCTGCTAATTCTTTTTGATCATTAATTAATTCGTTTGATAATTTATTATCTTCAAGAGTATTTTTTCCTCTTTTTCTAGTTCCAGCAATTGGTCTTATAGTTACTTTATTATTTCTTAGCTGCACCATCAATTCTGGGCTAGATGCAACCAATCCAAAATCGTTAAAATTTAGATTAACTAAGTAAGGAGAGGGATTTAATCTTCTTAGAGATCTGTATAAATCAATTGCTTTTAAATCATAGTTTGTTTCAAATCTCTGAGATGTCACTACTTGGAAAATATCACCTTGTTTGATGTATTTTTTTGCTTTTTCTACAATTTTAAAATACTCTTCTTTTGTATAATTTGATTTAAAATTTAGTTTTTTTTCTATTCCTTTTTCATTAAATGAAAAATCTATTGAATGATTTTTAATTTTTTCAATTGTTTTATCTAATAATGCATTTGCATTTTCATATGCTTTTAAAGCATTAATTTCTGGACTAGGATAGGTTAAAGACATCAATGAAATTGTATCTTCAATATTATCAAAAACCGCAACAACTTTAGGTCTAATTAATACAGCTTCAGGAATGTTTATATAGTCTGGATTGGTAAGTTTAATATTTTCCATATATTTTATCATAGGGTAAGACAAATACCCTACTAATATTGGATAAGGTACTTTGTTGTCGTCTTTTTGGAAAGTAGATATTTTAATAAGTTCTTTCAAATTTTCTAAAGGTGCTTTAGATTTAAAATTATAATTATAATTTTGACTAGTATAATAGATATTGGGTTTATTATTTTTTACTTCCCAAATTAAATCTGGTTGGCATCCAAGTAATGAATATCTTCCTCTTTTGCTACCACCTTGCACAGACTCCAATAAAAATGAATATTTTTCATTTTCTTTAATTTTTAGTAATGAAGAAATTGGCGTCTCAACATCTGCGATTAAATTTTTTTTTAAGATTTGAGCAATTCCTTTTTCATACTTATGAACAAAATTTTTAACTACATCATCCATCAATATTGACTTAGCAGAGCATCTAATAAACTATCATTAGTTGATATTTTTTTACTTTTGATAATTTCATTTCCAAAAGCATTTTTTAGAACATCATTTAAACTTATTTTATCATTTTCAAAATTCAAATTTTTATCAATAATTATTTTATTGACTTTAGCGATATAGAAATCATTATTTTGAAAATATAAAATTGGTTCATTTATATTTTGAACAAATATTTTATTAGAAAGATTTCTAGGAATCTCTAAATCTTCCGTATTAATTAATTTATTTACTATTTTAGCTGAGTATAAATCAGATAATTCATTTAAATAATTTTGGTTTTCAATATTTTGGTTATAATTTTCTTTGACTAAATTCTTTTTATTCTCATACAGCCAGTCAGTTATAACTTTTTTATAAATATTATTTAAATCTAAAATTTCAGGTAAATAAATATTATCTACATTCAAAACAAATGATAAATTTTCATCATATTCAATTAAATCTGTAACAAAATCTTTATTTGAATTAAATCCTTTATTTATTATTTCATTTAAGATTAATTTATATGGGTCTGTTTCCTCATTATTATTTAAACCTTCTTGAGTAATATTTTTTAGATTTTGAACTTCAATATTATTCATACTTGAAATTTCACCAAGACTTGAACCACTAATAATCTGGTTATTAATATCAGTTTTTAATTCATTAAAAAAATTGTTTAATTCAGAAGATAAAATAGTTGTTTGAATTTCTTCAATTACATCATTAAACTTTTTTTGTTTTTCAGGAATAATCTCTGTCACAATAATTATATGATATGCAAGAGGAGATTTAATAACTTTTGATAATGCGTCCTTATTTAAATTAAAAATTTCATCAGATAAATCTGCAATTACTTCATTTTTAGAAAGATTTTTAAATTTATTAAATTTAATTTTATTATCTTCAGCTAAATTAATAATATTTTCTTGTTTTAATCCTTTAATTTTGTTTAAAAATTCATTTGCATCACTTTCAATTTTAAAGTTGAATTGAATGAAGTTTCTTTGTTCACTTTGCAAAAATAATTTTTTATTTTCTAAGAAATAATTTTCCACCCTTTGATTTGAAGGCATAAATTGATCTTTATATAAATTTTTATCAATTAGAATAAAAGAAATATCTCTAGCTTCATTACTTTTGTAGTTATTTTTATTTAATTCAAAATAATCTAAAATAAATTTGTCATTTTTATTAATATTTGTAACATCTTTATCTAATTTGATTTGATCTAGATTTAATTTAAGGTAATCAATATTTCTTTGGTGCTTTTCATAAGATTTTATTTTGTTAGTTAACTTATTTGGTAATGTTATTGAAAAAAATAGATTATTAAATACATTATCTCTTGCTTCAAAATTAATAATATTAACTAAATCATTAATTTTAAGTCTTTGCTGTGTCAAAAATGAATTGAGTGCAACTTCATTAATTTTATTATTATTATCATATAAATTTGGTATTCTTTCTTTAGTAATTTTTGCAATAATTTTTTCATCAATTAGGAATTTATTATTTTCAAATTCATTTTCAAATACTGCACTATTAATTAATCCACCCAATGCTAATGATTGAATTTGATATGCCTCTATCTCATCACGACTTAATTGTTTCCCTAAAATTTGGTTAAATTGATTAATATTAATCTGCATAGTTCTATTAAATTTAGTAGTAGAAATGGGTGTTCCTGAAACAGACGCTACTACATTATCTGAGTTAAATAGATTGGAATATCTTGTTGAACCTCTAAAAAAAAACATACTAATTGCAAAGATAATTGCTAATAATATTCCAATTTTTGAGGTAGTTAATTTCCTAAACATATTTTTTGTTGCTTCTACAATATTAGTTTCTATAAGTGAAAGTAATTATGCTAGAAATACAGAATTTTAAGAAAATTATAATCGCAAATTGGAAATTAAACGGGTCTATACAATTTGCCAAAAATTACATAAAAAATATTGATTTTGTTAGTTCTAATGATGAAAAAAACCTTATTGTATGTCCACCTGTCCCTTTAATACCATATCTAAAATCTGACAAATTTTATATAGGGGCTCAAGATACTTCTATTTATAATTTAGGTGCTTTTACTGGAGAAATAAGCTCAAAATTACTGAAAGAAGTTGGCTGTGATTTCTCATTAGTTGCACATTCAGAAAGAAGAAAAATTTTTAATGAAAATAAAGATGATATATTGGATAAAATTGAGAATTTAATTAGTAGTAATATTATACCTATTTTTTGTATAGGTGAAAATTTACAACAAAGAAAAGAGAATTTAACTAAAGAAATATTAAAAGATCAAATATTAAGTTCCTTACCTAGCAAAATTGACCAAAACAAGATTATAATCGCTTATGAACCAGTTTGGTCTATTGGCACTGGTTTAATTCCAAAAATTGAAGAAATATTAGAAATTCACTATTTTATAAAAAACGATATTTTTAAAAATTTTAATCTAAAAATAGTTTATGGTGGATCTGTAAAGGCTGACAATTATAAAAGCATTATAGATGAAAGATTAGTTGATGGATTATTAGTGGGTGGTGCATCAATAAACTTAGATGAATTCAATCAAATCATTAAATTTTAATATAATTCTTGATTAACTTAATAAGATAAATATAAGCCATTTATGACAACATTAATTATCATCCAGCTGATATTGGCTATATTATTAGTAATATTAGTATTACTTCAGGGAACTGATAATGAAGGCCTAGGTCTTGGTGGTGGTGGTGGTTTGGGTGGAATGATGTCAGTTCGAGGTTCTGCAAATTTACTATCAAGATTGACTGCTCTTGTAGCTACATTATTTATGATAATGAGTGTTGTTTTGACAATTTCTGCCTCAGTAGGATCAGATAGAAATGTACTTGAATCACTGCCTTCAATAAATGAAGAAGATTTAAAATCTGAGGAACCTTCTATTCCTGAAAATAATTAAAAATTAAATACTTGATATAGATCTTTCAATTATATATGGGGGTATTCCGTAATGCATTTTGTTTTTATTACGGGTGGAGTAGCATCTTCTTTGGGCAAGGGACTAGCATCTGCTTCGTTAGCTTCACTATTACAGTTAAGAAAATTTAAAGTAAGAATTAGAAAACTAGATCCATATCTAAACGTTGATCCCGGTACTATGAGCCCATATCAACATGGAGAAGTATTTGTTACAGATGATGGTGCAGAAACAGACTTAGATTTGGGTCATTACGAAAGATTTACTAATAAATCTGCCAAAATGAGTGATAGTATTTCGTCAGGTAAAATTTATTCAAATGTACTAACTAAAGAAAGAAAAGGTGATTATTTAGGATCTACTATTCAAGTTATTCCACATGTTACAAATGAAATAAAATTATTTATGAATAGTGATTTAAATGGAGAAGATATAGTTATTTATGAAATAGGTGGTACTGTTGGGGATATTGAGTCTCTTCCATTTTTAGAGGCAATTAGACAAATAAGAAATGACAAAACTATTAAATCTGCATTAATTCATATGACCTATATTCCTTTTTTAGGTTCTGCTGGGGAATTAAAAACTAAACCAACCCAACACTCAGTTAAAGAACTATTAAATGCAGGTATACAGCCAGATATAATTATGTGCAGATCAGAAAGATCAATAAACGAAGAAGCTTTAGAAAAAATATCATTATTTTGTAATGTAAAAAGAGAATTTGTAATTCCAGCCTTAAATGCTTCATCTATTTATGAAGTTCCCTCACTTTATTATAAAGCAGGTTTGGATACTAGTTTGCTCAATCATTTTGGATTTGATTTGAAAAAAAATAAATTGAAAATGAATCCTTGGCAAAAAATATTAAAAAAAATTAACAATCCAAAAACTAGCACAACAATTGGTGTTGTAGGGAAGTACACTAATTTAAAAGACAGTTACAAGTCTCTGACAGAAGCTTTAACTCATGGAGGTATTGAGAACAACTCAAATGTAAATATTATTTGGATAAATTCAGAACAATTAGATAGAAAAAAAATAATTCAACAACTTAAAAATGTAGATGGTATCTTAATTCCAGGTGGTTTTGGATATAGAGGAATAGAAGGGAAAATTGAAGCTATTAAATATGCAAGGGAAAAAAATATACCATTTTTTGGTATATGTTTAGGTATGCAGTTAGCCGTAATAGAAATAGCGAGAAATGTTATGAAACTGAAAAATGCAAATTCGACTGAGTTTGTTAAAACAAATAACCCTGTTGTGGGTTTGATGACAGAATGGCAAAATAAAGAAAATAAATTAGAAAAAAGATCAAATACTAGTGACAAAGGTGGAACAATGAGACTAGGTGCATACAAGGCAATATTAAAAAAAGGTTCGAAAATTAATCAAATATATAATAAGGTTGAAATTAATGAAAGGCATAGACACAGATATGAAGTTAATACTAATTATGTTAAAAAATTTCAATCCCTTGGTTTTAATTTTTCAGGAATGTCACCAGATAATGTGCTTCCAGAGGTATTAGAAAGCACTAAACATAAATGGTTTATTGGAGTTCAGTTCCATCCAGAATTAAAATCTAGACCTCTTGAACCACATCCACTATTTGTTTCATTTATTAAAAATTGTATAAAGAACAATGATAAAAATTAATATTAATAATAAATTCCATATTTCAAATGATTTGCCATTTGTTTTGATAGCAGGTCCATGTGTTATTGAAAATGAAAACCACAGTTTATTGATGGCAGAAAAGATTAATTCAATATGCGAAAAATTAAAGGTTAATTTTATTTTTAAATCTAGTTTTGATAAAGCAAATAGATCAAGTATCGAAAGTAAAAGAGGAATTGAAATTAGTGAAGCATTAAAAATTTTCAAAAAAATTAAAAACAACTTAGGCTGTCCTATATTAACAGATGTCCATAATGAGAATCAATGCGAAATTATATCAAGAGATGAAAATGTTGATATAATTCAAATACCTGCCTTTTTATGTCGACAAACGGATTTACTTTTAGCTGCAGGAAAAACAAATAAAATTATTAACATTAAAAAAGGTCAATTTTTGTCACCTTATGAAGTTAAAAATATAATAGATAAATTAGAGTCTACAAAAAATAAAAAATTGTTATTAACTGAGAGAGGTACTTTTTTTGGTTACGGTAATTTAGTTAATGATTTTAAAGCTTTAGATATAATGAAAGAATATAAGTACCCAGTCATATTCGATGCTACTCATTCTGTTCAAGAACCAGCTGGTTTAGGGAAAAGTAGTGGCGGTAAAAGAAAATTTGTAATACCCTTATCAAAGGCAGCGGTTTCTATTGGTGTTGCAGGATTATTTATAGAAACTCATCAAGATCCTGATAATGCTCCTAGTGATGGTCCTAACATGTTAGATATAAAAAATTTAGAAGATCTATTAAAAAAATTATTAGATTTTGATAAGATTTCTAAACAACATTAAATGAAAATTAATATATGCCAAAAATTAAAAGTTTAATTTCAAGAGAAATAATTGATAGTAGAGGAAATCCGACAATAGAATGTGATATCATTTTACAAGATAATTCATTTGGCAGAGCCTCAGTTCCTAGTGGAGCATCAACAGGTAGACATGAAGCTTTAGAATTACGAGACAATGAAAAAAAAAGGTATGGTGGTAAGGGGGTTTTAAATGCAATTAATAATATTAATAATATTATTGCTCCAAAGTTCATTGATCAAAACTTTGAATCAATAGATATTGTAGATAAGCTATTAATAGAGCTTGATGGCACAAAGAATAAATCTAAACTTGGAGCTAACTCTACACTAGCTGTAAGTCTTGCATTTGCAAAAAGTTTGAGTAATTTTAACAATGAATATTTATTTAAATTTATTTCTTCTGATAACCAATATATATTACCTGTACCAATGATAAATATTATCAATGGCGGTTCTCATGCTGATAATAATTTAGATATACAAGAATTTATGATTGCTCCAATAGGTGCAAATAAATTTTCTGAAGCAATTAGAATTGGCTCTGAAGTATTCCATTCATTAAAGTCAACTTTAAAATCTAGGAACTACAATACTAATGTTGGTGACGAAGGGGGATTTGCACCAGATGTTAAAAACACTCAAGAGGTTATAGAATTAATTATATCTTCTGTTGAAAATGTTGGTTTAGAATTAAAAAAAGATATTCTCCTTTCCATGGATTTTGCTTCCACCGAATTTTATAAAAATAATCATTATCATTTAAATTCAGAAAATAAAAAATTATCATCGGATGAAATGATAGATTATATAAATAATTTAATTTCAAATTACCCAATTTATTCTATAGAAGATGGAATGGCAGAAGATGATTGGGAAGGATGGATAAATTTAACAAAAGAATTAGGATCTAAAATACAATTAGTAGGTGATGATTTATTTGTTACAAATAATGATAGATTGAATATGGGTATACAAAAAAAAGCGGCAAATTCAATTTTGATTAAATTAAATCAAATAGGGACACTTAGCGAAACTTTATCAACTATTAAACTTGCAAAAAAAAATAATTTCTCATGTGTAATTTCGCATAGATCTGGAGAAACTGAAGATACAATTATATCTGATTTATCAGTTGGAGTTTCATCTGGTCAAATTAAAACTGGATCTTTATCCCGAACAGATAGAACTGCTAAATACAACCAATTAATAAGAATTGAAGAATTTTTAGGTAAAAATGCTAAATATAATGGAATTAATTTAAGAAAATATTGACATTAACGACTTAAATTTTTTAATGTAACAAGATAATGAATAAGTCTTTAGTTTTAAAAAATAAATTTTATTTATTTTTTTCATTTATTTTTTCTTTTTTTTTATTTTTATATTTAATATATTTTGTCATTAATGGCCAAAGAGGAATAGTAAATTATTTTAAACTTAAAAATTCAAATAATTATCATATTAATGAACTAGAAATTCTCAATCAAGACAATGCAATGCTGTTAAACAAGATTGAAAGACTTCAAACGAATTCTGTTGATTTGGATTATTTAGAAGAAAAATTAAGAAAAAATACTGGTTTAGCTGAAAATAATGAAATTACAGTAATTTTTGATTAAAAGTATTGACATTTTTTTACAAAAAAAATATGTAAAATTTACAAAATTTTACAAAAACCATGAAGAAGCTATTTACAAAAAAAGAATATCTTAAAATTTTTACCTATATGGTTAAGATTAGAAGATTTGAAGAAAGAGCTGCTCAGTTATATTCAATGGGAAATATAGGTGGTTTTTGTCATCTATATATTGGTCAAGAAGCAGTAGTTGTGGGTGTATTAATGACAATAAATAAAAATGATAGTGTTGTCACAACCTATAGGGATCATGGACATATGATTGCCAGAGGTTTGGATCCAAAAAAAATTATGTCTGAACTCACTGGTCGTAAAGATGGTTATTCATCGGGCAAAGGCGGTTCAATGCATATGTTTTCGAAAGAAAATAATTTTTTGGTGGTCATGGAATTGTTGGTGCACAGGTTCCTATAGGAACAGGAATAGCTTTTACTCATAAATATAATAATGAAAAAAATATATGTAGAACTTATATAGGAGATGGGGCTATGAATAATGGTCAAGTTTTTGAAGCCTTTAACTTAGCAGCATTGTGGAAATTACCAGTTCTTTATATAATTGAAAATAATAAATATGGCATGGGTACATCAGTAGATAGAGCTGCTGCTGGAAGTAGTTTATATAAGAGGGGAGAAGCTTTTGGTATACCAGGTGAAAAAGTAGACGGAATGAATGTTTTTAAAGTAATTAAATCAGCAAAAAAAGCAGGTGATTATGTAAGAAAAGGTAAGGGGCCCTACATTTTAGAGGTTCAAACTTATAGATATAGGGGGCACTCTATGTCAGATCCTGCGAATTACCGAACTAAAGAAGAATTAGAGAATTATAAAAATAATGATCCCATAGAAGTTGTCAAAACTGAAATAATAAAAAATAAGGTTGCAACTGAAAAAGAATTAGAAAAAATAAACAAAAATGTTATTTTAGAAATAAAAGAAGCAGCTCAGTATGCTTTGGATTCTCCTTATCCAGATATTTCAGAATTATATACAAATGTTTATTTATAAATAGATATGGAAATTAAAATTTTAATGCCATCACTTTCTCCGACTATGTCTGAAGGTAATATATCCAAATGGCATGTAAAAATTGGACAAAAAGTAGTTTCAGGTGAAGTTTTAGCTGAAATTGAAACTGATAAAGCTACCATGGAACTTGAAAATGTTGATGAAGGAATAATTTCTAAACTATTATATAAAGAAGGTGACATAAATATTCCTGTAAATACACCAATAGCAATTTTAGAAACAGATTCTAAAGATGAAAAAAAAATAATTAAAAAAAATAAATCTTTTAGCTCTCCTAAAGAAGAACTAAATTTACAAAATGAAAAAATTAAATCTAATAATGTTTCTGATAATTTAAAAAAAGAAACGTCAAAAGATAATCAAATTAATATGAGACAAGCAATTAGAGACACTATTGCTGAAGAAATGAGAAAAGATAAAAATATTTATATTTTAGGTGAAGAAGTTGCTGAATACCAAGGTGCTTATAAAGTAACTCAAGGATTGCTAGAAGAATTTACTGAAAAAAGAGTTATAGATACACCTATATCAGAACAAGGCTTTACTGGATTTGCTGTTGGAAGTGCATTTAGAGGTTTAAGACCAATTGTTGAATTTATGACTTTCAATTTTTCAATGCAAGCAATAGATCAAATAATTAATTCAGCAGCAAAAACATTATATATGTCTGGTGGTCAAATTAATTGTCCAATAGTATTTAGGGGTCCTAACGGTGCAGCTTCACAAGTTGCGGCTCAACATAGTCAAGACTTTTCTTCATGGTATTCTCATTGTCCAGGACTTAAAGTGCTTTCTCCTTCAACTGTTTATAATTCAAAAGGTTTATTACGTTCTGCAATTAGAGATGATAATCCAGTAGTATTTTTAGAAAATGAAATTTTATATGGTTTAAAAGGCAATGTTTCAAAAGATAAAGACTTTACAATTCCAATTGGTGAAGCAAATGTCCATTTAGAAGGTAAAGATATAACATTAGTAACTTATTCAATTATGCTTCATAAATCACTAGAGGCTGCTAAAATTGCTAAAGATGAATTTGATATTGATGTTGAAATAATTGATTTACAAAGTTTAAGACCTTTAGATGAAAAAACTATAATTGAATCAGTTAAGAAAACTAATCGTCTAGTAATAGTTGAAGAATCATGGCCTTTCGCAAGTGTAGGTTCTGAAATTTCTAATTTAATTCAAAGGGAAGCTTTTGATTACTTAGATGCTCCAATACTAAAAGTAAATAGCGCTGATGTTCCAATGCCTTATTCTATTGTTTTAGAAAAAGCTTATCTTCCAGATAAAGAAGATATAATCAATGCAATAAAAAAAGTTTGTTATATATAAATTTATTATGTCTATCAAAGTTTTAATGCCTGCCCTATCTCCAACAATGAAAGAAGGAAAAATTAATAATTGGTTGGTTAAAATTGGAGATAAAGTTAGGGCTGGTGATGTGATAGCTGAAATTGAAACAGATAAAGCAACAATGGAAGTTGAGGCAGTAGATGAAGGTACTATTACTCATATTATTAATTCAGAAAAAAATACACCAATTGCAGTTAATCAAATTATTGCTTTAATTGATGGCAATATAGATGATAAAATTACTATTGATACTGATTTAAATACAAAATATGATGCAGATAATATAACTAATAGTAATAATAATATTTTAGAGGAAAAAATAGATAATAATAATCAATTAATAAAAAATCATAACAATATTTTAGCATCACCATTTGTAAAAAATTATTCTAAAAATAATAATATTAATCTTAAAAATATAGAGGGTACTGGTCCTAAAGGTAGAATAATCAAAAGAGATATTGTTAAATTAAATAATAGGGAAGAATTAAAAACTATATTAGGAGAATATGAAATTTTAAAACCCTCAAATATGAGGAATATAATTGCCAAAAGAACTACTGAGACCAAACAACAAGTTCCACATTTTTATTTAACTTTAGAATCAAATGCCGAGAACTTAATTAAATTAAGAAATAAAATTAATGAAATATCTAATACAAATGTAAGTTTTAATGATATTTTAGTTAAAGCCATAGCTATTGCAATAAATAAAAACAAAAATGTAAATGTTTCATGGATAAATGAAAATATTTATCAATACTCTAATATAGATATTTCAATTGCAGTTGCATTAAGTGAAGGTTTGATTACGCCAATAATTAAAGATGCAGATAAAAAAGGAATTATAGAAATTTCATCTGAAACAAAAAATCTAATTAAAAAAGCCAAAGAAAATAAACTTCTTCCTGAAGAATATACTGGTGGATCAATTACAATTTCTAATTTAGGGATGTTTGGAATTAGTGAATTTTCTGCAATAATTAATCCACCTCAATCAATGATTTTAGCTGTAGGAAAGATAAATAAGAAACCTATAGTTATTCAAGATAAAGTAAAAGTTGGACATTCAATAAAATTCACATTATCAGTTGATCATAGGGCACTTGATGGAGCCATTGCAGCAAATTTTTTGCAGGATTTTAATGGCATAATTGAAAATCCTTTTCAAATATGGCTTGAAAGTAATGATTTAGAAATAATATAAAATATATGAATATTAGACATCCAGAAAAAATTAATAAAATCTCTAATCAAATTCCAAAAAAACCACCTTGGATAAGAGTAAAGGCACCAGTATCATCATTTTTTAAATCAACAGATAAAATTTTAAAAAAAAATGGATTAATAACGGTATGTGAAGAAGCGGCTTGCCCAAATATTTCTGAGTGCTGGCAAAAAAAACATGCTACCTTTATGATTTTGGGTGATACTTGTACAAGGGCATGTGCATTTTGTAATGTTAAAACTGGCAAACCCAATTCAGTTGACATTTCTGAGCCAAAAAAAATAGCAAATGCAGTAAAGGAGCTAGGTTTAGAACATGTAGTTATTACGAGCGTAGACAGAGATGATTTAGAAGATGGTGGTGCTAAACATTTTGTAAATGTAATTGATTCTATTAGATTAATAAATACTAAAATTACTGTTGAAATATTAACTCCAGATTTTTTTAAAAAAAAATTAGCTTTAAAAATTTTATCACAATCAATACCAGATGTCTTTAATCACAATTTAGAAACAGTGCCTAGGCTTTATCCGACAATAAGACCAGGCTCAAGATATTATGTAAGTTTGAAGCTTTTAGATGAAATGAAATTTTTAAATCCTGAAATTTTTACTAAGTCAGGATTGATGGTTGGTTTGGGGGAAACTAAAGATGAAATATACCAAGTAATGGATGATTTGAGATCTGCATCTGTAGACTTCATCACTATTGGGCAATACCTACCTCCAACTGCTAAGCATGCAAATTTAGAGAGATTTGTTACACCAAATGAATTTAGTGAATATGAACAAATGGCATACGCTAAAGGGTTTTCAATGGTTTCATCTAGTCCTCTTACCAGATCAAGCTACCATGCTTCAGAAGATTTTAAATTATTAAAAATTAATAGAAAAAAATTAATTAATTTTAATGAAATTATCAAATAAACAAATAGTTATCGAACATAGTGCATTAAATTTATTTAATATTGTTCTAGATTTAAAAAAATATCCTGATTTTATCCCTTGGTGCTCTAATATGAATATAATTTCAAAAAAAAATAATGAAATTTTTGCAGATATGTATGTAGTTTATAAATTTTTATTACCTCAAAAATTTGGATCCCATGTAGTTTTTGATAAAAAAAAACTTATTATAAAAACAACTTATATTAATGGTCCTTTAAAAGATTTAAGTACAAATTGGGAATTTGTATCAATAAGTAAAACAAGAACACAAATAAATTTCAATATTAAATTTCAGTTTAAAAATTTCTTACATCAGAAGTTGGCTGAAACTTTCTATCCATTAATTGAAAATAAAATGGTAAAATCATTTGAAAATCGAGCAAATCAATTATTTAATTAATTTTATGATTTCGTTAAAAATAAATTGAACTGTTTTTTTTTGAATTTCTATTCTAGTACCTTTAAAATTTTTTTTAAAGATGTAATTTTTTTTTAAAAATTTAATACCAATAAATACTAATCCTACGGGTTTATTTTTTGTAGAACCTTTTGGACCTGCTATTCCTGTGGTTACAATAATTAAATCTGCTTTACTTTTTAAGTGTAAATTGAATAACATTGATTGAGCAATTTGTTTGCTTACTGCACCATATTTATCAATCTGTTTTTTTTCAATATTTAGAAATTTGATTTTAGATTGATTTGAATAAGTAATTAAAGCATATTTAAAAAACATTGATGCCCCAGGATTTTTAATAAAGCTATATGTTAACAAACCGCCAGTACATGATTCCGCAATAGCTACAGTTTTTTTAAGTTTAATTATTTTATTAATAATCTTTTTAGATAAATACATTTATTAAATATAAAATTATTATAGTATAAATTGCTGCAATTGTATCATCTAAAATGACACCTAATGAGTTAATTATTTTTTTATCTATAATATTTGCTGGATAGATTTTTAAAATATCAAAAAATCGAAATAATATAAAAATACTAAGCAATGTAATAAAACTATCATAAAAAAAAACATAATCATAAAATAAAAAAATTAAATAAATCCCAAGAAATTCATCTATTACAATTATACTAGAATCATGTACTTTGTTTTCTTTTGAAAACAATGTAATCAAATATAATGAAAGCAAAAAAGTTATGAAATAAAACAAAACAAAAAAGATAAAATTTATTTTTAAAATTTCTAATATAAAATATAAAAAAAATACTGAAATTAAACTTGCGACACTGCCTGGAGCAAATTTAATATATCCTACTAAAAATAGTGAAACATAATAGCTAGTAAAATTTTTCATTTGATATTTGGATAATTGATTCTGCCGCTATTCCTTCTTCATTTCCAATGAAACCTAATTTTTCATTAGTTGTAGCTTTTATTGAAATAATATTATCAGGTATTGATAGTAAATTTGCAATATTTTTTTTCATTTTTAAACTGTATTTATTTATATTTGGTTTTTCACAAATAAAGTTGATATCTAAATTCACTATAAAAAATTTTCTATCAATTAATAATTTTTTACAATGTAAAAGGAAGATCTTTGAATTAGCATTTTTCCATTTTTTATCATCATTTTTGAAGTAATAACCAATATCATTCATTGATAATGCACCAAATATACTATCGCATATTGCATGAATACCAACATCTGCATCAGAGTGTCCAATCAGCTTCTTAAAAGGAATTTTTATACCACATAATTTTAATCCATCATTTGTATTTTTATCAAATCGATGAATATCGTAACCAATACCATGACAGAAATATTTTTTTTTAAATAAATTAAAAAAATTTAAATCTTCTTTATATGTAATTTTGAGATTTGTTTTTTCACCTTTCAAATATTTTATTTTTTTTCCTAAATTTTCAATTAAACTTGAGTCATCTGAAAAATTATTTTTTTTAAGATATTTATGCGCAGACAATATTAATTTGTAATCGAAACCTTGAGGTGTTTGTATATTTTTGATGTTGTTATTTATTTGCTTATTATTATGAATTTTTCTATCACTGTAGTTTATATAAGGTATAACTGTTTTATATTTTTTTAAATTAAATAAAATTTTTTCTATTAATTTATCAGTTACTAAAGGTCTTGCAGCATCATGAATTAATACATTATTTATTTTAAAGTTTTCTAATTTTTTTAATGCGAAATATGAAGATTGTTGCCTGTTTTTTCCTGGCTGTGAATTAATGATTTTTATATAATTATTGTTTACAGTGATTTTCTTAAAAAGCTTAATGTAGTAATTTTTTTGACATGCTATAACAATATGGCTAAAATTGTTAATATTAATATTTTTTAACATAAATTCTATAAAATTACCCTGACCATTGTCTATGAATTGTTTCGGTATCTTTCCACCAAATCTCTTTCCCTTACCACCAGCTAGGATAACAAGTGCATTTTTCATTAATTTACTTTATATTAAAAATGTATTTTATTGCAAAATAATAGTTATATATTTGTCTAGTCAGTGTTTAATTTATCAAAAATTTTGAAATCTTTTTATTTAAGTAAAATTTCTTTTTATT
>MDSW01164904.1_pt1 | contig 26327 bp, 22 predicted proteins | sample 811171 | NCBI WGS metagenome assembly MDSW01 (sample SAMN05326641, study PRJNA326480) | marine metagenome | isolation source: seawater | place: Atlantic Ocean: North West | collected 2012 | reverse complement strand
TTTTATATTACATCTTCTTCCAAAAATAGTTTCAACATAACTATGAGTTTTAGCAAAATTAATTTGATAATCCATATATTCTTTAATTTTAGGAAATTTTTTAAAATAATTTTCTATATATATTTTTGCCTCAGAATTAGTAATAGATAACTGCTTAGCTAAACCATAAGGACTAATTCCATATAATATACCAAAATTAATTGCCTTAGCTTTTCTTCTATGCTCAGATGTTAAATTTTTTTCTGAAAGATTAAATATTTCTTTTGCTGTTGAAGAATGAATATCTTCTTTATTTAAAAAAGCTTCAATAAAATTTTTATCTTTTGATATTTCAGCTGCTAAACGTAATTCAATTTGAGAATAATCCAAACTAACTAATTTATAATTTTTTTCTGCAATAAACGCATTACGTATTTTTTTTCCTTTATCTGTTCTAATAGGAATATTTTGTAAATTTGGATCATTTGAACTTAAACGTCCTGTAAGAGTTGTTGCTGTTGCATAAGAAGTATGAACTCTTTTAGTTTTCAAATCAATTTGCTCTTGTAATGCATCAGTATATGTTGAACGTAATTTAGAAACTTCTCGCCATTCCAAAACAAGCTTAGCGATTTCATGACCTTGCGAAGAAAGATCTTCAAGAATTCCTGAGTCAGTTGAATAAGTTCCAGTTTTGGTCTTTTTGCCTCCTTTAATTTTCATTTCTACAAAAATGATTTCACCAAGTTGCTTGGGTGATCCAATATTAAACTCTTTACCAGTTATTTTATAAATTTGCTTTTCAATTTTTTTTGCTTCTTTATTAAATTGATTACTTAAATCTTTGAGGTATTGTTGATTAACTTTAATTCCTAATTCTTCCATAGTAGATAAAACATTTAAAAGAGGTTTATCAATTTTTTCATATACGTTTGATATTTTTTCATTAATCATTCTTGGCTTCAATTGATTATAAAGTTTTAGAGTTATTAAAGCATCTTCGGCTGCATATTTTGTTGCTTGATCAATGGGAACATAATCAAACGTAATCTGTTTTTTACCTGAACCAACTAAATCTTTGAATTTAATTGTTGTATGATTAAGATGTCTATAAGCTAAATCATCCATACCATGTCTAGTAAGACCATTATCTAGCGCATAGGATAATAGCATTGTATCATCTATAGAATTAAAATTTAGATCATATTTTTTCAATATACGCATATCATATTTAAGATTTTGACCAATTTTTAAGATAGACAGATCAGAACAAATAGCACTTATTAATTTTATGACCTCTTGTTGGGATACTTGATCTTCTAATATTTTATTTGTTTCAGGATCTTTATGATTAATAGGAATATAAAAGGCATTCTTTTCGTCAAAGCAGATTGATATACCTACCAATTCTGCTTTTTCAATATCAAGAGAGTTTGTTTCAGTATCTATAGAAAAAAAACCTATTTTTTTAATTTCTTCAATAACATCAATAAGTTTTTTTACATTATTAATAGTAATATAATTTGATACTTCGTTTTTATTTTTTGTAACTTGATTTTGACTATTTGAATTTTCATTATTAATAAAAGAATTATTTTCTATTCTTTGCTGGATAGCTCTAAAACCTTGTTCTTGTAAAAAATCATAAATGGATTTTGTATTATTTTTAATATTTATGTAGGGCTGTACTTGATCTATCTGCAAAGGTAAATCTATCGCATTATCTAAAGTAACTAATTTTAGACTAATTCTTATATCTGATTGCGAATCTAGAATAATATTTTTTCTTTTTTCTTGTTTAATTTTTTTAGCATTTTTTATTAAAGTTTCAATATCACCAAATTCTTTTATCAATTCTAATGCTGTCTTGGGTCCAATACCTGGCGCTCCTGGTATATTATCAATTTTATCTCCCGTTAAAGCTTGTATTTGTACCACTTTACTAGGTTCTACACCAAATTTTTCAATTACTTGATCTATGCCAATTTTTTTATTCTTCATAGGATCAAGCATCTGAACTTTTTCATTAACTAATTGCATTAAATCTTTATCTGAAGAAACTATCAATGAAGATATATTGAGTTTTGTTGCTAATGTAGTGTAAGTGGCAATTATATCATCAGCTTCAAACCCCTCTATTTCTAGTTGGGGAATATTGAAAGCCTTTACACAACTTTTTATTAAGTCAAATTGTGGAATTAAATCTTCTGGTGTCTCACCTCTATTGGCTTTATAATCTTTATAAATCTTATTTCTAAAATTCTCTCTTGCTGCATCAAAAATAACAATTAGTTTTTCTTCTCTATAATCTTCTATTAATTTTACTAACATATTTGTAAATCCAAAAACCGCATTGACTGGGGTTCCATCTTTTCTACTCATTGGTGGTAAAGCATAGTAGGCTCTAAAAATGTATGCTGATCCATCAATTAATATAAGTCTATTTTCTTTGTTCATCTTATTTAAAAAGTATATAGAATATATTGAAAATGTCTGAATATAATTTTTCTATTGAAGCGACAAATGTTAACAAAAAATATCATAGAAATAATAATAATATAGAAGCCCTTGTTGATTTCAATATTAGCATACCAAAAGGCTCTATTTATGGCCTGTTAGGCCCTAATGGTGCAGGAAAGTCAACATTCATTAATATTTTAGGTGGTTTAGTTAAAAAGAATTCAGGAAATATAAAAGTATGTGGAATAGATATTGATAAGAATCAAAAAGAAACTAAAAAAAAAATTGGCATTGTTCCTCAAGAGCTCAATATAGATCCTTTTTTCACTCCTATAGAATTATTGGAACTACAAGCAGGCCTATATGGGGTTCAAAAGAAAAATAGAAAAAGTGAAGAAATATTGTCTAATCTTGGACTTTTAGAACAAAGAAATTCATACGCAAGAACTCTTTCTGGAGGAATGAGAAGAAGATTATTAGTTGCTAAAGCTCTCGTTCACTCTCCAGAGATAGTAATTCTTGATGAGCCCACAGCTGGTGTAGATGTTGAGTTAAGAAGTAACTTGTGGAGTTACGTGATGAATCTAAATAAACTAGGAACAACTATTTGTTTAACAACACATTATTTAGAAGAAGCAGAAAAATTATGTGACAATATTACTATAATCAATAAAGGAAAGATAATTAAAAATGATAGTAAAAAAAATATATTAAATATCATAGGGAAAAAAACAGTTTGTTTTATTTTAACAAAAGAATTGAAAAATGAAATTCCTAAAGAACTTAATGAATTTAATCCAATTTTACAAAATTTAAATTTAACTTTGACATACGACAAAAATTTCATTCAACTTAGATCAATAATTGAAATATTAAATCAAAATAAAATTTTTTTTAATGAAATCAATACATATGAAAGTGATTTGGAAGATATTTTTATAGATCTAGTAAAAAATAATGATTAATAAATTAACATTTTTTTTTATTTTTGTTTTATTGATTCTGCCTATTTCATTAATTACTGGTCCAGCAATACCTGATATTTCAATAACTTTTTCAGCAATTTTTTTTTCTTTTTTAATTTTCTATAATAAAGATTATGAATACTTATTTAAAAATAAAATACTACTAATATCGTTAATTTTTTGGATATATCTTATTTTAATTTCTTTTTTTGCCGAAAATAAATATTTATCTTTTCGTGATGCTATAATTTTTATTAGAATATTGTTAATTCCTATTTTAATTTATTACTTAATAAATCAAAAAACAAAGATAATAGAAGTTATTTTAATTATAATTCTAATAACTGTATTGTTTGTAACTTTTGATACATTATACCAGTTTACAAATTATAAATCAGATTTAGGTTTTGGAAAAGATCTCCTAGGTTTTAGTCCAAGCTGGTATGGAAGGTTAACCGGTCCCTTTGGAAAAGAATTAATTCCTGGAGCTTATTTATCAAAATTTGTTTTTTTAGGTTTAGTAATTATTTTCTATAAATTTACTAACAGGTCTTATTATAGTTTTGCATCAATTGTTTATTTAACACTAGTAGGTTTAGCAATATTTGCTTCTGGGGAAAGAATGGCTTTAGCAACATATCTTATGGGATTAGTATTTTTGCTGTTCTTTTTTAATAAAAAAAGGTTAATATTTTTATTTAGTCTGACTTTAATAATATTATCTTGTTTTTTAGTTAAAAAAATTCATCCATTTTATAATGACTTTACGATAATTGAATCCACTCCTTTTCATCTTGGATTGAAAGTTGAAAAAAGTTTTCCTTGTCAAAATAATAATGATTTAAAGTGTAAAAAAATAATTAATCTTCAACCTGAGTTTTCTCAAGTATTAAAAAATTTTGATAAATCTGCATATGGAGAAATTTATTATTTAGGACTAAGAATGTTTTATGATCATAAATTTTTAGGAATAGGTCTAAATAATTTCACTTATTTGTGCAAAAATGATGAAAGATACAAAGATGTAATGAAAAATTATAACTGCACATCGCATCCTCATAACATATACCTTCAATGGTTAGTTGAAACAGGTGTTATTGGTTTATTTATTTTTTTATTTTATTTGTTATATTTATTTTTTTATATATACAAAAAAAATACAGAATATGCTTTAATTAGCATATCTACTCTTTTAGTTTTATTTTGGCCAATTATGTCAACTGGTAGTCTATTAAAAAATTGGAACGGAATAAGTATATTTTTTATTATTGGCGTATGTTTATTGATAACAAACTTACAGAAAAAAACTAATTAATTTATTTTTTTGCTTCTTTTTAAATAATAACCCAATTTTTCGAGAAATATAAAATCCAATTATAAATCCTAGCAAAACAGTATATATTTTCCCATTACCTTTGCTAAATAGACTTCCAAAATAACAAAAAAATAAAATAATAGATGAGTTTAATATTTTTTTATGTAAACCAATAAATAAACCTATAATAACAAAAGTTATTATAACTAAATCTTTCCCAATACCCATTCCAAAATGAGAGCCTATATAGGCCATGTACAAAGTAGAATAAATTATAGAAATAATAGTTGAAATATCATTTTGTAAAAATCTTGTCTTAAAAAGGTAAAAATAGCTTTTTATTCCATCTACCCAAGTTATCTTTTTACCTTGACTTCTTGTTCTAGCAAAATAAGAAATCCCATACTCGTAAATATCGTAATTTTGTCTAGCAATTTGGGAGGCAATATCAATTTCAAAACCAAAATCTTTAATTGTTAATTTTAAATTATTTATTAAATCCTTTGATATAATTTTAGCTCCACAATGAAGGTCGCTTAAAGATTGATTAAATAATAAGTTAAATAAAAAAGAGTTAAATCTTCCAATAAATTCATTTAAATAATTTTTATTTTTTTTTAGTTTGCCTGATAAATATCTACTTCCAAATAGGCATTTTATATTACTATTTTTTTTAATAATTTGATACATTTCTAATGAATCATTAGTATCTAATTCTAAATCAGCATCTTGGAATAAGACGTATTTCCCCTTGGCAACTTTTAAACCAGACTGTAAAGCGTACCCTTTGCCCATATTATTTGGTAAATCAATATATTGAATATTGTTTTTTAATTTTTTACTTTTAAATTCGTTTAACCATTCTTTTGATCCATCAGTAGATCCATCATTAATAAAAATATATTCAGCATTTTCATTTTCAAATGAATCTAAAAGTCTTGACGTGAATTCTTCGAGATATGTTATCTCGTTATATACGGGTATTAATATAGAAATATCTGTCAATTTTTATTCTTTAGGTGCATGTTTATTTAAAATTCTCTGTAAGGTTCTTCTATGCATTCTTAGCCTTCTAGCAGTTTCAGAAACATTTCTGTTACTTTGAATAAACACTCTTTGTATATGTTCCCATCTTACTCTATCAGCAGTCATAGGATTTTCTGGCGGTGGTGGCAAGATATCTTTTAAAGAGGTTAATGCATTATATATTTGCTCAACTTCAGAGGGTTTTGGGAGATAATCTATTGCTCCAGATTTTATAGCTGCAACTGCTGTAGCAATATTTCCATATCCAGTAAGTAATAATGATCTGGTATCTGGGCTTATTGACTTAATCATCTTTATTAATTCAAGTCCTGAACCATCTTCCAAGCGCATATCTACTATTGCATAGTCAAAATTTTTTTCTTTGATTCTTTCTGAGCTTGATTTTGAATTAGAAAAAGATTCAACAATAAATCCTTTTTTTTCCATAGACTTTGATAGCCTTTGTCTAAAAGGCAAATCATCATCTACTATAATTAAACTCTTATTCATATAAATCAACTAGCACGTATGATTTTTATTTCAACCCTTGCGCCTAATTCTTTGCTATTTTGGAAAGAAATTGACCCACCGATATTTTCAATTAAATTTTTAGCAATAAAAATTCCTAATCCCATACCATTTTTATTTTTTGAAATATAAGGATTACCAATTTTATCAATAATTTCATTTTTAAAACCCAATCCGTCATCAGTAATAACTATTATAAAATTCTTTTTATTCCATACTATTTCTACATTTATTATTTTTTTTGCATGTTGAATAGCGTTTTGAATTATATTTCCTATGCCATATACAAGTTCATCTTTTAATGAAATTAAAGGCTCTTCTTGATTAGGCATTAAGTTTAATTTTAATATGATTTCTTTATCATTAAATTTATCAAAATTAATTTTAATTAAATTTGATATTGTAGTTTTATCAAAAAAACTATCTTTTAAATTCTCAGGATTTTTTGATAAAGTTAATAAAATATTGTTACATCTTTCTGCTTGCGATTTTAGTAAATCTATCTCTTTTTTTAGATTTTCATTATTTTTTATATTTTTATCTTCACGTAAATCATTCAATATCAAAAAAATTGTATTCAGTGGTGTACTTAATTCATGTACAGCTGCAGCACTTAAAGATCCAATTTCAGTAATTTTTTTTTGATTTGATAAAGCTGCTTTTGTCTCTAATAAAGCAGTTGAGATGTTTCTTGAGGAATTTGCAAAAAGATATACATAAATAAATAAAAATATTAGAGTGAGCACCAATGATAAGCTCAAGCCATATTTAAATAAATAAGGAACGTTAAATATTTCTTTCCAATAAATAGGTACATAAAAATTACTTATAACTATAACAATGAATATTGATAAAATTAATAAACAAATAGAATAAAATATAGGCAAATATGATGCTGATATTATTAATGGGGCGATTAATAATAGTGAAAAAGGATTATATATACCTCCTGTTAAATATAATAAAAAACCAAGTTGAATTGTATCAAATAATAAAAAATAAAAAGCTTCTTTGTCAGATAAATAATTATTAGTTTTATTTTTTGCGTAACTATATATGTTAACAACTACTGAAAAAAAAACAATATATATGCAGGGCAAAACTTGGATATTTAAATCAAAGTATAAAAAAGCTATTATAATTGCAAATAATTGACCAAAAATAGCTATCCATCTAATTTTAATCAGATTAGTTAGTAATATATTATTAGAAAAAACTTCCATAAAAAATTTTAATATAATTCTATTATTTATATATCTAAATTTGCAACTTCTAAAGAATGCTCTTGAATGAAATTTCTTCTTCCTTCAACTATTTCTCCCATTAATGTTTCAAACAATGAATTTGCTTCATTTACTTCATCAATTTTAACCAATAGAAGTGATCTGAAATTTTTATCAAGAGTTGTTTCCCATAATTGATCTGGATTCATTTCTCCCAAACCTTTGTATCTATTTACTTGAATTCCAAATTTTCCAATTTCTAAAACTTTTTCTATAAGATCTAGCGGGCCATTAATTTTATACTCATTTGAAGAATTTTTAATAATTCCTGCACATCCATTTTTTAATATACCAAAATTTTCCATCAATTCATTTCTTAGTTCATTTAATGACTTTGCCTCTGGTGTTATTAAAAATTCACTATTTATCTCATAATTGTGATTCACTCCTCTTTCTTGTTTATTAACAATCAGTCTTCCAAAATCATATTTTACTTTCCATGTCTTTGACTCAATCGTGTTTAGTCTGAGTTCTAAATATTTTGCAATCTCACTTCCAATTTCTTTACTATTTAAATTTTCATTATTAATAGCTCTAATAATAGAAGCTTGTTCTATGACCTTTTGATTATCAATTCTTCTAGTTAATGGTACAATTAATTTTTGTGCTTTTCTTGCCAAATCAATTATGCTTTTTAATTCCATTCCTGATACTTGCTTCAATTTATTTTGACCAGTTGGAGTTTCTAAAATTAAATTTTTACATCCTTCGTTAATTAGAAAATCTTCCATTTGTGTTTCATCCTTAAGGTATTGAATAGAATTTCCTTTTTTTGTTCTATAAAGTGGGGGTTGTGCGATATATAGTCTTCCAGACTCAATCATTGGTTTCATGTGTCGATAAAAAAAAGTTAACAAAAGTGTTCTTATATGACTGCCATCTACATCTGCATCGGTCATAATTATTACTTTATGATATCTCATTTTTTTTAAATCAAATTTTCCTTCCGATCTATCTTCTTCAATATTACCAGTAGGGTTACCAACTCCTGCTCCTATAGCAGTAATTAATGCTCCTATTTCATTACTTGTTAATATTTGTTTTGGATTAGCTCTTTCAACATTTAGTATCTTTCCTCTTAAAGGAAGTATTGCTTGGTTTTTTCTATCTCTTCCTTGTTTAGCTGATCCACCAGCAGAATCCCCTTCAACAATAAATATTTCAGACTCTTCTGGATTTTTTTCTTGGCAATCAGCTAGCTTGCCTGGAAGAGATGAATTTTCTAAACCGGTTTTGCGTCTTGTTAATTCTCTTGCTTTTCTTGCAGCTTCTCTTGCATTTGAGGCTTCAACAATTTTATCTATAATTTTTTTTATTTCTGATGGGTTTTCCTCCATCCATTGCTCTAATTTTGATAAACTAACTGATTCAACAACTGGTCTTACTTCTGAAGATACTAATTTGTCTTTAGTTTGACTTGAAAATTTTGGATCTGGCAATTTTACTGAAATTATACAAGTTAAACCCTCTCTAGCGTCATCTCCTGTAATATTTACGTTATTTTTAGCTTTAGAATTAATATAACTTACAATACTTCTAGTCAAAGCACCTCGAAAGCCAGCAAGATGTGTCCCACCATCTCTTTGCGTTATATTATTAGTAAAGCATAAAGTATTTTCATGATAACTATCTGTCCATTGGATTGAACACTCAACATTAACATTGTTTTTTTGAGATGAAAAATAAATAGGTTGGTTATGAATAGGAGTTTTACTTTGATTTAAAAATTTAACATATTCGTTTATTCCTCCATCAAATTTAAATTCAATTTGTTTTTCTTTTGCTGATCTTTTGTCTACTAAATAAATTTTTACCCCAGTATTTAAAAAAGCAAGCTCACGAAGTCGATTCTCGATAGTATTAAAATTAAAATCTATATTACTAAAAGTTTCAGAAGAGGGTAAAAAAGTAATTTTGGTTCCAGTAGCTTTTTTGTTATTATCTTTTTTATCTAATTTATTAATTTCTTTTAAAGATGTTTTAACTGCTCCATGAGCAAAATCCATGAAAAATAATTTACCATCTCTGCTAATTTCTAACTCTAACTTTTCTGAAAGAGCATTAACTACTGACACTCCAACTCCATGTAATCCTCCTGAAACTTTGTAACTATTTTGGTCAAATTTTCCCCCAGCATGTAATTCGGTCATGATTAATTGAGCGGCAGGAACTCCCTCTGTCTTATGAATATCTACTGGTATACCTCTGCCATTATCTTCTACAGTTATTGTGCCATCAGGGTTTAAAAAAACTGAAATTTCTGTGCAAAATCCTGCTAAAGCTTCATCAATTGAATTATCAACAACTTCATAAATCATATGATGAAGTCCAGATCCATCGTCTGTATCACCAATATACATACCTGGTCTTTTTTTTACTGCCTCTAGGCCTTTTAAAACTTTGATAGATTCTGAAGAGTAATTAGATGAATTCATAGTTTAGGTTATATTATAATACTTTGTGTTTGTAGATAAAAAAGAAAAAAATTTTTTTTCTGTACCTGTCATAAAAATTTGAGCTTCTAACTCATCAATTAAATATAGAAGTAATTCTTTGTTAAAATCATCCAAATGGGAGCATGCCTCATCTAATAAAATTATAGGGTTTAAGTTTAAAGCTTCTTTTAGATATTTGCATTGTGATATGATTATTAAAAGAATAGCAGTTTTTTGTTGCCCTGTAGAAAATTGATTTATACTCATTTGATTGCCTAAAGAAAATCCTAGCAAATCTGAACGATGGGGTCCTATAGAGCAACCACCTATAAGAAGATCTTTTTTTCTATTTTGTTTTAACAATGTTGCATAAAGATGATTATTATTTTGAATATCATTATGCTCAAATAACAAACTATCATCTATTTTAAGAAAAAAATGATGAGAAAAATCTTTTATCAAATTTAATTTTTGTAAAGTTTTATTTAAAATATCAATATGCTTTACTCTTTTGTTATAAATAACTGAACCAAATTGAACAATATTTTTTTCTAATTCATCTGCCCAAGCTTCATCATATTTGCTATTTTTTAAAAGTAATTGTCTTTCATAAATTGATTTTTTATAATTATTAACAATTAAGTTATATTTTTTATCAAAATTAAAGATCAATCTATCTAGAAAATTTCTTCTAAAAGATGGTGAGGAAAGAAACAATCTTTCCATTTCTGGCAAAAAATAAATTATTGAAAAAAGGGATTCAAAAAAATTAATTGATTCTTTTTCATGAGTATTATTTATAGAAATTTTTTTTAAATTTTTTTCTGAATTAAATACTTTTACATTATATTCATTTTTTTGATTTATAAATATTGATTCAATTTTAAAACTTTGATTAGGATTATTAAAATTTATCAAGTTCTGGATTTTTTCTTTTCTAAAACCTCTACCTTTTTCGAATAATGAAATAGCCTCTAAAATATTTGTTTTACCAGTTCCATTATTACCTATTAGAACATTGCAACTACTATTAAAGTCAAAATGACTTTTAGAGAAATTCCTATAATTTAATAATTTTATATTTTTAAAATGACCCAAAAAAATTTATACTCGCATTGGCATCAATACATATATTAAACCTGGATTAGATTCTTCTATAGCAGTAACCGGTGAAGATGAATCTTTAAAATTTAATATAATTTCTTCATCTTCAAGATTATTTATCATTTCTAATATATATTTTGAATTAAAACCTACTTCTAATTTATTACCAGAATATTTTGTAGTAATATCTTCAGTAGCTGTACCACTTTCACTATTAACTGATGACATATTCATAATATTTTCTAAAAGAGTAAATTTAATAACTGGAGATTTTTCACTTGTAATTGTGCTCACTCTATCAACAGCTAAACTAAATTCATGTCTATTAATTTTTAACAAATTGTTATTATCTGAAGGTATTACTCTGTTGTAATCAGGAAAGCTTCCATCTATTAATTTTGAAATTAATATTGAGTTACCAACAAAAAAAACTATTTTATTAGAATCTAGATTAATATTAATATCTCCTTCATAATCAACTAGAATTTTAAATAGCTCATTAACAGTTTTTTTGGGTATAATTATACCTGGTAATTCATCAATTTTTTTATCTTTTTCTATATAATCAAATTTTGCTAATCTATGACCATCTGTCGCCACCAATGAAAGAAAATTATCATTACCTTGTTTTTTGCTATGAAAATATATGCCATTAAGGAAATATCTTGTTTCTTCATTTGATATAGCAAATCTAGTCTTGTTTATAAGCTTTAATAATTGACTTGCATTAATCGTTAGTTCATTTTCTAAATCTCCAACTTCTATTAATGGAAAATCATCTTTAGGGAGGCAGCCTAGAGAAAATTTAGATTTACCTGCTCGTAAAGTCATTATTTTCCCATCATTACATATAATTTCTATTTCGCTATTATCAGGCAACTTTCTAATAATATCATACAAAGTATGCGCTGAAACAGTAGTTGATCCTTCCTCAATTATGTTACAATTTATTTTATCAGTTATAGAAATATCCATATCAGTTGCAGATAAGACCAACTTATTATCTTTAGCTTCTAGTAAAATATTAGAGAGTATTGGAAGAGTGTTCTTTTTTTCAACTATACTTTGAACGTGTGATAATGATTTTGATATAGTATTCTTTTCAATATTAAATTTCATTATTGAGATTATAATTAAAAAACATTTAAGAATCTATCAATCTTTTTAGAAGCTCAATATCCTCATTAAAATTATTATCCTCATGTTTTAATTCTTCAATTTTTTTTACAGCGTGCATTACTGTAGTATGGTCTCTGCCTCCAAATTTCCTACCTATTTCAGGTAAAGATCTGGAAGTAATGTTTTTTGCCAAATACATAGCAATTTGTCTAGGTCTAGCTACTGATCTAGATCTACGTGGAGAATGCATATCAGTTAATCTAATGTTAAAATGCTCAGCGACCTTTTTTTGAATTTCTTCAATTGTAATCTTTTTATTGCTAGATTTTAATAGATCTTGCAAAACTACTTGAGCGGTTTCTACACTTATAGATGTACCAACTAAGGTTGCATGAGCAACTAATCTATTTAGAGCACCTTCCATCTCTCTAACATTAGATACAATACGATGAGAAATAAATTCAAGAACTTTTGGAGGTATTTCAACTCCTCTTTTCTGTGCTTTTTCTATTAAAATTCCTAATCTTAATTCATAAGTAGTAGGATGTATATCAGCAACTAAGCCACAACCTAATCTTGATTTGAGCCTTTCTTGGACACCATCTAGATCTGAGGGTGATTTATCTGCTGAGATAACAATTTGTCTATTTTGTTCTATTAATGCGTTAAAAGTATGAAAAAATTCTTCCTGTGTATTATCTTTTCCACTAATAAATTGAACATCATCAATCATTAAAATATCTATTGATCTAAACTGTTCTTTAAAAGCAGAAGTATCCTTATATCTTAGTGCTCTTACAAATTGATACATAAACTTTTCAGCAGATAAATATATAACTTTTCTATCTGGATTTTGCTCTTTAATTTTCCATCCAATAGCATGCATGAGATGTGTTTTTCCTAGGCCAACTCCTCCATAAAGAAATAAAGGATTAAAAGTTACTGTTTCAGAATCAGCAACTCTTTGTGCAGCTGCAAAAGCCAGTTCATTTGGTTTGCCAACTACAAAATTATCAAATGTAAACCTTGGATCCAAGGGTGCTCCAAAATCATTAGGATATGCAGATGTCTGATTTGACCTAATATCCATAGAGGATTTCCAATGATTATCATTACTTTTTACAGTTCTAGTGGTACCTGGTACCACTCTTCCTCCAACAGGTTTTACAACAAATTTTATAGCTTCTATTTCTTCAATATATTTTTTACATTCATTTTTAACAACATCTGAATAATTATTGACTATCCAATCTCTTAAAAATTTAGTTGGCACTGAGACAGTAATTGTATTCTCCTCAAATGAAATTAATGATAACTGTTTTAACCAATTGTTGTATGCGGTATCACCTACTATTTTTTTAAGATCCTTTTTAAGAAGTGTCCAATTTTTTTCTTTAAAATTCAAAAAAGAATCTTGCATCTATTTCCCCCACATTATTTTCATTACCAATATCGTGAAAAACTTAAAAGTAATAAAATAATAATCACCAAATTATCAAGTTAGAGAACACTCTTTAGAGAATTTTAGCAAGAAGAAAAGTAAAAAAAATAAAAAAAAATTAAATATTTTTAATTTTTTTTGATAACGAGGATAACTTTCTGGATACAAATTTTTTCTTAATAAGACCTTTTTTTAGTGCTTTCGCGAGAGAAGAATTGATAGAACTCAAGGATTTGTCTAAATCTTCCTTATTTTTTTCTTTTAGCAAATCTGTAAACTTATTTAGATCCGTTCTAATTTGTGAAAGAACTTGACCATTAACCTGACTTCTTTTGATAGTCTGTCTAGATCTTTTTTTAGCTGATTTGTGATTCGCCATTGTTTTGATGGGTATAGTTTCACCTATTTATATGTCAACAAAATTTATTGAATATTATTTTATTTTTTTTGAGACTCAGGCAGATAATAAGTTGATCGACCATATTGGACAGTTTTTTTTATTATTTTACCTGATAATTTCTTGCCTTCTCTATTATAAACTTTAAAATTATTTTGAAAATTTCCTAAAGTTCCATCTGTTGAAACATAATCCTTTAAACTTGAACCTCCTGCTTTGATTGCTTTATTGAGTATTCTCTTAGTCGAAATAGTTATTTTTCTACAATCACTCTCAGTAATCTCTTTGCCTTTCTTGAAAGGTGAAATTTTAGCATCAAATAATATTTCACTAGCATATATATTGCCGATACCTGCAATTATTTTTTGGTTTAAAAGAATTTGTTTTATAGGCACAACTGAATTTTTAACTCTTAAAAATAAATACTGACCTGTAAAACTCTTTTCAAGAGCATCTATGCCTAGGTTTATAAAATATTTTATATTTTTCAAATTATCAGTCTTCTGATAATCGATAAATCCAAATCTTCTTGCATCATTGAATATCAAAAAATCATCACAATTCATTTTCAATACAAAATGATCATGTGTATTTTTTTTGAACTTTAATTTATTAATTAATCTCAATCTTCCTGACATTCCTAAATGTATAATTATAGAGAAGTGATTATCTAAATTAATTATTATAAATTTTGCTCTTCTTTTTATATTTATAATCTTGGCTGTTTGTATATATATGATATTTTTTGGTATCAAAAATCGAAGTTTGGGAGTATGAATTTTTATATTAAGTATAGTGGATCCAATTATAGGTTTTAGTCCTCTAATTGTAGTTTCTACTTCAGGAAGTTCAGGCATTTAAATTATATGGATAATCTAAAAACAAGTTTTGGTAAAAGAAAAGTTTCAAAAAACTCTAAAACCAAATTAGTACAGGAAATTTTCACTAATGTAGCAAAAAACTATGATTTAATGAATGATCTAATGAGTTTTGGTGCACATAGATTGTGGAAAAAAGAATTGATTGATATGCTTAACATTCAAAAAAATGAAAAAATTATAGATATTGGTTCAGGAACTGGAGATCTTATAAAATTATTATTAAAAAAAAAATTACAAAATGAAATTTATTCTGTGGATTTAAATAATACAATGCTGGATTTTGGAAAAAGACGTTTTAAAAATAAAAAAGTAAAGTTTATTAATGCAAACGCAGAGAAATTACCTTTTAAAAATAACACTTTTGATAAATATATTATTTCTTTTTGCTTAAGAAATATTACAAACATTAAAATAGCTCTAAGAGAATCTCTAAGAATTCTAAAACCAGGTGGAGTTTTTTATTGTCTTGAATTTAGCTCACCAGAATCAAGCTTGGTAAATTCTAGCTATCAATTTTATAAAAATAATATGATTCCCTTGATAGGAAAAATTATAGCAAAAGATGAGTTGGCTTATAGATATTTAGAAGAAAGCATTGACCAATTTCCTAATCAAAAAGAATTATTAACTAATTTAAATTATATTGGTTATCATGAAACAAATTATATTAATCTTTTTAATGGAATTGTATGCATACACAAAGGTTTTAAAACATAAATTATGAGAATTCTTTTTATTATCTCAGCTTCTATTGCGATTAAAAGATGCTATGAAATTTTGGAAAAATTATCTTCAAGTAATATTTTTATTGATTGTATTGTTACAAATAATGCTAAAAAAATGAGTAATCTGTCAAAATTTCAAAAAATAATTAAAGGGAAAATTTATTCTGATGCTTCAGAAAAAAATAATAGTATGCTTCACATCTCATTAACAAGGAAAAATGATTTGGTAGTTGTGTGTCCAGCTACAGCAAATATTATAGCAAAATTTGCTAATGGTTACTCTGATAATTTAGCTAGCTCAGCATTGCTTGCATCTGATAAAAAAATTATTTTTGTTCCAGCAATGAATAAAGAGATGTGGAATAATCCCATAAATCAAAGGAATATATTAAATCTGAAAAGAATTGGTATTGAATTTATAGGCCCAGAATATGGAAAACTCTCTTGTGGTGAAATAGGCTTAGGGAGAATATCAAGCTCAAAGAAAATTCAAAAAAATATTATTGAAAACTTAAATCAATCAAAAATTTTTAAAAATAAAAAATGTATTATTACAGCTGGTCCAACATTAGAACCAATAGATTCTGTTAGATATTTATCAAATTATTCTTCTGGCAAACAAGGTTATGAAATAGCAAAGCAAATGGTTTTATCTGGTGCTAACGTAACTTTAATTTCTGGCCCAACCAATCTTACTACCCCCTCAAAATGCAAATTGATAAAAGTAAAGACTGCTAATGAAATGTTAAATGCTGTAAAAAAATATAGTAAAGTAGATATAGCTATCTTTGCCGCTGCTGTTAGTGATGTATCTCCAAAAAAAGTTTCAATAAAAAAAATAAAAAAAAAATAATTTTAAATCTATAGATTTAACTACCACCAAAGATATCATTAAAGAAATATCTTTATTGAAAAAAAAACGCCCTAAGATTGTTGTTGGTTTTGCAGCTGAAACTAATAACCACATTAAAAATGCCAGAAAAAAATTATTAAACAAACATTGTGATGCAATTATATTAAATAAAATAAATAAGAAAAATACAGTTTTTGGTTCAGATTTTAATCAAATATCATTTATTACAAAAAAAAATAATTTAAATTTTAAAAAAATGTCTAAAACTAATGTAGCAAAAAAAATTATTAAAGAAATTCAAAAATTATAAAGATATCAGATGAGCATAAATGACGAAGAGTTAGAAATTTTTAGTAGACAAATAATTTTAAAAGAATTTAATGAAAAAAAATTTAATGAATTACAAAAAAAGAATATAACTGTTGTTGGTTTAGGTGGAATTGGTTGCCCATTATCTCTATATTTGATTTCTTGTGGAATAAAAAATTTAAATTTATTTGATAGAGATATTATTAAAAAAAATAATTTGAATAGACAAACACTCTATTCTATTGATGATATAGGTAAAAAGAAATCTAAAGTTGCAAAAGAAAAGTTACTTAAAGTAAATCCAAATGCAAACATTAATTCTTATAATACAAACATATCAATCCAAAATTTAGATTTACTTAATAATTCATCAATTGTTATTGATGCAACTGATAATTGGGAAACAATGAAATTAATCAATGATCATTGCCAAAAAAATAATATACCTTTATTAAGTGCTTCTGTTCTTGGTTTTGATATTCAAATTATTTTATTTTCAAATATTAAAAATGAACATTTGTGCCTAGAATGTATTTATCCTAATAAAAATGAACCTGATCTAGCAAGATGCGATAGGGTTGGTATACTAGGCACTGCCGCAGGATTAGCAGGAGTTTTTTGTGCTCAAAAAACTATCAATTTTTTAATGAAATTTAACAATAATGATAATTTTTTAACTTTGATAGATTGTAAGTCACTTTCTATTAATCACATTAAGGTTGAAAAAAACTCAAGTTGCAAATTACAATAAACTATTTTTAAAGATTTAATTGAAAATATTTCAATAAACTATATCTATAAATGTCTAATGAAACAAAATTCATTTAGTTATGATAAATTAATTGATTGTGGCAAAGGAATTCTATTTGGCAAAGGAAATGCTCAGTTACCTTTACCACCAATGCTTATGTTTGATAGAATTATAAATATTAATGAAGATGGTGGATTTTTTTCAAAAGGAGAGGTTAAAGCTGAGCTTGATATAAAACCTGATTTATGGTTTTTTGATTGCCATTTTAAAGATGATCCAGTGATGCCAGGATGCTTAGGATTAGATGCAATGTGGCAACTACTAGGGTTTTATCTTGGATGGCTTGGACAACCTGGCAAAGGAAGAGCGCTTGGTGTTGGAGAAGTTAAATTTACTGGACAAGTATTAAAAACTGTAAAAAAAGTAACTTATCATATTTCTATAAAAAGATTAATTCTAAGAAAATTAATTCTTGGTGTTGCTGATGGTGTACTTGAGGCTGATGGTAAATCAATATATGAAGTAAAAGATATGAAAGTAGGACTGTTCACTGATAGTGAATAAATTTTAATGAGAAGAGTAGTAATAACAGGTCTAGGTATTGTGTCTTGTATTGGCAATGATCAAAATACTGTAATAAAAAATTTAAAAGAATTAAATTCTGGAATAAGCAAAGCTCCCGAGTATGAAGAATTTTCTTTTCGCAGCTTAGTTCATGGAAAACCTAATATTAATCTTGAAAAAAATATTGATAGAAGGCTTCTTAGGTTTATGGGAGATGGTGCTGCCTATAATTATATAGCAATGCGTGATGCAATTAAAGATTCTGGCTTAGAGGAAAAAGATATATCAAATGAAATGACAGGTATAATTGTTGGATCTGGTGGACCTTCCACTCAAAATCTTTTAAAATCTTTCGATTTAGCAAAAAATGGTGGTTCTAAAAAAGTTGGTCCATTTATGGTGCCTAGAACAATGTCTAGCACAAACTCAGCTACTTTAGCCACACCCTTTAAAATTAAAGGAATTAATTATTCTATTACCTCAGCTTGTTCAACAAGCTCTCATTGTATTGGAAACGCTTATGAGTTGATTCAAATTGGCAAACAAGACATTATGTTTGCAGGTGGAGGTGAAGAGCTCCATTGGTCTATGTCAATTTTATTTGATGCTATGGGAGCTTTATCTTCAAAATATAATGATCAACCTGAAAAGTCATCACGTGCTTACGATGCTAATAGAGATGGATTTGTAATTTCAGGAGGTGGAGGAACAATTGTTTTAGAAGAATTAGAACATGCAAAAGCTAGAGGTGCTAAAATTTATGCAGAAATAACTGGTTATGGCGCAACTTCTGATGGCCATGATATGGTACAACCATCAGGAGAAGGGGCAGTTAGGTGTATGCAAAAAGCTATTAAAACAATGAATGGAAAAATAGACTATATTAACTCACATGGAACTAGTACACCAATAGGAGATATAAAAGAATTAGAAGCAATTCGAAAAGTCTTTCCTACAGATTTGCCTTATATTAGTTCAACAAAATCTTTAACTGGCCACTCTTTAGGTGCTACAGGTGTTCATGAAGCAATTTATTCGTTGTTAATGTTAAAAAATAATTTTTTAAGTGGTTCAGCAAATATTTATGAATTAGATAATTTAGCTAAAGACAAAAATATTTTACATAAATCAATTGATAATGAAAATATTAAAAATGTCATTTCAAATAGTTTTGGTTTTGGTGGAACTAATGCAACACTTGGATTTACAAAAATAGATGCTTAAAAATAAAAAAGGAGTTGTTTTTGGAGTTGCTAATGATCACTCTATAGCTTGGGGTATTGCTAAAAAATTAGCAAAAAATGGAGCTGAAATTGCTATGACCTATCAAAATTCAACACTTTTAAAAAGAGTGAAACCACTATCAGAAGAAATAAATAGTAATTTACTTATTGAATGTGATTTTTCTGAAAAAAACTCCATTACAAAATGTTTTGAAGAAATTAAAAATAAGTTCCAAAATATAGATTTTGTAATACATGCGGTAGCTTTTTCAGATAAAAATGAATTAAATGGTAAGTATCTTAATACTTCAAAAGAAAATTTTCTAAAAACTCTAAATATTTCTTGTTATTCTTTTACAGAAATATCTAAACATGCCTCTAAATTAATGAATAAAGGAGGAAGTTTATTAACTTTAACTTTTTATGGATCTAATAAAGTAATGCCAAATTATAATGTGATGGGCGTTGCGAAAGCTGCTCTAGAAACTAGTGTCAAATATTTAAGTGTTGATCTTGGATCACAAAATATAAGAGTAAATGCAATATCATCTGGACCTATGAGAACTCTAGCAGGGGCAGCAATAGCTAATGCACGAGATGTTTATAATTATACTCAAATTAATTCTGCTTTAAAAAGAAATGTGGATCTCAATGAAATTGGAAATACAGCTCTTTACTTTGTTAGTGATTTATCTAAATCAGTTACTGGTGAAATTCATTATGTAGATTGTGGATTCAATATTATCGGAATGCCTAAATCTTAATTTATTCTATTTTAAATTTAGAGGGATCATCTACAAAAATACTATTTACTCCCATAGACCATAATTCATTTGCTTCATTTATTTTTATATTTTCATCTGAAAAAGCTGTTATAATTAATTTATTTCTTTTAATTTTTTCTATAATTTCTAAATTAATAATATTTTTGTTAAATCCGCAGCTAAAAAAATTATATTTTTTGGATAAATTTATTATATTAATTACAGATAAATTTTTTTCAAATTTATCAATCAGTAAGCCACATTTACTTTCAGGAAAGTGTTCTTTCATTATAATTAGGGAATTTAAATCAAAACTAGAAAAATAATATTCTCTATCAAAATTTGAATTTTTAATAGCTTTTATAATAGCATTAACATTTTCTTTTTCGTAACCTATATTTGGCTTTAATTCTATATTTAAAGAAATATTATTTTTTTGAGATAGAATTAATATATCCTTCAAAGTAGGTATAAAAATATTTGTATTTCTATTATAAAAAAAATAACCAGCATCTAAATTTCTAAGAATATTATACTCAAAATCAATTGGCAAGCCTTTACCATTAGTAGTTCTATCTAAAGAATCATCATGTAATAATATTGGAATTAAATCTTTACTAATTTTAACATCTATTTCTACCCAATTCAGCCCCATTTTTTTTGCTAATTTAATAGAGTCTTTTGTGTTTTCTGGAGATAAATTTTTAACCCCCCTATGTCCAATTAACTTAGGAAGGTTAAACATTTTATTTTTATTCAGATTCTGCTTCTTTTATGGATAATTTTACTTTTCCTCGTGCATCCACATCTAAAACTTTTACTTTAACTATATCGCCTTCATTAACTACATCACTAACTTTTTCAACTCTTTCATTTTTTAGTTGACTTATATGAACTAGGCCATCACGCGAACCCATAAAATTAACAAAAGCTCCAAAGTCCATTAATTTTACAACCTTGCCTTCATAAATTTTTCCAACTTCAGGCTCTGCAACAATTCCATTTATCCAATCAATAGCAGCTTGACCTGATTCTTGATCAACTGCCGCTATACTAACAAGGCCTTCATCATTAATCTCAATTTTTGCACCAGTTTTTTCAGTAATTTCTCTTATTGTAGCACCTCCTTTTCCAATTACTTCACGTACTTTATCTTTATGTACTTGTATCGTAGTAATTGTAGGTGCGTAATTTGAAATCTGATCTCTAGATTTTTGAATTGCTTTGGACATTTCGCTTAATATATGTAATCTTCCTTCTTTTGCTTGAGCAAGGGCTTCTTTCATAATATCTGAGGTGATACTTGTAATTTTAATATCCATCTGAAGTGAAGTAATGCCATCGTTTGTTCCTGCTACTTTAAAATCCATATCTCCTAAATGGTCTTCATCTCCAAGAATGTCTGATAAAACAACATAGTCTGAACCTTCTTTAATTAATCCCATAGCTATTCCTGCAATTGGTTTTTCTAGAGGTACTCCTGCATCCATCATTGATAGAGATGTTCCGCATACTGTTGCCATAGAGCTTGAACCATTTGATTCTGTAATTTCTGAAACAACTCTATAAGTATATGGAAATTTTTCAGCTGATGGCAACATAGGATGAATAGCTCTCCAAGCTAATTTGCCATGTCCAATTTCTCTTCTACTTGTAGAACCAGCTCTACCAACTTCTCCTACAGAATATGGAGGGAAATTATAATGAAGCATAAAGTTTTCTTTATATTCACCTTCGATTGCATCAATACGTTGTTCATCCATGCCAGTACCTAATGTGGTTACAACTAATGCTTGTGTTTCCCCTCTTGTAAATAATGCAGAACCATGTGTTCTTTCTAAAACACCAACTTCACATTGAATAGGTCGGACAGTTTTAGTATCACGACCATCTATTCGCTTTCCTGACTTCAATAATTCTCCTCTAACAATATCTTTTTCAACTGATTTTGTTGCATCAGCTACTATAACTGAGGATAATGTATCTGAAACAAATTCTTCTTCAATTTGGGTACGTAATTCTAACAATTTTTCAGATCTCTTTTGTTTTTCTTGAATTTTATATGCTTCTGTAAATTTTTTATTGTATGCATTTTCTATTTTTAAAGGCAATTCTTTTATCTCTTCATCTTTTGCTAAGACTTCCCACGGATCCTTTGCAGCCTTTTTAGCTAAAGATATAATTGCATCAATAACTTCTTTATAAGTTTTTTGACCTAACAAAACTGCTTCTAACATTTTTTCTTCTGATAATTGATTTGCTTCAGATTCAACCATTAAAACACCTTGACTTGTACCAGCTACAACTAATTCTAAAGAAGAACTTTTAAGCTCTTGTAAAGTCGGATTAGCAACTAGTTTTCCATTAATTAAGCCAATTTTTGCAGCTCCTAATGGTCCCATAAATGGAAAACCAGAAAGCGTTAAAGCTGCACTTGTTGCTATCATAGCTACAATATCAGAGTCATTTTCCTGATCGTGAGATAATACTGTACACATGACCTGTGTTTCATTTTTAAAGTCTTTGTGAAAAAGTGGGCGAATTGGCCTATCAATTAAACGACAAATTAGAGTTTCTTTTTCAGTAGGTCGTGCTTCTCTTTTAAAAAACCCACCTGGTATCTTGCCTACAGAATAAAATTTTTCTTGATAATTTACTGTAAGTGGAAAAAAATCTATATCTGGTTTAATAGTTTTTGCTGCTACTACATTTGCCATTACAGTTGTTCCACCATATGTAGCCAATACTGATGAATCTGCCTGTCGTGCAATTTTTCCAGTTTCTAAAATTAATTTTTTTCCTGACCAATCTATTTCTACTTTATTTATACTAAACATTTATTTTCCTATTCCTATTTTCTTACTTATTATTATTGTTATTTTCTAATTTATTTTTAGTAAACTTTTATTATCCACGTATATTTAATGACTCAATAATCTCTTTATATTTACTCTCATTTTTTTTTGATAAATAGTTTAATAATTTTTTTCTTTTATTTACCATTGCAAGCAAACCTCTTTTTGAGTGATTATCTTTCTTATGTTCTCTAAAATGATTAATTAGATTATTAATTCTTTCACTAAGAACTGCAATTTGAACTTCTGCTGATCCAGTATCTTCTTTGTTAATTGCAAACTTAGAAATTACTTTCTTTTTATTTTCCTTCGATAGCGACATCATATCTCCTATATTAAAACTTTTTTGGGTTTAAACAAATCTCCATTTAATTTGCCAATGGAAATAACATTTCCATTTTCTGTTAGAAAAAAATTTTTTTCTTCAGATAAATTTAAAAGAGGGTTTGTTGATTGATTAAATTTAATTTTAATCATTTTCCCCTGAGAAATATAATTTTTAATATTCTCTTCTTCTATCTCATAAGCCAAGATGTCGTCCAGCATAGAGGTAGATGTATGGAAACCTTTAAATTCAGAGAGGCTTTGACCTATTTTTAGTAAATCGTCCAGTAAATTCGCATTAATTAGCTCAAATTTACCAACTTTTGTTCTTTTTATTGAGTGTATGTGAGCCTTGGTATTTAATTTTTCAGCAATATCTCTAGCAAAACTTCTTATGTAAAAACCTTTACTACATTCAATTGCTACTTTTGTTATTAGATTTTTATTATTATTTAAAATTTTAAGAGAATAAACAAAAACTGTTTTGGGTTTAGTTTCAAAATCTTTTTTTTCTCTTAATAATTTATATGCTCTTTTTCCATTTATTTTTACTGCTGAAGCTTTAGGTGGTTTTTGAAGTAGCTTACCAATAGATTTTTTAAATTCTCCATTAATTTTTTGTAAAGATGGAATATTTGAAGAAGTTTTTATAATTTCTCCTTCTAAATCGTCAGTTGAAGTTTGTGATCCCCATTTAATTTCAAATTCATATTCTTTTATTTGACTGTTAATAAAAGGAATTAATTTAGTAGCTTTACCTATACCAATAGGTAGAACTCCTTCAGCTAAAGGATCTAAAGTTCCTCCATGTCCAATTTTACTTAAATTAAATTTTTGTTTTATTTTTTTTACAACTGCAAAAGATGAGAGTCCTTTTGGCTTATATATATTTAACCATCCTTGTAGATTATTCATTTTTTAGATCTCTTGCAACTTTTGTATTTAATAATAATTTTGAAATTTTTTCTGCTTCATCAAATGTATCATCAATATAAAATTTAATTTTAGGAGTAAATTTTGATTGTAACTTAGCTTTAGATATGTATTTTTGAAAAACATATTTATTATTGTTTAATATTTCTAACAACTTATTTTGCAACTCTCCTCCAAGAGGCATAAAATAAATATTTGCTATTCTCAAATCTTTTGACATTTTAACAAATGAAACTGTTACCGATGTCATTGATATATTATTATCATAAAAATCTTCTTTAAGAAGACATTCACAAATAAGAGAGCGTATCACTTCTCCATATCTAATTTGTCTTTGTGATGACATTTGATTTTAAAATTTATAATTTTCTACTTGTCTCTATTACTTCAAAAGTTTCAATGATATCATTAACTTTGATGTCTGAATAATTTTCAATCATGACACCACATTCATAACCTGTTTTAACTTCTTTAACCTCTTCCTTAAATCTTTTTAAACTGTTAATTTCTCCAGTATGAACTACTACATTGTCTCGTAAAATTCTTATTTTGGAATTTCTTGAAATCATACCTTCTTTCACAAAGCATCCAGCTATATTGCCTATTTTAGAAATTGAAAAGACTTCCCTAATTTCAACATTTCCAGTTATATTTTCTTTAATTTCAGGTTTTAATAATCCGCTTAATAAATTTTTTATATCATCAATTAATTCATATATAATTGAATAATACTTTATATCTATACCATCTCTTTTAGCCATATCTCTTGCTTGAGGTATAGCTCTTACATTAAAACCTACTATAAATCCTTTGCCAGAGCTAGCTAGAGCCACATCACTTTCAGTAATAGCTCCTACTCCCTTATGTATAACTGTTGTTTTTACTTCATCAGTTGAAAGTTTAATGATTGAGTTTTCTATTGCTTCTGCAGAACCTTGAACATCAGCTTTAATAATCACTGGCAATGATGTTGCTTCTCCAGCAGAAATTTGCTCAAACATTTGCTCGACATTAGTTTTTCCAACCTTATTTTTTAAAATTTGTTTTTTATTAAATCTAAATTCTGAAACTTTTCTTGCAATACTTTCGCTTTCTACAACTATAAAATCATCTCCAGCCAAGGGATTAGAGTCAAATCCTAAAACTTCAATTGGCATAGAAGGCAATGCATCATTAACATTTTCACCTTTATCATTAACTAATGCCTTCACCTTACCCCATTCTGAACCTGATACAAATATATCTCCTATTTTTAAAGTTCCTTTTTGAACTAAAACTGTAGCTACAGATCCTCTTCCTTTCTCGAGTTTTGACTCGATAATTACTCCTCGAGATGAACGATTAGGATTAGCTTTTAAATTTAATAAATCAGCTTGTAAATGTATAGCTTCTTCTAATTTATCTAAATTTGTTTTTTTTAAAGCTGATATTTCTACATCTAAAATATCACCACTTAATTTTTCCACTACAATTTCATGACTTAAAAGCTCATTTCTTACTTTATCTGGATCAGCAGCAGGTAAATCAATTTTATTGATTGCTACAATGATAGGAACTTTTGCGGCCTTAGCATGAGAGATAGACTCAATTGTTTGTGGTTTTAACCCATCATCTGCAGCTACTACTAAAATAATTATGTCTGTTGTTTTAGAACCTCTTGCACGCATACTAGAAAAGGCTGCATGTCCAGGCGTATCTATAAATGTTATTTTCTTATTATCACTATTTATTTGATATGCTCCAATATGTTGAGTAATACCTCCAGTTTCTCCAGACACAACATTTGAACTTCTAAAAGCATCTAAAATACTTGTTTTGCCATGATCTACATGTCCCATAATTGTAACTACTGGAGCTCTAGTTTCTAACGAATTTTTAGGATCATCAAAATCTTCTAATTCTTTTAAAATATCATCATCATTTACTATTTTTACTTTATGCCCAAGTTCTGTGGCAACAATTTCAGCAGTATCAGCTTCTAAAGATTGAGTTGCGTTTGCCATTACTCCCATTTTCATTAAAGTTTTAACAACATCTGCTGTTTTCTCTGCCATTCTATTTGCTAAATCTTGCACTGTAATTATTTCAGGTAT
>MDSW01130781.1_pt1 | contig 26329 bp, 19 predicted proteins | sample 811171 | NCBI WGS metagenome assembly MDSW01 (sample SAMN05326641, study PRJNA326480) | marine metagenome | isolation source: seawater | place: Atlantic Ocean: North West | collected 2012 | reverse complement strand
TGAATGTCTTATCGGTATATGGCAATGAATTGATTGATATTCCAATGAATGATATTGTTTTCAGATACCTTCACTTGAAAGGGATCAACGGCCGTAAAATGTGGGGTACTTGGGAAAAAATGCATGCATTATTTTCTGATGGTTTGGACCCTTCACCAATCATCACACATCGCTTTCCATACCATGATTTCAAGAATGCGATGCAGATAGTTAGCGATGGAAATTGTGGAAAAGTTATACTTGAATTTGAAGTCGAATGAATTGATTTCTCTTCCACGAGATATAACTTTCTCCCACTTACACAAGTTTGAACCCCAAGGTTCATCTATTGGACGCGACCGATGTTAATCCCGTTGAGGCCATGAAGTACGTTGTTGTCTCGGGCGGGGTCCTTTCAGGATTGGGTAAAGGAGTTACTGCCAGTAGTATTGGCGTGCTGCTCAAAAGTGCAGGTTTACAAGTAACCTCGATAAAGATCGATCCCTATTTGAATAGTGATGCAGGAACCATGAGTCCTTTTGAGCATGGAGAAGTATTTGTTTTAGATGATGGTGGGGAAGTAGACCTTGATTTGGGGAATTATGAGCGTTTTCTCGACATCAATTTGCAAAGTGATAATAACCTCACAACAGGGAAAATATATGCTAAGGTTATCGAAGCTGAGCGAAGGGGGGACTATCTTGGAAAAACAGTCCAAGTCATACCTCACATAACCGATGCAGTCCAAGATTGGATTGAAGAAGTTTCAAAAAAATCTGATGAGGATAAACTTCCAGATGCTTGTGTTATTGAGTTAGGAGGGACAGTGGGAGACATAGAGAGTGCTCCGTTCATAGAGGCATTACGACAATTTCAATTCAGAGTTGGTAGAGAGAATATTTGTTTTGTTCATGTTTCTTTAGTTCCAGTGATGGGACCTGTTGGGGAACAGAAAACTAAGCCTACGCAACACTCTGTAAAGGAATTAAGGAGTCTTGGAATCATTCCTGACATTCTCGTGTGCCGTTCAGAAACACCTTTGGCTCTTGATACAAGGGAAAAAATAGCTCAATTTTGTCACGTATCTACTCAAGCAGTGCTTAGTGCGCATGATGTTTCCAATATTTATCGGGTTCCACTTCTTCTCGAAAAACAGGGTATGTGTTCGCTATTAGGTATCGACTGTGAGGGTTCTGAGTTTCTGAAGCAATGGGGATCCATGGCCCAACAGGTTGATGATTGTCAGGAAATAGTAAACATTGCAATGGTGGGTAAATATACCGGGCTTTCCGATTCATATTTGAGTGTAATTAAGGGGCTTCAGCATGCTGCACATGCAGAAAACCGTCAATTGGTGATTGAATGGATTGAGGCTAGCAATCTAGAAGACAGCACTCATGATTCATGGGAAGCTTTGAAACGTTCTGACGGGATTTTGGTTCCCGGTGGCTTTGGCGATCGAGGGATTGAAGGGAAATTATTGGCAGCAAAATATGCCAGAGAAAACAAGGTACCATACTTAGGAATCTGCTTGGGATTGCAGGTAGCTACCATTGAATTTTGTCGTAATGTTCTTGGTCTTGAGGGAGCAAATTCTACAGAATTTGATGAAAAAGCACCACACCCAGTTGTGATTTTCATGCCTGAAATCTCTAAAACACATTTAGGTGGAACAATGAGGCTGGGAAGTCGAGCGACTAATTTCCTCGTGAATGATTCAAACATTCGAAATTTGTATGGTGGAGTTGACCAAGTATACGAGAGACATCGGCATAGGTATGAGGTAAACCCAGATTATATTGAACGAATCGAATCACATGGGATGAAGTTTGTTGGGAAAGATGAATCAGGTCAACGGTGTGAGATATTGGAATTACAAGATCATCCATATTTTGTAGCCGTTCAATTCCATCCTGAATTTAAGAGCCGTCCAAATCGTCCTTCTCCACCTTTCCTTGGATTGATAAAATCGTCAATTCGTTAAATTTGTTCAATTTTTGAAGTGTTGTCGAATTGCACAATAGATAATTAGATTTAGCATGCTAGGTAGAAAATAACCATGGCAGATGATGACGGCTTCAAGTTGATAATCACAAATCAAAGTAATACAGATAGAATAATCAGAGCAATTGTGGCAGTGATAATACTTGCCAATCCATTCGATGTTGCCCATGATTCATTTATTGGAATAATGGCGTTGGCGGTCGCTGGTGTATTGATTTTTAATGTAATTTCAGGGAATTGTTACATCTACCGTGTCCTAGGAATCAACACCTGTCCTGTTGATTTGAAATCTAAGTAATGATTTTCTTGGATTGATAAAATCGTCAATTCGTTAAATTTGTTCAATTTCTTAAATTCGCCATCCCGCCATCCAGATGGATGACTTGACCGGTTAAGTTATCAGGAGCATCGCTGATGAGCCAGGCCATTGTTCGAGCCATTTCCTCAGCCATGTTTATCCTCTTTATTGGAATCATTTCAACAGCAGCTTCTCTTTGAGATTGAGATTTAACCATCTGTTCTGTCATTTTTGTATCGGTTAATCCAGGGGCGATACAATTCACCCTGATGTTTCTTTGAGCATAGGTTGCAGCGGCAGAACGAACCATCGATTCCACACCTCCTTTCGCAGCGGAGATCGCTTCATGATTAATCAAACCAAGAGATGCAGCCACGCTTGAGACAAATACCATCCTTCCACCCCCGTTTCTGAGCATGTATTTCCCACATTTAGATAAACTGAGGAAAGCGGTGACAAGATTTGTTGCAATAACTTCTTCAAAAGCCTCCTTGGATAAAGCATGAGGAGGTCTCAAGCTGAGCGAACCTACGAGATGAATTACTCCATCAAGCGATTTGCCTTGTAGTAATTCAAGCGCCTTTTCATAACTTTTCTCATCGAGCGCATCACCTTGAACATGCAAAATTTTGGGATTATTACTTTCTCCTCTAGAAATCGAAATGATCTGAAAGTCTTCTGATGTCAATTTTTCAATCAATGGTGAAGCCATATCACTCATACCACCCACGATGAGAACGTTCTTTCTCTCCATGAGATAAAATCAAGTTCGATTATTTATCAAAGGATGTTTACCAACACCGGCAATGACCATAGGTCCATTCATCCTCGTCTACTCATGAATGATGGTGAATCACGTTCATTTTTACCTCTTCAATACGAAAAATTAAGTAAAAATATGATGAAAGAAAAGGCAAAATCGTTTTTCAGTTTGATGGACAATCGTCGAACTACGAGGCATTTTTCTGAAGAACCAGTTGAAAAAGAACTGATTGAATTTGCCATAAAAACAGCGAGTACTGCCCCCTCAGGTGCCCATCTCCAACCATGGACATTTGTTGCCGTAAACAATCAGAAATTGAAATCAGAAATTCGTGACGCTGCGGAACTCGAAGAAAAAAAAACCTATGATGAGAGAATGCCTGAAGCCTGGGCAGAAGTTATTCAGCCACTTGGCACAGATTATGTAAAAACTCATCTCACATCAGCACCATGGATTGTTGTGTTATTTCGTCAAAGCAAGCGTTTACGAATGAATGGAGAGTGGGGTCCGACTTATTATTCGATGGAGTCTTGCGGAATTGCAGCAGGCCTGTTTATATCGGCTATCCATAACATGGGATTGACAACGCTTACACATACTCCTTCACCGATGGGTTTCTTACGAGATTTGCTCGGAAGGCCTGCACACGAACACGCCATGTTGGTTATGCCTGTTGGATACCCGTCGAAGGATGCAATGGTTCCAGATTTGACCAGAAAGCCCTTGGATGATGTTGCTGTTTTTATTTAGGAAAAATCAAAAAATGTCTGCATTCATGACTTTATTCCAAGCTGAGATAAAGTCAGTAACGAATTTGTCACTGTTGTCATCTTGGGCATAAAACTCTGTAATAGCACGAAGTTGAGAATTGCTTCCAAATACCAAATCATAACGACTGGCAGTTCGTACATTGGCTCCTGTTTGTCTATCTTTTGCTTGATATGAGTTACTACCCGTTGGTGTCCATGCGACACTCATGTCAATTAGGGTGTTAAAGAATGAAGCATCTAGTGTGTTACTATCACTCCAAAGTCCTCGCTCATCTGAACTGATACCAAGAGATCGCATTCCGCCCACTAGGACAGTCATTTCAGGTGCTGTTAGGCCGAGAAGTTGTGCTTTATCTAGCATCATTTCTTCTGGGCTGACAGCGTAATTCTTCTTTAGGTAGTTTCTGAATCCACAAGAAACTGGTTCAAGAACAGCGAATGAATCAGCGTCTGTTTGTTCAGCGCTTGCATCTCCACGACCGGGTGTGAATGGAACTACCTTGCCGCATGCCATTTCGATGCCAACATTACCTGCTAGTACAATTGTGTCAGCAATGCTAGCACCATTTGCCTCTGCGATTCCGCTTAAAACACCAAGAACCTTGGATAATTGTTCAGGTTTGTTTGCTTCCCAGTCTTTTTGTGGAGCCAGTCTGATGCGAGCACCATTTGCTCCACCACGGAAGTCGGAGCCACGGAAAGTGGATGCGCTTGCCCAAGCGGTTTCAACCATTTCAGGGATAGATAAGCCGCTTGCCTTTATCGCTTCCTTTACTGCATTTACATCGTAAGAGGTGGAACTAGCTGGAACTGGGTCTTGCCAAATTAATTCCTCAGCAGGGACATCAGGTCCTAAGTATCTTGATTTTGGTCCCATGTCACGATGTAGCAATTTGAACCAAGCTCGAGCGAATGCATCACCAAATGCATCAGGGTTCTCATGGAAGTGCTTGGAAATCTTTCTGTAAGCAGGATCACGGATCATTGCCATATCAGCGGTCGTCATCATTGTTGGAACTTTCATGGCAGGGTCTTCAGCATCTGGTGCCATGTCTCCCTCATCGGGGTTTTCTGGAGTCCATTGGTTCGCACCTGCAGGACTCTTTACCAACTTCCAACTGTTTTCGTACTTGAATAGCAAGTCAAAGTATCCGTTATCCCACTCAGTAGGGTTTGCAGTCCATGCTCCTTCTATTCCAGAAGTGATCGTGTCTCTGCCCTTGCCCGAACCATGTGTACTCATCCACCCGAAACCTTGCTCTTCGATTCCAGCGCCCTCTGGTTCAGCACCAACATGTGCTGCATCTCCAGCACCGTGTGCCTTACCGAATGTGTGGCCACCAGCTGTTAGGGCGACAGTTTCTTCATCATCCATTGCCATTCTTGCGAATGTTTCTCTGATGTCTTGTGCACTCAAGAGAGGATCTGGGTTGCTGTTTGGACCTTCAGGATTAACGTAGATTAGTCCCATTTGTACAGCAGCAAGGGGGTTCTCCAAATCTTGACGCGTATCGCCGTATCTATTGTCACCAAGCCACTCATCTTCTGCTCCCCAGTAGATGTCTTCTTCAGGGTGCCAAATATCTGGACGACCTCCGCCAAATCCGAACACGGGTCCCCCCATGGATTCAATGGCAACGATTCCTGTTAGAACAAGCAGGTCTGCCCAACTGATTCCATTACCGTACTTCTGCTTGATTGGCCACAGAAGTCGGCGAGCTTTATCCAAGTTTCCGTTATCAGGCCAGCTGTTGAGAGGAGCGAATCTCTGTGCGCCAGTACCTGCTCCTCCACGTCCATCTCCGATTCTGTAAGTACCTGCAGCGTGCCAGGTCATTCTGATAAAAAATGGTCCGTAATGACCATAATCAGCAGGCCACCAATCTTGGCTATCGGTCATCAGCGCATGAAGATCGGACTTCAATGCTCCATAATCGAGAGATTTGAAAGCTTCTGCGTAGTCAAAATCAACACCTATTGGGTTTGATTTTGCATCGTGTTGATGAAGAATAGACAGATTTAGATTCTTTGGCCACCAATCAGTATTTTTCATACCTGTATTGCTTGTACTATGTGCTCCGTGCATGACTGGACATTTTCCTTCTTCCATGACAACCATTCTGTCCACTATTTTCCCCTAATTAAACAAAACTATTGTCCGATATAAAGGCCCGTTTAGGAAGTATAACTCAAGGTCCTTTCCAAGCGCCACAGTGAGAAAATTTTGATACAGTATTCAACGCATCTTCCCATATAGAAATCGGCTTAACGGGTGTGCCATCAGACCAATCTCCCATTTCCGATAAAATCATGGGGTCGAATAAGTGATTGTATGCCCATGATTCGGTATTTGTGTCGTCTCTGTTTCGTGCAGATAACCAATCTCCCTGCGCATCAACTCTTCGATAAAATCCCCAATCAGCCAACTCATCGTGTACTTCAGTTGCGGGATAATAATGGGACGCTATCCATGGAGGAAAACCATGCCTATCGCTTGGAATTTCAAGCAGTAGGTTATTGATGCTGGGCAAGTTTTTGAATAAATTCTGATGGAATACTGAAAAGCAATCATTCACGCTCATGTCATCTTCTGCAATTGTTGTATGTACGAGCGTATGTGGTGGGATTTTTGAGATATTGATTTGAAGACTTGGCTGAACTGGTCTTGCATAGGATGCTTCTAAACTAACGAACAGGCTTTCATTTCCCCAGCCCTTTTCCAATATAGCATCCATGACTACTAAGGCATAGCCAGCCCCTAGGCTGTGGCCTCCTATGAGCAGATGTGATGGATTGATTGAAGCATTATGAAGATGTTTAGAAAAAGAACCATTCTGGGATGGTAATATAATTTCTTGAATAATGGTCTCGACTGCTGTGTCAAGAACTACCTTTCGTGGGAGGTGTTGTGGATGATTGGACATACCATTCTGCTCGATCAAATCAAAATCATCGGCACCCTCTGGCCACACATCAGAAAGATACTGGATGTAGGCTACGGCAACCCCTCTCGCGGCTAGGTGTTCGACCCAATCACGATAGGAATCGAAGGATGGTGAGGCAAAACCATGAAGCAAAATCGCCATCGGTATGGTTGATAGATTTGCTTGTTCAGGAAGTTTTGGTAAAGCGAGGTATACTGAAAAATCAACATCAGTTTCGTAATCCCTTCGCATGGATTCAATTTCATCAGGGAAATCATAAGGAAAGGCTTGGATGCTTACATCATAAGGGCCAGGTGGCCCTCCATAACCAGCGGCTGGCTGGGATGGAGGTGATGGTGAGAACCCAAGAACCGTGTTAAGTCCTGGAGCCATGAGCAGACAAGCAAAAACAGCCCCTATACTCCTGAGGATTTTCTCACGACTGTTTTTTTGTTTGTATTGTTTCTCACCTGAATATAACGGAATCGAACACATGAGTAACAAAATAACAGCGAGCAGTGTTGGTAGAAGCAAAAATCCTCCTCGAAAATAAGACCAATCCAGTAACATGTGTTGCATCAGTAAACCAATAACAATCCCGGAAAAAAGGGAAATAATTGCCCCAGAATATTTCGGTGCTTTCCACCCTCTTGTTTCAGAAATAAAGAAAACGGCTGAGCAAATGAGTAACAAACTTACTACTCCTGAATATAGCCGAATATGTTCTCTCATTATCATGGAGATTTCTAATGTCAAGATGGCGTGTGGCCAGAATGCATTCACAAGGTCCCATTCCTTCAAAAAGAGATAGATGGTTCTCAGTGATGCGATAATAAAGCCTGTAACAAAAAGAAATAATCCCTTGAGATACCACCGAGTGGATGTATCCCTGTCCTCTGTGGTCACACTATAACACAAAAGTTCGGATAAAAGAAGATTCGCTTTATTCCACGATGGTTATATGTCAACATTTTTTTGTAACCTCATTAGACAGTGAATCATGCAGAGTCGTGTCGGAGCGAGTTCGGAGTCCGTACTCTGGCACGGTTTTGGTCTCATTCTGCCATTATCTGTTATTTGCGGAAATATTTTTTCTGGAATTTGGACCTTAGCTGGAATTGTTCTGGCTTTGGGATTGTATCCCTTGATAGATTTATTTTCTCCGCAGAAGATACCGGCTAGAGATGGAAGTGAATCTCCCAAAAAATGGCTATTTTTGCTTAACATACACGTCCTTTTGCAAACAATTGCTATCATCACACTAGTTTGGCGTGCTCATGAAGACCAATTTGCTTGGACTACTTTTTGTGCTGCTTTATCCACAGCCATGAATAGTGGCATCTCTGGAATTGTAAACGCGCACGAGTTGGGTCATCGAAAGAAAGGAACTTTGATGTGGTGGTTAGCAAGGTTAAACCTCTATACTGTATTATATTCTCATTTTACAACCGAGCATAATCATGGTCATCACCGGCATTATGCTACGGATTTAGATCCTGTTAGCGCACCTAAAGGCCGAGGATTATGGTCTCACATACTCCAGGCAATCCCTCGCCAGTTATTTTCCGCCCTGAAAGTGCATGAAGACCGAGGAAGAAAAGGTATGCAGAATCCTGTATTGAGAGGATATTTGATTCAAATATTGATGCTTACCTCTTTGTGGTGGTTCTTGGGTCATTGGGTCTTGCTGGCATTTATGTTACAGGCAAGCATCGCTATTTTTCTGCTTGAATATGTGAATTATATTCAACATTATGGTTTGAGGAGAGAAATTGGTGAGAAGCATACTCACTTACATTCTTGGGAATCAAGAAGTGTTTGGTCAAGGTGGACTTTACTTGAACTGCCCTTGCATCCAGCTCATCATTTGAAATCCTCACTCCCTCTTTGGGAATTAGAGGGGTACGAGAAGGCTCCTCAGATGCCCTCGGGCTACTTTGCCCTATTTTGGCCCTGTTTGATCCCTCCAATTTGGCGACGCCTGATGGATAACAGAATTCCTCAAGAAAGTTGATGACTTTACGGCATTAAGAGATGCTAAGATAAAAATTTAATATTGTTCATATGTAATATGACTAGAAGAATTAGCATGCAATTCTTCCTGCTGAGCCGTCATACTCAATCATCGGCACTTGGAACAAGTCCTCGCATGAGCGTTCTACTAGTGGTAACGTCAATGTACTGGCTGCCCAATTTACTGTAAAGTGGCCTGTTGATGCAGGACTTGGAACATAGTCTTCACCAGTTTGTGTGACAGTAAAGTGAATCGATTCGCCTGCTGTTAAGAATACGTCTAATGGCATAAATTCCATTTTAGCTAAAACTGTTGAAAATGGAGCGATCTGTAAAACACCGTCTCTACCTCCTGCATGGAATCTCAAATCCATCACAGCGTGGCCTAAGTGTATTCCGTCATCGTCTGTCATTTCCACAAACACGTGTCCATTTTGAGTTGTATGTGTTGTAGCTGACATGTGTAGTGTAGGCATTCCTGCGATATACGCATCGTTTTCAAAAGGACCATATGAGAACGTGATGGGTCCATATCCTGGGCCAACTATTGCATCGCTTGGTCCCAAACTTTCAACCGAGATATCCAAGTATTGTGTATCCTCTGAAGGCCAACTAGACTCAAATCTCCAACCGCCACGATTGTCTTGCATTTCGACACCGAGTATTGGCGCATCTCCTTCGCCCTTTAGGTACCAGTTGAACCAGTATAGCATTTCATCTGCCCAATCCCATCTCAAAGTGTAAGGATATGCTTCTTGACCACGTCCAGCACCTTGAGAACTGTGTCCTGAGACGCGGTCAGGATAATCGTGCGCCCATTGTCCAGCGAGAGTTTTGATCTCTATTCCCGCATCTGCAACTTGTTGGTGTATCGGGAACGCCATGTGGGGGTCTACGTTCCAATCCTGCATTCCTTGAATAATGTAAACAGAACCGTTGTAATTTTCTAAGACTCTACCCATAAATGACCTTTCAGTCCAGTAAGTATTTCCCGCATAATCAACCATATTCCCAAGTAAATATGCTGCAGGCCCATTTGCGTATCCTTCAGCATAACCTTCGCAGGCATTTTCAACATCTCCAGTATCGCCGTCGATTCCAAAGGAACCGTAGACGCCATTGTGCATGATTGCGCCTCTTGCCTCCATACTTCCATTGCGCCACATTAGTTCGTGAACACCAACTAACCCGGACATTGGAACGATAGTCGCAAGGTACGGGTTGCCAAAGGTTGCAGCTTGCCAAGGTGTGCTTCCATCATACGATTTTCCAATAATTCCAACCTTTCCGTTGGACCAACCTTGGCTACCAAGCCATGATACTGCCGCATCAATTCCTCTCTGCTCATCGGTTCCCATCAGATCCATACAGTGGTTGGATTCACCAGTTCCAAATACACTAACTTGTGCCACACCATATCCATGTGGTACATAATTCTCAATCAAGAATCGCCCCAGCCTGTCAGCAGGAGTTAGCGCATCGACATCTCCATCGTTGTAATATGGCCCGATTTCAGCAATAACTGGTACGCGACATCTCTCTAAAAGGTCGCCAGCTTCCCAATCACACCCCTCGATAATTGGCAACCACAGGCCCAAGTGTACTACAGCATCACCGGTTAAACCGGCTCCGCCGTCTGCTGCTGTGATAGTTGGAACATCAACATACACGCTTCTCACAGTGTCTGTACCATAAGATCCGTTTTCTGTGACTCTGCTAAATACGCCGCTATCATTGTATGCTTTATCTGCTCTTTCCCAAGGCTGAAGGTATGCAGCCTCCTCTGCTTCGGCTTCGGCTAAGTTATCTTCTCCAAAACAGCCAGAGAACATTGCCGGAAGTAATACTACCAGCATCAATAGCGCTCTTTGCATACCTTAAGGGCATAATAGGTTGGTTTTGAGGATATCGTTATGATGTTCTTTTTCTCCCACCTATGCAGGATTTGTATGAATTTTGTGCTTGATTTCATATCCAAATATAGGATTTGATTCCCATGCAATTTTTTTCTTAGCATTAACAAATTTTGAAATATGAATCCACATCAATAGAGGGCATGACCGGCGAGAGCTTGTGTTTACCCTTGTTTGTGCTTCCCAAAGGGCTTCTTCCAGAATGTGAAGAACCTCTCAGGATATTTGAGCCTAGATACAAACAAATGATGGATGATTGTGTCCTTGATGATGTTCCTTTTGGGTATTGCATGGTAGATGTTGGTTCTACCCGTCCACAGGGGTGGTCTGAACCACTTGAATATGGATGCTTGGCTAGGGTTGAAGATGTTAGAGAAGAGGGCTCAAATCTCCTTTGCACAGCAAATGGCCAAGGTCGCTTTAAGATAAAGAAAATTATACCTGCGGCATTAGATTACGAAAACTTTGGGATGATTTTTCCACCTGTGTCAGACCTTGAGAAAAAGTATCGAGATGATGATCCAAGCGGAAAGTTATACCTCCGGGCAGAAATAGAACTTATCGAACCTCCGTCTGGGGATCCCTCAGAAGTGCAATGGAATGAGTTGGCAAGCGTGTGGGCTGAAAACGTTATTTTATTCCAAAATCTAGTCGGTCAGCCTTCATCATCACTTGAGGATACTTTTGGCTACATCGAAGAAATTTTCACCCAACCATTTCCCGATCGATTTTGGCATGCAGGGAATATGCTGTTGGAAACTGATGAAGAAAGACAAAAAGCACTATCTGCGGAAACATGGGATGAGATTATCTCACTCATGCACCAATCACTTGTCCATCGCCGACTTAAGGTTGAAGCGATGGTGAAATTTGCACAAACTTCGCTATCCTCTTACGAAGAGGAGTAATCACTCATCAGCAACTCTTATCACACGAGTAGTTCGATATCCTTGCAAGATTTTCACAAATTTTCTTTTGCGAATGTTTGCATCTAATGACTCATCTCCAGTATCAATTCTTAATTGGTCCAGTGTAAGCAGTTTCGATGGAGTTGCTATGCCAAGGATATTTTCTAATTTGACAGCACGAATGACGTCGGGAGAGAGTTGGAGATTCCCTCTACCCAACAAGAAGCCTTGCCCTCCCATAGGAGAGAGAAATAGTTTTACAGGGCCTTGATGATGGTCGAGCAAATCAAGAATTTGTTGCTCATTGAGATCTTTGTGAAGTTTATCTTTCAATAATATATCAATCCCAAGTAAAGATAAATCGAGAGAGATTTCATCACCAATCGCCTTGATTGTTCCTCCACTACCAAGTATCAGGAGGAGGTTTGGCTCATCTTGAATCATTTCATGAATGTGTTCTGCCATCCCCTCAATTGTTTCCTCTTCAGATTCGCGTTCAATTTGTTCTTTGGAACCTTGTATAAATCTCGGGGCAGCTGGCGTAAATGCCTGGGCATAGAGTTTCACTTTCCACTCGCCTTGACGATATGTTTCTTCATCCAAGTCCATTACTTCAGTTCGACTGAGCAACAAGTCTCCCGACGCATAGGCCATGATGACTTCTGCAGCAGCTCTAGGAGTGGTTGCGAAACATCCACTATGCATTTTGACACCAGCAGGTACTCCGATTATTGGCAGGTCCCGACCATCTAATGCTTGAACGATGTCTCTTGTTGTGCCATCGCCACCTGCATATACTAACAAATCAAGATCAGTATGTTGTTTTACCCAAATCATTGTGTCTTGTGCCGTTGAGAATTCGAGTTTTTCACCTGATGGTGAGAATTTGAACGGTATCCAATCGCCACCCATGCGTCCAGGTGCTGCGATAAAATTCAATTTGTTTGTTACATTTTCTGGAAGGTAACTCAAACAATTCATCATTCGTGGACCGGCCCGATCTTCTGCCCCTGCTTCCCGGGCTTCAATCGCCTTTCCGTCACTTCCTTTGAGGCCTAATTTCCCACCTAAACCAGCATCAGGATTGACGAGAATTCCAACCCGCATAAAACTGGTCAAATAGTACATACATTTGATTTGATGTGATGCTTCACAGATGTATGGACGGAGACGATTTGACCCTAGAATCGATTGTTGCTCGTGATATTTCATCAATGAAAACCCTTGATGAATCGATTCAAGAAGCGGAGAAAACTTCTACTAATATTGAAAAACCTCGTGTTGAACAATTGAAGTTTAAACAAAAAGTGGATGCAGTCGAAACAAGAAAAGAGTTCATAATGAAGCCGAAAAAAGATTTACCTGCAAAAAAACCAAATGTAGAGATACTCAAATCACCATCTCAACAAACCGGTGATGATTTCGATGTTGAGTGGTAATTTTTCCGTCAAAGTCATGAGTGAGATACAATCCGTCTGAGTGTGAGAGTGATGTCATTGGTCGAGGTTATGCTGGATGATGGCTCAGTTCACTCATACGTTTCAGGTATCACAGTTGATGAAATTGTTTCCGAACATTTTGGACGAAAACATGGTTGCGTTGCGGCTTATATCAATGATGAAGCAAGAGATTTATCGACGATAATCGATCAAAATTGTTCCCTTCGTGGTATTTTTTCAGACTCAGATGCTGGTATGGATATTCTCAGACACTCTGCGGCCCACTTATTGGCCCAAGCTGTTACAGAATTGTTTCCATCTGCTAAACCAACAATTGGTCCAGCGACGGATAGAGGGTTTTACTATGATTTTGCAGATTTAAAAATTAGTGATAATGATTTGAAAACAATCACCAAGAAGATGAATGAATTATCTAGGAAAAATCTCCAAGTTGAGAGGGTTGAATGTTCTGAGGATGAACTACAGAAATTGTTTCAAACAAATCCGTTTAAAATAGAGATTATTAACGACAAAATAGAGGAAGGAACAGGTTCTACAATTTACCGTCAAGGAGAATGGTACGATCTCTGTTTAGGACCTCACGTGCCCTCAACATCAAAATTGATGAATGTAAAACTGACCTCTACTTCATCGGCTTATTGGCGAGGTGATCAATCCAGAGAACCACTCACAAGGATTTATGGCATTGTTGAGCCTTCAAAGCATGCTCTCAAAGAAACACTGAGGAGATTGGATGAAGCAAAAAAGAGAGATCATCGAAAATTAGGTAAGGATTTACAATTATTCCATATCGATGAATCAGTAGGACAAGGGCTTATTCTTTGGACACCGAGAGGAGCCATTATTCGAAATGAACTACAGCAATTTATCTCTCAACATTTATCTAGGCAAGGATATCAACAAGTTTTCACTCCTCATATCGGTAAATTGGACCTCTACAGGACGAGTGGTCATTTCCCATATTATCAAGAAAGCCAATATCCTCCAATGATTCCAAGAGATGTCATGGCAAAATTAGCATCAGAAGGTTGTGATTGTTCACAACTTGCGAATTTCTTGGACGAAGGAGAAATAGATGGATACATGCTCAAACCGATGAATTGTCCACATCATGTGAAAATTTATGCATCTCAAGCGAGATCATATCGAGATTTACCACTTCGTTTTGCAGAATTTGGTACGGTATACAGGTGGGAGCAAACAGGAGAAATTTCAGGAATGACTCGTGTGCGTGGATTCACTCAGGATGACGCACATCTTTTCGTGACTGAAGATCAAATAGCACAAGAGATTCAGGGTTGTATTGAATTGGTGCAAATAATTTTCTCAAATCTTGGGATGAAGGATTACAGGGTTAGGGTCGGATTGAGAGATCCACAATCAGAGAAATATGTTGGTGATGCCAAACGTTGGGATCTTGCCGAAGCAGCCTGTCGTAATGCTGCAAAATCTATGGGAGTTCAATGGACAGAAGAAGAAGGAGAGGCAGCATTTTACGGTCCAAAAATAGATTTTGTTGTCAAAGACGTTATTGGAAGAGAATGGCAATTAGGCACCGTTCAGGTGGATTACAATCTTCCCGAACGATTTGACTTGAAGTACAAAGGTTCTGATGGTGAATTTCATCGTCCTGTGATGATTCATAGAGCACCATTTGGTTCAATGGAACGGTTTTGTGGCGTTTTGATTGAACATTTTGCTGGCAAATTTCCAACCTGGTTAAGTCCAACACAAGTACATATTGTTACAATTTCAGAAAAGCAAGCAGATTTTGCCTATGAACTTACAACTAAAATGAGAAATGCGGGAATACGTGTAGAAATTGATGATTCTGATGCAACTATCGGGAAAAAGATTCGAACACATCGTTCCCTACAACCGGCCTACATAGCCGTAATCGGTGAGGAAGAGAAAGCAACAAACACAGTATCAATTCGTGCAAGAACCGGTGTCCAGAAATCTGGAATTTCAATTGATGATTTTATCGACAAAATTACCGATGAAATTGAGCAAAAGATACCGATACCATCAATTGTTGCCGATAATGTCGAGGATGAGGCTAAATGAAGTGGGTAACTCCAATCATTAGTCATGAGTTGAACTTTAGTTCCATTTTCATTCCAGTGCTTGGTGTACTCTTATCGTATGTATTTTTTCGTTTGGTTGTTCCAAGGTCTCTTGCAGGATTACAAGTAGCATTCCCTACTGGGCCAAAGCGGTATGAAGTTCACACCGTGACAAAAGATGCTGAAGAAGCAACTATTTTGCTAAAATCTCGTAGCATGAAATTCGGGATTATCGCCTACACTACAGCCTTATCAGGTGCATTGATTATTCTCATTGAATTTATTTCTCTTCAATTGGGACTGATTGAAGCATATCATTCATGGTCATTGGGCTTTGCATTCGTATGTATTGTCCTACCTGCAATACTAAGTGCAGCAACATCCTTGTCGGTGCAACTCATCAAGCCACAAAGAAGATTGAAAGCAACATTGCAAGATTCATCAGCCTGGGAAATCGTGTTTGCAGTAATTTTAGCAATTATTTGGTTCTTTCTCATCTATGTGATGGCTCGTTATTTGATTGAAACAGATATGGAAACTTCTCGTGTAATCTCAATTGTTGCTTTCTTTGCCTTTATGCCAAGTATCATTGCATATGGCAGGATATTGGGTTCGAGTTGGGCACCACTTCGAGCCAGCAGTGGTATGTTGGGAAGAGGTGAGCCAAGCCCATTTCACCCTGAGAAACCAACGGCAAGAGAACAAGTGGTCAGCCAATTGGTTTTTATTAACACGGCCGTTATGCCATATGTTGCTATTAACACTCTTTTGTCACTCATTTTACTTGCTATAAATCCTGATATGTTTATCCATTCCGATCGGGTTAATTCACTACCTGAATATCGAATACAATCCACGATTATGGAAGAGGGAGGAGTGATTGGGTTCTTTGCCATTGAACTATTTTCTTTTATTGATGAGCCGGGTATCAGGGTGCCTCTTGTTTCTCTTACCCTGATGTTTTTACTGTTTAACGTTGCAATTGTTGGGTTTCTATTTGTGTATGAAGTTGCAAGAATACTTTTCTTGGATATCGAAGATGTTGCCGGCTACGGGAGTATAAAACTCGCAGATTCCCGACTTATTCGCTCGGAAAGGAGCCAGCAAGCAAAAGTCATCAATTTCTGTTTTACAGGTTTTGCTGGCCAATCTATGCTTTTACTTGCTCTTGCTATGCTAACTTTTTGGGATTCAACATTTTTACCGACACCATCTCAATGCGGGGCTTGGCAGGATAATATGTGTGTTCTGATGGAGAAAAACGCACTTGAAGAACTTACATGGATGCTATCTTCGGGGGGTCAAGTTGCTTTCTTGTATGTGTGGCTAAGGTCCAAAAAATACAGTCAGTCACTTGAAAACATCAAGATTGATGCCAAGGTGGGTGAAGAACGGGCAAAGATGGTGGCTTATGAAAAAGCCATTTTCCGGATGCATGAACCTTTTGAAAAGATGATGAATAATGATTCATGGCATAGAGCATTAATGAAATTACAAAGTTTATTTGAGGATATTCACGAAGAAAGCGTCCAAGGTCTCACCCTCTCAAAACGGTCAGAAGCGAGTATGGAACTTTTTGCGGGACTTGGAAGATGGGAGGAATCTGAACAGATGGCTATCTCTGTATTGGCTATGCGGTCTGGAAAGAAAGAACGTATTGCTCGGATGCTCTTGCTTTCTGCGTCTCTTTCACAAAGAGACATCAAAGAAGCGACACCTCGGTTAGGTTTGATGAAAGGAAAAGGTGTAGAGGAAGCAAGAATACGTTGGATGTATTCATTGCTCAATCCAGCGAAAAGATTGGATACAGACAGCCAAGCTATGTTAATGGTTGACCCTCTTACACGCCGAAACATTGACCTCATCAAGCGATATTGGGATGGCAAACCCTCTGGTGATTTAGTTTGGAGAAATGATGGGGCGGGTAGATTGCACATTATCGGAGAAATTGGGCGCTTGAGACTATTTGGAAAGAGTGAATTAGCTCTTAACAAACTTGAGGCATGGATCAACACATTCGAAGTTTCACGTTGGACTCATGGACAAATTGCTAGATTGTTATGCATGCTTGACATTGGTCAAAAGAAAGAAGCGCTGAAAATTCTACATGATTTAGCGGAGCATTCACCGAGGCATCCTCATGTCAGATGGTTAACCTCATATTTTGGAGAAAAACATGGATTTGAAGAATTGGAGCCTGAAACAACTGGACTTAATTGGATCGATGAGCAAAACGAAAATTGGATGGATGATTGGCCAATTAATCATACGATTACGCCTTCATACGTTCTTTCTGAGAAACAATTGCGCAAACATGCTTGGAATGCAAATGCTTGGGTAGTCAGAAGGCACATGAAGGGAACAAACACAAATAAATCGGCATGGAAAAAACTAGACTGGGACTTTACATTGCCGTTTGCATCACATTTACTCTACTCAGGTATCATCATCACAGTTGGAGGCTTCCCTGTTGACTTAGGTTTTCCTGGATGGCTTGATTTCGAAGAAGCACTAAACAATGGTTTACTGGATTAAACTTCTCTGCGAAGAGATTCCATTGCCTTATCTACATGAGAAAGCTGTAGGAAACATTTTTCATACATACCAGCCTCAAGTTTGTCATTTATTTCACTCATTGTTCCATCAATTTCAACAAATCGAGAGTCGGTCATGTCCATGTTTGAGGCCTCACATTGATTTCTCAGTATTTTCCATTGTTCCTTAAGATATTCGAGTAGTTCGATGACTTCAGTTTTAATCTGAGATTGCCCATCAAGTTCTTTTGTTAAATCAGAGAGCAACTTCAGGGCATGTGTCCAAGATAAATCCTCAGCAGCCAATTCAATTTGTTCCAATTTTGTATCCCACTCTGATTTATCATCTCTATCTTTCCATTTCTGTATGAGGTGCTTCTTTTGTTTGAGTGCTCGCAGCACATCATCCATTGCTGCACGTTCACTTTCAATTTCTCGGATAATCCCGTCGGAAATGCCAGAAACCAGTGCCTGATTACCGCTATGCCTCGCTTTTTCTGCTTTTTCTAACCGATTGAACAAGTCTTCCGTGTTCAAACCTTCTGTAGATTTCATCGCTTTTTGTGCTTGCTCTAATTTTTCAATCGCTTTCGCCATGGCCAAATCTGTACTTTCCAATTGTAAAGGAATAGTTGAAGCCATTGCATATGCTTTTTTTGGCTCTTCACTTTGAAGTAATTTCTTTGCCTCAGATAAAATTTCACTTAATTGATTTAAGTCAAGAGTTTCTCTTTCCCCAAGCATATTTTTCGCAAGTACGATCGCATCTTGCGCTTTTTCCCACCACATGATGATCTCCTGAGATTTCTTTTTAGACTCACGAAACAGCATCTCTCCTTCTCGTAAACTTCCAAATTCAATTTCTCTAAGTCCTGCCTTGAATAAATTTCCGGGTTTTTTGATTTCAATTGCAATCTCCTCGGCTTCTTTAAGGAATTTTTCAGTGTCTGCACGTATTTCGTCAACATCATCTGAAAACGAAAGTGTTCTTTCAATCTCTTCTTCTGCAGATGCGATGAGTTCCTCACCATAGTCTAGATTCCTGTAACCTTGCTGTTTGGCTGTCATCAATAGGCTCGCAGCTTGGTCAATAACTACACCATTACTCCTCAACTCGAGTATCCTTATCTCTAATAAGTCCATTTTTTTCCCAAATCTTTTTCTTCTTAGTCGTTCATCATCTGCATTGATCCATTGGTATATGTAAATGATTGCAACGACGATAATCAAGGTTAATTGTAATCTTAAATTTAAGGAGTTTTGATGATTTGAGGAGACGGTAATAGAAACGGCAGATAGCCATCCAAGGAGATGCATTACCGACTGGAATCGTTTAACCTCCAACTTTCCAACAAAGGCCTTTTTCTCTTCGAAATAAAGTATTCCAGATACAAGGAAAAAACAACAGCATGCAATAAATTGATTGATATCAGAAGATAGTTGACCAATACTGGCGGTAGCAATTGGGAGCCATACAATGGCGCAGAGGGCAAAAATCCTGGTTTGAGCTTTGTTGTGGTCGCTCGTAATATCTTGAATGAACATTCCCCAAATTAAGATTAAGGCTGAATAGCCGAATGTTATGTAGTCAGTATTTCTGTTATTCATGATAGAAGAGATAGCCGGCCAACCAACCAAAAACGAGGCGGTGATGATGACAAGGGCGCACAGTGCCGCTAACTTCTCAAGTTTGTTTTGATACAGAAGGTGATAATGCTCAATCTTTTGTTGAACCGCTCCCTCTCCCTCCATGTATCTCTCTCAACGATTGGTCTTTTTTAGAACTGGCTCGATAAGTGTAAATTTTGTATGAATTGGGATCTCATTTATTCTACTTTGAGTGAAAATGTTCATGTCCGGGTTTGTTTCAGCCACAAAGAGGGACGACCATGGCGGGCTTGATTACAATGGAAGATTTAACCAATGAGGGTATAATTGAAGTCTTGGATGATGCTGAAAAGCTTCTGCCAGTCGCTCGAGGACAACTCTATCTGCCTTTGTTGAAGGGTCGAATACTTGGCAACTTGTTTTTTGAACCGAGTACAAGAACTAGAATGTCATTTGAGACCGCTATGAAACGATTGGGAGGCGACGTTGTCAATCTTGGGGATGTGAAGACGAGTTCCGTGGTCAAGGGTGAAACATTGTTCGATACAATCCAGATGGTTGATGGGTACGCTGACATCATCGCAATGAGGCACCCTCGTCAAGGAGCAGCTCAATATGCAGCAGATGCTTGCCAAGTACCAATTTTGAATGGTGGCGACGGGGCAGGTCATCACCCTACACAGACGATTTTGGATTTGTTCACAATCCGACAGGCTCACGGTACGCTAAATGGGTTGAAAATTGTCCTCGCAGGCGATCTGAGATACGGCAGAACTGTCCACAGCCTTTCTCACGCATTAGTTAGATTTGGTTGTAAGGTGATTTTGGCGAGCCCACCGTCGCTTAGTATGCCATCAGAGATTGTGAATGATATTATCAATTCTGGAGGTGATCTTATTGAGACAAATGAATTGCTCACCCACATAGAAGAGGCTGATGTCATCTACATGACGCGAATCCAGAAAGAACGTTTCCCAGATGAGGATGAATACAAGAAAGTAGCTGGCGCATACAAGTTACATGCACGCAATTTGGAAGCGGCTAAGGCTGACATGATTGTGATGCACCCATTACCACGAGTTGATGAAATACATCCAAGTGTTGACAAAACTCGTCATGCCAGATATTTTGAGCAAGCCTTCAATGGTGTCGTAACCAGAATGTCTCTTATGTGCCGCCTGTTGAACGTAAAGATTCCGGATTCCCCTGAACAAATGGGTGAGGTGATTCAATGAGTGCCAATGAACAGAGTATGAGAAGGGTGACTGCAATCAAAAACGGTACCGTGATTGACCATATACCATCTGGATATTCATTGACAGTTCTGAAAATGTTAGGAATTGGGAGGGTGATGTCGAATCCAGTTTCGATATTAATGAACGTACCAAGCAAAAAAATAGGTTCCAAGGACATGATAAAAGTAGAAGATCGTGAACTCAATCAATATGAATTAGATAGGCTTGCTTTGGTGGCGCCTCACGCTTCAGTTTCAATCATTAGAGCCTACACTGTGGCTGAGAAACTTACCATCAACTTAGGAAAGGAAATTGTAAATGTTGCAAGGTGTGCATTTTCAAATTGTATTACAGCCAACCCTAGGGAACCATTGCCGCATCGATTAATCGTATTGTCCGATGATCCTATGGAAATCAGGTGCCATTATTGCGGTAGAATGCAAGAAATAGATCAACTTGTAGAACGCCTCATTTAGACAGGCCAAGGTGTATTTTCATTTCACATGCCTTGCAAAGAGATCCATTGGTAAATTCATCACATTCGCCGCAAGGTGTTGGGAGTTTTCTTTTTCCATTTCCAACTGGATTTCTGTGAAGTTGTTTTACGCTGTCTGCAAATTTCAGAAGTCCATGCCTGGTTCCAGGAACTTCGAGTTCCATTTGGGCAATGGTGCCCCGATGCCTAAACCGAAGAGCGATTCCTCCATGAGGGCAGTCCTCATGATGTAAGGGGAGGTTTTTGTGGGTAGCATAAAGATGGATTTCTTTTTCGGGAATCCATCTTAATGGAACGATACGAGGAATCATTCCTTCAATTGGCAAGTTGGTATGAGGTGCGAGGCGTAATGTTCGCTCCATGTCACCATTTTGAATGTTCATTAACACAGTTTGAGCCATGTCATCTAGATTATGTCCAAGAGCGATGACATTAACTTCAAACTTTTTTGCTAGATAATTGATGCCTTGCCTTCGAAAAACTCCGCAATAAGCACATGGTGTTTTTTTGTCATTCGTTTTTTCCATGATTTCTACGACTTTATCCATTTCTTCAAAACCGAGGTCAGTATATTGGATACTCTCAAATCGAATGCCGAGTTGTTTACAAAGTTCTTGTGCACAAACCATTGAAGGCTTTCTATAACCTTCAATTCCTTCATCAATACATCCTGCGATGATTTCTACATGGGGTATTTTGCCTACGGCGTGATATATTCTCTCCAAAAGAACGGCTGAATCCTTCCCTCCAGAAATGGCTACCAGGATTTTAAATTGCTCTTTTTTTGGAATAGTGAGCTGTTCACGTAGAGCCTTGTTAAATTTTTTACGAATGCTTTGTTCAAGATGCTTTGCACACAAGTTCTGTCCACTGTATCTTTGATGAACAATTGAATCTTGGGCACAATGGCTGCAGCTTGGTATACTCAAGCCACGGGCCATGCTTGTGCCAGGGAATTTGTGATAAGAGTTGTATGGTTGAATTATTCAATTTAAAAATCGAATTTCTAATTGGAAATTTCATTTTACTAAACCACATTGATTTCATTGCGTGGTAAACCAGAATTACCCTACAAAACGAAATTTCTGGTAAATGTTTACCGAAACTTCTTGAACTTCAACGATACCTAACTGAATTTGAGTCTTGATGCTAGAGAGGTTGATGGGTGCACTTTGCGCGGTTCCCGGTGTTGAACAATCGTACATCATAGATGATTTGGGGACAATCATATCATCGGTTGGTGATGCAGGTTTTGTTCCATCGACCTCGATGCTTGGATTGATTGTAAATCAAGCAAAAGAATCTGCCAAAGTGACCGATATTGGTATCGTAGAAGAAATTTGGTTGGAAGGAGAAAAAAGGACGATTATTGACCGATTGAGGACTGACCTAGTTTTAATCTTAGAAGGGCGTGGTGGTCAACTAGGTCGATGGCGATATGCGATCGAGTCATGCAGAGAATCAGTTGAGAGTTTATGTTGAGGTAGATTGTATGTTTTCATTACCATTCGGACCATCATATGATAAGGAAATCGTGTTATCTGATAACAAGATTATTCCTTTCGATCACGGAGCAATATCCACTTACATCGGTCGTAGGAAAACCCCTGCAGGCCATCGACTAGTGAGGGGTGGACGAGTTGTGGGTTGGCTTGTCGAACCTGAGGATGGCGAGATACTACTGTGTGGTTTAGAAGCTAAAGAGCGACTGGAACTCATTGAAAGAGAAAATCATAAGCTGAAAGGAATGGTTTGGTCCATTCATGCACTTGGCAAAGTAGCTAAGGTTCTTCCTGAGGCATTTGCATTCCCAGCGGATAAACAAGGCTTACTTCCTGCTGAAGATTTATTCCACCAATTGATGGCAAGGGATGTTATTTCAATTCTTGATGCTTTAGACGAACGTTTGGAAGTAAGGGGTGCAATGGCGGTGGACCAAGGAATTCTTGTGGAATACCGTGGTGATTTGCCAGGAATTGAAGAAGATCTTGCCGTTCAAATTGGTGAAACGCTTACGTCTCGCAAATCAATGGCTGAAGACCTTGGCCTTGGTGGCGCAGGCCATTGGATATTGAATACCGGAGACGGAGCACTATTGCTGGTCGAGGCAGGTAACTTGGCACTGGCAATATGGACAGAGTTGGAAGTCAATCATCACAAGTTGGTAAACGCCATTAGCGCGAAAATCATGGGACAACTCGATACAGAGGAAAGCCCTGGCCAAAAACTTCCGTCAGGATTTGTACTTCGAAAGGGCAAAAGTGGAACCGATGCGATTCTATCGATGCTACAGACCGCAATGGAAGAGAAAGTAACGGGCCATCTTAGTGCAGGAAAATCCGAAAATTCAATCCAGCTTGTCATCTCAAATGGTCTACCATTAGGGCTCACAGGCCCGGAAGGCATAAGTTTTGAAGACGCCCTTGAATCGATGACTTCAGCCCAGAAGACCTTGGAGTTACATCGATTGGCTGCAGGTACGATTTTGACAAAAGCCACCGGCAGTTTCCAGGATTTTTCCCTATCAAAATTTTGTTCTTTAATCTCCACAATCCGAACAAGAACGGAGTCTCGTCAGCAAACTATTCAAAATAAATTAGAAGTGTTATTTGGCTTTGAGATTGGCCTTGAAGCCCTGATTAGTGATCGTTCGAAGGTTGAATTTGACGTGACGATTGATGATGTTTCCACGCCTTTGGAAGGTGCAACACAAGTTGCAGTATCTGCGGGTATGAGAAGAGCATATGAAAAAGCAGAGCACAAACTCATGGCTTTGGAGCAAGAGAATGCTACACTGCAATTGAAATTAGAAGAAAGCGAAAAATCCCGTCTTGCATCAAAGATTTCGGCCGATGATGCAAATGTGCAATCATCAGGTCTTATCGAAAAATTAGAGTCGAGTACCATTCAGATAGATGGTTTTCAGTTGCAACTCACACAACTTACTCATGAAAAAGAAGAAGCCGTTGATAGGGCGGACCGTTTGACAAAGCGAGTAAATGAGCTTGAATACCAATTGAATACCAGGGCCACTGAATTAGCGAGAGCCCTAGGGGATTCTAAAGCGAGTGCCGAACTTGCATCAAAAATTGAAGAAATGGCTAATAAGGAGGCCTTATTGTCTGCTGATATTACACTCCATTCAACAAAACTTACAGAGATAAGAGATAGGATTGATGGTGAAGAACGTCGTTTGAGATTACTCAATGATCAAGTTGAAGCAGCAAGAGATAAACATCGTAGATCACAATCAGAATTGATTGAGGTTGAAACAAGAATCAATTCAAATGAATTACATTTGAAAACAGTAGAAGCCGAGGCAAAAATTGCTATTGATAAAGCGAGAGAAAGTCAAGTAAGGGCCGAGCAAGACAGTTCTCGAAGAGAGCACATCCAGATGGAATTAAAAGAATTGATGGAAGAGAGGCGCAATCTTTTGCGAGAAATAGGAGATATCGGAGCGCGTCGAGGTCATGTCGAGGCAGAACTAACTGGTTTGATCGAACAGACCGAAGCATTAACAGATGCACATGAAGAGGCATTATCCGATATTCAAGAAGCTGAGGTTCTTCGTGCTCGGTTAAGCGAGGAACCTCTTGCTCAAGCTCTCTTGAATGATACTGATACTTTTGCTGCCCTTGGGCCGGTCATAGAGCGGTTGGAGCATGCACGAATGTTAGGTTATTCTGTAACCATGCTCGACAGGGCCGTTGAGCGTGTATTACAAGTCATTCAACAAACGGTAGACCATGTCGCTAAAACGCCTCGACATTTGTTATCCAATGAAGTCATGGCTTTACTGGAAAGACAAGTTCCGGCTACGGCGGGTGCAGTCCGAGGATTAGCTAGGTGGTCAGTCCAGCAAAGACTGGAGCACCAACTAGGCGAGACCGTAAGTCACCTCATTCTGGATTTGGAAACGCTATTGGAAGATTATGACCGCTCTATCACTATGCTTCGTCGAATCAAGAATGTATTAGAACAATTAGAGAAATTAGGAGCCCCACAAGAACAGATTCAGGCTTTGATGGTTAATTGTAAACGCCCAGAATCTCTTCCCCATCTTGCTAAGGAAACCCGGAGATTAATTCAAGAAGCACTCGATGACATTCATATTGAAAGTGATTTAAGAGATGCCGGTTCTGCCGTTAAGTTAGAAGAGACAATTGTAGCATTGGAAGAATTAATCACCCAACTTGACGCATCTGGTTTGACTGATGAATTACCGATGGGGGCATTATGGGATTTTCAAAGAGAAGGTCTGTTACCATGGGAAAAAGAATCTGTGCCTCAAGAAGAACGTTTAGACACTGATGATGATGTGCTACGTCAAATTTCAGGGACTCTTATCGATCATGATGTTGCAATCAAATCAGAAACCAGTACAATTTCAGAAAATTGGGAGGAAATGGAACCCCCAAAAGATGAAGAAGCAAATCATCAAACACACTCGTTGGCGACAGATTCTGTTGTTACGGATACGACACAAGTTCCACAGACAAATCATGACGATGATGAGAGGGCTAAGTTAGAAGATGAATTAGCCCGGCTTGACGCTCGATGGGAATCCCGAAAAGAACCTCGCACCAATACTTCAAATTCCGAGGTAATTTTACATTCACTTGAAGATGAATTATCCGGTGTTGAATGGTAACTACGACTTGGATGACCAAGTGGATTCAATCAGTCCCCATACTCTTTGCCATGGTACAAAGAATCTGAGAACCGCCATTGTTGCAAGGAAAAGAAGAGCGGAGATAATTAGCCCATATGTGAGTGTGAGTTCAATAGATTCAGAAACCTGTGAAGCCCATTGGCTTCCAGTTACCTCGCTTACGTACTCTAGAATCACAGAGTGGAACCCAAGAGAGACCATCGTAGCAATAGTTGTGATTGACAAAAAGATAACGGTATGTCTGAGGTGTCCATTGAGCAGGTTCTCAAATTGAGAGACATATTCAGGGTCTCTCTTACATGATTCAGGTAATCGGTATGCGTATTCCAATTGGCGAATTACACCGAATGCTGACTCTTGAAAAATCATTATCAGACATGCGATCATAATGAGGGAAAATTGTTGTTCAGTTACTAGGTTCATGCCAAAAATCCCGACTGTAGGCGTTCCGATGAGCACGTCCAATGTCGCCAAGTTATCTACCGATCCTCCAAGATATGGTTGCAAGGCAGCGATAGATAATATCGCATGAATGGCGAGGAAGACCAACACAAATCCAATACTCCATGCAATACCTCTTCGAGAGAGTCCCCAGATGCCTCGCGTCCCCATAATCACAGGAATCATGTAAATCAATAAGATTGCAAAAGATAGCATGGTGAGCAATGGCCATTCAAGGGTTG
>MDSW01006415.1_pt1 | contig 26333 bp, 24 predicted proteins | sample 811171 | NCBI WGS metagenome assembly MDSW01 (sample SAMN05326641, study PRJNA326480) | marine metagenome | isolation source: seawater | place: Atlantic Ocean: North West | collected 2012 | reverse complement strand
TTATTGCTTGTCTTATCCACCAAGTAGCATAAGTAGAAAATTTATATCCTCTTCTATATTCAAATTTATCAACTGCTTTCATAAGACCTATATTACCTTCTTGAATTAAGTCAAGAAATTGCAAACCTCTATTAGTATACTTTTTAGCAATAGAAATTACTAACCTTAGATTAGCCTCGATCATTTCCTGTTTAGCTCTATTGCATTCCCTCTCTCCTCTTTGGATTCTATCGGCCAATAATTTAATTTCTGAAACAGGAATACCCATATCATTTGATACATTAAGTAATTCAGCTAAAGTTTCCTTAACGTTATCTTTTTCCGTTGAAATAAAAGACTTCCAATTTTTATCTTTAACGTAAGAAACTTTTCTATACCAATTTTTTTCTATCTCTCTACCTAGGAAAAGTTTTTTAAGCAAATTTATATCAACAGATTTTTTCCGTGCAAGTTTAACAAAGTCTGTTTCAACTTTTAGAATCTTTTTATTTTTTCCATAAACTACATCAACCAAATATTCGATAGCATTGTTATTTAGAATTATAGAATTAAAAATTTCCATTAATTCTTTTATAAGTTCAATTTCTTTTTTCTTTGTATTATCCTTTATTTCCTTGCCTATTTGAGCATTATCAAATTTAGCAGAGTTAATCCTAGAAAAACTCTTTTTTATCTGCTTAATACGTTTAAATGCCTTGTCTACAGATGGTTTTATTATTTCTTCTATTGAGGTAAGAGATAAGAATTCTTCTTCATCATTTTCTTCTTCTTGGTTATCATCTTTTTGGTTATTTTCCTTATCCGTATCATTTTTATCTTTTTTGTTTAAAACAGTCTTTTTTTCATCAATAGCTTTTTCTTCAGTAAGTTCTCCTTCAAAATTATCGTTAACCAAGTTTTTTCCATAATATATCTTTCCTGAAGTTGCATCTAAAGCATTATCAGCAGTTTTAACATTAGCTTTTCCTTCAGGGGTTTTGTTATAAGTACTCTCACAGTCAATTATCTCTCTTAAGAGCATATCCCCTTTATTAAGCTTTTTCTGCCAGTCAGTAATAATTTCCAGAGAAGAAGGGCTACCAAAAATACCTACCATCATAGTTGATCTACTTGCCTCAATTCTTTTAGCAATTGCTATTTCACCTTCCCTAGATAACAGTTCTACTCCACCCATTTCTCTAAGATACATTCTAACAGGGTCATCTGTCTTACCAAGAATATCATCTCCCTCAGCTAAATCATCAGATTCACCATCAATATTTTTATTAGTTTTCTTATTAGTAGAACCTTTTTTCCTACCCCTCTTCTTTTTTACTACAGGTTCCAAAGCAGCTTGTGCCTCATCCATCAACTTAATTCCTTCTTCTTTAAAAATATCTAAAACTTCTTCTAATTTATCGCTAGGAATATTTTTATTTTTTACTGTTTTTTCAATATATTCAGGTGACACATAGCCTTTTCTCTTTCCCCTATTATAAATTCTTCTAAGAGTTTTAGCAGTTAGTTCCTGTTGGCTTATTTCTTTTGATGTTTTATTCATTTATATTTTATAACTTCTATGAAATTTTTGACAAGGTTTTATTTTTTTTTTTGTACCACTCTTCTTGCATTAATATTACATTCATCAAGGCTTTTTTTGCTTCATCGTAATCTGTTTTTTCATCTGCAAAATTTTCAACTAAGTTAAACTTTAAGCAATCATCCGTAGCAAAATGATTTTTTATTAAATTTGAATAGCCTTTATTAATTAAAAGTTCTTTCAATTCTAAAGATGTATTTATTTTTTCGTTAGATAATAAACCTATAATATTATCTCTTAAAGTTGATAAATCAGTGTTGCTTATGTGAATTTCAGCTAATGTTTCATCTAAGTCTTTTAGTAAGTAAAAATTATTCATCATAGCACCTAATATAGATCTTTCTCTTCTTAAAACAAACTGTTCCTCTTTTCTGTTTTTATTATTTTTTATAAAAAAGTTATCTTTATTAATAGATTGGTACGAATAGTTTGTTTTTTTAACACTAGTCATCAATGTTTCTTTAATTTTTTCTTTTATTATATAAGAATAGAGACTCCTTACTTCTTTATTAGCTATTCTATTAACTTTATATAGTAATTTCTTTTTAAATATTAAGATATTTTCAGGAGTATCTAAGTTATTTTGTACTTCTGAAGCAATTAAAGTTTCTATAAAACTTTTTTTATTTTTATTGTAAAAATCTAAAGAGCTTTTCCCATTAGGCCTTTTTAAAATCATATCAGGATCATCTTGATTTTCTAAAAATATAAAATTTAGCGACTTTTCGGCCTCTATTTCAGGTAATACTAAATCCAACATCCTTAGTGTTGCTTTATAACCTGCTTCATCCCCATCAAAAAGAACAATTGGATGATTAACATATTTCCAACTTAAATTTATTTGATCCATAGATACAGCAGTCCCTAATGGTGCAACTGCACTGTATCCATTTTCTTCCATAGAAATAACATCAGTGTACCCTTCAACCATAAATAAATCTTGGCTTCTAGATTTTAGGTTCTTTAGGTTGTTCATGTTGTAAAGTAATGATCTTTTTTTAAAAAAACTATTTTCCCAACTATTTATATATTTAGGACCCTTGTTATCTAAAGTTCTTCCCCCAAAACCTAAAACTCTTTCAAAGGTATCTTTAATAGGAAACATTAACCTATTTGTAAACATATCATAAGGCTTTCCATATTGATTTTTTTTAAAAATACCTAAATTAAATAATAATTCTAAATCTATGTACTTTTTTTCTAAAAAGTTAGCCAGACCATCTATATCAGATGATAACCCTAAAAAATATTTTTCTATAATATTTATTTCTATTTTTTTTTCTTTCAATATTTTAGTTCTATAGTCATTTTCATTTAAAATTTTCTTAAGGTTATTATGATAATATTCTGAAATAAGTTGCATTATCTCAAAGTATTTTCTTTTCTCTTCAGTTTTCTTGTCATATTTTTCATTTGAAAATTTATTTTGTTGTAATTTAATACCTGCTTCATTAGCTAACATCCTTAGTGATTCTTTAAAGTCAACTTTATATTTTTCCATTATGTATGAGAAGATATCTCCTGATACTCCACAACCAAAGCATTTAAAGCTTTCTTTTGCAATATTAATTACAAAAGATGGAGTTTTCTCATTATGAAATGGACAAAGTCCTTTTAAATTATTTCCTGACCTAATTAGTTTTACATCTTTACTTATTAAATCTACTATATTAATTCTAGACTTTATTATTTTTAAAAAATCAATATTTTCAGACATTTGTTAAATTTACTTTTTGTTAGCTAATTTATTTTTTACTAGTTCACTTGCTTTTTGAAAATCGCACTTTCCGTTAAAGTCGTTTTTTAAAGACTTCATTACTTTACTCATATCTCTCAGAGAACTTGCATTTTCTTTGTTAATTATATTATCTATTTCTTTTTCTAACTCATCCTCTGAAAGTTGTTGAGGTAAATAAATTGATAAAAGCTCTGATTCTAGTTTTTCTTTTTCCGCTAAATCATTTCTACCAGCATCAATATAAGTTTTAAACGCTAAACTTCTCTGCTTAATCATTTTATTAATAATTTCCATTACTATATTATCACTTATTAAATCATTTGATTCTTGATTCTTTCTTAATGAAATTTCCTTGTCTTTAAGCGCTGCTATCAATAATCTAGTAATTGATATCTTAGTTTTGTCACCAGATTTGATATGTTTAAGGAGATCTTTTTTAATCTTTTCAACTAACATTATTTATATAATTAAATATATTTTCTACAAAAATTATTTTTTTTTAATTTAACTATTGCATTATAAACTTTGTTGTTTAATAGTCTAGAAAATGTTTTTTAAAAATAATATCTCTAATTTTCCTAATGCTGCTTTAATATTAGAAAATGGTGATATATATCCATGTATTGGCATAGGCAAAAAAGGACAAATAGTTGGCGAGTTATGCTTTAATACTAGTATGACAGGATATCAAGAGGCTATAACTGACCCTTCATATGCCTCCCAGATACTAATGTTTACATTCCCACATATTGGAATCACTGGTGTAAATAAAAAAGATATAGAAAGTAAAAGAATATATCTTAATGGAGTAATATTTAGAGATATTTCTTATGATTATTCTAGTTGGAGAGGAATAAATGATTTAAATAATTGGCTAAAAAAAAATAATGTAATTGGAGCAACTAATATAAATACTAGAGATTTGACTATAAAAGTTAGAAAGTACGGTGCACTTAAAGCAACTATTATTAATGGTTACAATAAAAATATGAATTTTAATGAAATTATTAAAAACACACGTAACTGGCCAGGAATTAAAAATCTTGATTTAGCAAAAGTAGTGAGTTGTAAAAAACCTTATATTTATAAAAACATTAAAAATACAAGAAATAAAATTAATATTGTTGCCATAGATTATGGCTGTAAAACCAAAATTCTAGAGTTATTAACGGCACATGATTTTAGAGTTACCGTTGTGCCTTGTACTTTCACTTATGACCAAATAAAAAAGTACAAACCAAAAGGTATTTTTCTCTCTAATGGCCCTGGAGACCCATTAGCAACTTCTGAATACTCTAAAAAAACTATTGAAGAAATAATAAAAAATAAAATTCCAATATTTGGTATTTGTCTCGGACATCAGTTATTAGGATTATCTTTGGGAGCTAAAACTAAAAAAATGCACCATGGCCATCATGGAGTAAATCAACCTGTGAAAAATTTATTGAATAAAAGTATTGAAATTACCAGTCAAAATCATGGATTTATGATTGACCTTCCATCATTGCCAAAACAAATAAAAGTTAGCCATATATCTCTTTTTGATAATGTTATTCAGGGATTAGAACATAAATCTAAGCTTTTTTTTAGTGTTCAATATCACCCCGAGTCTTCTCCCGGACCACATGATTCAAGATATCTTTTTAAAAAATTCAAAAATCTAATTAATAAGAATAAAAATGCCTAAAAGAAAAGATATAAAATCTATACTAGTAATTGGGGCAGGTCCTATAGTTATTGGACAAGCATGTGAATTTGATTATTCTGGTTCTCAAGCATGCAAAGTACTTAAAGAAGAAGGCTATAGAGTTATATTAATTAATTCTAATCCCGCAACTATTATGACCGATCCTGAATTTGCTGACTCTACCTATATTGAGCCATTAACTGTAGATAACTTAGAAAAAATAATTAAAAAAGAAAAACCCGAAGCAATACTACCTACTATGGGAGGACAGACAGCACTTAATTTAGCTATAGAATTGTATAATTCAAAAATCCTAAAAAAATATAAAGTCGAACTAATTGGTGCTTCTGTTAATGCTATTGTGAAAGCGGAAGATAGAGAAATTTTCTGCGAAGCAATGAAAAAAATTGGGTTACTTACACCTAAAAGCTACCAAGTAAACTCATTATCTTCTGGTTTAAAGGTATTAAATAAACTCTCTTTACCTGTAATAATTAGACCTTCTTTCACTTTAGGTGGAACAGGGGGAGGTATAGCCTACAACATAGAAGAATTTAAGGAAATAGTATCTAATGGAATTCAAGCTTCTCCTGAAAGTACTGTTCTTATAGAAGAATCTGTTTTGGGATGGAAAGAATATGAAATGGAAGTTGTACGAGATAAATTAGATAACACAATTATAGTCTGCTCAATTGAAAATATTGATCCAATGGGTGTACATACAGGAGACTCTATGACTGTAGCTCCAGCATTAACACTTACTGATAAAGAGTACCAAAAAATGCGTAATGCTTCTATTGCAGTTTTAAGAGAAATTGGAGTAGAAACAGGTGGATCAAATGTACAATTTGCTATTAATCCTAAAAATGGGAAAATGGTAGTTATTGAAATGAATCCCAGAGTTTCTAGGTCATCTGCATTAGCCTCTAAAGCTACTGGCTTTCCTATAGCTAAAGTAGCTGCAAGATTAGCTGTTGGATATTCACTAGACGAAATTTCAAATGAAATCACTGGAGTTACCCCTGCTTCTTTTGAACCAAGCATTGATTATATAGTTACAAAAATCCCCAGGTTTGCATTCGAGAAGTTTCCTGGATCTAATAAAAATTTAACCTCAGCTATGAAGTCAGTAGGAGAGGTGATGTCAATTGGCAGAACATTTCATCAAAGTCTGCAAAAAGCCTTGAGGTCTCTTGAAACTGGTTTAAGTGGATTAGATGAGATATCTATAAAAAAAGAAGATAAGATTAACTATATCCTTTCTAAACTAGCAGTGCCCTCCCCAAATAGAATTCTTTTTATAGGTCAAGCAATTAGAGAAAAAATAAATTTAATTGATATTTATGAATGCACAAAAATTGATCCCTGGTTTTTGAATAGAATTAAGGAAATAATAGACTTTGAAAGATTAATAAGGCGTAATAAAGCTAATTTAAATAAAGACCTTATTTTTAAATGCAAATTAATGGGTTTTTCTGACTATAGGATTGGAGAATTAACAAAAAAATCTGAAAATCAAATAATAAAAATTAGAGATAAATTTGAAATAAAGCCAAAATTCTTTAAGGTTGATACCTGTGCAGCTGAATTTTCTACAAAAACATCTTATTTATATTCATCATATGAAATTCCATACAAAAGTAGTAGTGAGGAAAAAGAAAATGAAATTTCAAAAAGAAAAAAAGTTATTATTTTAGGAGGAGGACCCAATAGAATTGGCCAGGGAATAGAATTTGATTATTGTTGTGTTCATGCTTCTTATGCTTTATCAAAAGAAAATATAGAAGCCATTATGATAAATTGCAATCCAGAAACTGTCTCTACTGATTATGATACATCAGATAAATTATACTTTGAACCTCTTACATTAGAAGATATCTTAGAAATTGTAAAAACTGAACAAAAAAGTGGTAAACTATTAGGGTTAATTATACAATTTGGCGGTCAAACACCTTTAAAACTTTCAAAAAGTCTAGAGAAGTATAAAATTCCTATTATAGGTACAACCCCTGACTCTATTGACTTAGCTGAAGATAGAGAGAGGTTTAAAAAATTTTTACTAAAACTTAAACTTAAACAACCAGAAAATGGCATAGCTAAAACTGTTAAAAAAGTTAAGTCTATTGCTAAAAAAATATCTTATCCTGTTATTTTAAGACCCTCTTATGTATTAGGAGGAAGAGCAATGCAAGTAATCTATAATGAAAATGAATTAGAACACTATGTAAACTATGTAGTAGATACATTTGGAAATAAACCAATTTTAATAGACAAATTTTTAAATGATGCCGTAGAAGTAGATGTAGATGCAATATCTGATGGCAAAACTGTTTTAATTGCTGGAATAATGGAACACATAGAAGAAGCAGGTATTCACTCAGGAGATTCTGCTTGCTCTTTACCACCCTATTCTTTAAAAGAAAATACAATAAAAAACATATCAAAACAAACGATTATAATTGCAAAAGAATTAAAAGTTATAGGATTAATAAATATACAGTTTGCTGTAAAATATATTAATAAGAAAGAATTTATTTATATTTTAGAAGTAAATCCAAGGGCTAGTAGAACCGTTCCTTTCGTAGCTAAAGCAACTGGCAATCAGATCGCTAAGTTAGCTGCAAGTTGTATGATAGGAAAAAAAATAAATAAAAATAAATTTTTGCCGTGGTTCACTAAAAATAAGGTTGCAGTAAAAGAAGCCGTATTTCCTTTTAAAAAGTTTAAAGGAGTAGATGTTCTTTTAGGTCCTGAAATGAAATCAACTGGAGAAGTTATGGGATTAGATGTAAATTTTGGTCGCGCTTTTGCTAAATCTCAAATAGCTACTGGAATAAACTTGCCTCTGAATGGAAATATATTTATTTCTGTAAAAGATAAGGATAAATCTTTTATTGTAGACTTATGTGTTAGGTTTGTTTCTCTAGGTTTTAAAATAATTTGCACTAAAGGAACAGGACAGTATTTACAAAAACAAAAAATTAGTTTTTCTTATGTTAATAAAGTAAGAGAAGGAAGGCCCCATATTGTAGATATGATTAAAAATAAAGAAGTTGCACTTATATGTAATACCACCGAAGGGAATCAGTCTATATCAGATAGTTTTTCTCTTAGACAAGCTGCCCTGCACACGAATGTACCCTACTATACTACTATTTCAGGTTGCAAATCAGTAATATTAGCTATAGAAAGCCTTATAAAAAATGAATTAAGTATAAAATCATTGCAATCCTATTAATATTTTTATATAAAAGTGACTTACTTTTTAACTTTATAATTTAATTTAGAGAAAAAAATATGGATAAATTACCAATTACTTATCAAGGATTTGAAAAATTAGAAATAGAGCTAAAAAACCTTAAAACTGTTGAAAGGCCTAATGTTATTAAATCTATAGCTGAAGCTAGAGAGCATGGAGATCTATCAGAAAATGCCGAATACCATGCGGCGAAAGAGAAACAAAGCTTTATAGAAGGGAGAATAGCAGATTTAGAAAATAAAATAAGCAGAGCTGAGGTTATAGATACTAAAAAATTAAAAAGCGATAAAATAATATTTGGTGCTACTGTTACTTTAGGTGATTTAGAGAGTAAAAAAAATATAATCTACCAGATAGTAGGAACTGAGGAAGCAGATGTTGAGAATGGAAAAATATCAATATCATCACCTCTAGCTAAAGCTTTGCTAGGAAAAAAAGTAGATGAAACTATTGAAGTATATTCACCAGGTGGTTCTAAAGAATACGAAATAGAGAACATTAAATTTATTTAAATGGAAAAAAACCATTTAATATGGGCTCTTGTTGACAATAGAACTGGAAATAAAAATCAGATTTTAGGTATTTTAAATGAATTAAAAATACCTCATAAAATTTTTTCAATAGAATATAATTATTTTGCAAATTTTCCCAACTTTTTTATTCAGTTATTTGGAGGAATGCTACACTTAAAGAGTAAACGCTTTAATCCGCCTTATCCTAGTATTATCATATCTTGTGGAAGAAGAACCTTTCCTGTAAGTCAAAGATTAAAATCTTTTATAAAATCTTCTCCTTATATATTTCATTTGATGTATCCTAAGTATTCTATGAATGTTAATTCTTGTAATATAATATTTACTCCTACGCACGATAACATTCTTGATAAACAAAACATATTTAAAACTATTGGTAGCCCTAGCATAAAGAAAAAACAAAAAGAAAAAGTTGACTTCTATTTTAAAAAGCCACTGGTAAGTATTTTAATAGGAGGAGATCATGGAAGGTTTACACTAAAAAAAGAAAATATCGAACTTTTAGTTAATGAAACTTTAAAAAAACTAGGAAACGGAAGTATTTTTATAACTACTAGCAGACGAACCTCTATGAAAGTCGTAAAAAAATTAAATTTACTAAAAAAGAAAAATAAAAAGATTAAGAAAATTTTTCACCCAAATTGCGATAAAGAAAAAAATCCACTTTTTGAAATTCTATCAATATCTGATGAAATTATAGTTACAGGTGATTCTATATCTATGATAAGTGAAGCATGCTCCTATAAAAAGCCTGTGCGTATTTTTTTTAATTATCAAATTTGCTCAAAAAAACATATAAATTTTTGTAATTATATTATTAAAAAAGGGTATGCTTTTCCATTTGATACTTTATTAAAAAAATGTAATAAATTAAAAAGATTAAATACTAGTAAAATTATTAGTAATAAAATTTTAAACTACATCGAACATGAAAACTGTAAAAACTAAATTATTAATATTAGGTTCCGGACCAGCAGGTTGTACCGCAGCAGTATACGCAGCTAGATCAAATTTAAACCCTATTATGATACATGGTACACAACCTGGAGGACAACTGACTATCACTACAGACGTTGAAAATTATCCCGGTTTTTCTAATCCTGTAATGGGCCCTGACTTAATGGAAAGTATGATTTTACAAGCAAAAAATGTAGGTTGTGAGGTTATACAGGACAGTATTAATAAAATTAAACTTGATAACTATCCTTACGAGTTAATAAGTCAAAAAAATGTATCTTATATTACTAATTCTATTATTATTGCAACTGGAGCCAGCGCAAAATGGTTAGGTTTAGAAAATGAAGCTAAATTTAGAGGTCATGGTGTATCTGCCTGTGCAACATGTGATGCTTTCTTTTTTAAAAATAAGATTGTAGCAGTAGTTGGAGGAGGAAATACAGCGATAGAGGAAGCATTATTCTTAACAAAATTTGCTAGTAAAGTTTTTGTAATTCACAGAAGAGATAAACTAAGAGCCGAAAAAATTCTACAAGATAGAGCATTCGCAAACGATAAAATTTCTTTTATCTGGAACACAGAAATAATTGAAATTAATGGGGAACATAATCCTAATATTTTAAAAAATATACAAATTAGGTCAATATTAAATGGACAAGAAAAAAAACTAGAAATTGATGGGTTATTTATTGCGATAGGGCATAGTCCAAATACAGAACTATTTAAAAACGTACTCAATTTAGATAAAGAAGGCTACTTAAAGGTATCTAATTTTGTATTCACAAATAAGAAAGGTATATTTGCTGCAGGAGATGTACATGATAAAATATTTAGACAGGCTGTAACAGCAGCAGGATTTGGATGTATGGCAGCAATTGAAGCAGAAAAGTTTTTAGAATTAGAAGTATAATTTATCAACATTTATATCTTTATATAAATAACTAACCCATCTTTCATATCCATTGAATATTTGTGTTGGAAACTTTTTGTTTGATTCTATGTCTCTCTCAAACTCTTGGCTCCATCTTTTGTGTGGAACTTTAGGGTTAACATTTGCCCAGAAGCCATATTCTTTAGGAGCAATAGTGTTCCAAAAAGATTTTTTACTTTCTTTTAAAAACTCAATTTCAACTATTGACTTAATTGACTTAAAACCATATTTCCAAGGAAGTACTAGCCGAAGTGGAGCCCCATTCTGTTTAGGTAATGATTTTCCATAAACTCCAGTTGCTATAAAGGCTAATTCATTTTTTGCTTCCTCCATAGTTATTATTTCAGTATATGGCCAAGGATACCAACTTTGTTTTTGATTTTTTGCTGTATTCGGATCAAAAAATGATTTAAAAGCAACATACTTAAAATCTGCGTCAGGTTCTAAAAAACTTATTAATTTAGATAATTCAAAACCATTCCAAGGTACTACCATAGACCATGCCTCTACACATCTAAATTTATAAATCCTCTCCTCAATATCAAATTTTTTGTTTAATGTTTCAAAATCTATAAACTTTTCATCTAACTTTCCGCCTTTGATTTTAACTTTCCAATCATTTAAATCTAACTTTTGTGCTGCCTTCCATATTTCTTTGGTAGTTCCAAATTCAAAAAAATTATTATATCTAGTTAGAGTGTTATATTTAGTCATAGGTTTTTTAGTGATATTATATTTTTTTACTACATCATCATTTGAATATGATAAATTATCTATTGGTAAAGCTAAGGAGCCAATCATACCAAATAAAAAAGACCTTCTATTTAGGTAGTATTTTTCACTTGTAACTAAATTTTCTGTTAAGTTAAATTTTTTATTGTTTAAAATTTTCATAATATTTTAAATAATAAAAGTTTTAGTATTTTTTTCTACCATTTTATTTTCTGTTTTTCTGTTTATACAAAAGAAAAATTTTTGATATTGGAAGGAAATATACTCTATACTTTTCATTAAATTAATTACGAGCTGTTTAAAGAGAAATATTTTAAAAAAAATACTAATAAAACGTAAACTAATTTAACTTTTTACATGCTGTATGTATTCTCTCGCATGCATCCATAAGTATTTTTTCAGATGTTGCATAAGAGATTCTAAAAAAATTTTCCATACCGAAAGCTATTCCTGGGACCACTGCAACTCCAGCTTCTTCAAGCAAGTATTCACAAAAATCAGAAGAGTTTTTAATAATTTTACTACTAGGGGTTTTTAAGCCTATTAAATCATTACAGGAAGGAAATATATAAAAAGCTCCTTGAGGTCTATTGCATTTTAAACCTTTTATGCTGTTAATTTTATCCAAAATTAAATTTCTTCTTTTTAAAAATATAGAATTATTACTATTTAAAAAATCATTTGAAGAAGATAAAGCCTCCAATGCCGCATATTGACTAATGGAAGTAGGATTTGATGTTGATTGTGACTGTATTTTTGCCATTGCTTTTATTAAATCCTCAGGCCCACCGGCATAACCTATTCTCCATCCGGTCATAGAGTATGCTTTTGATACACCGTTAACTGTTAATGTTTTAGCTTTAAGTTCCGGAACAACTTCTGCAATTGCAGAAAAGGAAAAATTTTCATAAGTAATTTTCTCATAAATGTCGTCTGATAAAATATATAAATCTCTAAAGTTTTTTAAATAATTACCGATTTCTTCTAGCTCCTTTTTTGTATAACAAGAACCTGTTGGATTTGATGGAGAGTTTATAATAATCCATTTTGTTTTAGGCGTAATCGCTTTAACCAACATATCAACAGATATTTTAAAGTCATTTTCAACCTTAGTTTCAATAAATTTAGGTATACCTTCTGCTAAAATTACCATATCAGGATATGATACCCAAAAAGGAGTTGGAATAACAACTTCATCGCCTTTGTTAATAGTTGCTTGAAGTGCATTGAATAATATTTGTTTTCCACCAGTACCTACTGAAACTTCAGTTCTACTATAAGACAAATTATTGTCTTTGTAGAATTTATTTATTATTGCATCTTTCAATTCTGGTATTCCATCTACAGCTGTATATTTTGTCTTCCCGTCCTCTATAGCTTTAATAGCTGCTCTTTTTATATGATTAGGAGTATCAAAGTCTGGTTCTCCTGCTCCCAATCCAATAATATCATTCCCCTTAGCTTTTAATTCTCTTGCTTTGCTAGTAACAGCCATAGTGGGAGAAGGTTTAATATTTCTCACTCTTAAAGATATAAAATTATTTTTCATATTTAATTATGTTATAAACTATTTTGTAATATATTGTTAATATTTTTATAATTATTTTTAATGGAGGTTGATATAAATCCAAATTTATCTAGGTTAGGCACTGAGAACGCTTTTATAATATTAGGAGAAGCAGAGAAGTTAAAAAAACAGGGCAAAAGCATTATTAATTTAGGTATAGGTCAACCAGATTTTAGTACACCTGATCATATAGTAGAAGCAACTATAAAGGCACTTAAAGATGGAAAACATGGTTATACACCAGCAAATGGAATTTTAGAATTAAGAGAAGCAGTCGCTAAAGATATTCTATTAAGAAGAAAAGTGTCCGTATCTCCTGAAAATATTTTAATAGTACCTGGTGGAAAAGTAACTATGTGGCATACGATCTTAATTTTTGGTGGTAAAGACAAAGAAATAATCTATCCAAACCCCGGATTTCCAATATATGAAAGTGTTATAAATTATACAGGATCAAAAGCTATTCCTATGAAGCTTGATAGCAAAAATAACTTTAATATAGATATATCAAATTTAAAAAACCTAATTAATAAAAAAACTTCTCTTATAATATTCAATTCTCCTTCTAATCCAACAGGAGGTATAATAAGTAAAAAAGATATGGATAAAATAGTTGAAGTTTTAGAGGAAAATCCGCACGTTAATATTTTGTCAGATGAAATATACAGTAGAATAATTTATGAAAAAGAATGTTTTAACTCTTTTCTTTCATATGCTAATTTAAAAGATAGGTTAATTATTTTAGATGGCTGGTCTAAAACTTATGCCATGACTGGATGGAGAATAGGATATAGTGTATTACCTAAAAGCTTAGTAAAAATATCTGAAAGACTAAACATAAACTCATTTTCTTGTACTAATGCAGCAATTCAATATGGTGCAATTGCTGCATTAGAAGGACCTCAAAGTTGTGTTGATAAAATGGTTAATACTTTTGATAAACGGAGAAAAATGATTTTTAGTGAATTAAATAAATTAGATGGCTTTAATTGTGACTTGAGTCAAGGAGCTTTTTATTCAATGCCATCTATAAAAGATACTGGATTAACTTCTGAACAGATGCAAAATATTCTTCTCTATAAGCTGGGGATTGCCACTGTATCAGGAACAAGTTTTGGTAAATATGGAGAAGGATATCTTAGAATGTCTTATGCTAGTTCTGAAGAAAACATAAATGAAGCATTTTCAAGAATTAAAAATTTTACTAATGTTACTAATTGGATAGATGCTAAAAATTAATAAAAATAGTATAAAAGACCTCTTTCCATCAGAAAGAGAAGGAACTTTTAATTTATCTTCTGAATTTACACCTAGTGGTGACCAAACACAGGCAATTACAGAGTTAAAAAAAGGTATAAACGAGAGAGAGCGCAACCAAGTATTACTAGGAGTTACTGGTTCGGGTAAAACTTTTACTATGGCAAACGTTATTAAAATATTACAAAGACCTGCTTTAATTATAGCTCCTAATAAAACTTTAGCCGCACAATTATATGGTGAAATGAAAAGCCTATTTCCAAATAATGCTGTTGAATATTTTGTTTCATATTATGATTATTACCAACCAGAAGCCTATGTACCTAGAACAGATACTTTTATTGAAAAAGACTCTTCTATAAATGAACATATAGATAGACTAAGACATTCTGCTACAAGATCAATGTTTGAAAGAAAAGATGTAATTATAGTAGCATCTGTATCGTGTATTTATGGACTAGGTCCTGTTGAAACGTATTCAAAAATGATAATTGATTTAAGAATTAATGATGAAATATCCAGAGATGTTTTAGTTAAAAAACTTGTAAGTCTGCAATATAAAAGAAATAATGTTTCTTTCAATAGAGGAAATATAAGAGTACAAGGTGATATAATAGAAATATTTCCTGCGCATTTAGAAGATAGATCTTGGAAAGTAGAATTTTTCGGCGATATAATAGAAGGTATTTATGAGATAGATCCTATTACTGGAAAAAAAACTGCTAATTTAGAAAAAATAAGAATTTATGCTAACAGTCACTATATAACAGAAAGACCTTCTTTAAATAGTGCAATAAAAGAAATTAAAATAGACCTTAAATCTAGAATTAAATTTTTAGAAAAAGAAAAAAAGCTTTTAGAGGCTCAAAGATTAGAACAGAGAACTAAATACGATTTAGAAATGTTAATTACAACTGGCTCATGTCAAGGTATAGAAAATTATTCCAGATATTTATCTGGAAGGAAACCTGGTGAACCTCCTCCTACTTTATTTGAGTATATTCCAGAAAATAGTATACTTTTTATTGACGAGAGTCATGTAACTGTCCCTCAAATTGGGGGAATGTATAGAGGAGATTTAAGTAGAAAAAATACTTTATCTGAACATGGATTTAGACTTCCTTCATGCAAAGATAATAGACCGTTAAAATTTGAAGAGTGGGAAACTATGAGGCCCCAAACTGTTTTTATATCTGCTACTCCCGGTGAGTGGGAATTAGAAAAGACAAAAGGAGTTTTTACCGAACAGGTTATAAGACCTACTGGATTAGTAGATCCTATTTGTTTATTAAAACCAGCAAAAAACCAAATTGATGACTTGCTATACGAAATAAAAAAAGTAATAAAAAAAAATGAGAGAATTCTGGTTACTACACTTACAAAAAAAATGGCAGAAAATATAACTGATTTTTTAAGAGAAAGAGAAATAAAAGTAAAGTATCTTCACTCTGATATAGACACTGTAGAGAGAATTGAAATTATTAGAGACCTACGACTAGGTGAGTTTGATGTTCTTATAGGAATAAACTTACTAAGGGAAGGTCTTGATATTCCAGAATGCTCTTTAGTAGCAATATTAGACGCAGATAGGGAAGGTTTTTTGAGATCTAGAACTTCATTAATACAAACAATAGGAAGAGCTGCTAGAAATATTAATGGAAAAGTACTTATCTATGCAGATGTAATTACTAAGTCAATAAAGGAAGCTTTAGCAGAAACTGAGAGAAGAAGAAATAAACAAATAGAGTTTAACAAAAATAATAATATTACTCCAAAAACAATAAAAAAAAGAGTTGAAAACCTAATTGATGACATTACTAATAAAACTGAAGAAACTGATATAAAAAATGATAATATAATAAGAGGTGATAATTTAAAAAAATATATAAAACAGCTAAAAAAAGACATGTACAATGAAGCAGAAGCATTAAACTTTGAAAGAGCTGCTGAAATTAGGGATGAAATTAATAAACTAGAAAAAGAAGAGCTAAATATTTGAAAAATAAAAAAATAAAAAATGTTTTTATTACAGGAGGTGCTAAAAGAATAGGCGCATGTATTGCTGAACATTTAGCTAGAATGAATTACAATATTATAATACATTACAATAAATCCGAAAGTGCAGCTCAAACACTTAGTAAAAAACTGAAAAGTAATGGAAAAAATGTTTATTGTGTAAAAGCTAACCTTACCAACACTAAAGAAATTAAATTAGCTTTTGAAAAAGCTGTTAAGAAATTTGGATATATTGATTGTTTAATAAATAATGCTTCGACTTTTGAGTACGATAACCTGAAAAGCCTAGACTATAAGAGTTGGCAAAAACATATTTCTGCAAATTTAACAGCTCCCATGATACTTAGCAAATTATTTAATTATCATCTTAACAAGAAAAAAGGAGATATAATTAATATTATAGATCAACGAGTTTTGAATCTTACCCCACACTTTTTAAGCTATACAATATCTAAGTCTGGATTATGGACATTAACTCAGACCTTAGCTTTAGAGCTTGCACCTAAAATAAAAGTTAATGCTATAGGGCCGGGCCCAGTAATTAAGAGTAAATTTCAAACAGAAAAACAATTTTCAAAACAATGTGGTAGCATGCCATTAAAGATAGGCAGTAATCCCTCTGAAATTGCACAAACTGTTATTTATTTATTGTCAATTCCTTCTATTACTGGACAACTAATTACCTTAGATGGTGGCCAACATCTAGGCTGGGGACAAGTAAAAAATAATAATAGTATAAAAGATTAATATGGATGAGAACTTTATATTTATAGAGAATTTTTTAACTACCTGCCTTATAGGAGTTTATCCAGAAGAGAAAAAAAATAAGCAAAAAGTAAAAATATCAATTACTCTCAAAATAAATAGAAATAATAATTCATCCGATAATATAAATAGTACTGTATGTTATCAAAAAATACTTACTATTCTTAATCAAATAACTAATTATACTCATATTAATTTAGTAGAAACGCTTGCAAATAGACTAGCAAATGAATTTGAAAAAATTAAGCATGTAAAAGAAATCAATATAAAAGTAAGCAAATGTGAGATAATAAAAAATGGTACAGACATAGGTTTTGTATTAAAGAGATCAGTGAAAAAATAATGTTGGAATCTCAGCTAAATAAAGGAATAAATATTATTAGAGAATATTCTAACGAGTTTCCTAGTAAGAGTGGGATCTATAAAATGATAGCTTCTAATAACGAAATATTGTATGTAGGAAAAGCTAAAAATCTTTCTAAAAGGGTCAAATCCTATGCCAATCCACTAAAACTTAATTTTAGATTACAAAAAATGATCTCCCTAATTAATAAAATTGATTTTATTATTACAAAAGATGAAGCGCATGCTTTATTATTAGAAGCTAGTCTAATTAAAGAGATTAAACCAAAATTTAATATTTTATTAAAAGATGATAAATCTTACCCCTATATAGTATTACGTAGAAGTCATAAATGGACTCAGGTAAAAAAACATAGAGGAAAAAAAGTAAAGGGAGATAAATATTTTGGACCATTTGCCTCTGTTTATCATGTGAATAATACTCTAGATATCTTGCAAAAAATTTTTCCCATCAGGACATGTAGTGATTATGAGATAGAAAATAGAAAAAGACCATGTATACAGTATCAAATTAAGAGATGTACAGCACCCTGTACAAACCTCATAAAAAATAAAGAGTATGATAAAATAGTTAGTGATCTAAATAATTTCTTAATGGGGAAAGGAAATAAGGTTTTAAAAGATTTGCTAAAAACAATGAATATCTATTCAAAGAAATTAGAATTTGAAAAGGCTGCTGCAATCAGGGACAAGATTAGATCTCTTGAAAAAATAAACCATTTGAGTAATAAAGTTTTAGAAAAAGTGGGTTCAGTAGATATATTTTGTATAACAAAAATAAATGATATTTTTGCTATAGAGGTAATTTTTCTTAGGTATGGCAGAAACTTTGGATCAAATACACATTATCCTTATGTATTTGATAAAGAAAAAGAAGATAATATTTTAAATAAATTTATTGCTCAGTTTTATAATTATACTTCAAATATACCTAATGAAATTTATGTTTCCCATAAAATTAAAGAAAAAGAACTGTTAGAAAAAGCATTGAGTATTAAAAGTAAAAATAATGTAAAAGTTAAAATTCCAAATGATAAAAATATTATTGAGACAATAAATTATGGAATAAAAAAGGCTGAAAAAAATCTAGCAGAAAAAATATCCAAAATATCTAAGATTACAAAATTAAATAAACTTATTGAAAAAAAGTTTGATTTAAAAAATAGTATTAATAAAATTGAGGTTTATGATAATTCTCACTTTGCGGGGAAAGAAGCAGTAGGAAGTTACATAGTTGCGGATGATAACGGTTTTTTAAATAATGAATATAGAAAATTTAACATAAAAGAAGCTTCAACGAATGATGACTATGGTATGATGAAGGAAGTCTTATCAAGAAGACTTAAAAGAGCTGAAAAAGATTTTTTACCAGATCTAATAATAGTAGATGGAGGACCAGGACAATTGTCAGTAGCAAAAAATATTTTGCAAGAATATAATATAAAAAATGTTTCTCTTATAAGTATTAGTAAAGGTAAATTTAGAAACTCAAATAATGAAGTTTTTTATAATTTCTTTGGGAAAAAAATTATTTTGTGTACAGATGATCCCGTTTTTTATTACCTACAAAGATTACGAGATGAAGCTCACCGGTTCGCAATAAATAATCATAGAATCAAAAGAAAAAATAACCTATTCAGCTCACAAATAGATAATATAGAAAATATAGGACCCAAAAGAAAAAAAAATCTTCTTTTATATTTTGGGTCAGTTAACGAATTGAAAAATGCTAAACTAGATAAGATTGAACAAGTTCCTGGTATTAGTAAAAAAGTAGCTAAAACCATATATAACTATTTTAGATAATTAAAATGACCTTACCTAATATTTTAACAATGATAAGAATGTTATTTCCATTTATAATAATTCTTGTATTAAATTTAAATTTTAATAATTATTATGAAAAACTTATTATTTTAATAATTTTTATATTATTAAGTTTTACAGATTATTTAGATGGATTTTTAGCTAGAAAATTGAAAATTGAATCTAAATTTGGAAAAATATTTGATCCAGTTTCTGACAAAGTACTTACTTGTAGTACTTTAATGTATATTATATCATATAATTCAATTGTCCTATTGCCTTCATTGCTAATAATTACTAGAGAATTTATAGTTTCTGGAAATAGGGAATATATGTTATCTACCAAAGGCAAAAGCATAAATGTTATTTTTTTATCTAAGTTGAAAACAGCATTTCAGTTTATATCTATAACTTTATTCCTATCTTATGAGATCTTAATAAATTATATAAATATTTTAAATATTGCTATTGGATGTATTTGGATTAGTACTATATTGACATTATATACTGGTTTCAAATATTCTTATAATACGTATAAGTCTAATAAAAGGAAATAATATGAAAATTTTATATTTCTCATGGATTAAAGATAAGCTAGGAAAATCTGAAGAAAATATTATATTACAAGAACAAATAAAAACTGTAGAACAACTAGTTATTTTTTTACAAAATAAAAATGATATTTATAAGGATATATTTAAGGATAATAAAATCATTAAAGTTTCTATAAATATGGAAGTTTCCAATTTCAAGGACTCAATTTCAGATCAAGATGAAATAGCCTTTTTTCCTCCTATGACTGGAGGATAAATGATAAGTGTCCAAAAAAATAATTTTTCTATTAATGAAGAATTAAGTAAGTTAAAAATTAAATATAATAATATAGGAGCAATTAGCAACTTCATTGGAATAGTAAGAGATAAAAGCAAACAAAGTAATTTAGTTTCCATGACATTAGAACACTATCCAGGTATGGCAGAGAAAATGCTTACTGAAATTGAAAACCAAGCATTATCAAGATGGAACTTAATTGGATCTACTATAATTCATAGATATGGAGAGTTATTTCCCGGAGATCAAATTGTTTTGGTAATTACTGCATCAGAGCATAGAAAGGATGCAGTAGAATCTTGTCATTTCATAATTGATTGGCTAAAAACTAAAGGTCCTTTTTGGAAATATGAAAAAACTAATAGAGCAGGTTTTTGGGTAGAAGCTAAAGAGACTGATAAAAAAGAAGAGTTAAAGTGGAAAACTTAACTTGAAGTAAGGTTAGTATATTTTTCTATTAATAATTTACAAATTTTTCCTGGAATAAATTTATATTCATTTATGCTTTTCACCGGAGTAACCTCAGCTGCAGTTCCTGTAACAAAACATTCATCATAGCTTTCAATATCATTTAATGTAAGCCGTTTTTCTACGACATCTATCCCTTCTTCTTTTGCAATTTTTATAACAGTTTGTCTTGTTATACCATCTAAAAAACAGTCAGCAATTGGCGTATGTATAGTATTATTTTTTGCGAAGAAGATATTTGCACCTGTAGCTTCAGCTATATAACCTCTATAATCAAGCATTAAACTATCATCAAAACCTTGAGATTCTGCATCATGCTTGGATAATGTACAAATCATATACAAACCTGCTGCTTTAGTATTAACTGGTGCAGTAGATGGATCTGGTCTTTTCCATTTAGAAATATTTAGCTTTATGCCTTTAAGTTTAGCTTCAGGAGAAAAATACGATGGCCATTTCCAAGCAGCTACTGCAAAATGAATTGTATTATTTTGTGCAGATATACCCATCATTTCACTACCTCTCCAAGCAACCGGACGTATGTATCCATCAATTATATTATTAGCCTCTAAAACATTCTTTCTAATATCACAAATTTCTCTAGTATTATATGGCAAGTTAAAGCCTAGTGTATTGGCTGATCTTATAAGTCTATTTGTGTGTTCTAACTCTTTGAACACTTTTCCATTGTATGCCCTTTCACCTTCAAAAACAGAACTAGCGTAATGTAACCCATGGCTTAAAACATGCAACTTTGCATCAGACCACTTTAATAGTTGACCATCTAAAAAAATATATCCTTCTAAATTACTATAATCCAAAATCTCCTCCAATTATATTAATAAGCTAATTTAATTAATATAGATACAAAATTATTATTTAGGAATATATTTTTTTTTGTTATCTTTACATATGTTTAAACATAAACATATTTTAGTAATTGATGATGATAAAAAACTAGGAAGTTTACTAAAAAGCTATTTAAGTGAGAAAGGTTACCTGGTAGATGTAGTTGAAAATACAAATTTAGCAAAACAAATGATTACCAGTATTATATTTGATTTACTTATATTAGATGTAATGCTCCCAAATGAAAGTGGGCTTACCTTCGCAACAAAGCTAAAAAAACAAAATATACCTATACTAATGTTATCAGCAATGGGTGATGTAAATGATAGAATTAAAGGTCTAAAAACAGGAGTAGACGAATACCTTTCTAAGCCATTTGAGCCTGAAGAGTTATTGCTCAGAATAGAGAATGTAATAAAAAGAAATAGCGTAATAAAAAAAGAATTAGACTTTTTAAAAATAGGACATTTTAATTTTGATATTAATAAGAATATATTAAGCAAAAATAATAACTCAGTTAAATTAACTGTAAAAGAGACTAAAGTATTGTTATATTTATATAATAACGTTAATGCTGATGTAGCAAGGGAAAAACTGGCAGAAGAACTTAGTGTTTCTAAAAGAACAATAGATGTTTTGGTCAAAAGACTTAGAGAAAAAATTATGTCTATACCTACATCTAAAAATATTTTATTAACTTCACGGGGGATAGGGTATAAATTAGACCCTTAGAAAGATGAATACTAGAAAATTTTTTCCAAAAACCTTTTTTGGTAGATCATTGGTAATAATATTAATCCCGGTAATAATATTACAATTAGTTTTAATATATTTTTTTTATGAAAGACATTGGGATGATGTTGGTAGACGTTTAGCGTTAGCCCTTGGTGGGCAAATATCTTTCATTATAGAAACTCTAGAAGATAAGGACTATGCCACCAATGCTATTAAAAAAGAATTTTCAAAAGCTGAAAGTAGTTTTTTATTAAAATCAAAATGGAATCTAAATAAGACACTTAAAGAATACAAACAAAATAAAGTTGTTTCCCTATTAGATAAGACATTAGAAAAATCATTAGCAGAAAGAATTAAATATCCTTATAAGTTTAATACTAAATTAATAAAAAATAGAGTAATAATATACGTAGAAGTTGATAAAGGTGTTTTAGAGTTTTCAGTTGCTAGAAAGATATTATATAGCTCGACTATTGAGGTTTTTATTATATGGATGTTACTTACAGCTATCTTTATGTTAATTCTAGCTCTATATTTTATGAAACAACAAATTAAGCCCTTAAGAAGTATAATATTAGCAGCAGAAGAGTTTGGTAAGGGTAATAACAACTATGACCTTAAACCTAGAGGAGCATATGAATTAAGACAACTTGCAAGAGTTTTTATAAAAATGCGTGCTAGAATTAATAATCAAATAAATAATAGGACTCAAATGTTAGCTGGTATTAGCCATGATCTGAAGACTCCTTTAACAAGAATGAAACTGCAGATAGCTTTGCTTCAGGATAAAAATGCAATAAAAAGTTTAGGAGAAGATATTTCAGATATGAGAGAAATGATAGATACTTATTTGGCTTTTGCGAAAGGAGAAAAGGAAGAAAAAGTTAAAAATATTAATTTATATAAGCTAGTAAATAAGTTATTTGAAAAAAATATAATTAGTAGCTCAAAAATATTAAAAAATGATGTTAACAAATCATTAACAATATCTATCCAACCCTTGGCAATGAGTAGAGCGCTATTAAATATTATTTTAAACGCTATATCTTATTCTAAAAACATTGTAATAGTTTCTTCTGGAGAAACAAGTAATTATATAAATATATGTATAGAAGATGATGGATTAGGAATTCCTAAGAGCAAAAGAGAAGATGTGTTCAAGGCATTTTACAGAGTAGATGAATCTAGGTTATCTAAAACAGTAAATACTGGATTAGGTTTAACCATTGCTAAAAACATAATTCAGTCTCACGCAGGAAAAATTAGCTTAGCTCAATCAAGTCTAGGTGGGTTAAAAGTAGATATTACTATTCCTGTAAAGTAAATTCTTGCTTTTTATTAATTTCTTCAAATAAACTTGTTATTTTTTTAATCCTTTTAATACCTTTGTCAATAATTGCAAAAGATTTATTATTTTCTTCATCTTCATATAACCATTTATTGAAAGCTAATAACCAAACTACTATTAAAGATTTTACTAATAACTTCTTTTTCAAAGAATTTTCTGAAACTGTAAAAAAATCAATAAAAGAATTTATAGTCCTTTTACTACTTTTAAGGCTCAGCAGAATAAATTTTGGATTATTTAAATAATAATTTATTATATTAGATATACCTAATTTATTTTTTTCCATAATTTCTAATTTATTCATCATATATTCTTGTATAATTTCCTCTGGTTTGCTTATTGAAAGGTCATCTTTTGATATTGAATCTAAAACTATATTATCAATCTCTTGATTATAGTAATTAAGAAAAAAAATTTTATCTGTTATTTTATTTTTTAAACTACTATTTTTAATATTAAATTTTTTCTCTATTCTATGAATGTCTAATTCATCCCATTCTCCTATCTCAGCTTTCTTAAAAAAATAATCTATTACTTTATTATCAACCATTAATTTAGCTTAGATAGTTTATCTGCTCTATTTTTTGCGGCAAATATTGCAGCCTTCATAATTTGATAAAGTCCAAAGTTATTTTTTTCTAAAACTTTCAAAGCCTCCTCAGTCGTTCCTTTTTTACTTGTAACCTCATTTATTAATTTTCTTATATTATTTTCATTCCTAGTTAACTCTAGAGCTCCTCTAACAGTATCATATATAATTTTTTTAGAAACTCTTTTACTGAATCCTATTTCTTTACTTATGTTCTCAAAAACTAATAGAAATAAAAAAACATAGGCCGGGCCGCTTCCTGATATTGCGGTCACAGAGTTTAAAAGTTTTTCATTTTTTAAAATATGAACAGTTCCAAGATGTTCAAATAAACTATTTATTGTTTTTTTGCTACTTTTTTTTATATTCTTCGGGTATAAAATACAATTTACACCCAAGGCTATATCTATTCCTATATTAGGCATTATTCTAGTAATTGGTATGTAAGTCATTAACTCTTTAGCAATAGTGTCAGCACTAATACCTGCCATTATAGATAGGTAATTTTTTGTTAGAATATTTTTTTTTACAATTACTTGCGCTAACTTTTGAAAGCTTTGTGGTTTTACAGCAAACAAAACTATATCACCTTTCCAGAAATCGGGTAAAGTTTTGTCTACTTGAAGGTTTTTATTTCTTTTCTTTATAGTCTTTCTTGTAGCCAAGCTTTTTTCAACCATATAGATTGTATAAGACTCTCTTTTAGACCACGCAGACCCAATAGAATAGCCCATTTTTCCTGCACCAATTATTAAGATATTCATTTTGTAATTTTATACTTCACCCTTAGTCTCTAGCATAAGGTGTTTTAGAGTACTTTTTACATCTTTATTATCCCAGGCAAACATTTGAAAAGCAGGATAAAACTTCTCACATTCTTTTAGAGCTAATAATGATGATTGCTCTAACTGATGTCTACATAAACTCTGATTAGTTGGAAGAGGAAATGATTGTCTTAAAACGGGCCAACTGTCTTCTGTCCAAACCTCAAAATGACCAATTAAAAGTTTTTCATTTATACTAGAAAGGAATGCAAAAATTTCCTTTTGCCTATTATCAGGTATTTTTATATCAAGTGCACATGAGATATATAATAATTTGATTTCTTCATTTAAACCGTAAGATAACTGATAATCGCACCATTCTCCACTGACTTCTACATGTATATTTTTGTTTAAATCCCTTTCATAGTCCCAATCATTAGCAATAATAATGTCTTCGATTAAGTCTAATGGGTCATAGTTAGGAGTGATATCACGTAGCTTTGATATTTTCATATTATACCTTATATTGTGTATGTTATATAATGTAACGCAATATAAGGTATTTTTCTAGTTATTTATTACTTTTTTTTAATTTTATTTTCTATCAGTTTTATCTTCTTAAGTAATTTATTATTCTCTTCTCTTGCTTTTAAAGCAATTTCTTTAACTTCTTCTAACTCTTCTCTACTAACGAAATCATTGGATTTTAATATTTCATTAAGCTTAAATTTTATCTTTTTTTTAGAATTATTTTTTACTCCTTCAATACCACTTAATAAACCAGAAAGTATTGCATATATATCTTTTGATTTTATTTTTCCGTTCATAGATTAACTCCTATTAAATAAATTACTATATATGTATTAAATTATATAGTAATAATATTTAAGAGGTTTATATATGATTTTAGTTACTGGAGGAGGAGGATTTATAGGTAGTAATCTAGTTAACGCTTTGATTAAAAAAAACTATAAAACTGCTATTTGTGACTATAAATATTCTATTAATGAGCACTACTTTGAAAATTATAAAAATATATACGCTTTAGTAGAACCAAAAGAAATTGAAGAGTTTATTAATAAAAACAATATAAAATTTATAATTCACCTTGGTGCTATCTCATCTACTACTTGTTATGACGGAAACAAATTGTGGCTAAATAATATTTTTTTCAGTAGTAAAATTTGGAAAATATGTTGTAAAAAAAATATTAGATTAATATATGCATCTTCTGCTGCTACATATGGAGATGGTAAAAAAGGGTTTATAGACAAAGAAGATTTATCATATTTAAATTCTTTGGTCCCTCTTAATATTTATGGATGGACAAAAAATGAAATAGATAAAAGAATTATTTTTTCAGATAAGTTTCTCAATATTAAACCACCTCAATGGGTGGGTTTAAAGTTTTTCAATGTTTATGGCCCTAATGAGTTTCATAAAAATAATATGAAATCAATAGTTTTAAAAATCTATGAGCAAATTATGCGAAATGAAACTTCTTATCTTTTTAAATCTCATAACCCGAACTATCAAGATGGGGAACAAAAAAGAGACTT
>MDSW01008194.1_pt1 | contig 26335 bp, 20 predicted proteins | sample 811171 | NCBI WGS metagenome assembly MDSW01 (sample SAMN05326641, study PRJNA326480) | marine metagenome | isolation source: seawater | place: Atlantic Ocean: North West | collected 2012 | reverse complement strand
CTCAAGGGATATCGTATCCCTGGTTCGCAAGATCGTCGAATTCCCCGCGATTCGTTGATCAAGTTTCTTAAAGAGCATGGTATGCCTTTAGGGGACTTAGAAGATGAAGCAATGGCCAAAGTACTGATCGTAGCTCAGGACCAGGTATTGATCGAAAATCTTAAACGAGAATTACCGACTGAAAGGTCATTCAAGGTAGCTGTCGCTGCCAGTGGATTCGAAGCTGGAATTCAGGCAGAGAGTTTCCACCCTGACTGTATCATTGTCGATTTCTCAATTGGCAAAGTCGAATCACTTCAGATTTGCCAAAATCTGCGTCGCAACCCAGATTTTGCTGAAACGATTCTAATTGCCTTGCTGCCGGACGTAGGAAGCCCAATGAGCTTTGATCGTTCGACCATCAACGAAACTTTTAAGAAGCCGTTTGATGCAAGCTTGTTAGCTGAACGTTTACGAACATTAATTGGAACTCGTAAAGAACTCGTTTAGTCAACAAAACCAAAAGTTAAAAAAGCGTGGTGTTATAGGCACCACGCTTTTTTTATGCGCCGATTTGTGAATTGCCCTCTGCACCTACTGGTTGATTCGAAGGTAAACTCAAGAAAGTACTACTCGTTCTGCTCAATAGATGAAGCTATGCCCGAATTCACACACTTTGATGAAGATGGCGCCACTCGGATGGTGGATGTAGGCTCCAAGGAAGCTACTCAGCGAGTGGCAACTGCTACTGCGACGGTTCGGATGCAACCCGAAACCTTGGGCAAGATTACATCAGAAAGTTTTGCCAAAGGCGATGTCTTAGAAGTTGCACGGCTCGCGGGCATCATGGCGACCAAACAGACAGGGCAATTGATCCCACTCTGTCACCCAATTGGGATTGATCGTGTGAATGTTGATTTCGAAATACTAGTTCCGGACCGAATTGTGGTGAGGGCTACGGTAGGAGTGTTTGCTAAAACCGGAGTCGAGATGGAAGCGATGACGGCGGTTAGTGTCGCCGCATTAACCATTTACGATATGTGCAAATCTGTTGACCGAGGCATGGAGGTACAGGATGTCATGCTGTTGGAAAAATCCGGTGGCAAAAGCGGTCACTACAAAAGGAGCGAGCAAAGCGAATCAACGTCTGCGTCTCAGGATTGATCTCGTTGTAGGATCGGTTGAAGCTCGTTGACAAAGTCACGTACATCTTTGAACTCGCGATAAACGCTGGCGAATCGCACGTAGGCTACCTGATCCAGGTTTCCCAGGTGCTTCATGACAACTTCTCCGATGTTGTCTGAGTGAATATCGCCTTCGAAATTGGCGTAAATGTCGCTTTCGATTTCGGACAAGCAACTTTCAATATCTTCAGTACCGACGGGACGCTTCCAACAAGCTTTGACAATACCCTGACGGATCTTGTCTCGGATAAACGGTTCACGAACGCCGTTCTTTTTTTGCACCTTAATCGAGAGTTCTTCCAGCCGTTCATAAGTGGTGTAACGGCGGTTGCAATCCAGACATTCGCGGCGTCGTCGAATGGAATATCCATCCGTACTTGCACGCGAATCCAAGACTCGGTCATGGTCCTGTTGGCAAAAAGGACATCGCATCAATATTCTCCGACTTAGGGATGCCCCGTTTTCGAGGCTTGGATACCATTGTCCGTATTTCCGATAAAAATACTAGCAATCACACGATTAAAAATTGGTGTAAAGATAAATTTATAACGTTGTTGAATTAGGCTGCATCACGATTGGTAGCAGATTCGCTAATTTCCCCGTTGTTCCCGACATCTTCAAATCTTACAGATACTTGCTTACTGACCCCCGATTCCTGCATGGTGACTCCGTAGAGCGTGTCGGCAGCGGTCATGGTTTTCTTGGAGTGGGTGACAATGATAAAGCGAGTGAAGTCCAGAAAGTCTTTCAGGACATTGATGAAACGACCAATGTTTGCCTCGTCGAAAGGAGCATCGACTTCATCCAAAATGCAAAACGGGCTAGGTCTAAATTGGAAGATGGCTAACAGCAGGGAAACGGCGGTGAGCGCTTTTTCACCACCACTGAGCAATGAAATGTTGATCGCGGGTTTGCCGGGGGGCGAAGTAATGATTTCAACTCCAGCTTCCAAAATATCGACGCCTTCTTCCAGAATGATGTCGGCCTGACCGCCGCCAAATGCCTTGCGGTAGAGTTGCTGGAAGTTCTGGCGAATTGTCTCGAGTGTTTCCATGAATAAACGCCTGCTGTCGGCATCAATCCGGTGAATGATTTTCTCGAGTGATTGCTTGGCAAGCGTCAAGTCTTGAAACTGACCGGAGAGCGTGTTAAATCGCTCTTCGAGTTCGTTGAGTTCCCCTAACGCTTCCATATTAACGGCGCCGATATTCCCGAGCTTTCGTCGCAGCGTTTCAATTTCTCGTTCGACTTCTTCTCTCTGTTGCGTTTCTTCTTCGGTTTCTGCGTCTAGTTGCAAGGAAGCGATTTCGATGTCGTAATCTTCTCGTAAACGTTCTTCGAGAGTCGAACGCTGGGAGCGAAGGTCGCCAGATGCCAATTCAATTTCATGTTTTCGAGATCGAAGCCCCTCTACTTCCTTTCGGAGTTTATCTCCAGCCCGTGCCTCACGCTTTCGTTCTGCCGCAATTTCATTTTGACGCTGGCGTATGGCCATGTTTGTATCGCGGTACTGTTCTTTAGTCAGGTATAACTCTGCGAGTTGCGAGGTAGCGGAGAGAATTTGAAGTGTAGATTCCCGGAATCGAGTTTGCGCTTGACTTAACAAGCGGGCTTGGTCATCCACCACGATTTGTCGTTCTTCGTGGTCTTGTTCATACTGCAGCAACTGAGTTTCTAACGCGGAGACGCGTTGTTCACTTTTGCCAAGTTCAACTCGGAGACGTACCGCTTGAGAATTGAGTGTCTGCTTTTGTCGCTCGAGCTCGTTGTTTGCTCTATTAAAGCGAGTGAGGGAATTTGTAACTTCCTCAAGGTAATTGCTAAGTGATTCGAGTTCAGCTGTTTGTTGGGCGAGTTCTTTAGACGTAACTTGCTGTCTTTGGACAATAGTATCTAGTTGCTGTTTAGTTCCCGTCTGATTGGTGGATTCCAATTCAATGCGATCGTGACATCGTTGCAAGGTGGCTTTTCGCTGGCTGGTACGTGAACGCAGGCTTTCCACGGCAGCCTGCGATCGTTTTAGCTGTTCAGCCTGAGTATAGATGTTTTGTTTAAGCCTTTGTTGCTCGTCACGGTTATCCTGGACTTGAGCCTCGAGGACGTAGATGTCCTGCTTGAGATTTCGCAATTCACTTCGGCGAGAAATTAACTCGTTTGAAGAATCTGGAGGCCCCATCGTAGTAATGCCGTGCTGGTCAATCCGCTCTCCGGCTTTCGTTATGACTTGGATTTGACCGAGGTGACGTTGCCATAAGTGTTGAGCTGAGGTGAGATCCTGTGTGATCCAGGTGTTCGATAACAGCATTGTGAACAATGGCTTGAATCGTTCGGCACAGTGCACCAATTCGTCTGCACGGCAAACCACGTTGGGATCGTGCTCGAGTGTTAATGGTGTTTGTGGTTGCCGGATGTTTTGAAGGTTTAATATGGTGAGTTGGGAGGCGAGTTGAGTCCTGCCGGTTCGGCAAGAATCAAGTAAAGCGTCATTCTCTGTGACAACGAGTTGAGCGTTTGTTCCCAATGCAAGATCGACGAGTTTGGCCGACGTGAAATCAACTTCTGCCAGATCAGCGACTAATCCCAACATGCCTAAAGGAAGTGAGGTATCATCCGACGCTTGCGACTCGTCAAGCAACTGTTTTACAGCCTCGCTGACTCCGGCATTCCGGGTTTCTAATTCTTCAAGTACATTGCAGCGTTCTCGAACCGCAGTTAGCCGTTCCATTAAAGCATGCAGGTTTTCCTGCCGTCGTTCATGGACACGCTGGTTGTCGGAAAGTTCTCGCGCCAGGACTTCAGACTCGTCTTCGGCCGACTCTAACTTCGATTCCAATGTCTCAATTTGTTTTCGATGATCGGTAGCTTGCTCGCGCAGTGAGGCCAGTGTTTTATTAATTGCTTCGAGTTGCCCTGAAACAACTTCTTTTTGCTCATCTAGATCACCTGAATTTGCGAGCAATTGTCGGTGGGTGGATTCTGCCTCACTGGCGTTTTTAGTCGCTGTTACTTGCTCTATACGCTGTACTTCGGTGTCCTCTTGGATTTCTTTTAGTTGTTCTTCCAGGTGACTTTGTTGAGATTCGATGGTGTTGAGTTCGGTTTGTGTTGACTCAAGCGTTGCCTGTGACGATTCGAGCTCCGATTGTGTCAGGTTAACTCGGTCTGCTAAACCACCGACATTTGTTTGGGTCACGGCCAGTTGAATACGGTGGCGAGCGATTTCATTAGCAAGTTCTTCCAGCCTCTGAGTCTGCACCGATTGGGTCGTTACAAACTCCGCAATTTTCTCGCGTACGGAAGCAGACAATTCTTCCTGGCTTTGCAGATCGCCGGTAAGGCGTTCCAGTTGCGAATCGAAATCAGCAATTGTCGAACAACTCTGTTCAATCTGAAGATTTAATTCATTGGATTGGGTATCTAATTCTTCGATTTGCTGGTCGAAGATTTGGGTTTGCTAGTTGAGCTGACGCCATTGGGCCAATCCAATTTGAGTGCGTAACTGTTGTAGGCGGTCACTGTATTCTTTATATCGGCGGGCTTTTGTAGCCTGATTGCGAACAGCCTTTAGTCGACCTTCAACTTCATCCACGATGTCCGAGAGCCGCAATAAGTTCTGGTCGACACGATCTAATCTTCGTAAGGTTTCAATCTTTTTGGCTTTAAACCGACTAATGCCCGCCGCTTCTTCAAAGATTTGTCGCCGGTCTTTGCTGGACGCTTCCAGCATGCGAGCAACTTTACCTTGCTCAATGATGCTATAAGCATCAGCGCCGATCCCTGTTCCCCGGATTAGAGTTTTAATATCCTTGAGTCGGCATGGTTCGTCATTGATTAAGTACTCGCCTTCACCACTTCGGTATACGCGGCGTGTGACTCGAATTTCATCGTGCTCTAGAGGTAATAGTCGACTGGAATTGTCAAAGATGATGGTTGCTTCAGCACTGTTGATATCCCGGCGATTGGACTGGTTGGGACTCTTGAAGATCACGTCGGCCATCTCTTTGCCACGCAAACTCTTAGCACTAGTCGTGCCAAGCACCCATTTCACCGCGTCTACTACGTTGGATTTACCGGATCCATTAGGCCCCACGACAACGGTAATTCCTTCGGGGAATTCAAACCGCGTCTTATCGGCGAAGCTCTTAAAGCCGGTTAGTTCCAGCGCTGTTAGCATCGGGTGTGCGTACCTGTTGAGATGATGGGTTAAAGTCCGGGGACTGCCGCTTTGAATTTGTCTAACATCGACTCCGAGTTATTTTGCTCCGTTTGCGTTGCAGAGGAATCTGCTTGAACTCGAGAGCGATTTCGATTGATGGCATCGGCTTCCGTCTCGGCCAGACGGTCGAAGTAAAGTTCTGGGATTGGATTGGCTACATTGAATTGAGATCGCTCCTGAGAATCGGGTGATTCTACGGAGTCAGCACGCGAGCCTGAACTGTCGTTGCGATTGAAATTCCAGACAGGACGTGGGCGTGCCCCAATCAGTACTCGAGCATTGATTGCATTTTCCTTTTTAAGCGTTTGCAACATATCGACGACGTCTGAGTAATTTCCATCTACCTCGGCGATTGCACGAATGACATCTGGAAGGGCAGTCGTAGAACTGGAAAAGCGATCTGGCATATTGGGCGAGAATCGACTGATCTGCAATTGGCCGTCGCCTTTGTTTTTGATGATGATTTCTTTGCCAGCAAAAACATGGTCAGGTGGTGTGACCATAACGCCTTCTCCAAAAGCTACAATTTCCGGTCGCTTGGACATAGAGATGTGCACCAATGGGTAGGCTGATGTTTCGACTTGATGGTAATGAAAGTCATTAAAAGTACGTCCGTTGACCAGAGGGGAATTGGGGTTTCGAGTCCAAAGAGCTCGAAATGCTCCGACCCGTGTTTCCGCACTCTCAGCATTTAAGAGTTCAGTAATGGCATCCAGGGCATTGACATGATCCATGCCTGCTAGGGCGGTCAAGGAATGCCAGCGGAAAGCGATATGCTCCGAGGCGAGCCCGCTCAGCGCAGGGGCTGCATCTGGTTCATCCAGATAGGCCAGTGACTCGGCAGCATAGAACCGGACTTCCGGGTCCTCGCTTGCCAATCCTTGTCTTAACGTGGGTATTGATTCGGAACCAATTGCTTCTAATTGCATCGCTGCTTCCGCAGCTGTGGTTGGTTCAAGCAATTTAGCTAGTAGCAGTTCCTTGCGACTGAAGCTGTCCAATTGTGACTCTCCGACTACGATGCTTCGTATGACATTCATATATCGGGAAACATTGTGACGGTAGCTATCATGCACGGCTAGTTCGATGTAATTGTCGCTTTTTGCATTGGCGACTCCCTTGCTGTTCTCGTCAGTGTATTGCAGAAATCTTCGATTGATTGCTGAGGCAATTCGGGTCGCCGTGCGGATGCTGCTGTATTTGGTTTTTACAAGTAATCCCAGAGGACGGTCCATCTGAGAGACGCCGCCTCCGAGTACGATGCCCGATCGGCTGTTCGTAGGATCATCTTTACCTCGGAATAGGGTGTGTTCCAATACGGATCCCTCCGATAAGGCTGCGACATGGCCGGTTCGTACATTTTGATTGAGCACTGCGAGTTCTCGCATTCGCGAACGTAAAAGATACCCGTCTTTTAAGCTTTCTGTTTTTGAATGAGGAGGAACGCGTACTTCTACATCAAACCGATCACCTTTACGAACACCCGGTGGGAGAAAGCCTCGTAACATGACTAGTGATGTCTGTGGTGAACTTAAAAGTGCATTCGGATTTTCTACGTCGTGTGTTTGCATTTCGTCGATGAGCATTTGGCGATGCATGCCGGAAGGCGGTGTGCTGCCGGTATTCTTAAGGCCTGTGACCAGGCCAACGCTTTCGACTTTGAGGTAATTCATCCCATTGGGGACGGTTAGGTCGCCCACGGTGAGAGTCGGAGTTTCTTCTTCCCCTCCGGGAATCAATTCCTTGAGCTGTTTAGAACCTGGAATGCGATCTGTCAGGCTGCAGCCAGTGAGCATCAGAGTGGACCAGAGTCCAGCGGTTAGCAAGATAGTATATTTTAAGTCTAAAACAGGCTTCATGCCTCAATCACTCCTTAACGCAAATCCTTTTGCGCACATTTCAACCGCCGTTCACCTGTCAAAAGGGCGCTGAACGACTAAACCATGCGTAAAAATAAGGGAAATCGAGGTTTGAGGTCAATAACCATTTAGCCATTTAACCAATTAGCCCACGTGACAATTAGATTGTTAGACAATTGGGTAGTTGGGTCGGCCGGACAGCCGAAGCGGATAGGCAGTTGGCTTAGGGTAGGTCTTCGCCGCTACCACCCCAGGGATTGCAGCGACAAATTCTCCAGGCCCCTTTGAGCGACCCTTTGATTGGCCCATGCTTACGAACAGCCTGAATATAATAATTGCTGCATGTCGGAGTAAATCGGCAGCTTTGGCCGAAGATTGGGCTGAGGAATATTTGGTATAGACGCACACATCCAATGAGAAGCTCACTGATTCCTTTGCGAGCAAGTAAGAACAACTTACCAAGGAAAGTCATGACGTCCGATCCAGTTTGCTGGCTGCACGTTGTAGGAGTTTGTGAAGGGAATGGGCCACTGCCTCTGAATCTGGTTTAGCACCTTTGCGAGGACGAATTACAAAGTCGATTCCTTTAGGGAGCTCGTGCTGTTGCTGGCGAAACGCCTCCCGGCAATAGCGTTTCCAGAGATTGCGGATCGGAGCATTTCCACAAACCTTGGGAATCGATAAGCCCATGCGACTTTCTGGTAGAGAATTAGCCCGTAGGTTGATAACCAATACCTGATCCGCTTCGAAGAGCCCGGTCGCATAAACCTCAGCAAATTGGCTGGGGCTTTTTAGGCGAAGGCGTTGGGGAAATGTTTGGGAAACGGACATGAAATTCTTACCAGGTAAGCTTTTCGCGTGGACTGGGTTGATTGAGGTCAGAAATCTGATCAATGATCGATTCAGGTATCGAATCAGGTAGCTGGATTTGTATTGTCACGTACAGATTGCCTCTACCTGATTTGTGGGATACGCCGTGCTTGGGAACTCGAATCTTCTTACCACTTTGGATCCCCGGAGGAATTTTTAGGTCAATCTTGCTATAGGGAGTGGGGATTTCAATTGTTGTACCGGTTAACGCTTCGGCTAATGTGATGGGGACCTCTAGTTCCAGATCACGTCCAGACCGAGTGTAGTTGGGGTGATCGCAAACGTGGATCTGAATAATCAGATCGCCTGGAGGACCACCGCCTTGTCCTGGTTGCCCATAGCCTGATACCTTTATCTTTTTGCCTTGCTTGATACCGGCAGGGACTTTTACGTTTAGTGGTTTTCGTACACCGTCAGGTGTCATGACGGTGATATTGAATTCACCACCTTTGACTGCAGTGGCAAAGGGGATTTCCTGAGATGCTTCACGGTCTTGCCCCTGACGAGGACGTGGCCCACGGCCTCCGCCAAATCCTCCAAAGAACTGTTCGAAGCCACCGCCGCCGCCCATGCCGCCAAAGATAGACTCTAGATCAACACCTCCTCCGCCAAATGGGTTTCCGCCTCCCATTTGTTCAAAGCCAGCACCAAATTGATCGTACTGACCTCTTTTTTGATCATCGGAAAGAACATCATAAGCTTGTTGGACTTCCTGAAATTTGGACTTGGCCGAGTTATCACCGGGGTTCATGTCCGGGTGATACTTTCGAGCTAGATCTCGGTAGGCTTTTTGGATTTCCTTGGAGGATGCTCCACGAGATACTCCGAGTGTTTTGTAAAAGTCCTGACTCATATATAGAAGCGAGCTATGAAGGGGTTTGCGTTGTCCAGTTCAATCTACTCGGATTCTAACAACAACCTTCTCACACGGTAAGAGTCCTGTCAGTAGCGGTGGCGGAGTGAGGGTGCGTTAATCCTGATTTTTGGCTACTCTACGCTAGTTGAAGACTAGATGGTAGTGCATGTCGGGCGAGACGGTCAGCCTGCCAAAGTAATTTCGGCGTTCAGTTGGGAAAGGATTTGGAATGAGTGGAAAGCGATGGATGTGTTGGGTACTCTTGGTAGCTCTGCTTTGTCCGGAATTGGCTGTAGCTCAAATCGGAGTGATTGACTTTCAGATTGTGGATTCGGAGTCCAAGGAGCAGGTTCCGGCACGCATCCATTTATGGGATTCAAAGGGGAAAGTTATCCGTCCGCCCGCATTACCGTTTTGGCATGATCACTTTGTTTGCAACGGAAAAGTAAGGCTTCGTGTGCCACCTGGAGACTATCGGTTTGAGATTGAACGCGGCCCTGAATATCGAATTCACTACGGCAATTTCAGAATGCTTCCGGGGGCACGGGAAGCAAAAGTGATTCCCTTAAAGCGAATTTTAGATATGTCTGAAAAAGGCTGGTATGCGGGTGATCTGCATATTCATCGCCCTGTCAAAGACGTCCCGTTACTCATGCAAGCGGAGGACTTGTATGTGGCACCGGTGATTACCTGGTGGAATAAGCAAAATCTCTGGAGCGGTTTGGATTTGCCAGATGAATCTTTGCAGTTAGTCGATGGCAAACGCTGGATGCACGTATTAAGTGGCGAGGATGAACGTGATGGCGGGGCATTGTTGTATCACAATATGCCCGAGATCTTGGATATTACGGCTGCAGAGAAAACTTTCCCATCCTCGATGGAGTATTTGATCCCGATCCGTCGTATGCCGGGCGTCCACGTCGACATTGAAAAGCCATTCTGGTGGGATACTCCACTCTGGATTGCCAGCGGTATGGTAGATTCCATCGGTTTGCTTAATAACCATATGCAGCGTAGTAAGGTATTGCCAAATGAAGCCTGGGGAAAACCTCGTGACGCTCGTCGCTTTCCAGGGGTTCATGGCAATGGTAAGTGGTCGCAGGAAATCTATTACCAGATCTTAAATACAGGGCACCGGATTGCTCCGTCTGCCGGTTCCGCTTCGGGGGTGTTAGATAATCCGGTTGGATATAACCGAGTTTATGTTCACTGTGGAGACGATTTTAATTGGAACTCCTGGTGGAAAAATCTTAAGGCAGGCAAGGTCGTGGTAACCAATGGTCCTATCATGCGACCATTAGTTAACGGACAGTTGCCGGGCCACGTGTTTGAGGCACCGGCTGGGGAAACCCTATCATTACAGCCAACATTGAATTTGGCCATTCAGGACAAAGTTGAGTACTTGGAGATCGTTCGAGATGGACTCGTTATTGAAAATGTCCCTCTGGATGAATATGCCAAGATGGGAGGGCGATTGCCTAAGGTGGAGTTCAAGGAAAGTGGCTGGATGTTAATTCGAGCAGTGACGAATAACCCCAAAACTTATCGGTTGGCCAGTTCTGGTCCCTATTATGTTGAGATTGGTGGTGCCCGACGAATCAGCAAAGCGTCGACTCAGTTTTTCATCGATTGGCTGAAGGAACGACAGCAAAAGGTGATGCTTGAGGATCCGACTCAACAGCAGGCTGTCTTAAGGTATTACGTAGGGGCTCAAAAATACTGGGAGGCAGTTTTAGAGGCTGCAAATGCGGATTAATTCCTATCTCTTATCACTCCAGGAGAAGCTGGGTAATTACCGCGAGGATGTGCTATATTGAAGAAACAAGACAACTGCTTTAGTGGCCCAAAGCTACTGAAGAAATACAAACCAATCCTTGGTGATAAAAGGGAGCATGACATGGGAATTAAGAATCGTCGTCAATTCCTCGAAGAATCTATGTTAGCCGCAGCGACAGCAGCTGCGGCAACCACACCGGCAATTGTTGCCGCTCAGGACGTACAAAGCAAAAGCCCCAATGAGAAACTGGGCGTGGCTGTTGTGGGTGTTCGTGGTCGCGGTGGAAGCCATATTGGAGCATTCGCTGGTCGACAGGATACTGAAATTCTCTATATCTGCGATGCTGATCGTGACGTCGGTGGTCGTCGAGCTGAGGAAGTTGGCAAACGACAAGGTGGTAAGGTACCTGTTTTCGAAGAAGACATTCGAAAGGTGCTGGAGGATGACCGTGTTGATATCGTTAGCATTGCCACGCCAAATCACTGGCATGCTTTGGGAGCGATCTGGGCAATTCAGGCTGGTAAAGATGTCTATGTCGAAAAGCCGGTTAGTCATAATGTCTCAGAAGGTGCTCGTATTGTTGAAGCTGCCCGCAAATACAACCGCATTTGCCAGACTGGGACTCAATCCCGATCTAACCCTGGTATGCAGTCCTTAATCGACTTCGTACAGAGTGGTGGTATTGGTGAAGTCAAGGTAGCTAGAGGGCTTTGTTACAAGCGTCGTAAGTCTATCGGTGAACGCGGCACTTATGCACCTCCAAAGAATGTCAATTATGACCTTTGGCTGGGGCCAGCACCGGAGAAACAGGTTTCGCGACCTCAATTCCACTATGACTGGCACTGGCAAACCGATTACGGTAATGGAGACTTGGGGAATCAGGGAATCCACCAGATGGATATCGCTCGCTGGGGACTAAACATTGATCATCTCTGTGTTTCAACCCTGAGCTATGGTGGTCGATTTGGTTATGTCGATGCTGGCAACACAGCAAACACTCAGGTCGTTTCTCATGGTTACGGCGAGAAATCTCTCATCTTTGAAGTTCGTGGTTTGGAAACGTCGGATTACAAGGGAGCGAAGATCGGTGTGATTTTTGAAGGTACAGAAGGCTATGCTGTCTGCCCGTCATATCACAACGGTACCGCTTTTGATAAAGATGGAAACCAGATCAAATCGTTCTCGGGCGGCGGTGATCACTTCGCAAACTTTGTTAAAGCAGTGCGAGCTCGTGATCATAAATTGCTTAATGCCGATATCCGCGAAGGTCATCTCTCAAGTGCACTTTGCCATCTTGGTAATATCTCTTTGAATTGTGGTGGCAATCTGGACATTGATAAAGCCAAGGAAGCTCTGGATAAGCACATTTCTCAAGACGATGTGCACGATACGTTCCAGCGTACGTTGGCTCACGGTAAAGACAACAACGTTGATTATGCTGTCACTCCGTTCTCATTCGGTGAACTTCTGGAGATTAATCCTGAAGATGAGTCGATTGTCGGAAACGAAAAGGCAAGTCAAATGTTGTCGCGTGAATACCGTAAACCGTTTGAAGTTCCTGCCGCAGGTCAGGTTTAATTGAAAACGATTACGGGTTCGCGATGCGAATGCCGAATTAAATGACTTTAACAACGCCGATTCATCTGAGCATGATGGTCGGCGTTGTTTCTTGTTAGATGGATGATCAATTCTCGATGGAAGAATTACTAGGGGATATCCAAATCCTGTACGAACAGGGGCCCTGCCTGATTATCAATAAACCCGGAGGTTTGCTAACGCAGGCGCCCCCACACATCGACAGTGTGGAGATGAGGCTGAAGAAATTCATCCGTGTCCGGGATGAAAAGCCAGGCCGCGTCTACTTAGCAGTCCCTCATCGTCTCGATCGCCCTGTCACCGGCGTGATGGTTTTTGCATTGCACCAGCGCGCAGCGAAGCGAATTTCAAATCAATTCCAACAACGCCAGGTGGAGAAGGAATACTGGGCCTGTGTGGAAGGTGAAGTTTTGGAGGAGCAAGGAACGTGGCTAGATACGATGCGTAAAGTACCCGGTGAAGCTCGAAGTGAAATCTGTGCTGACAGTGTCGAGCAAGCTAAGCAGGCAGTATTGCACTATCGAGTCATGAAAAGAGAGGCCGGTAAGTCCTGGCTGTCGATTGAATTGGAGACAGGGCGAACGCATCAGATTCGATTGCAATGCGGTAGTCGAGGATTTCCGATCGTAGGTGACACCCTTTATGGGGCTCAAACAACCTTTGGATCGCACCATGAGGATGAGCGTCGGCGGTGTATTGCTTTACATTCTCGCCGGCTGAAAATCCGTCATCCGATGATTGATGAATATGTTCAGCAAGTCGCTCCTGTTCCGGCAACTTGGGAAGAGGCTGGAATATTCGTCGACTAAGCTAAAAAAGTCCAGAGAAGGACCGAATTGTGGTTGTTGTTCCTGCCTTAGGTCCGGTTCTATTAAATAAAACCTTAACTATAATGACTAGTGAATGATTGGGTGCCTTGACCTGTGAGTAACCGAAGGGCGAAGCAGAATCCAGGCACCGTTGAGAGACTTCGGAGAATTCCGCATACATGGTTCGTCCTGTAAGAATTGGCGCTGTTTCCTACCTCAATACCAAACCGCTTGTGTTTGGGTTGGCTGAGCGTCTACCTGACGCTGAAATTGTATTTGATTTGCCGAGTCGTTTGGCTGACGACTTGTCTTGCGGTGAGTTAGATGTCGCTTTGATTCCGACGGTCGAGTACTTTCAGGATCCCGGTTATAAGATCGTTTCCGATGCCTGCATTGCCTGTCGCGGAGATGTTTACAGTGTCTCGTTACTGAGCCAATGCCACTCGGCGGATATTAAAACGCTGGCGTTGGATGAAGGGTCTCGTACAAGCGCAGCATTGGTTCAGGTCTTACTCAAAAAACGACTCGGGATCATCCCTGAACTACATCCATTTCCCATTGGTAGTGATTTGCAGGAATTGGAAACCGATGCAGTGTTGATCATCGGTGACCGGGCAATGCATGTTGACAAATCTAAATTTGCAGAAACCTGGGATTTAGGGCAGGAATGGGTCGATTGGACCGGCTTGCCATTTGTCTTTGCCATGTGGACTGCCCGTGCAGACTTGGAATTAGATTTGAGTTCCATCGAACAGGCGCTTTCAGCAGCCCGAGATGAAGGTGTTCAGAATATTGCTCAGATAGCTGCTCAACATTCGTCGGAATTGGGGATTTCACAACAACAATGTGAAGTCTATTTGCGAGATCATTTATACTTTTATTTAGGCGAGCGTGAGCGACAGGGGCAGGAGTTGTTTCGCCGTTACGTGGATGAATTAGCAGCCGTTGCCCAAAACGGATAAGCAAGATACCAATGACTGATATAACACCGATCCTCGATAAAGCTGTAGCCGGGAAACGCCTGACCCCGGATGATGGTATTGCCTTAATGAAGTCAAGCAACCTGAGTGCCATTGGTAAAGCTGCCAATGCGGTTACTCAGAGACTGCATCCGGAACCGTACCGAACTTACAACATTGATCGGAATATCAACTACACCAACATCTGTACGGCGGTCTGCGATTTTTGTGCATTTTACCGTGGCCCGAAAAGTGATGAAGGGTGGGTGTTGGAACGGGAGGAGTTACTTCAGAAAATTGAAGAAACAGTCGCCTTGGGAGGAGACCAGATACTGATGCAGGGTGGTCTGCACCATGAATATAAACTGGATTGGTACGAGCAGTTATGCCGTGATATTAAAGAGCGTTTTCCCCAGGTGAATATCCACGGTTTTAGCCCTCCAGAACTGTATCACTTTACAAAGATGAACGGTATCACCATCGAGGAAGTGTTAACGCGTCTGAAGGCTGCAGGCTTAGGCAGCATTCCTGGTGGTGGAGCCGAAATACTCGTGGATCGAGTGCGGGATGGAATGACCCGCGGAAAGGTGGATACCGAGAATTGGCTGAATGTTATGCGAGTTTGGCATCAAATGGGAGGCCACTCCAGCGCTACGATGATGTATGGGCACATCGAAACTTTGGAGGAACGCATCGAACACATGGAACGGGTGCGCCAATTGCAGGATGAAACCAATGGATTCACCGCATTTATCTCTTGGACGTTCCAGCCGGATAACACTCCGTTGTCAGATATTCAACCACTTGGCTCGTATGAATACCTGAAGGTCCAGGCGATATCACGACTCTACCTTGATAATGTTCCTAATATTCAGTCGAGTTGGGTAACTCAAGGCCTCAAAATTGGCCAACTAGCATTGCTCTATGGAGCCAATGATATGGGGAGCCTAATGATAGAAGAAAATGTGGTGGCGGAAGCCGGTACGGTTCATTACTTAACGCTTGACCAAATCCGGGATTCGATTTCTGAATTGGGATTCACCCCTCGCCAACGCAATGTCCATTATGAATTGCTGGACGAAACCCATGAGCAACAGGCCGTTGAAGCAAATCGCGAGTGGATGAAAAGAAAGCTCGAAGAGCAGCAAACCCCTTTAGTCCAGTTGTCGACCTAATACGTTGATTGTCCACGGTTTTATTTTGATCGACGTGAGTGACTCTCTTTATGATCGTTGTTGAGAATCTTCGGAAAAGCTATCCCGACCTTGAGCTCGATGAAGTCAAGGCTGTCGATGGTGTGAGCTTTCGCTGTGAACCTGGGCAGATCTTCGGGTTATTGGGTCCCAATGGAGCCGGAAAGACGACGGTTCTTCGTACGCTTGCGACTTTGCTTAAGCCAACTTCTGGTTCAGCCACCATCGCAGGTTTTGACGTCGAGGCGGAAGCTGAGCAAGTACGGCGTCATATTGGATTTGTTTCTAACAATACTTCAAATTATGATCGCATGTCCGCACGTGAGATGGTGGAGTTCTTTGGTCGTCTGCATGGCATGCCGGAAGGTGAGTTGCAGAGTCGGGCATCATTGGTTTACGAGCAGTTGCAGATGACGGAATTTCTGGAGGTGGCAGGTGGGAAGATGTCCACCGGTATGAAGCAAAAGGTATCCATTGCTCGTGCCATTATTCATAACCCTCCGGTGTTGATTTTTGACGAAGCCACGGTTGGGCTGGATGTACTGGTTGGACGTTCCTTGCAAAACACGGTTTTGGAGCTGAGAGATCAGGGCAAGTGTATTCTTTATTCGACACACCATATGAGGGAGGTCGAGCGAGTCTGTGATCAGGTGGCTATCATGCATAACGGCAAGATTCTCTGTGAAGGAACACAAGAGGATCTGAGAGAGCAGTTTAACCAGAACGATCTGGAAGATGTCTTCTTTGACTTGATGGAGCAGCAATTGCAACCAGGGGAATGCGAATGAACTGGTTCAATGTAAAACGATTGTTTGTACGGGAATTGCTCAGTCAATTACGAGATCGCCGTACATTGTTCACGACGGTTTTGCTACCTGTCATGATTTATCCGGTATTGGGATTGGTCATGATGCAGGTTGCTCAATTCGTGACTGAAAGTAAAAGTAATGTGGTGCTGGTCGGTGAGGCGGCGTTTGAAGGTTTGCCTCAATTTGTTAATCCGAACGGGGAAGAAGAGGGACTGGTTACATCGCAGGATACGTTACTGACCCTCATTCCAGAAGAGTTTCCGGAACATGCGACGTTGGAAGGGGTTCGGGAGTCACTTCAACAAAGGCTTGATAGTAAGGAATTTGATGCAGCATTGGTGCTAAGCCCTGAATTGCATCGGTACTTGCAGTTTCTCAGGGAATCCGTCGATGGAACGGCGAGTTTTGATGTTCAGCCTGAAGCGATTCCAGGGCCAGTGATAGTCTATAATTCGGTGGCTGATAAATCCAAGATTGCCAGATCGCGAATTGCTGGCGTACTTGATAAGTGGGAAGAAGAAGTAAGGGCTTCTCTTTTTGAATTGGGTCAGCTTCCGTTAGGCGTTGCGACGCCGGTTGAAGTTCAGGTTCAGGATATCGCACCCGAGGAGAGTCAGGCTGCTCAGTTTTGGGCCAGTATGATTCCAATCATGTTATTGCTGTGGACTTTGACAGGGGCGTTTTATCCCGCGGTTGATCTGTGTGCGGGAGAGAAAGAACGGGGGACTTTGGAGACGCTCTTGTGTGGGCCAGCAAAACGCGTCGAGATTGTAACCGGGAAACTGCTGACCGTCATGGTATTTAGCTTTGCGACGTCGTTGGCCAATCTCGTTAGCATTGCTTTTACCGGGGTGTTTATGGTCGCCAAGGTGATGCCTGTTGGAAGTGAACTCCACTCCAAGCTGGGGATGTTCCCTGGTTGGAATATTCTCTGGAGTTTGGTGGTGTTGATCCCTTTGGTTGCCATGTTCAGTGCATTGGCTTTGGCCGCAGCGACCTTTGCTCGTAGTAGCAAAGAAGGCCAATACTATATGATGCCACTTCTAATGCTGGCATTACCTCTGTCGATGATTAGTGTGATGCCCAATGTGGAGCTTGATTTGGGCACAAGTCTCATCCCCATTGCAGGCTCAGCGTTGTTATTGCGAAACCTTGTTGAATCCCAATTCGATGTCGCGATTCGTTTCGCAATCCCTGTAATGGCCAGTAGTGCTTTCTGTTGTTACCTTGCTGTTCGTTGGGCGACTTTTCAGTTTAATAGTGAGGCAGTTCTGTTTCGTGAAAGCGAGAAATGGGATATTCGCCTATGGATACGTCAACTGATTCGTAATAAGCCAATGCTGCCGACAGGTGGCATGGCGATCTTTGTGGCGATTGCCATTTTGATGCTGCGATATGTGGCCAATGCGACCGCCAGTGCTCCGGAAACCTGGCAGGACTTTGTATTTTCCAATAGTATCGCACTGATTCTAACGATCGGCGTCCCCGCAATTTTGGTTGCCGTGTTGCTGACAAATAATGTAATGGGGGCACTGAAATTAACGCCCCCCCCCGTGGTGGCGGTTCTGATCGCCGTTTTGTTACCGTTCCTGCTTCATCCCACCATTATTTGGCTGGGGGTTGGGATCGAACAGCTTTACCCGGTCAACCCTGCTATGAAGGCAGCCACTGCCCCAGTCGAAGCGATGTTGAATTCGGCTCCCCTGTTCGCACTCATGTTCGTAATTGCCATTGTTCCGGGGATCTTTGAAGAGCTGGCATTTCGGGGAGTGATTCTGACTGGATTACAGAAAGACTCCCGACCTTCGTCGGCAATTTTTGTCTCTGCATTTTTCTTCGGCATCACGCACGGGATATTACAGCAGTCATTAAATGCATTTATTATCGGGCTTTTGTTAGGGTATATCGCCGTCCGTTGTGGGAGTTTGATTCCGACGATTATTATGCATGTGTTGCACAACGGCATTACGGTCTTGGTGGCTCGAAGTGAGAGTCAAGAATGGCTGTCCCCGCTCCTGACAGACTATCACGGCACTCCTATGTATTCTCCGCTTGTTGCAGTGTGCGGCGGTGTAATCGCGATCGGGCTTATTGTCTGGTTCCATATTCAAACCAGGCCCAAGTTAGCCGTTGGTAAGTCTCAACACGCAGGTGACTGATGTCGATTTATTATCGAGCAGCCTGGGTTTTTCCGGTGAATATCCCTCCCATTAATGAAGGCTGGGTGGAGGTCGATAACGGAGTGGTCATCCGTATTGGTTCTAAATCAACTGCTCCTCCCGGATTTCAAGACGCTCAGCAACAGTTTGAAGTACACGATTTGGGAAACGTCGCGTTGTTGCCAGGGTTGGTCAACTCGCACACGCATTTGGAATTTAGCGAACTATCTACTCCAGTCGGTGATCCGAGCCTCGATTTTGATGCCTGGATTACTGAAGTCGTAAAGTATCGACGGGAAAAGGCAGCCGAAGGAGTAGAGTGGCTCGAAGAGACGATCGCGTTGGGTGCTGGTGAGTCCAGAGAAGTAGGAGTCATTGGGATTGGTGAAATTACCACCAGTAATTCTCTACTAGACTGTTACTCAAAATTGAAGACTCGGATCGTCTCGTTATTGGAAGTCATCAATTACTCAGCAGAGCAAGTCTCTGATGTTACAACAGGCGTTCAAGACTATCTGACTCAGGCTGCTATCTCTGGGGTAAATGCAGGCATAAGTCCTCACGCGCCATACACGGTACATTGGGAGCAACTTAAATCGCTTTGTGAATTGAGTAAAGATTTCGAAGTTCCCTGCGTAATGCACCTTGCTGAAACGGCAGAAGAGTGTGCTTTGATTCAGACGCGGTCGGGGCCATTAAGGGAAATGCTGGAGCGTTTGGGGATGTGGGAAGAGGCAGGGATTCCTGTAGAGTCATCGTTTCAACAGTATATTGAAACGCTTGCTAGTAGTTGGCGTGCTTTGATTGTACATGGTAACTATCTCAAACATGACGACTGGGAATTACTGGGGAAACTTAGTAGTAATGTAAGTGTGTGTTATTGTCCCCGAACCCACCATTACTTTCGGCATCCAACCTATGCATTGGAGGAGATGTTAGCAGCAGGAGTGCGGGTTTGCTTAGGGACAGATTCCAGAGCTTCTAATCCGGATCTGAATCTGCTTGCTGAAGTGGAATTTGTAAGGAACGAGTACCCCAACTTGAATCCTAGCACACTCTTAGAAATGGTAACGGTCAATGCCGCATTTGCACTGGGTTTGGAAACCACGCACGGATTTATAGGCACGGATGCGGTAGCCTCTGTTTTGTCGGTCTCGTTGACAAAAGAAGAAGCAGGGGCCTCGGAGTTAGCATGCTTATCCGCAGTGTTGGCTCGCCTTTCAGAGGCGCAGTTGTTGAGACTATAGACGACAGTTGTTGATAGGAGTTTCCAAAATGGCAGAAGCTCCTAATTCTTCCAGTTGATCCATTACCGAAGTGACTTGCTTCGTTTTTACCATCACTCGAACGGCACACCACTCACTGTCTTCAAGCGAAGTGATTGTTGGCGATTTGAATCCCGGGGTAATTTCTTCCGCCTGGGCTAATTGGTTTTTGGGGATGTTGTACTCAAGTAGCGAGTAGCCTCGAGCGATGACGACCCCTTCTAAACGGCGAACGATACGGTCTGCAAGTTCAGGGTGTCGTTTCTGCTGATTTTGAATGAGGATGGTTTCATAGTTACCGATTTCATGAGAAATCTTCAGTCGGTTTGCGGCGAGCGTTGAGCCGGTTTCAACCAGATCGACAATCGCGTCGGCAATTCCCAACGTGATCATGATTTCCACGGAACCTGTGAGTGGCACCACGTGCGCTTCCGCATCGTGTTGTTGTAGATAGTTTTTGGTGACATTCGTGAAACTGGTGGCGATTCGTAAGCCGTTTAATTTCGCAGGGCTGTCGATCTCCATCGTTTCAGGTACACAAACGGCAAGTCGGCATTTTCCAACGCCCAGTGATAGCCGTGTCTGTACGTCGGCCTGTGCTTCCGCGACTAAATCTGATCCAGTGATTCCCATGTCGATGGCACCCTCTGCACAAAGTACAGGGATGTCGTCCGTTCGCAGGAAAATGATTTCTATAGGTAGGTCGGAAACTTTGGCAAACAGAGAACGATTTTGTCGGCGGAATTTAATGCCGGCCTCTTTCAAAAGTTCACTAGCCAGATCAGATAGCCGACCTTTGCTGGGTAATCCAATTCGCAGGTTACTCATGGGATGGTACTTATCTTCGTGCAGGTTTTATTTAGGATTTGCGTGATGCTTTTTCATCGATTCCGGAGACGCCGAATCGTCGCCCCAGTTCAGTTTCGATTTCACGGATGTGAATTTCGTGGTAGCCGAGCATTACCATGAGGTGGTAAAGCAGGTCGGCTGCTTCATAAATTAAATGCTCTCGACCGGAGTCCCCCGGTTCGTCAGCGGCTTCCACGACTTCTCCGGCCTCCTCCATGATCTTCTTACCAATCAAGTCGTTCCCACCTTGGAATAACTTGGTTGTGTAAGACTTTTGGGGAGGATTGAGGCGACGCTCTTCGATAACCGCCATCAGTTGATGTAATACCTGGGATGCTTCGTTCAAAGGATTCTTTCCCCTTTACAGGAGATGGATTTGAAACCACGATGAAATAACGTGTTTGCTACTAAGCGTTTATCGTAGACTCACGAGTCAATACTGACAATCGCCGAACGGACATGGGATTTAAAGAGTCTGTGAAGTAGTGCATTTCACGGCTAATTTGTGGAGTTATATCAATTATGACGGAGCGTGAGAGCGAGCCGATGCCGGCAATCGACGATGATTGCTGGTTTCTGACTGGTCCGACCGCCAGTGGGAAAACCAGTACAGCGTTACGGTTAGCCGAAAAGATTGATGCTGAAATCATCTCGCTGGATTCAATGGCCATTTATCGAGGCATGGACATTGGGACAGCAAAGCCAGCGAAGGAAGATCGACAGCGTATTGTTCACCACCTGATCGATATTCTTGATCCGCACGAGCAGTTCAGTGTAGCGGAATACCTGAGTCGATCTCACGAGACGGTTGAAGCAATCAAAGCTCGTGGAAAGAAAGTGCTCTTTGTAGGTGGGACGCCTATGTACCTCAAAGTGCTGTTGAGAGGAATATTCGGTGGGCCTGCAGCTGATTGGGAATTTCGCCAACAGGTCGAAGAGCAGGTCGAATTACATGGGAAAGAAGCCTTGCATCGCCAGTTGGCTCAAGTTGACCCGCTTTCGGCCCATAAATTCCACCCGAATGACATACGGCGAGTGACTCGGGCCTTGGAAGTCTACCACTTGACTGGGCAACCCATTAGCCATCAGCAACAGGAGTTTGAAAACCAGACGAGTACCAATAAACAGTTTGTGTTCCAGTTGTGTTGGTCTCGTGAAGTATTGCACAGCAGAATCGAAGCACGTGTGCAGGAAATGTTTGATGGAGGATTGGTGGCTGAAGTAGAGTCGTTGCTGAGTGCCCAGCAGGCATTAGGAAGGACGGCGCTTCAGGCCGTTGGGTACCGTGAAGTGGTTGATTATCTAGAAGGGAAACGAGATCTTGCAGAAACGATGGAGCAGGTTGTCTATCACACACGCCGCTTTGCACGGCGACAGGAAACGTGGTTTCGCGGGTTCCCTGAATGCAAGCAGATTGAGATGGCGGAAGAATTGACGACGGATCAAGTGGTAGATCAAATTCTATCTCTGGTTGAGACAGGGTGATGCAACTCTTAAAGCTGCCTTTTGCATAATTAGTTCTCTAAGTAGAATAGCTGTTTGGCCTGAGGTAATGCATGACCTCAGTAAGTAGCTATTGATTCAAACTTTGAAGGAAAATACGGTGTTTCGTACTCATACCTGCGGTGAATTAAGAGCGGAGAATATCGATCAGGAAGTCACTTTGTGTGGCTGGGTGGATAGTTCTCGGGATCATGGTGGCGCTGTCTTTATTGACTTGCGTGACCGTTACGGAAAGACACAAATTGTCTTTGGTCCGGAAAGCGGGTTAGTCGATGACGGAAGTGCTCTTCGAAACGAAGATGTCATCAAAGTGGTTGGAAAGGTGGCCGAGCGACCTGAAGGGACAATTAACGAAAAGTTGCCTACCGGTCAGGTGGAATTGCGAGTTACAACCTTAGAGGTCTTCAATAAGAGTAAAACTCCCCCGTTTACGCCATCTCAGCAGGAGCTTCCTGGGGAAGACCTGCGTCTCAAGTATCGCTATCTTGACTTGCGTCGTAAGGAGATGCAGGAAACATTACTCCTGCGTAGTCGCATTATCAAAATGATGCGCGACTATTTCGAAACAAACGACTTTATCGATGTGGAAACGCCGATACTGGGACGAAGTACTCCAGAAGGTGCCCGAGATTATCTCGTGCCTAGCCGGGTGCACCACGGTCAATTCTATGCATTGCCACAGTCGCCTCAACTCTATAAACAGATCATGATGGTGGCCGGTTACGATCGTTACGTTCAGGTCGCCCGATGTTTTCGCGATGAAGACCTGCGGGCAGACCGTCAGCCTGAATTCACTCAGCTAGACGTGGAAATGTCCTTCGTCGACCAAGACGATGTGATTGGTATGATCGATGGTTTGATGCAGCAGATGGCAAAGGATTTAAAGGGAATCGACCTCCCAACACCTCTGCCACGTATGACTTACGATGAAGCCATGGAACGGTTTGGCTCCGATGCTCCCGACCTGCGTTTCGGGATGGAACTCATTAACTGCTCTGACTTGGCAGCCAAAGCGGAATTTCGTGTGTTCTCCGGCGCCGTGGAATCGGGTGGTGTCGTACGTGGGGTCAATGCAAAAGGGGCTGCTGGGAATTATTCCCGAAAAGACATCGATGGCATGACCGAATGGGTCAAACAGGATTTCGGTGCGAAAGGGTTGGCCTGGTTCCGCGTTGAGGAAGATGGAACGCTTTGGTCTCCGATTGCCAAGAATTTTGCAGGCGAACTACTCGTTGAAATTGGTGAACGAATGGGAGCCGAGGTCGGCGACATTATGTTCTTCATCGCTGATACTTATGAAGTTAGTTGCAAAGCATTGTCTGCCTTGCGAAAGCGGTTAGGCGCAGAACTGGCTTTGTACGATCCGAATGAAATGCATTTCTCTTGGGTGGTTGAATTCCCAATGTTTGAGCATGACGAACAGGAAGATCGTTGGGTCGCCATGCATCATCCGTTTACAGCGCCAAGGCCACAAGATATCGCCTTACTTGATTCGGATCCAGGGCAAGCACGAGCCGTTGCGTATGACCTCGTGATCAATGGATATGAAGCTGGTGGCGGGACAATCCGAATTCACGATCAGGCAGAGCAGGCGAGGGTCTTTGGTCTGTTGGGAATCGATGAAGAGACAGCGGCAGATCGTTTTGGCTTTTTACTGGAGGCTCTCCAGTTTGGTGCTCCTCCACATGGTGGCATTGCATTAGGAATTGACCGCTGCGTGATGTTGTTCGGTGATCTGGATAATATTCGTGACGTTATTGCATTCCCCAAAACTCAAAAAGCCTCGGACCTGATGACTGGCGCACCTGGGGATGTTGAATCCAAGCAGTTGGGCGAGTTAAACCTTCGAATCACCCATCCAGAATAAACAGTTGTTAAGCTGTTTTTCTTACTTCTTCAGCCTGATGCATTTCGTCGAGCACAGCCTGAATGTCCTGCGTTGAAGGATGTCCCCAATCATCTTCGTATTCGAAGACATCGGCGACGTTTTTGGATCCGTATTGGTCATCGGCGATCTCAAACTGGCTAGGGGTAATCTGTGCCGGATGCTCGAATCCACATGCATGGGTGAGTTGCATGAGTTCTTTTCTTAATGTAATCAGATAGTTGGCTAAACGATTTGATTTGAGAGTTGGGTCTAATCCTCGCATCAGCCACTTGCTTTGAGTTGCCACGCCGGTTGGACAATGGCCAGAATGACATTTTTGAGCCTGAATGCAACCAATAGCCAGCATGGGCTCGCGAGCGATGCTCAGGGCATCGCAGCCCAATGAAAGCGCCAGTAAGCCGGTTTCAGGAAACCCCAGCTTCCCCGACCCCATGAAGAATATCTTGTCGGCCAAATTTGCTTCTTCAAATCGTTTGTAAACACGAGTGAAGCCCAGCTTAAAGGGGAGGGCGACATGGTCTGAGAAGGTTAGTGGAGCGGCTCCTGTGCCACCCTCTGCTCCGTCAATAGCGATAAAGTCGACACCGCGAGAGCCTGAGCTCATGAGGGAAATGAGTTCGTCCCAAAAACTCATCTCGCCAACTGCGCTCTTAATGCCAATCGGTAATCCGCTTATGTCAGCTAGGCGTTCTACAAAGTCGAGCATTTCGTCGGCGTTAGAAAATGCTGAGTGAAAGGCAGGGCTGGCGCAGTCTTTTCCAATTGGTATTCCCCGAACGGCAGCGATTTCAGGAGTGACTTTAGCGCCCGGAAGCATGCCGCCCAATCCGGGTTTGGCTCCCTGACTAAATTTAATCTCAATCGCCTTGACCATACCTTCCGCTTGTTCAATTGTGGCCTTGAATTTGTCTTCACAAAATCCACCGTCAGCACCACGAGCACCAAAATAACCGGTTCCTAATTGCCAAATGAGTTTCCCACCTTTTTTATGGAAGGGACTGATACCCCCTTCTCCGGTGTTGTGCAGACAGTCAGCAGCGGCGCAGCCTCGATTAATAGATTCCACTGCGGTAGCACTTAGCGACCCATAACTCATGGCAGAAAGGTTGACGATGGACGCCGGTCGAAACTGGTGCTTGCGGTTGCGGTGACGCCCCAAAATTTTTGCGGCAGGGATCGAATGCTTCGGATCGTAACCAGGTTCGCTTTTGTGAAGAGACGAAATGGGAAATGCAGAATGTTTGATCACCAAATGGTTTGGCGTCAGTTCGATATCTTTGTCAGTACCAAATCCAAAATAGTTGTTTTGCAGTTTTGAAGAAGCGTAAACCCAACGACGCTGATCTCTGGAAAATGGACGTTCTTCGTTATTGCTACTGACAATGTACTGTCGAAGTTCGGGGCCAATCGTCTCCAACCAATAACGCAATCTCCCTATCAGGGGGAAATTGCGAAGGATGGTATGCTTCTTTTGTGTGACGTCCCGAAGAGCGATTAGGATTAGTAATGCGGTGACGATGGTCAACGTCCAAAGCCACCAACTCATAATTTCCGCCATGAAAGAACTTGCCTCCAGTTGAAGTGATACACTACCCGAGCTTTAGCAATGTACAGTGTTTTACCGGCCTAAGGCAAAGTTAATTTTTTGAAACATCCTCACCGCACTTTCGCTTAGATCCTGAACAGCACTTTTCAATCAATGGATTTGTCTTCAAAATAGACCTAACTTTCACACCATTGTTAGATTCGAACAGGATGTAAACAACACTATGGCCAAGATTTCAATTGATCAGGTAGACGTCGCCGGTAAAACGGTACTAATTCGCGTAGACTTTAATGTTCCTCTTAATGACGAATTGCAGATTACCGATGATCGGCGAATCCAAATGGCATTGCCATCAATCACTTCGGTGTTGGACCGAGGCGGGCGTGTAGTCCTGATGAGCCACTTGGGGCGTCCTAAAAGAGATGGCAATGATCAAAAGTTTAGCCTGGCTCCGGCAGCCGTTCGACTTGGTGAGCTACTTGGTGTGGACGTGGCAATGGCCGCAGATACCGTCGGGGATGATGCACAGGCTAAAGTTTCTGCTTTAACTGATGGCGGAGTCGTTGTACTTGAAAACTTGCGATTCAATGAAGGTGAAAAGGCTGGTTGTAGTGAGTTCGCCTCTCAATTGGCGTCCTTTGGTGACGTGTATTGCAATGATGCCTTTGGAACCTGCCATCGTACCGATGCAAGTATGGTAGCAGTCCCACAGGCAATGGAAGGTAAACCCCGAGTCGTTGGTTTTCTGGTTGCCAAAGAAATCCAATATCTGTCAGATGCTATCGGTAATCCGGAACGTCCCTTCGTTGCTATTCTTGGTGGAGCCAAAGTGTCGGATAAAATTACGGTCATCAACAACTTGTTGGGAATTTGTGACAAAGTGCTAATTGGTGGAGCGATGGCTTATACCTTTGCTCTGGCCAAAGGGGGCAACGTTGGTAAAAGCCTTGTGGAGCCGGATAAGGTAGAGTTGGCAGCCGAGTTAATCGCTCAAGGTGGCGATAAACTGATCTTACCG
>MDSW01065576.1_pt1 | contig 26346 bp, 21 predicted proteins | sample 811171 | NCBI WGS metagenome assembly MDSW01 (sample SAMN05326641, study PRJNA326480) | marine metagenome | isolation source: seawater | place: Atlantic Ocean: North West | collected 2012 | reverse complement strand
TCTGGAAATAAATTCACAGTTTTATAAGTTTTTTCTAATCTTTTTGAGGGGCCTCAAGCCATCAGATGGGTCTGCTCTCCAATCTCGGTCTGCTATCTCAGATGCGGACGATTCTTTCCTTCCATGACCATCAGCAGCTTCGCCTTCTTGAACTTCTTTAATGACTTTCTCAATCTCACTTGGTAGCCAACAATGTCCAGCTGAATACTCATCGCCCTTTTTATCTAAGTCGAGATGAAACTCAATAGTGCTGGCATTCCACTTATGAATTGCTCTGTGAATAATGCTAGGACAAACTGTATGATCAGACCAACCTGTTTTGCATCCTGTTTCTTCTCTTATTGTTTGAATAGCTGATAGATTTGCATCTTTGTATGGTGTTGGATAGGCAGAATTACAATGCAAGAATGTGAGATCTTCGCAATTATTTCTATCCACTACATCTTTGGCGTGCAATATCTCTGAAATATTTGCCATACCTGTTGAAATTATAAGCGGTTTGGTTGTTTTAGAACATCTCTCTATCAAAGAATCCCAAAGTAATTCATAAGAGGCAATCTTAAAAAAATCTACATATTTTTCAAGAAGGTCAACTGCTTCTAAATAAAAAGGAGTACATGAAAACTGTATATTTCTTTCTTTGCAGTGTTCATATAGAAAAGGGATATAGTCTTCTGGTAATTCCCATTGCTCTCTGTCTCTGTGAGCCTTTGAATTTTCTAAAACCTCCTTTGAGAAAAGCTGATTGACTTTAAATAATTGGAATTTTACGGCATCACAACCCACTTCTGATGCAGCATCAATAAAATCTTTGCATCTCTCTAGATCGCTACTGTGATTACTCGAAACTTCAGCGATAAAAAATGTCATATTATTCAACCTCGATAGTTATAGAATCAAGCGCCATTTGGCAGAAATGCTCAGCCTCTTCCCTATCTTTTCCGGAAACTATAACATAACCAAACCTGTCCGGGTGCATTCTAATTGGGGGTTGAATTTCGCCTTTTCCTCTAAAAAAGCCATACTTTACAAGACCAGGAGTCTCCTTTAGGACATCTATTCCGCTAATTTCTTTGATTAAACCTTCATTTGGAAACCAATATCTAATTGAGGTGGCATTGTTGAGCTTTGGCCTTAGATCTGACCTATTAATTGGTAGAGAGAGAGAATGACGCATGACAATTTCTACTAAATTTACACCAGATGCAACTGGCACTTGGTGGGTAGCAAACCATCCTCCAGATAGTCTTGCAGCAATTTCTATGATCTTTATATTTCCGAGATTATCAATAACGATATCTCCCTTGATTATTCCTTCCTCTATCCCTATTGCTGAAGCACTGTCCAAAATTAAACGATCTATTTTTTGAAGCTGAGACTCATTAAGATCAGAAGGTATATCTCCACCATCTTCAATAATATATGGCTTGAATTGATTCAATCTAGAATAATTTCTTTCTGCTATTGCAGGCGTGAAGCACTGACCGTCTATAATAAAGCTTTCAGTTGAATATTGCTTTCCTTCTACATATTCTTCCAAAATTAGCTTTCCAGAATCTCCCCATGCAGTTGATTCTTTATAAGCCCAGTTTAAATCTATTTCTTCATCGATTATTAAAACGCCTCTTGCACCCCTTCCATCGTTTGGTTTTATGACAAATTTTTGCTTATCATTATTTTCAATAATCTGTTTAAATTCCTCAAATTTGGATATCTCATAGTAAGTCGGGCAAGGAATATTATTATCTATAAAAAGCTTTTTCATCAGGATCTTATCTGATGCAATTTTTGCCGATTCATTGGAAATAGAAGGCAAGCCAAGTTCAGATGCTGTATATGAAACTGTATATGGAACGTCATTTGCAATTGTCATCACGCCATGGATCGGAATCTCTTTAGAGAAATCTTTTGCCATACTCGCTGTTTGTTCGGCATCTCTAGTTGAAGCATTTATAAAGTAATCAGCAAGAGTAACTGATGGGGCAGAATGATCTGAGTCAGTTGCTATGGTTTTGATGCCTTGCTCTTTTGCTATTTTATATGCTGGAGCCTGCTCAGCTCCTGCGCCGATTATCAGGAGGTTTTTATCCGTTGAAATAAATGCCTCCATTTATATTCAAAGTTTGTCCTGTAATGTAGCTTCCATCTTGAGCTAAAAATAATACTAATGATGCAATTTCAGATGGCTCACCTAATCTGCCAAGTGGTATTTGACTCTCTAAATCTTGCCGATCAATATTTGATAATTCATCCTTTGTCATATCAGTTTCGACCAACCCGGGTGCTATCGCATTAGTACAAATACCATCTTTAGAATATTTCTTTGCGATTGATTTTGTTAGATTTATTAGAGCAGCTTTGGAAGCAGCATAATGGACCTGATGAATTCCACCCCACTGACCTCCAAGCGATGAAATATTTATAATTTTTCCATACTTGTTCTTTCTCATCTTAATCAGCGCTCGCTTAGAGCAACGAAATGCACCAATCAGATTTATGGAGAGCATATTGATCCAATCTTCATCCTCTAAATCCTCAAAAGATTTGATTTGAGAAATTCCAGCGTTATTTACAAGTATGTCGATGAATCCATGACTTGATTCAATTGTGTCAAAAGCTTTATTGACAGATTTAGTAGAACTAACGTCAATACTTATGGCATGTACGTTAGGTTTTACTGCTAATGCTTCTGCCTCTTTTTTAGACTTATTGTATCCAACAAAAACTTCATATTCTGATTTTATGAAACTTTCTGCAATTGCCTTTCCAATCCCTCTGCTTGCCCCAGTAATAAAAACTTTTCTTTTGATTTTCATTTCAAAATTATCCTGTCCACATTTCGTCCATCGTTTGCCCAGCAAGAAGCATTGGTCTTACATCTGCTGATGGGTCTATCATAACATCGAGCAAAGCAGGTCCTGTCTGGCTCCAGAGCCACTCAATCTTATCTTTGATTTCTCTATTCTGTGTGATCTTTTCAGCATTAATACCGAACCCTTCAGCAATGGATTTAAAGTCTTGAGGCCTAAAATCTCCTGTTGTTGGATCTACGCCCCAAGTTATAAGCTGAAACTGAGAAACAATTCCAAGCCTGGAGTTATTAAATACGATAATTTTGATATCAAAATCTGAGTCTTTAAGATAGGCAAGTTCCTGAATATTCATAAGTGCAGATCCATCCCCAACAATGCATACTACTTTCTTTTCTGGAGATGCCATAGCTGCGCCTATTGATGAAGGAATATCGTAACCCATTGTTCCATGTCCAGCCGATGTCAAAAAAGTATTTGCTTTGGGTTCAAAAGGAAGGTGACGTGCAGCCCAATGTTGGTGACATCCAACTCCTGTCACTAGAATTGTTTCTTCTTTTTCCATCACAGGTGATAATTGATCTAGAAATTCTCTTGGTTGGATAAATTTTGTATCATTCTTTGGTATATCATCAAGCCTCATGCTTCTTTTCTGTTGAATCACCTTCTTCCAGTTAGCATCAGAATTATATTGATTGCCTTTAATCTTTTCTCTTAAGGCTTTACAGAAAATATTGATGTCCATATCGATTGGCCAATCTATATTAACTCTAGGATTATCTAATTCAGCTGGATCATTATTTACTGAAATAACTTTCCCATTTTTTACAAAATCATCAACTTCTGTTCCAGTTTGCCTAACATCAAGTCTTGAGCCAAGCACCAAAAGCAGATCACATTCTGCTACAGCGAGGTTAGCAATTTGATGGCCGGTGTGACCAATATAACCCAAGAATCGCTCATTAGATGAGGAGAAGCTACCAAGACCTAAGAAGCTTGATGCTACCAATGCATCCATAGATTCTGCTATCTCCTCTAGAAGCTTATACTCAGTCACTGATAGCGAACCATGCCCAAGTAAGATGACTGGTTTAGAGGCATTAGATATAGCATCAAGAATTTCATCCTGAATAATTTCCTCATCATTGACTTGGTGCCCAAAAACATGTGGCTCTCTTATCTTGGGGGGATCGAATGAATCTATCTCTGTTCTTTGTATATCCATAGGAAAGTCAAGAACACAGGGGCCCATTCTGCCCTCCATTGCTAAATCGAATGCAAGAGGTACTTCAGAAAAAACATCATCTGTCGTTAGTAGGCAGGTAGATCTTTTTGAAACTGGTTTTGTAATATCTACAGTTGGTGTTTCTTGAAATCCTCTTTGTCTCACTTCTAGTCTATTAGTCAGGTCACCTGTACCGATTTGTCCAGTAATTACAATTAAAGGGCTTGAATCATAATATGCATCGGCTAAAGGCGAGATTATATTTGTCACGCCAGGTCCTGATGTAACCATTACAACTTGAGGCTTATGATTTATTCTAGAATAAGCCAAAGCGGCATAACCAGAGCCCTGCTCATTATTCAAACACTCAATCTTAATATTAAATTTTATACAAGCATTGATCAGCGGGGCAATTGTTCCTCCTGGGTAAACAAAAACTCTATCTATGCCTTCTAGAACAAACTTATAAGCCACCCAGTCAGCTATATTTTCTATCTTTTTAATCATCATTTTATTACTAATTAATTTGGTGATAATAATCTTTTAGAGGCTTCTAAGTTTAAACAAAATATTTTGAATCGGGGCATATTCCATAAAAAAATTATACCTTTTTAGAGGATCCTGACATCTATTCTTCTGCGATTTTCCCCTTTTACAAAACCATAGTAAATAACTCAATTACCTGAACTAGAAATATCAGACTTCAAAATATTTCCATAAGAAGAACCACTCCAGTAATCTGCTGGTACTATCCATTTATCTCCATAAATCAGAGATAGGTAATCATTTACCCTCGATGGAACCCTTAGATTAAAATTCTTATATTGATAATATTCGTGATTATCAAGAAAATCTTTTGGGCAAAAATGTGTATTGTTCTCGATAAAATGTTTATACGAATCCCCATGAGGGTATTTTACATGAATGTCAAATATGGCATGCTCGTCCCATGGGTTTCCATTTGACTGAATTTCTATCTTTAATACATTTCCTTTTAATGAAATTTCAGTATCAGCATCAAAAGTCACCATTTTTAGCTGATGAGTGTCATTAAGTCTTGATGATTGAAGATGATTCCATAGCTCAATTCCCGAATCATGGGAATTCAAAGCGATATCAATATCTGAGAATTCTGCTAAATCATCTTTCCTGTAGAGCGAAAGCAATGATGAGTAATCAAGCCAATAGCTAATGTTATTTTCTTCTAATATCGGAATAAGGTCTTGAAGCACTGAATCGATTTCATAGTTTTTTATTTTTCGCTCTTCAGAAGTTAACTTCAAATCAGGCTTCTTTATTAACTTTATTGATTCAGGATCTACACCAATCTTAACAATTTGTGCTACCTGTTCATCAATATGTCTTCCGCCAATATAAATTTGGTCATATCTTAGTTGATTTATATTAGACGGATTGAATATTTCTTTTCCATCAAACATATCACCCTGCTTCTGAGGATCATTATCAATAAAAGCGACGATTTCATAAGCTTTGTCATCTCTTAAAATTCTATAGATTGACCTTCCATAGGCTGATACACCAAAAATTATTACCCTTTGCTTGGACAAATTTATTTCCTACTTTGTTGCTTGCACTCTTATAACTATTGGATCATTATTTCCAAGCTTTGCGAGACCATTGCTCTCTATAGAGGCTTCAATAGTGAATCCAACATCTTCTAATCTCTTAATAAAATCCTCAAAAATTATAAATCTTCTGTAATGACCTGAAACTCTTTCTGTATGGCTCAGAAAATCACCTTCTCTAGCAAGTTTATCTTTGATTGACCTGCATTCAATATATAAACTCCCGTGCTTCTTCAAAAGACTGAAGGATGATTTCAGTAGACCCATTTCTTCTTCAAGAGGCATTGCATGAATAACAAACCGAGAATAAATCACATCAAACTTTTCAGTTAGTACATCTTCGTATTGATCAATTGTCCCTGCTAAGAAATTAATTTTTCCTTGATGATTAATGTCCTTACAGGCTTCAATTGCTGACTCCGATCTATCTATTGATGTAACATTATGTTTCTTAGATGCAAAGTAGAATGAGTCTCTACCATTTCCACATCCAATTTCAAGAATTGATAGTTTTGGACCCAAATTCTCTCCAACTTCTGTTGCAAACGGAGAAGGAAATCCAGGCGCTTGATTTCCAGAGTAATAAGATTTCCAATGTTCGTCTCTGCCCTTATCCGCAGTTAATTTCACTTTTTTGTTAAAGGATTGAATAATCAGTTCCACTGACTGTTCTGGAGTTTGACTGCCGAAGTTATCAATCATTAGATCAGCATTTTGGGGGATATCATAATAGTCGTCATTGAGATTATTATCAGAGTATATGCCTTTGGTTTTAGCATCTCTCTCTATCCTGGTTTCTGGTGGAACATTTAAAAAAACTTGGAAAGAATTCTCAATATTCTCTTCTACCCATTCCGATACTTCATCGAACATAGCTATTGCAGAGATTACTACTAAATTGCCCTGAGAAATTAAATGATTACATAAACGAAAATAAATCTTTGCTAATTCAGTCCGGCTTGACTTGTCATAGCCCCATTTATTCCCAAAAATGCCTCTAAGATCATCTCCATCAAGAAAGATAGCATTTGAGTTATCTTCAGTTAATCTTGAGTGCAATATCCTTGATATAGTTGTTTTACCAGAGGAAGAGTATCCCGTGATCCAAATCAAGCCTGGTTTATTCTTTTCTGTCATATTTTTTAAAGCTATAAAGTTTTTTTGAGTTATATATATAGAGGGAAATAAAGGATCATTATTCCTTTGTTAGCCTGCTAAATCCGTCATGCGCCAGTGGTGACTCAGCTATTCTAGCTTCAGACAATGAAGATAACAAAGTAAAAGTCTCTTTTGTGGCTTTCTCATAACTGTCAATATCCTGGTCAGTATGAGCAAGAGAGGGTTTAAACTGTCTAAATGCAAGAAATCCATGCTTTAACATTTCACTCACAAATCTTGTATTCAAGTCTTTTGACTTGCTATGCTTGAAAGCAAAATTAGCTAATGTTGGCAAGCCTGATATCGCTACTTCAAGGCCCGCTTCATCAGCGGCTTCTCTCCAGATTTCCTTTACCCTATTACCTATCCTAATGAGATGATCGTGTGCGTCTTCTTCCACATACTTTTCGATTGTAGAAATAGCAGCAGTAGGGCCTATACGATCAGTCCAATTTGTACTTGAAATGAAAGTACTCTGGGCAGCTTCCATGATATTTTCTTTTCCCAAAATTGCTGCCATTGCGTATCCATTAGCCATTGATTTTGCAAAAACAGCTATGTCAGGATACACCCCATATTTCCTATGGATGCCTCCTGGACACATTCTAAATCCACTTGTTATTTCATCAAAAATTAAAACAGCGCCAGCTTTTTTTGCGATATTTTGGATTTCTTCTAGGTGTTTAGGGTCAGGCTCTTCTCCTCTTGCAGGCTCTATAACAACTGCAGCAATTTCTTCATTGTTCTGAATAGCTTCCTTTAGAGTATCTATATTATTGAAATCAAAAGGGAAAGCTGTTCCTCTTAGATTCCTAGGTACTCCCTTTGGATCCAAGCCAGGCATCAACTGGCCATCTAATGCATTATCGTCAGAAAGATTTGCAGCTAAATACCAATCACTCCAGCCATGATAACCGCTAAAAAGAATAATTTGCTTATCAGTTTTGGCCCTTGCTATTCTTACTGCTATTGACATTGCCTCTCCTCCGCTTCTGGCATATCGCACACAATCAAACCAAGGGTGGAGCTGTAAAAGTAACTTAGCTAAATCAACTTCCTCATAGCAATTTAGAGTGCTATTTACACCATTCTTAATTGCTTTAGAAACTGCCTTATCAACGTCATCATCAGCATATCCTAGAATACATGCGCCAACTGCCATTATCGACATATCAACGTATTCATTGTTGTCCAGATCCCAAATTCTAGAACCTTTTGCTCTTGAAAAATAAGAAGGCCATATATCAGGTGCAAACATTTCAGGTCTTTTGGAAAGGAGTTGGGTTCCACCTGGTATGAGGTGCTTTGCATCTTTATAAAGTTTTTGACCCTTTCCGAGTAGGAAGCTCTCTAGATCTTTCATATTTCATCCTCTTTAAGAGATTTCAGGTAACCTTCATTCCTAATGATATCTTTATTTATATTTCTAATCTCTGGATTTTTATTTAGAAAGGACAGAACCTCATCTGTTGTGAATATTCTTTCTTCAGAATATAGAGAATCAAAAATATTTTTAAGAAATTCGTAATCACTTTCCTCATCGAGGGTCCATCTTTCATCACCTAGGTTCTTGAATAAATGAAATTCTCCTAATTTAAAAATCTCAGGATTTTTCTCTATAAATGGACCAACATGTTCTCTTTCAGATTTGAGGCTTGCATTAACCCATGCATGTTTTAATGCTTTATAGCTGATGACAGTGCAATCTAATCCGTCAGGAAAAGAACCAGCTAGTCCATAATAATCATAGTTTTCAGCAAAGTATCCAAGAATAACGGCATCTAATATAGTGGGGTCAATTAAGGGGCAGTCTGCCGTGATTCGAACTATATTTTTTAACTCATAGTGATTCATTGTTTGATAGAACCTGTCCAATACATCATTTTTACTTCCTCTAAATGATTTTATTCCATGATCATCACAAAATTTAACTATTGAGTCATCAATATCATCAGTTGTTGTTGAAACAATAATCTCATCTATCATTCTGGAAAAAGATAGCCTTTCTACGATGTGCTCCAGTACAGCTTTACCAGAAAGTGGTAATAGTACTTTGCCTGGTAAACGTGTTGAGGACATTCTCGCTTGGATTACAGCAGTAGTCTTCATTTGAGACTCCATTTTGAGGGATCAATCAATTGAATATCATCGCTGGATATTTCATCAGGAAATTTTTGAGTTTTGGAATGCTTATATGACAATATTTCATTTAATTGATTTGATGATTCAACGCCAATGATCACTCTATCTATTTGCTTATTTGATAAAGCAAATGCTAAACATGAATGAATTGTTTTTATATTATTTTGTTCATTCCACTTTTCCCAAATGCCAAATAGTTTGTCCCAAGGTTTAAAGTAATCTGGTCTCTCTTCTTTCATTAAAAGAATGCCTTGAAGAAAAATTGACCTTACATGAATTTCTACATCTGATCTTTTCAACTTATCCAACCACCCTGAACTCTCAATTCTTCTATCGAAAACATTGAATGGAGCTTGAATTAAATCAAAAGGATAATATTCAAAGGTTCTATCTAATTCTTGAGGGGAATATATTGAAACTCCTAATTTCCCTATGAGTTTTTCATTTTTAAGCTGCAACAGAGATTGATAAATTAATTTCCCATATTGATTTTTTAAAATAGAGGAATCATGTAGCAATAATCCATAAATTTTTGAAATATTTAATCTCTTCATTGATTTCTCGACTGAGGACTTGACCCAAGAATCAATCTCTTTATGATTTTTGGGCGCTGATTTTAATTTTGTTACTACTTTGAAATGCTCAAGATTATGTAATCCAAGATTATCTTCGCTATTTCCATAGCTCATAGCGGTATCAATCGTATCGATTTTTGAATCTATGCATATGTTAAGTATTTTTTCTGTTTCAGTTCTACTTGGAACGCCAATTTTGTTACTGACTCCATATTTAGAGCCTAATTGGGCTGTCCCTAAACCAACTCGTTTCATTAGCTAACTGCCTTTTCAAGGCTAGACACTACTCTATATTGATCTTTTGATGATAGCCCTGGAAAGATTGGAAGTGAAATCGCTCTTCTAGCGTAACTTTCTGAGTTAGGACAATATCCTTTTCTGAAACCCTGTCTCCTATAAAATGGCTGTAGGTATATCGGCATATAGTGTAGATTTACGCCGATATTATCATTACGAAGTTTGGAGAAGATTTCCAAATGATCTTCCTCTGATATTTCTTTTGGTAAGAGAATTACATACAGATGAAATGAAGAAAAATAATCATCGTCGGACACTGGTAACTGAAAATCATTATCAGAGAGAAGCATATTGTAATTTTTAGCAAGAATATTTCTTTTATCCAAGAAATTATCCAATCTTCTCATTTGGCTTGCCCCTAGGGCAGCCTGAATATCATTCATCCTATAGTTATATCCGAGCATTAATTGCTCATAATACCAGGGTGCTGGTTGTTCTTTTTTTTCAAAAGAAATAGGATCCTTTGTTATTCCAGAAGTCCTCAGTAATTGCATCCTATTTGATAACTCATTACTGTTTGTCAATGCCATTCCTCCTTCACCAGATGTAATTATTTTCACTGGATGGAAACTAAATATTGTGATGTCTGACCATTTGCAGCTGCCTACAGGCTCATTTTTATATTTTGATCCAATTGCGTGAGAAGCATCTTCGATAACTCTAAACCCATACTGCTCAGATAATCTACAGATTTCACTCATATCACAAGATAACCCTGTCAAATGAACTGGAATTAAGACCTTAGGAAGTTTATCGACAAGCTTTGCCTTTGATAATTTCTTTTCCAAAGCGCTGATTGAGATATTGTATGTTTTTTGATCAATATCTATGAAGTCGACGCTGGCACCACAATACAGTGCACAATTAGCTGAAGCTACAAAAGAGTTGGCTGAAGTCCAAACAATATCCCCAGGACCAACTTCCAAAGCTAAACAAGCAAGATGCAATGCGCTTGTTGCTGAGTTCATCGCAACTGCATATTTTGCACCAACCCTTTCGGTAATAGCTTGCTCAAATGTTGGAACCATTTCACCTTGAGTAAGCCAGTCTCCCCTCAGTACCTTGTTAACTTCTTCTATATCAGTCTCATCGATATCATGAAGACCATAGGGTATATATTCAATCTCATTCATTTATTAATTCACAATTAGGATTTCTAAAATAACTATAAAAGATTTCTCTAGCATCCTCTTCAGAAAAATCTTTATTTCTAACTCCAGGCCATTCATCTATTCTTTCAAGGTAAACGGTTCTAGGAAAGCTAGGTTCAAGCTGGCAAGGTATATTTTTCCACCCTAAATAAATTAATGCTGCCATTCTATGCTTGCCGCCAACAACATGAAATACCCAACTACCATTAGTATCAATAAGAAAATATCCCCTCGGAAGACCATGACTAATGTCATACCCTACTTTTTTTATGGACTTTAATGTTTTTGTTAAGCGCTTAGATTCTAAGCTAACTTTAGCATTACTCGCTGGCCCAAAAGCTTGATGACCATGAAGAGTAATGCTCAAGCCATATTCTGACTTATCAAGATCAATACTTTCAAAAAGCCAAGGCAATGTTTCAGAATTTTTAAACTCTTTATTTATATAGTGCTTCTGAAAAATATTCTTAGGTTTATGAGACTGATAAAATATCTCAAGTGCTCTTATACCTTCGTGATAGAACTGAATAAAATGATGCTGCGCCTGAGAGAATGCAATACCACCAAAATACCTTATCTTTTCAGAAGGAATATTGATCACGAACCCCTGTGTGGAATATTTCACTTGGATAAAATCAACATCACAAGACGTTACTGGCTCTTCTAATTGTTTTGGACTTTGAGAAAATAGCCCACGGTATATTTTCACAATTATGTCCATGATAATAGGTGGTAGAAGATAAAAAAGAATCTTCTTTAAACGGTAAACTGACATAAAAAATATAAAAGAATTAACAAGGCTAGTTTGGCTTAAAATCAGAATCAATATTGTTTCTGATTAGGGTTCGCAATTCCTCAACAGAGAGAAAATCTGAATTAGTACCCGAACTATAAGAAAATCCATGTTGAACTTCAGTTGCCTCAAAATGCTTCAAATAAGCACTCTTGCTCTTTAAGTTATTTGGAAGGATTGCATAATAATTACCTAGGTCAATGGTGGAGAGGCTATCGCTGTTTGTTATCATCTCCTCATGTACTTTTTCACCTGGCCTAATGCCAATCTCTTCTATAGAGCAATTAGGACCAATAGCTTCAGCCACGTCTACTACTTTATATGATGGAATCTTGGGAACAAATATTTCTCCGCCTAGTGCATTCTCTATAGCCCATAGCACCATGTCAACTCCTTCACTTAGGAGAATATTGAATCTTGTCATGTCCTTATGAGTTATGGGCAAGATCCCTTTTTTTGCTCTATCCAAAAAGAATGGTATAACGGAACCTCTTGAGCCCATAACATTGCCATACCTCACTAAAGAAAAGCTTATGTCTCTTGCACCCTTATAGTTATTGGCTGCAACAAAAAGTTTATCGCTACATAATTTTGTTGCGCCATAAAGATTTATTGGTGCTGCAGCTTTATCGGTGGATAAAGCAATAAGGCTTTTCACATCATTATCTAATGATGCTTCAATTAAATTCTCAGCACCTTTTATGTTAGTAAGTATAAACTCTGTTGGATTATACTCTGCAGCAACAACTTGCTTTAGTGCTGCTGCATGAACAACAATATCAATTCCTTCCAAAGCTCTTTTTAGTCTATCTCTACTTCTTATATCACCTATGAAGTATCTGATGCACGGATACTTTTCCTCCGAGAAAATATGGGACATTTCAAACTGCTTTAACTCATCTCTGCTAAAAATTACGAGCCTTTTTATTTCTGGATAACTTTCTAGCACCCTAGAAACAAAAGCCTTCCCAAAACTACCAGTGCCACCAGTTATTAGTAGTGATTTTCCATTCAGCATAATTTTATTACCTCTATGTAAGCAAAAAGGTTCTTAGCCTTCTTTATTCATTGACAGAGACCATTTCTCTGAAAATTGAGTTTGTTTCATATAACTCATCATAACTACCTTCTCCAGAAAGTCTTGCATCATCCAAAACAAATATTTGATCACAATTCTTAACTGTACTTATTCTGTGAGCAATGATAATGATAGTTTTCTCATTACCTAAATTATTTATAGCCTCCATCACAGTCCTCTCAGTAATGTTGTCCAGAGCACTTGTTGCTTCATCGAATATAAGCACCTCAGGATCATAATAAAGTGCTCTTGCAATTCCTATTCTTTGTCTTTGACCTCCAGATAATCGAACTCCTCGCTCCCCAATATGGGTTTCATATTTATCCGGAAGTTTAGTAATAAATTCATCTAAATTAGCTATTTTTGAAACAGCCTTTACTTTCTCTTTATCAATATCAGAATTTGCTAACCCAAATCCAATATTTGCGAAGAAGGAATCATCAATGAGATAAATATTTTGCGGAACATAGCCAATTGATCTTTGCCAAGAGCCGATATTTTCTTTGGTTATCTCAGTATCATCGATCACAAGCCTTCCAGAATTAGGACGAAGTAACCCTAATATAAGGTCTGCAGTTGTCGTTTTTCCCGAGCCTGTTCCACCAACTATTCCGGTTAAACTTCCAGCAGGTATTCTCAATGATAAATCTTCAAGGGCATTAGAGTCCGAAGCTTCATATTTAAAATTTACTTTTTCGATCAAAATATGCTTATTCAGATTTATTCTTTCAGAAATGAATGCATTGTTTTTCAAGATCAGATTATTTTTTGATTCCTCCAAGCTAACGATATCAGCATGAAGCCTTTCTAAAGCTGGTCTGGTAAATCTTATCTGAGTCAACTGAGCAAAGACCTGTTGCATAGATGGCATCAATCTATATCCGGCAAAAGCAAAGACGGCTAAGACAGGTAATGTCTCAGCAAGAGATTCATTTTTTGCCATTAGAACAAGAACTAATAGCAACATTCCTCCAAAGGCGACTACCTCGAGCAAAAAGCGAGGCAATTGCCCAGCAATATGTTGAGTGGCAGTATGAGATGCGAATCTCTCTGCTGGGCTCTTAAATCTTTCTATAAGCATAGATTCAAGACCATATATCTTGACCTCTTTTATACCGCCAAAACCCTCTTGAATAATCTTAAATCTCTCTTCATTAGCCTTAACTCTATCCTCACCAATAAAGCCCAGAAGCTTTCGAAGCATAAAGTAAATCAACATATAGATAGATCCTATGCCTAGTCCAGTGATAAAAGCTATCAATGGATCTAATAAGATAACTAATAAAAGCATCGCGATTACTACAGCCAAATTAGAAATTAGCTTCATTAAAGGAAGCAATGACCCTGTGATGACAACATTGACCTCTGATAAAACTGTTTTTCCAATATCAGAACTATGCTTATTTAAAAACCATGGATAGTCCTGAGTTAAATATCCCTGAACTAATTTTTTACTGAGAGTGAAGTTCTGATAAGCTGCAAATCTTTCATAGATGTATGTTGTCATTGCTTTAAATGCAACTGAAAACAGTAATAGTAAAAAAACAACGAGGCCAAGAAAAAATAGAAATCCACCAGGTTCAAATGAGCCAATATTTTCATCTTCATAACCAAGTGAAGTATGTATTAGATATAAATATTCGTTTGTAAGAATGATTTCTGGATTAGACAAGGCAGCTATGAATGGAGCTATTGAGGCAATACCAATCACATCAAAAAATGCCATAAAAATGATCATAATCAATACCAAGAAAGCCCATTTCTTATCTTTACTAGATAGCAATGAGGATAGTTTTTTCAATGTAATCATATCTTTACTTTATAATTTTCATGACCTCATCAAGAGATAAACCCTTTGAATCTTTTTCTGATAAAACAGGATTTTTCATAGGCCAATCAATACCAATTTTTTTATCATTCCATAGGAGAGTATATTCATCATCTGGCGCATAATATGCAGTGCATTTGTATTCGAAATCAGCTGAATCACTCAATACCAAGAAACCATGGGCAATTCCAGGCGGTATCCAAATTTGCTTCCTATTTTCAGCGCTTAGTATAACGCTATACCATGAAAGAAAACTTGATGATTCAACTCTCAGATCGACAAAAACATCTAGAACTTCTCCTTGTGTAACCCTAACTAATTTACCCTGAGGCTGATTTAACTGAAAATGCAACCCTCTCAATGATCCATAAGTTGAGAAAGAATGATTGTCCTGGACGAAATTTATCTCTTCACCAACTATTGATCTGTAATTATTCTCATTATATGTTTCAAGAAAGAAGCCTCGATTATCACCAAAAACTTCTGGTTCGATGACATATGAATCATTTATGATGCATCTCTCAAACTTCATCTATTAGCCTTCTTAAGTACTTGGCATAATCAGTATTACCAAGCATTGATAATTGCTTGATTAAAGATTCCTGATTAAGCCAGCCACTATTGTATGCAATTTCTTCAATGCAACCTATTTTTGACATCGTTTCTTCTTCCAATGATCTGATTAAATTGCCTGCTGCCAGTAAAGAATCATGTGTACCTGTATCAATCCAGCAATAATCTGATCCCAACTTGACAACCCTGGCATTATTCTCTTCTATGTATATCTGATTGATGTCTGTGATTTCAAGCTCTCCTCTATCTGATGGCTCTAGTTTCTTCGCATATTCAACAACCTTGTTATCATAAAAATAAAGGCCAGTAACTGCGTAGTTGGATTTTGGTTTATTAGGCTTTTCTTGAATATCAATAGCATTATCATGCTGATCAAATGAAACCACTCCAAACCTTTGTGGATCCACAACCTCATAAGCAAATAAGATTGCACCCGATTTTAATTTGGCAGTAGAAACTAGTTTTTTTTCTAGCCCTTTTCCATGAAAAATGTTGTCGCCTAGAATAAGTGCAACATTATCTTCTTCGATGAAGCTTTCTCCGACAATGAAAGCATCTGCTATTCCTCTTGGGCTTTCTTGCTCTCTGAAGCTTATAGAAATACCCCAATGTGAGCCATCACCTAATAATTTTTTGAATCTTGGTAGATCCTCAGGCGTGGTGATAAGTAGAATCTCGCTTATTCCTGCTTGCATTAGTGTTGCAAGCGGATAATAGATCATTGGTTTATCATAAACTGGCAGTAACTGTTTTGAGATACATAATGTAAGCGGGTTAAGCCTAGAGCCCGCGCCTCCAGCTAAAATTATTCCTTTCATTTGATTGTTCCTAATCTTTGAAGTTGATAGGTTCCATCTAAAATATTTTGATACCATGTTTTATTATTTAAGTACCATTTAACGGTCTTAAAGATTCCTGAATCAAAGCTTTCCTCTGGTGACCAACCGAGCTCAGTATTGATTTTTGAGGCATCAATAGCATACCTGAAGTCATGCCCAGGTCTGTCTTCAACATAAGTGATTAATTCCTTATATTTTTTGACATTTTTAGGTTTAGACGCAGTAAGCTGCTCTAAAGTATCACAAATCTTTAATACCACCTCAAGATTGGTAACTTCATTTCCACCACCGATATTGTAAGTTTCGCCGATACCGCCTTTTTTGAGCACCCTATAGAGCGCCCTTGCATGATCTTCAACATAGAGCCAATCTCTAATTTGATCACCCTCACCATAGATCGGCAGAGGCTTTCCATTTAATGCATTAATAATCATTAATGGGATGAGCTTCTCAGGAAAATGAAATGGTCCATAGTTGTTAGAACAATTAGTTATAATTGTCGGAAGACCATATGTTCTATGCCATGCCCTTACTAAGTGATCTGAACTAGCTTTACTAGCAGAGTAAGGTGAGCTAGGTTTATAAGGATTCTCCTCATTAAAGGCAGGATCAGATGGTTTTAAATCTCCATACACCTCATCAGTTGAAATATGATGAAACCTAAAGCAATCTTTATCATGGTCACCTAAATCATACCAATATTTCCTTGCACACTCTAAAAGGGTGAAAGTCCCTAAAATATTTGTATCCATAAATGCAGTTGGAGAATCAATTGATCTATCAACATGGCTTTCAGCGGCCAGATTCATTACTGCATTAGGCTTATATTTCTCAAAAAGAATTTTGATCTTTTCTTGATCGAGTATGTCAATTTTCTCAAAATTATACCGATTACTGTTATCTATACTAGAAAGAGACTCTAGGTTACCCGCATAGGTGAGTTTATCGACATTGATTACTGTGTCTTCAGTATTATTAATGATATGCCTTAGCAAGGCTGATCCAATAAAGCCGGCACCACCAGTAATTAAAATTCTCATTAAATAACTTCCTCGCTAGTTGAAACTGAACTTATAAGGCATTTAAGTGATTCTTGCCAACTTGGAATATGGATAGCAAATTTATCTTCAATTTTCTTACAATCTAACAAGCTATGTTTTGGCCTAGGAGCAGCCTGATTATAGCTCAAACTATCAATTGGGTTCACTATACAATCAATTTCGGCTAGTTTAAGAATCTCTTTCGCAAATCCATACCAACTTGTTGATCCTTTGTTAGAGTAATGAAAAATCTGTGGATCCGATATCATATTAAAAGTACTTTTTGATGTGATAATCTTGTAAATATGTTGAGCCAGATCCCTCGCATAAGTAGGAGATCCAACTTGGTCATCAATAACACTGATCTGTTCTTTCTCCTTGCCCAAAATTAATATTTTTTTAACGAAGTTTTCACCGAATTCTGAAAATAGCCAGCTTGTTCTAATAATCATAGATTTTGGCTTTATCTCTAAGATTGAATTCTCCCCATAAAGTTTTGATTTTCCATACACACTTTTAGGATTTGGTTGGGCATCCTCATCATATGATGCTGTATTAGAAAGACCATCAAAAACATAGTCGGTACTGATATGTACGAGTTTGTGTCGATAATATTTTGCCATTTTGGCTAAATTTCTTACTCCAATATGATTAACACTCATTGCCGTTTTTTCATCCGTTTCTGCCTTATCTACAGCATTATAAGCTGAACAGTTAATCACAATATCAAAGTTATTTGCTCTAAAAAAACCCTCCACATCCTTTTGGTTTGATATATCTAAGTTATTTTTTGATGAAAATGTGAATCTATGATAATTTTGCTCTGCTTTAGATATGTATCTAAATTCACTGGCCAATTGTCCATTACTACCAATGATTAAGATGTCTAAGTTATTACCCATTCTTTAATTTAAAAAAATATCAAAAAGTGACAGATACTCAATATGAGGTGATTAAAAAATAATTTAAGTTCGCTTTAAAACTCAGCTTCTACTTCTTACCTGATAAAGATCAACAAAAAGTATTATTAGGATTGACAAAATAAATCCGATTCCTGTTCCAGTTACCAAAATGAAAAGCCTTTGGGGCTTAAATTTCTTTTCTGGTGGAACAGCTCTATCGATTATTTTCATTGAATATTGCTCTCGAACACTTGCCATCATTGCATTGCTCTGCTCTTCTGACATTAGAGCATATAAAACAGCCTGAGCATTATTAGACGAATCTTGAGCCAGTTCGCTCTCTAGGTACTCAAGGTTTTTAGCCGTTTCATTTAAAGTTTGAGTTCTAATATATAGATTCAAGAAATCGACACTTTCATTCAACCATTGTGCTGCTTGAATTGGATCTTTCCACTCTATTGAGAGTGTTATTATCGATGACTTCCTATCTTCAATGAGTTCTAACATACCACTAAATGCAATTGATGTAGCCCACATGCTTGGCTCGCCCTTTTTCCATTTCTGACCTTTTTCATCCCAATCTTTATAATTTAATTCCTTCATTAAATCATTTCTCTTGATAAATTCTTCAGCAAAACTTCTAGAAGTAAGTATTGCAAGAGCTGTTGCTGACTTTGTTGGTCCAGTTCCCGAAGATGTTGATAAACCAACAAGGCTTGCTAACCCAGATAGTTGACCAGAAATCTGTGATCCGCTTAATTCTGGCTGTTCAGCAGGGATCATCAAAAGCGAGGGTTTATATGTAGGTGTAACTGTAAATGCATAAATTATCGCTATCAATATTGAGGAAGCTGTCACTAGAGCAATGATTTTTATCTGAGCAAAAAGAAGTGATATGAACTCAGCTATGCTCAGTGACTCAAATCTTTCTAAGGATTTTTCTATTGAGTATTGATCTTTATTTTTGGAAGACATTATGATGCGATTAGAAGCTGTTAACTGCAGCCGCAGCTAGTGCCATCTGGTAAATAATTTGAGTTATCTCTGTAGTGGCTCGAAGTTGACCAAACCTATCAGCCTCAAAAGGTACTATAATTGTATCACCTGCCTCTAATTGGGATGAGCTTCTGAAAAAACCTCCTTTCACATCGCTATATGAGACTGTTAATCCATTGCTTTTGACAACATAGATGCTAGATGTATCTCCAAATGAGGTTAAGCCACCACTGAGTGAAATATAATCCAATACTCCCAGCTGTGGACTGTACTGATGTGCATTCGATCCATTAACCTCTCCCACTACCGTAATCATCTCCTGTAAAGATGGTATATGAATTGAGTCTGCATCCTGAAGAAGAACATCGGGTGTTGTTCCCTGCATCATAGACTCCAGATTTATGACCAGTCTACCCATTACACCACTATCTTCTTGGTCAAAAGTAAGGAGCTTGACCAATTCAGCATAATTGCCTCCTGCTTGTTGCCCTGATATTTGATTCTGACTAGATGCTAAAAGTATCTTTCTTCTAAGGTCTGATTGCGCTTCATTGAGCCTCTTTTTATCAGAGTCTCTCAATGATTCTCTAGTAAAGATCGCCCCCTGGAACGAACCATCATCCTTAAGGCCGCCAGCCCTTCTTATTAAATCTGATAAGTTTTCACCTTCTAAAATTGGATATACACCAGGAAATTGAACTTGTCCTGATACCTTTGCAGTTCTAAAGTTATTGGCAAGTTCTTTCACATTTACTTCATCCATGGGACGTATTGAATGTTTAGTACTTCTCATACTAGAAACTGAAAAATCTCTTGTAGTTGTAACAAATTCTTTATTTTGAATTTTTCGAGTATTGACCTCAATTACTGAAACATTTGAAGAATTTTTAAATCCACCACTTGCTGCAATTGCATCCTCAGCATCCATATTGGCTACATGGGGATACTCGCCCGGATATATAAGATCACCAAAGGTTTTGATGGTCTTCTGTCTCTGGGATGGACTGGATTGATTCTTGATTATTGTAATCAGTGGATCAATCAGTTGACGCCTGCAATGGTTAGTGATCTCAGTATTTAATTGATCAGAAGATTGTTCTATTTCATTTTCAAATTCTAATGTTTTGAGCAATGTTTCCAATTGCAATGGTGTAGTAACCTTGTTTAGGTCTTTTATAGGAATTGACTCTATTTTTGAAAACCCTTTTATCTTTACAATTCTTTTAGCCAGTTCAACAGGAATAAAACAATAATTATAGATTGAATATTCATAAAACCTATCTTGTTGTGGTATGTTTTCATTTTCGTTTAGGACAACTGGAGCACCGTTAGGGTTAGAAATTGCTTTACTTATTTCGTCGGGGTTATTTAAATCCTTTTCTCGAAGAGATCTAGTAAGGTAGGCGAATGATGTCCTTTCGTCTTCAAGTATAATTTGATTAGTCTCTTCATCCAAAATATATTTATCTTGAATTAATTTCGTGGTAATGAGTTCTGAAGAAAGGAGGCTTGGGAGAAGAATAATTTCGTCTTGATCAAATAAAGTAATGTTCTCTTCAGAATCAAGACTATTGAATATTTTTTCCAAATCAAGCTGCAAGAAATCATAACGTTGTGATTTTGTATTTTTTCTTTTAATGAGTACATAATTTAGATCGGTCATCTCCAATAGGTCATTAGAACTCTTAAATATGCTTCCTACTTTCATGCCCTTTTTCCAAGGATAAAAACCAGGCTTTTGAGCATGCCCCCTGATTAATATTGCATTGCTTAGATTATCAAAAACTGGATATACAGATATAACATCTCCATTGTTCAAGATTTTAGCTTTGTTAGTATCTAGATCTAAATCAATATTGATGAGGCTGAAACCATTTTTCCTTGAATCAACAGAACTGATCTCAACTGAGGAAGCATCTGCTTTGGGTTTTAAATTACCAGCAAATTCTATCAGCTCTGATATTGTCTCAGTTTCATTTAACTCATATATCCCAGGCTTTCTAACCTGTCCATTTATTGCAACAGTTTTTGATACTGGTGGGATGAAAATAACATCTCCTTCCATTAGTCTTTCATTTGCTGTTGAGTCGCCTCTGAGTAAAAAATCATATAGATCCATTTTAGAAATAATCACACCATTTCGTTTTAACTCTATATTTCTTAGACTGCCAGAGGGATCTACTCCACCACTGATAAAAATAGCATTTATTATGGATGTAAGAGAACTCACTGTATACATTCCAGGCTGATATGCCTCGCCTAAAATAAAAATATTTATTAGTTTCAGCTCTCCCATTGAAACATCTATTTCAGCACCAACGATCTGTTTTGAAATTATGTTTTCTAAATTGGCTCTTGCTTCTTGAAATGTTTGCCCAGAAACACTTATTGAACCTACTTCAGGGATAAAAATACTTCCATCTCTTGTTACTTCAACAGTAAATTGTCTGTTTCTAGTACCATAGATAATAATCTTGAAATTATCTCCAGGTCCAATCAAATAGTCAGAAGGAATAGGTATATTCTTGAGTTGAGTGTAAGTTGATGGACTTTTCTGAAAAAAATCATATCCAAAGTATTTTAAAGGTTCATCAAAATATTTCTCTGCTGGTGGACTAGCGAAACTTTTACCTCCACTAAAGCCATAGTTCTCGTCTTCAAAAATTAGCTCCCTCTTGTTCTTTTCTATCTGATTGGTTTTCTCTGATTCCTGAATCTCGTCATCCTCAAGTAATGCGTTATCAGTATTGTTCATACCTTTAGATAGCCCTTCAATAAGGCTTATTTCGTCGAACTGAGCGTATCCAATAAATGGCACAATCAATACAAATATTGAAACAATATGTAACAGTCTTTCTTTATTATTTAACATACTTTTTTAATCTATAATTACTATTCTAATAGTTGATTTAATTGCTCAAACAAGCTTTCTGCTGATTGAGTTCAAAAGATACTGAAGAATACTTCTTCTAATCTATGCTAACAAGATAAAAATGTAACCATTTGTAACTATATTAGTTATCTTTTTCTTGCTTAATTCTCTCAAATTCTGCAATTTTATAATATAAATATTCTTTAATTATTTCTTACTACAAGCATGTTATAACTTATCAACTTTAGTAATTACTTTTTGCATAAGCTCTTGGCTAGATAAACTATTTAAAAAAAATATTTCTATGCCTCTGAGAAGTAATTTTCCATATATTGCTCAAAAGTATCTATAGATGATGATTCTAGTAATTTGTTTCTATTTGAAGACTCTTCTTCTTCTTTTTTAAAGAGGGTCCAGTTGGAGTTACTTTCTTTCGCTTTATTCATATAATAATTTTTATTATTCATCCCAATTTGTTGTCCAAGATCATAATAATCAATCTTTTCTTCTCTGAGTTTTCTTAATAAAGAGGCGGATAGAGTTCGTTCTGGATCAGTTAACTTAGACCTATAGTTTTCCATATCAAAGGATTGATGCCCCATCAACTCAATTATTGGGGTTATTTCATCAAATATTTCGTAAGCCCAAGATTTTAGCTCAATAAGCATCCCTCCTTTCATTAGTTTGATTTTTGGTTCTCTACCTCGAGTGGCTACTACCAGGTCATTTTTACTTACATTTGCAAATTCTGAAGAACTCATTGAAGGGCTGGACTTTAAAGTGCAGTAAATTATAAATGCTTCCAAGAAAATTAGATCATTTAGGTCTATTCCGACTCTTGAGAAAGGATTAATGTCCATTGACCTAAATTCAATATAATTCACGCCATTCAGTAATAATTTTGATGTCTGTCTATTATTAGAATCAACCATGCTTTTAGGTCTTGCAATGCCGTAATGTTCATCCTCAATTTGAAGAAGATTAGAACTTAACTGAGGGTAAGGCTCAACGGTATTTGAAAAAATCTTATGAAATAACTCAGAATGTTCTGCGGTTGCAGCTTCAAGTGCGGCAGTATATTCTTCAAGGGTGTTTAAAGAAACAAAGAGACTTGACTGATTGATATTCTTATATCCTAGGTCGCTCATTCTCAATGAAGTAGCATAAGGAAGGAAGTAATAATCTTCACTTAATGGAATGAAATCATAACTACTATTTAGTAAGTTCTTACTTATAACTGGTGAGCAGCCAAATAAATACAAAATTAGCCAATTCATTCTATGTAAGTTTCGTATTGTCCTGAAATATACAGCAGATGTTAATTCGTTATTTAATATTTGGTCTTTGTCTAAAGAAAAAATACTATGAATTAATTCGGGAAAAGAAAAGTTACAATGAATTCCTGAAATTATCTGCATAGCTTTTCCATATCTGTGGGACAATCCTTTTCTATATACCTCCTTAAAAGCCCCTAGATTAGATCTACCATAAGTAGCAATGGGTATTTCGGAATCAGTGGAGGTCCTCACTGGCATGCTTAGTGGCCAAAAGTATTCGTCTCCTATCTTATTGGTTGCATAATGATGTAAATCATCTAGAAAAGTTATGGTGTGCTTACTGCTACTAAATGGCGGTGTGATTAGCTCTATCTGAGCTTCAGAGAAATCTGTCGTGATATAACTGTTACATAACGAGTTACCCAAAAACTTGTCATGGGATGCTAAAGAAAGCTTTGATTTATCTATTCTAAGTGATTCTTTCTCTATACCAATATAACCAGGCTCAATAGGTTGATTATTATTTAAAAAACTGGGTAAAAGATCTTGATTATCTTCTGGCTGAATCATTCCCAGTTAATCTCTAGATTTTTTCTCTTTTTTCAGTAGAAAATCCTGAGAGTAATTTTGCAAAAGACCAGTTTTTCTTCCTCAGAATATCAACCTCGCGCTGTGAGGATGTAGATACTCTATAAAGCATTGGTGTAGCAACTTTCTGAGCTGCATTCTTTGTTAGTGGAGCCCATTCAAATTCATTGTGGCCAGCTGTGGTCCTATTCTGAAAAAATTCATTTAAAGGTAATCTAAAATATATCCATTTATTAAAACTTCCTTCTCCAACACATTCAGAATCACAGTCAGTCAAGCCCACTCTCGCCCCTATAACGCTTCCATTATCAAATCTTCTTGAAATATCTAAATCAAGCCCTTTGTCCGTTCCAAGAAACTTACCAATGCTGCTTTTAACTGTCAGATTATAAAATGGAATATCATAATAAAGATTGAGGAAAGCTGTATTGTATGTATCTTCTCTAAAACCAAAGTCTTGTTTAAAATTCCTTTGTTTCACAAAGGTTGCATCTATACTAACTCCCCAATGTTTATCGTCTGGCAAATATAGTATCTCTCCAGCAACCCCTCCATACATATATTCTAAATATCCTCCTACAATTTTGCCTTTTAAATTAGGTGATATGTCAAAGAAATACCTTGCTGAGAGCTTTCTAAGCCCACTCTCGCCTTCCTTTAAGTAAAGCCTTCTGTCCTGCCTGACGTTGGGAAGCGATCCATCAGGTGTATGGAAGGTATATCCTTCAAAATTATTACTTACATTAATCCCGTACTCGCCATAAATTGACAAGCCTTGAGTAGGTTGATACTCTGCGTGAACAGCTGCCTCTAGCTGGTAGAAATAAAACTTCTGTTGATGTTGAATAGTGCCGCCCATGACCGGCCTAACACCCCAATAAAAGTTTGGATACAGATACTCATTCTTTACCTCAGAAGCCTCTCGGCTCAGAGGTGATGGATTGTTAAATTCTAAAAGTTCTCTGTCTAAAGGACCTAATGCAACTGATGCTACTAATTCTTCCCTTGGTAAGCTCATTCTTAATGTTTCCATGCCTGCATCAAGATTAACAACCGTAATAGCATCTATATTTTTTGGAGAGTTATTACCTAGTATTCTGGCAGCTGCTTCCATAGCAATAAGAGGATCAAGGAACCTCCCTTGAATGATCTCTACTTGAAGTTCATTATCATTAAAAATAAGTTTACTAGTAACTAAACCTTCGTTACCCATTTGCCACATTATGAGATCAGTAAGATATTTCTGCCAATTTTCATCTAATTGGTTGTATGGAGCCAATTTCGGTTTATTCAAATTCTCTTTTGGGTACTGAAACTTTTCTTTTTTTGACCGGTGAAGATTAGTTGCGACAGATGCAGATGCAAAAAGAGTATTTCCTCTAAGCATGCCAAGCTTTAAGCTTATATTATCCATGCCTATTGGAAAACTATATGCCAATGATGCATTTATTCTGGAGTCAACCTCAAATCTATCGCCATCGATATTGAAGACCATAAATTTCCCTAGGGGATCTGTATAGTTCGTTGGATCATACTCCAATTGAATAGAAAGATTTTGAATAGGAGTAAAGTACTCAACCCCTCCAAAAAAAGAGGCAGCTCCTGTAAAAAAGGAGCCCACATTAATTTTACCACCACCAGAACCAGTGCCGCCCCTATAGTCAAAGTCATCTGAGATGTATGTGAAAGGATTTGTAACTTGTAAGCCACTCAAGCAATAGGTTGCATCGACATTATAAGCCCAAGGTGGGCATACATATCCTCCTCCCAAGTTACCAAAACCAAGCCCCAGATTGAAATCGAAATTGCCAACTCTTTTGGTGGCAACAATATATTCACTAGAAAAGCCTCCGGTACCTCCAAAATCTGTTAGACCAATTGCTACTGCTGGATATTTTTTATCCTCATCTCTTAATTTGAATTTAAAATCTATGCCCTTGTCCTTCCAAGTTTGGGTTTTGATCTTACTGTTATAGGCTCTATTGGTACCCTCAGTGTATCTGAGCGTTGCTTCTAACCAAGGTAATACCTGGACTGAACTATAAATTCTATACCAAGGTTTTTGGCTGTTCAGACCAAATAAAAATCCTCCATCTTCATGAAATCTTGCAGAGGGTGTCATCATTAGTCCTACATTCCCATATGAATTCTGAGAATAAGGGTAATCCTTTAGATCTAAAACGTCTTCATAAGAACTTGCGGTGCTTATGATAGAAAACGTAAATAATAATAAAGTGAGCTCTATATAAATTCTTAGACTAATTTTATGGGTAGATTTATAAATCATGGTTTGTTGATCAATAATTCCTTGGAAAATAAGAATGACATGATAGAGGGTCTATAAACCTAGGATTATAATTTGATGCAGGTTATAGACCTCTGTTAAAGCTCTTATTAATTATGCCCCAGAATCTCTTTTAAGTACCAGCTAGGATCCCCTTTATTAAGACCCAGTAGTATTACCGGTTGCAGCTGTACCCATAGACGTTTCTGTAGTGGCTGCTGTACCCATAGACGTTTCTGTTGTTCCGGTCGTGCCTTCAGAAGTTTCTGTAGTGGCTGCAGTGCCTTCAGATGTTTCTGTTGTGGCCGCTGTGCCCATAGACGTTTCCGTAG